>Ga0099364_10000128_pt1 | contig 123049 bp, 121 predicted proteins | sample TergutTh196P3_FD_73070 | JGI IMG/M metagenome (GOLD analysis project Ga0099364, IMG submission 73070) | Microcerotermes parvus P3 segment gut microbial communities from Pointe-Noire, Republic of the Congo - Th196 P3 | ecosystem: Host-associated > Arthropoda: Insects > Digestive system > Gut ...
CCCCCCCCCACCGGGGGGGGCCGGGCAGGGCTCTCCAAAAGCGGGGGTGGAGTGGGGGTCGGCGGGGGGCGGATTCGATTCTTCGGGCGGGGTTTGGAGTTTTTTCCTCCCAAACCCGCGACAGAAGTATCGAATCGACGCAGGCGCTCGACGGGTTGATGTCCCTGCACCGGACCGCTAACTAACCGTTCCCCAGCTGGCGGACGCTGAGCGCCGCCCAGGACCGGACCCTCGAGCTGGTAGCCACCGGACCGCAGGCGGACGAAGCACTGGCCGCAGCCGTGGCGCTGGTCGGTCAGGCTGCGCCAGAGGCCGTAGGCTGATCGGCATGAGCGAGCCGCAACGCACCCTGGTCCTGGTCAAACCCGATGGTGTGCGCCGGGGCCTGTCCGGCCAGGTGCTGTCCCGGATCGAGGCCAAGGGCTACCGCATGGTGGCCGCCGAGCTGCGCACCCCCGACCGTTCGCTGCTGGCCGAGCACTACGCCGAGCACGCCGGCAAGCCGTTCCTCGCCCCGCTGGTGGAGTTCATGTCGTCCGGCCCGGTGCTGGCCCTGGTCGTGGAGGGCTACCGGGTGGTCGAGGGCGTCCGGAGCCTGTCCGGCGCCACCGACCCGACCGTCGCCGCCCCCGGTTCGATCCGCGGCGACCTGGCCGCCGACACCGGCGCCCCCGTCATCGAGAACATCGTCCACGCCTCCGACTCGCCCGAGTCGTCGGCCCGCGAGATCGCCCTGTGGTTCCCGGCCGTCCAGACCGTAGGTCGCGCTTATTGATTCCGCGTAGCGGGGTCGTCGACGATGGTCTGCGTGATCCACCCCACGGCCCCCTCGTCAGCCAGCCGCACCCAGTTCAGTGCCATGGCCTCGAGGCTACCCAGTTGTCGTCCACACCAGTGCCCGTTTGGGCCGGGTTTCCGTGAGCTGGCCGGGTCTGCAGACCCGGCCAGCTCACGGAAACCCGGCCCAACCAGGAGGTACGTGGGGCGAGCGTCTCGGTGTCGGTCAGCCGCCTGTGCGGCGGGTTCGTCCTGGAGCGGTCCGATAGGCAAAGATGTCCGTATGGCACAGCGCACCGTCGTCACGACCCACTCTGACCTCTCCGGAGAGCCGGACGCAGTCACAGTCCGGTTCGCGTTCGAGAACGCCCGTTGGGAGATCGACCTGACGCAGGCCGAACGCGAGGCCTTCGTCCGGACTATCGCGCCGTACACGGAGAAGGCGCGGCGTGCGCCGGTCTCCCGCCGGGTCGGCGCACCCGGCAAGGAAGCGTCGTAGCGGCCCACCCTTGGTGTGCTGCGCGCGAGCCGAAGGCTGGGTGCCTGGCGTCGGCTTCCCGACCGGTGGATCGACCCGGAGCGGCTGGGCTGTCTGCTAGGGTCGCGTGGGTGAAGATCAACGGACATGCCGTCGACCAGGCCATCATCGACAGCGCCGACCCTGTGGCGCAGCTCATGGGCTACTTCGAGTCGGACAAGGTTGTCGCCAGCGCCGAGCTGGACGAGATTGTCGGTATCGCGCGCGGTCGGGGCCTGATGCCTGATGCCGTCTCGGATCTGGCTGGGTCCCCCGGCAAGATCACGGCCAAGGTCTATGCGGACCGGCTGCCCGGGCTGACCGGGGCGAAGAGGATGGCGGCCAAGGCGGCCGGTGCTATCGGCGTCACCGTCACGACCGAGCTGTCGGACACCACGTTCACCGTGGTGATCGCCGCCTCGGCGCGCGGGATCAACGTCTCCGAGATGGTGGCTGGGGAGATCCGGAAAGTACTGGCCCGACTCCCGCGCCGGGTTCCGGCCGGGCTGGTGTCGGTGCGGACCGGGGAGGGACGCACCATGGTCGACGTCGACCTGGCGCAGGCCGCCGAGCAGTACAAGGTCCGACCGACCGCCATCGAGATCGGCGACACCATCACCTTCACCGCCGAGCGCGTCTGACGGTAACTTGTCGCCCCTTGTCCTCCGGTTCGGCCCGGTGGATCAGGGCTGAGCGTCCTGGACCGGTAGTAGGCTGCGGCAATGGGCCGTCGTGACCGTGAGCGGGAACGTGAAGAAGACGCTGCTAGATACCGTCAGCTGGTCCAGGGGTGGTGTGCTCAGGCGCCATGTCCCACCCACGGTGCTGCCAGTCTCACCGGTGGCCTCGTCGGGTCGGATCCGGTGAGCTTTCAAACGCCGCACCCTGATATCAGCTTCAAGCTGTACAGCCCGGACTTGTGGGCTGCGGTCGCCTGTCGGCAGTGCGGTCGCATCACTGCGATGTTCGTCCTCGACCCAGGTCGTCTTCCGCCCGGCGACCAGTAGGACCGACCGCCCCCTGGGCTGTCGGCGGTGAGGCTGTGGTCCGGCCGGGCTACTAGGCTCTGTCCGTGCACCTGAAGACGCTGACCCTGCGCGGGTTCAAGTCGTTCGCCTCGGCGACGACTCTGACCTTCGAGCCGGGGATCACCTGCGTGGTGGGGCCGAACGGGTCGGGCAAGTCCAATGTGGTGGACGCGCTGGCCTGGGTGATGGGGGAGCAGGGCGCCAAGACGCTGCGCGGGGGGCAGATGGCCGACGTGATCTTCGCCGGGACGGCAGGGCGGGCGCCGCTGGGCCGGGCCGAGGTCGCCTTGACCATCGACAACACCGACGGTGCGCTGCCCATCGAGTACACCGAGGTGACGATCTCGCGCACCCTGTTCCGCAGCGGCGGGTCGGACTACGCGATCAACGGGGCGGGTTGTCGTCTGCTGGACATCCAAGAGCTGCTCAGCGATTCCGGGCTGGGCCGGGAGATGCACGTCATCGTCGGGCAGGGGCGGCTCGACGCGATCCTGCGGGCCACCCCGGAGGAGCGGCGCGGTTTCGTCGAAGAGGCCGCGGGGGTGCTCAAGCACCGGCGGCGCAAGGAGAAGGCGCTGCGCAAGCTTGACGCTATGCAGGCCAATATGGTGCGTGTCGGTGACCTTACCGCCGAGCTGCGGCGGCAGCTAGGCCCCCTGGGGCGTCAGGCGGAGATGGCGCGCAAGGCCGCCGTCGTGCAGGCCGACCTGCGCGACGCCAAGGCCCGGCTGCTGGCCGACGAGCTGGCCCAGCTGACCGCGCAGATGGCCCAGGAGATGGCCGACGAGACCGCCCTACGGGTCCGGCGTGACGCGGTCCAGGCCGAGCTCGACCAGGCCCGGCAGCGGACCGCCGCGCTGGAGCTGGCCGCCGCGCAGGCCGCCCCGCAGGCTCGTGCAGCCAGCGAGGTCTGGTACGGGCTGTCGTCGCTGCGCGAACGGCTGCGCGGCACCGTCTCCATGGCCGCCGACCGGGCCCGGCTGCTGGGGGAGGCCGCCGAGCCCCGCGGCGGGACCGACCCCGACGACCTGACCGCGCAGGCGACGCGGGTACGAGCCGCCGAGGCCGAGATCCTGGCCGAGGTGGATCTGGCCCAGGCGGCGCTCACCAGTGCGGTGACTGCCCGCGAAGAGCTAGAGGAAGCCGCCGCGACGGCCGAGCGTGAGCTGGCGGCGCTGCTGCGGGCCGCGGCCGACCGGCGTGAGGGTGTGGCCCGGCTGGCCGGGCAGGTGGCGGCCCGCCGCTCCCGGGTGGAGGCCACCGCCGCCGAGATCGGTCGGCTGCGCGAAAGCCTGGAGGCCGCCGAACGTCGCGGCCGTCAGGCCTCCGCCCAGTTCACCGCCATGGAGGCGGAAGCCGCCGGGGCGGAGGCCGGGGAGGTCGGCCTGGACGCCGCGCACGAGGCCGCCGCCGCGGCGCTGGACGCCGCCCAGGTGCGAGTGGCCGGGCTGGTCGCGACCGTGGCCCAGGCGGAGAAGGAACGCGACGCGCAGCGCGCCCGGGCGGAGACGCTGGCCCTGTCGCTGGACCGCAAGGACGGGGCGGGAGCGCTGCTCGCCGCCGACCGGCCGTTGGGCACCCTCGGGTCGGTAGCGGCGATGCTCGGCGTGGCGTCCGACGACGAGGAGGCGATCGTCGCCGCGCTGGGTGCCCTGGCCGATGCCGTCGTCGTGGAGTCGGTCGACGCGGCCGTGGACGCCATCCGCTACCTGCGCGAGACCGACGCTGGACGGGCCGGTCTGGTCATCACGGGTCAGGCCGACCTGGGCCCGGCCCGCCAGCTGCCCGACGCGGCGACGTGGGCGGTCGACCTGGTACGCACCCCGGCTCGGCTGACCGACGCGGTGCGGGCCCTGCTGGCCGGGGTGGTCGTCGTCGACGACCTGGCGACGGCCCGGGCGCTGCTGGCCGACCGGCCGGACCTGGTCGTCGCCACCCGCGGCGGTGACGTGCTCGCCGCGCACCGGGCCTCCGGCGGGTCCGCGTCCGCCCCCAGCGCGTTGCACCTGCAGGCAGCCCTGGACGAGGCCCGCACCGCTGCTGATGCCGCGGCCGCGCAGGCCGAGCAGACCACGTTCGAGCTGGTCCAGGCCCGCGCCGACGAGCAGCAGGCGACGGCGCGGCACGACGAGACGTTGGCCCTGCTCCACGAGTCCGACGCCGCCCTGGCCGCTGTCGCCGAACAGCTGGGCCACCTCGGATCGGTCAGCCGGGCCGCCGCCGCCGAGGCCGAACGGGTCCGGGCCTCGCTCGACGCGGCGACCCGGTCCGAGGCCGAGGACGCCACAGAGCTGGCCGGTCTGACCGAGCGTCTCGCCGCCGCCCAGACCGAACCAGCCCAGCACGAGCAGGCCGTGGCCGCGGCCACCGCACGGCGCGACGCGGCCGCGGTTGCCGCCTCTGGGGGGCGGGCCCGCGAGACCGAGGCCCGGCTGACCTTGCGCACCGTCGAAGAACGGGCCCGGGCGATGGCCGGGCGGGCCCAGTCCTTGGAACGCGCCGCCGCCACCGAGCTCCAGGCCCGGGAACGGGCCGCGGCCCGGGAACGGCAACGCGCCGAGGACGCCCGCATCGCCCGGGCCGTGCACGACGGGGCGTCCCACGTCCTGACCCTGACCGAACGGGCCCTGACGGCGGCGGCCGACGAACGCGCCGCGGCCGAGGCCGCCCGGACCGCCCGGGACACCGAGCTTACCGCCGCCCGGGCCGCCGCCGACGCCCAGGCCCGCGAGCTGGCCGAGCTGACCGACGTCGCCCACCGCGACGAGGTGGCCCGCGCCGCGCAGGCCGCCCGCCTGGAACAGCTGCACGAGCGGAGCACCGCCGAGCTGGGTCTGGACCCGCAGGTGCTGCTGGACGAGTTCGGGCCCGACCAGATGGTGCCGGTCCTGCCCGAACCAGAAGACGGTCCGACGGTCCGTCCTTATGTGCGTGCTGAGCAGGAGAAACGGCTGCGGGCCGCGGAACGGGCCCTGAACCAGCTGGGCAAGGTCAACCCGTTGGCCCTGGAGGAGTTCGCCGCCCTGGAGGAGCGGCACAAGTTCCTGGTCGACCAGCTGGCCGACCTGAAGCAGTCCAAGGCCGACCTGCTCCAGATCGTCGCCGATATCGACGACCGGGTGCAGCAGGTGTTCGCCGACGCCTTCGCCGACACCCAGGCCGCGTTCGCGCAGATCTTCCCGCGGCTGTTCCCCGGTGGCGAGGGCCGCCTGGTCCCCACCGACCCCGACGATATGCTCACCACCGGTATCGAGGTCGAAGCCCGCCCGGCCGGCAAGAAGGTCAAACGCCTGTCCTTGCTGTCCGGCGGTGAACGGTCGCTGGCCGCGGTGGCCATGCTGGTCGCTATCTTCAAGGCCCGACCCAGCCCGTTCTACGTCCTGGACGAGGTCGAGGCCGCCCTGGACGACACCAACCTGGGTCGGTTGCTCACGGTGCTGCGCGAGCTGCAGTCGGACTCCCAGCTCATCGTCGTCACCCACCAGAAACGCACCATGGAGATCGCCGACGCCCTGTACGGGGTGTCCATGCGTGGCGACGGTATCAGCCAGATCATCTCCCAGCGGCTGCGCGAGTCAGCGACCGTCTGACAGCGACACTCCGGGCTAGTGACCGCCTGGCCTGGGGTATCGCTTTTCCAGAGGCGCAGTCCGGGACCGTCGGTGAGAATCGACACGTGTTCCTGGTCATCGCTGCTGCCGTCGTCGTGCTGGCGGTGGGCAACGTCTTCCTGCTGGCCTACTTCAGCCCGGCGCGAGCCGCCCGACCCGAGGGGCCCAGGTGGCGGGCCTTCCGCAACGGGCTGCGCAGACGTCAGACCGCCAGCCCGGTCGACGTGTCCCTGGCCGAGATGCTCCAGCTGACCGAGCCGGACGCGCCCGCCCCGTTCGCGGCGTTCGACCAGATGCGGCAGCGGGCGGTGGACCAGGCGGCCCGCGCCGCCGGGCTGGCCGCGGCGCTGGTGGCCCGCGAACCTTCGGTGGACGAGCAGGCCCTGGCGTCCGAGGACCCGTTCTCAGACCTGTCGTTCTCGGAGCTCGAGATCGCGCGGGCCGAGCTGGCGCTAGCGGAGCTGACGCTGGCCAAGATGGCGCTCGCCGACCCAGAGCCGACCGCACCAGAGCGGCCGCTGCTGGTCTGCGACCGATCAACAGCGCCACCCACGGTCCCCACCTCCTGAGCTGGGTCATATCGCGCGCCGAGCTGGCCCGAACGCGGGGTCGCCCGTCACACTGTGCGGGTGACCTCTGAGACTGTCTGGGTGCTGATCGTCGTCGCCGTCCTGGTGGTCGGTGCGCTCGCCGGGCTGGTGCTGGGCCGGTCGCGCCGGTCGGGCCCGGCCGTCCCCCCGACAGCCCCGCCCGACGTGACGACGGGCGAGGTGGCGGTCGAGACCGAGGTTCCAGCCGTCGAGACCACGGCTCCGACCGTCGAGACCGCGGTTCCGACCGGCGAGACCACGGCCGAACCCGAGGCGCCGGTCGTCGAGCCGGAGCCGGTCCTGGAGCAGCCGGAGCCCAGTGCGGGGCGCCTGGTGCGGCTGCGTCAGCGCCTGGCCAAGTCCGGGTCGCCGCTGGGGGTCCGGCTGCTGGCGGTGCTGTCCCGCGACCACCTGACCGACGACGACTGGGACGAGCTGGAGGAGACCCTGCTGCTGGCCGACGTGGGCGCCGGACCGACCGGCGAGATCGTCGACGCCCTGCGCGCCCAGGCGCGGGCCGACGGGCTGGTCGACGTGGCGTCGGCCCGCGCCGCGCTGCGCGACCAGCTCCTCGCGCTGGTGGACCCGACCCTGGACCGGTCGCTGGCCACGACGCCGACCCGGTCAGAGGGCGACGACGACGGAGCCAGGCGCCCGGCCGTGGTGCTGGTGGTGGGGGTCAACGGCACCGGCAAGACCACGACCATCGGCAAGCTGGCCCGGCTGCTGGTCGCGGACGGGTCGAGCGTGGTGCTCGGTGCCGCCGACACGTTCCGGGCCGCGGCCGCCGACCAGCTGCAGACCTGGGGTTCGCGGGTCGGGGTGACCACGGTGCGGGCCGACCGCGACGGGGCCGACCCGGCGTCGGTCGCGTTCGACGCGGTGCGCACCGGCAGGCAGACCGGTGCCGACGTGGTGCTGCTGGACACGGCCGGGCGGCTGCAGAACAAGGCCGGGCTCATGGACGAGCTGGGCAAGATCGTCAAGGTCGCCTCCCGCGAGGCCCCCCTGGACGAGGTGCTGCTGGTGCTCGACGCCACCACCGGTCAGAACGGGCTCACTCAGGCAAGGGTGTTCGCGCAGGTCGCCGGTGTCACCGGGATCGTGCTGACCAAGCTGGACGGCACGGCGAAGGGCGGTATCGTCATCGCCGTGCAGCGCGAGCTGGGGGTGCCGGTCAAGCTCGTCGGCCTGGGCGAGGGTCCTGACGACCTGGCCCCGTTCGACGCCGACGCCTTCGTCGACGGGCTGCTCGACGCCTGACCCTCGCCTGGCGGCGACCCGTCTGACGGACGGGCGCACGGTCTCGGCCCGTGCGCTGCTCACCGACCAGGCGCTCATGCCCGATACTGTGGGACGACCATAGGCTCGACTCCAGGAGGTCCGTGCGGTGTTCGCCACCTTGTCCGACAGGCTCACCGCCACGTTCCGCAACCTGCGGACCAAAGGCCGTCTCTCGGAGGCCGATGTCGATGCGACGGTGCGGGAGATCCGGCGGGCGCTGCTCGACGCGGACGTCGCCGTCCCGGTGGTCCGCGCGTTCACCGGCGCGATCCGCGAACGGGCGCTGTCCGCGGAGGTGTCGCAGGCGCTGAACCCGGCCCAGCAGGTCGTGAAGATCGTCCACGACGAGCTGGTCAGCGTGCTCGGTGGTGCTACCCGCGAGCTGCGGTTCGCGAAGAACCCGCCGACGGTCGTCCTGCTGGCCGGTCTGCAGGGCGCGGGCAAGACGACCCTGGCGGGCAAGCTGGCGCTGTGGCTGCGCGACCAGGGGCACACCCCGCTGCTGGTGGCCGCCGACCTGCAGCGTCCCAACGCGGTCACCCAGCTCCAGGTGGTGGGGGAGCAGGCGGGGGTGCCGGTGTTCGCCCCCCACCCTGGAAACCAGGGGAGCAACGTCGGGGACGTCCTGCCCGCGGGTGCCGATCCCGTCGCGGTGGCCCAGGCCGGGGTCGAGCAGGCCCGGGCCAAGCTGTACGACGTGGTGGTCGTCGACACCGCGGGCCGTCTGGGTGTGGACGCCGAGATGATGGCCCAGGCCGCGGCCATCCGCGACGCCACCCGGCCGGACGAGGTCCTGTTCGTCGTCGACGCGATGATCGGCCAGGACGCGGTGACCACCGCCCGGGCTTTCGCCGACGGGGTCGGGTTCACCGGCGTGGTGCTGTCCAAGCTCGACGGTGACGCGCGCGGCGGCGCGGCGTTGTCGGTCACCCAGGTGACCGGGGCGCCGGTGCTGTTCGCCTCCACGGGTGAGAAGCTGGTCGACCTGGAGGTGTTCCACCCCGACCGGATGGCCTCGCGGATCCTCGACATGGGTGACGTGCTGACCCTCATCGAGCAGGCCGAGAAGGCGTTCGACGCCGAGCAGACCGAGAAGTTCGCCGACAAGCTGATCAAGGGCGAGGACTTCACCCTGTCCGACTTCCTGGTCCAGCTGCAGCAGCTCCGCAGCGCCGGGCCGCTGAAGAAGATGCTCGGCATGCTGCCCGGTATGGGGCAGATGCGCGAGGCCCTGGACAGCTTCGACGAGCGCGAGGTGGACCGGGTCGAGGCCATCATCCGTTCGATGACCCCGGCCGAACGGGCCAACCCGAAGATCCTCAACGGTTCGCGCCGCTCCCGGATCGCCGCCGGGTCCGGCACCCGGGTGGCCGATATCAACGACTTGATGACCAGGTTCGAGGCCGCCCAGACGATGATGCGCCAGATGGCCCGGGGTGGCGGCGGGATGCCTGGGATGCCGGGGATGGGCCGGATGCCCGGGACCGGCAAGAAGGCCAGGGGCCGCACCGCGCCGCCGCCCAAGCGGGCCAAGGGCCGGTCCGGCAACCCGGCCAAGCGCGCCGAGCAGGAACGCGCCGCCCGCGCCCGCGCCGAGGGCGGCAGCCCGCCCGCTGCCCCCGGCTCCGCGTTCGGCCTGGGCGGCCAGCCGACCCCAGAGCAGCCGTTCTCCCCCGAGGATCTCCAGAAGTACCTCAAGTAAGGGGTGCCGATCAGCTGGTTTGAGAGCCTGCTGCAGAATCCAGGCTGAAAGCGACCTGGGTTGACGAACCCTGCAGCAGAGTGCGGTGAGACGGTGGGGACAGGTTTCCTACAGTCCTGCCCCGGTTGCGCAGCGCCCAGGGGCGTGAGGACGGTAGGGACCGTCCCCACCGTCCCTGGCGACCCACACTCCACCCCTCCTCACCAGCGGGCCGATAAGGTTGCACGAGTTCGTGGGTCTCACGCCGATCCACTGTTTCAAAACCGCTGAACGGCATCGAACCCTTGAACCGGGTCATTCTTATCGGCCAGTTGCTAGAGAGGGGGGTGCCTGTCTCGCGAACCTGGCGGGCACCCTCACCGGGCGTTCAGGATGACTTCGTGGGACTTTTGGCCTATGGTCGGGCTGGGTGTCGACGGGCTTGAGAGGGGTTTTCTATGGTGAACGTCATCGCACTGACCGGTCGGATCGTGACTGACGACGAGCACGAGACCGGCGAGGCGTGGGTCGTGGGCGACCGGCTGACCTTCGAACGTCCGGACCGCCCCGTCGACCAGACGCTGCACGGCGTCGTGCTGCCCGGCCTGGTGGACGTGCACTGCCACATCGGCCTGGACCGCAACGGTGCGACCGACCGGGCCACGGCCCGCGCCCAGGCCCTGGCCGACCGGGACGCCGGCGTGCTGGCCATCCGCGACGCCGGGTCGCCGCAGGACACCTCCTGGGTGGCCGCCGAGGCGGACCTGCCGGTGCTGGTGCGGGCCGGGAACCACCTGGCCCGGCCCAAGCGGTACATCCCGCACTACGCCCGCGAGCTGGACGACCCGGACGACCTGCCGACCGCGGTGTCCCAGGAGGCAGCGCGGGGCGACGGCTGGGTCAAGCTGGTGGGCGACTGGATCGACCGCGGCCTGGCCGCGGCTCCGGACGGCGCTCCCGGCGGCGACCTGCGTCCGCTGTGGACCGGAACCCAGCTGCGCGCGGCGGTCGGCGCGGCCCACGCCACCGGTGCCCGGGTGACCGCCCACACCTTCGCCACCGAGACGCTGGACGACCTGCTCGACGCCGGGGTCGACTGCCTGGAGCACGCTACCGGCGCCGACGCCGACCAGATCGCCCGGATCGCGGCGGCGGGCGTCCCGGTCACCGTGACCCTGATGCAGATCGCCACCTTCGACCAGATCGCCGACGCCGCGCACCGCTTCCCAGTCTTTGCGGCCCGGATGCGGGCCATGCACGCCCGTCGTCATGCCCAGGTCCGCGACCTGTACGACGCCGGGGTGCCGATCCTGGTCGGTACCGACGCCGGTGGTGGCATCGCCCACGGTCGGCTCCCCGACGAGGCCGCCGAGATGGTCGCCGCGGGCCTGCCCGCCGCCGACGTGGTCGCCGCCGCCTCGTGGCGCACCCGCGCCTGGCTGGGCCTGCCGGGCCTGACCGAAGGCGCCAGCGCCGACCTCGTCGTCTACCCTGCCGACCCCCGCAGCGATATCCGGGCGCTGGCCGCCCCGGCCGCGGTCGTCCTGCGCGGCGTCCGCGTCCGTTGAGGTCGGTCTCGGCCGGACGTCCTGCTGTGGACGGGCGAGCTCATTCGAAGGTGAAGGACTGCATGCTGAAGGTGAGGTTGCTGCCCGCGGCGTCCTTGGACTCGTAGACCCACAGCGAGGGGACGAAGACCCACTCCTTGCCGAGTGCTACGGGCAGCACGAAACCCATGGCGAAGGACTGCCCGGGGGCCACCGTGTAGGGGTGGTGGTCGTCGGCGTCCAGCTTCGAAGAGTGGTGCCACACGTCGTGGTCGGACATCTGCTGGTCGGACGCCGGTGTGACGTCCTGCACGCCTTGGGAGTAGGGCGAGTCGATGGGCATGGCCCACATCCCGGGTTCGTCGATCCCGACGAACAGCGTGGTGCCGGAGGTGTTGGTGGCCACCAGGTTGACGAAGACCATAGGGTCGCCTGCCCTGACCAGCGGTTCGTCGGTGACGTAGGCCGAGATGTAGGAGTCCTGCGGTGCCGCGTCGGTGCCCATCTCGTAGGCGGTGATCGTCCACCCGTCCTTGGTCGTCGTCCACATCTGCTCACCTGTGACGATCTCTCGGGCCCAAGGAGCCGTCTCCGACCCGTCGTCCGAGCTGCACCCCGACACCATGCCTGTGCCCAGCACACCGATCAGCACCGCTGCCACCCACTTTGACACCCGACCCACTTTTCCTGTCTGCGTCCGTCCGTCGTCGTCCCGGTCAGCGGCACCTCTGGACCGGTCTCTACCGTGTCCGGAGGGCCGACCCACATACGACCTACCTGCCATATACCTTTTTCTTGGCGTAGTCGCGCATCGCATCATTTCCGTTCTTGTTCGGATGGTATGTCTGCGGATTCGTGGGAGCCCCCAGCCTCCTGGCTTCTCACCATCCGTTGGCATACGGGTCGGGATCGGACCTGGGAGCTCTGGCGAGGTGCACCCAGAAGCCGGGCTGCCGACAACCGTCGCCACGGCCTTCTGGATCGTGCACGTGAAGGTGGGAGCCAGCGAAGGGACGAGTGTGACGAGGACGGCGGCTGCCACGACGATGCCGACGTACTCGATAATTCCGGCCCCGCGCTCGTCCACCGAGTCCCGAGTCTGCCGCACCATCGCTGATCTCCCACGGATTGACGTCAGCCAGGCGAGCCAGAATCGTCCTGGGCTGTCCGATATGGCCCGATGCTAACGGGAGGATCACCGCGGCTGGCCGTACTGGAGCCAAGTTGGGCCCAGCCTGGGCCCGCACTTCGTCTCGAAGGAGGAGATAACCGGCCGACCTCCTTCTGCAGAAGGAGAAGAATTCTCATGCTGCGGCAGGAGTCCCTACCCTCGCCGCTGGGGGCATATCACCGCGCAGGTATTTGGCGCCGTGTTCGACCGGATCCGGTCGATGTCTCAATCAGATGCTCTCCGAGCGGGTCCTGCGGAGTCCGAGCCCGCTCAGCCGGACCAGTCTTCGTCTCCTGACGCCAACGCGGCTCGGCACCACGACTGCCAGCTGTCTGGAGCACGCCACCGGCGTGGACCAGGGCCGTGACAGCTGGGACGTGGGGTGATACGTTCGTTGTGTCCTGGTTCGCGCAGAGGGGTCGCGATGTCGTTCACAGCCGTCACTGTTCGGCCTGGCGGTGCTGTGTCGCCTCGCGAGTGGTGGCAGGTGTGGGCCGAGCGGCGGGCGTGGTGGCTGGCCGGGCGTCCGGCGCTGGCCCGGCGGGTGCGCCTGGTGCGGGTGGCCCTGGCCTGGTTGATGCCGGTGTACCTGCTGGTGGTGGTCGCGGTGGTGCCGGACGTGCGGGCAGGGGTGCGGGTGTGGCTGGGGACGCTGTGGGTGGTGGTCGCCTGGTTCTTCGCGGCGCGGACCAAGACGCTGACCTGGTCGGGCTATGCGCGGTTCTTCTCGGTCTGCGTGGTGTGGTCGATGGTGGTGGGGGCAGCGTTGCGGTCGGTGTCGGCCGGTGTGGGCGGGACGGCGGGTCTGGGTCAGGGCGCGGTGACGTTCGTGGCCGGGATCGGCGAGGAGGCGCTGAAGGTCGTCCCGGTGGTGGTGCTGGCCGTGGCGGCGCCGCGCCGGGTGTCGCGGTTCGCGGCGGTGGACTTCGTGCTGCTGGGCCTGGCCTCGGGGGCGGCGTTCGAGGCCGTGGAGGAGGCGGTGCGCCGCACCTGGTGGGTCACCAGCGACAGCAAGGGTCTGGTGGCGCTGCTGGCCGACCTCGACGGCGACGGCATCCCCGTCAGCTATGTGCACTACGGGGTGTGGCCGGTCCCGACCGAGCTGGTCGGTCGGGCTTCGTGGACCGGCGACCCGGTGGTGTTCGCCGGGCACGCCATGACCACCGCCCTGGTCGCCGGGGCAGCCGGGCTGGGCGTGGTGGCCTGGCGGGCGGTGCGGGCCAGGTCGGCGGCGGCCCGGGCCGTGGTACGGCCTGCGGTGCTGGTGGTGCCGGTGGTGGTGCTGGTCACGATGATGTCGGACCACCTGGCGTGCAACGCCCGGCTGGGCACCGGGGACGCCTGGCTGGCCGAGGGGTCGGCGGTGCCGTGGTGGTTGCAGGTCCCCTGGCGGTGGACCGGCCAGGCCCAGTACCGCCCGGCGGCGTTCGTGGTGCTGTTCGTGGTGTGCCTGGCCGCCGACGCCTTCCGGCTGGCGGCCCGCCCGGCGACCGGCCTGGTCCCCGGCCCGGCCTGGGGACCGGTGGCCCGGGCCGGGGCGGGCCTGTCGGCCTGGCACGCCCGGGCCCGGCGGCCCGGCCGGACGGTCGCCAACGCGCTGAACGCCGGGCTGGCCCTGGTGTGGATCACCGGCCGCGACCTGGGCCAGGTCGTCCTGGCCCACACCCGCGACCCGGGCGAGCCGCGCCTGGTCGCCGCCCGGCGGGCCGCTACCGCCGTCTCGGCCCAGCGCACCGCCCGCGAGGCCGGTATGGAGCACCACGCCGGGCAGGTCCGCCCCTGGCGCGTCCGGCTGGTCGCGACCGGGCTGCTGGCCGGGCTGCTGGTCGCCGCCCTGGTCCTGGCCCCGCACCTGGCCCAGGGCACCGGGCCGCAGATGCAGGGCGGCTGGCACTGGCTGGCCGGCCTGCTGGAGGCCGTCGTGGGCTGGTGGGACTCCCTGACACCGGGCCAGAAGATCGTCGTCGCCGTCGCTGTCGGGTTCGCCGTCGCCGCCCTGCCAGGACTGTCCTTCGGAGCAGCCTTCTGGACCGCCGGGATCGCCACCTGGGGCCTGGAGCACCACGCCGGGATCAAGACCTTCGCCCACGACCCCTCCGGCGCCACCTACGACTACCTCGCCAACGCCACCCCCGCCCAGCTGGCCCTGGACGGCCTGGACCTGGCCCTGACCGCCATACCCGTCGGCGTCGGCGCCACCACCGGCCGCGCCGCCCGCCAGGCCACCCGCGAGTTCGCCACCAACCCAGCCGCCTTCCGCACCCAGCGCCGCGCCATGATGGACGACACCGGCGCGTATACGTTCCCGGGTCGACCACCAGGCACACGGGCTCCCGGTGAGCCAGCCCAGTTCGGGACCAGCACGTCCACTAATTATCAACAAACATGGGCGAATGCTCACCCCGAGTACTCCGACAGAGGAGTAGTCGTACACCATGCAGTTGAGCAGCAGGTGTTGAAGAAGTACCCCGGAGTCGTGTCTGAATCGGAGATTCATTCTCTCGACAATTTGAGAGGAATCCCGCGCGAGGTGAACAGGGAGGTCCATCTCCAGGAGGTCAGGAGGGTATGGAATTCTTTCTACAGTCGCATGGAAGAACTGGGGCGTGCACCGACACAACAGGAGTTGCTGGACCAGGCATCCGTGATCGACAATAATCTTGGCCACTACTTCCTACCTCCGGAGAGATGACATGTACTACTGGCTTGAGGCAGAGGTTGCCGGTGGTTTCGGCGACGGTATCGACTACCGGTACGACCGTACGCCGAGAGTCCTCCCGCCGATGTGCTACGAGTTCCAAGGCTGGGACGGAGGCTGTATCGTCACAACATCCCCAGTGTGGATCGCCTCGGACAGGCTGGTTCATGAACTGCGCGCCCGGGAGATGACGGGGCTAGAATTCGCAGGAAAAGTCGTCGTGACCCGCGATCCTCAGTGGGCGGAGATGCGGCCTGACGTACAGTTGCCGGAGTGGGAGTGGATCATCCCTCGAGGAGTGGAGCATCAAGACGACTTCTGGCTCAAAGAATCTGTATGGCTGGCGGTATCTGAGAGGGCGCTCGCACTGATCCAAGAACTGGGAATCGGCTCAGGCATGGAATTCCCGGAAGACGTCTACCCCGACGGCCCGCCTCGTCTCGACATACCGGCTCTTCGGGCAGAATACCGCAGGCGCGGTCTCATCCGTCCGTCCGATACTCGGGCGACTTGGACGGCTCTGTCATATACGCCTCGGCCACAGGTGGACAGTGTCGAACAATTTGACCTGACGCAGCATCCCGAGGTGGCAGTGCCCTCTCGGCCGAGCGCGAAGTACGAGGTGAGCCTGCCTGGAGAGATCGAGGTGGACTACTACACCGATCCGGCGGGCCGGGTCCAGTATGTAGAGACCGTCCGGGGCACCATCGTGGTGCCTAACCCGGTGCTGGATGCCCCGCAACCAGACGTTACGTACGTGGTGCACCCAGTCGATGGGCGGTACGCGATGGTACTGCGCACCGACACCCAAGCCAGGCTGGTCGAAATCGTCGCCGACCCCCTGGCTCCTGCCGGGACGTACGGGCCGGGCGGACACCCTTTCACGGCGCTGTTCGGCGCATGGCCCGGTCAAGTCAGCCCGCGTGCTCTGCTGGAGTCTGCGAGCGGACCTGCCACAGACGGCCTGACAGTTCTCGCGCAGCGGCTGATCGATGCGACGAATCACGGTCAGCGCGCCGCGGTACGGATCCGAGCATTCTACGCCGACACCAGCGCCGTCCCGTCGCAGCTCCAGGTGGACTGGACGGCCGACGGACAGAGTGCCAGCGAGCTCTTCGCGAACACGTGACCGGCACTCGGGTTTCCGACGAGACGCAGGCGAACACCGACAGACTGCCTCACCAAGATGGCCAAGCCCGTTTACGCCGGGGAGTTGAGGCGGGTGCTGTTCGGTTCATCTGTCGAGCAACCAGTCGTAGACGCCGGTCTGGCGGATGCTGTCGTGGTCGACTGTGCCGGGGTCGGTGGTGAGCAGCAGGCGCGGGTAGTGGTCGGGGACGGCGCGCAGGCCGGTGTCGACGGTGTAGTACTTGGCGGTGTTCTCCAGCAGGCGCTTGCCGCGGATGCCGTACCGCTTGGCCTCGTACAGCGCATAGCTCTCGGTGAGATCCGGTGAGGTATCCGGTGACCGTCTCGGGGTGACGCGGCGACCGGACGAGACGAGCGTGTCGGCGATCTTCTTGGGTGTGGTCAGGTTGCCGACGTTATCGAGCATGAACGCGACGACGTCGTGCTGCGCGGTCGTCCAGCCCCGAGCCGACCTTGTCTCTGACGCGGGGCGAGCTGGCGGGGGTGCCGTCGGATCTGGCATCATTGCCCGTTGTCTGCGCGCCGGGTGGCCCCTCTACCCGCCTGGTGCCGCACCACCGGTCTCGGCCCGCCTGTCCCCACCAGCGCGCGTCAGGCCCCCGCACGCTGCACATGGGAGTTACCGCACACGTGGCCACCAAGATCCGTCTGAAGCGCCTGGGCAAGATCCGCGCACCCTACTACCGCATCGTCGTCGCCGACTCGCGCACCAAGCGCGACGGACGCGTCATCGAAGAGATCGGCAAGTACCACCCGACCGAGGAGCCCTCGTTCATCGAGGTCAAGTCCGAGCGGGCGCAGTACTGGCTCGGGGTCGGCGCACAGCCGACCGACCAGGTGCTGAACATCCTCAAGATCACCGGCGACTGGCAGAAGTTCAAGGGCCTGCCCGGCGCCGAGGGCACGCTGAGGACGAAGGCCGACCGGGTCGACCCGAAGGCCGCCGTCGACAAGGCCGCCGCCGAGGCGGAGAAGGTCAAGGCCAAGGCGTCCGAGGCCAAGGCCAAGGCTGAGTCCAAGGCCGCCGAGCCCGAGCCCCCGGAGCCGGAGGCTGCTGACGCGCCCGAGGCGGCCGCCGAGGCCGAGCCGTCCTGATGCTGCCCGAGGCGCTGGAGCACCTGGTCCGCGGCATCGTCGACCATCCTGACGACGTGCACGTGCGTCGTTCGGCCCTGCGGCGCGGCGACCTGCTCGAGGTGCGGGTGCACCCCGACGACCTGGGGCGGGTCATCGGTCGGCACGGCCGCACCGCCCAGGCGCTGCGCAAGGTGATGAACGCGCTGTCCACCGACGGGTCGGTGCGGGTCGACGTCGTGGACGTCGACGAACGTTGAGCCAGACCAGCACCGTGCGGCTCACCGTCGCTCGTATCGGTCGCGCTCATGGGCTGCGCGGCGAGGTCGCCCTCGAGCTGCGGACCGACGACCCGGCCGCGCGTCTGGTCGTCGGTGCGGTGCTCGACACCGACCCGGCCTCGGCCGGGCCCCTGACCGTAGGGCACACCCGCACGGCCCAGGGCCGGTGGTACGCCACGTTCGACCAGGTGGGCGACCGCACCGCGGCCGAAGAGCTGCGTGGCGTGCTGCTCGTCGTCACGGTCGAGGAGACCGGTTCGACGGACGAGGACTCCGACGACGACTCGTGGTACCGCCACGAGCTGGTCGGCCTGCGGGCCGAACGGGTCGGCGACCACGCGCTGCTGGGCACCGTCGTCGACCTGGAGCACCCGCCCGCCCACGACCTGCTGGTGCTGCGCGAACCCGACGGGACGGTCAGTCGGGTCCCGTTCGTGCGCCAGATCGTGCCGGTGGTCGACGTCGCGGGCGGACGGGTGCTGCTCGACCCGCCGGGCGGCCTGCTCAGCGCCGAACCCAGCGCCGAACCTGGAGCCGAACCCGAGACGGAGCGCTGACGTGCGCATCGACGTGGTGACGATCTTCCCGGGCTACACCGAACCGCTGGGGCTGTCCCTGGTCGGCAAGGCCGTCCGGGACGGGCGGCTCGACCTGCGGGTGCACGATCTGCGCGACTGGACCGAAGACCGGCACCGCACCGTGGACGACACCCCGGTCGGCGGCGGCGCGGGCATGGTGATGCGGCCCGACGTGTGGGGCGCGGCCCTGGACGACCTGGTCACCGCCGACAGCCACGTCCTGCTCCCGTCCCCGGCCGGGCGGGTGCTGGACCAGTCGCTGGTCGAGGCCCTCGCCGCCGAGCCGCACCTGGTCATCGCGTGCGGACGGTACGAGGGGATCGACGCCCGCGTGGCCGAGCACTACGCGCAGGCCGCCCGTCTCACCGAGGTGTCCCTGGGCGACTATGTCGTCAACGGCGGCGAGGTGGCCGCGCTGGCCATCGTCGAGGCCGTCGCTCGCCTGCTGCCCGGCGTGGTCGGCAACCCCCAGTCCCTGGTCGAGGAGTCGCACGCCGACGGGCTGCTGGAGTACCCGGTCTACACCAGGCCGCCGGTCTGGCGGGGGCGCGAGGTCCCGGCGGTGCTGCTGTCCGGGCACCACGGCCAGATCGCCCGGTGGCGGCGCGACCAGGCCCTGCGACGCACCGCCGCGCGGCGGCCCGACCTGCTGGCCCGGCTCGACCCCGCGACGCTGGACGAGGCCGACCGCGCGGCGCTGGCCGACCTCGACGGTGCGGACGGCCTGGTTGATCCGAGCGGCTGATCCGGGCAGCTGATCCGAGCAGTCGGGCCCGGTCGCAGCGGTGCGATTGGGCTGTCATGACACGGTGTGGCACACTGGTCCACCGGCGCTGGCCCCCGCTCGTCTCTGCCCCCGGGGAGACCACAGGCCGGTCATCCGACCGGTGCGGGTCGGCGCCTGGAAGACGATCACACGAACCGCGGACGCGGCCTGACGGCTGCCGGTCCGCCCGAGGACGCTCTGACCGGCGGCAGGGCGAGGAAGCGACTGCGCTATGCAGACCCTGGACCCGATCGACGCCGCGTCGCTGCGCGACGACCTGCCTGCTTTCCGCCCCGGCGACACCGTCAAGGTGAACGTCAAGGTGGTCGAGGGTGCCCGGTCCCGTATCCAGGCGTTCCAGGGCGTGGTCATCGCCCGGCACGGTGGTGGGGTGCGCGAGACGTTCACCGTCCGCAAGATCAGCTTCGGCGTCGGCGTCGAACGCACCTTCCCGGTGCACGCCCCGACGATCGACTCGATCGAGGTGGTCACCCGCGGTGACGTGCGCCGCGCCAAGCTGTACTACCTGCGCGGCCTGCGGGGCAAGAAGGCGAAGATCAAGGAGAAGCGCGAGCCGGTCGGGCAGGGCTGAGCCACGCCGCCATATCGTGACCCGTGGTGTCGGGTCGTGGAAGGTCGTCGAGGGAGGGTGCTGTGACTGAGACTCCCGCCCCGTCCGGTCCGGTGCCGCCTGGTTCGGCCTCCGCGGGCTCGTCCGGAGAACCTGGGCGGTTCGCCGAGGCGGGCGTCACGCCCGTCCCGCCGAGCCGACCGCGCGGCCGACGGCGCCGCAACCAGGCGCAGCACCCTACCGGTCCGCTGGCCTGGCTGCGCGAGACCGCGATCGTGCTGGTCAGCGCCTTGGTGCTGTCCTGGATCGTGAAGACGTTCCTCGTCCAGGCGTTCTACATCCCGTCGGAGTCGATGTACGACACGCTGATCCTCAACGACCGGATCCTGGTGTCCAAGCTCACCCCGGGGCCGTTCGAGCTGTCCCGGGGCGATATCGTCGTCTTCGCCGACCCGGGCGGCTGGCTGGGCCCCGAGGACACCGCCGAGCCGAGCGGGATCAACAAGGTGCTGAGCACCGTCGGCCTGGCCCCGGCCAATTCTGACCACCTGGTGAAACGGGTGGTCGGTCTGCCCGGGGACCATGTCGTCTGCCTCGGCGACGGGCAGCCGGTCACGGTCAACGGCGTGCCCGTCGACGAGACGTACGTCAAGCCCGGGTCGATGCCCAGCGAGATGGCGTTCGACGTCGTCGTGCCGGACGGGCACCTGTGGGTGATGGGGGACAACCGGCAGGAGTCGTCGGACTCCCGGTACCACCAGAGCGGGCCGGGCGGTGGCGCGGTGCCTGTCTCCGACGTGGTCGGGGTGGTGTTCGCCACTGTCTGGCCGCTGGACCGGATCAGCGGCCACCGCAGCCCCGGGTCGGCCTTCGCGGACGTACCAGACCCGTCGTGACCGCGGTCCGGCCCAGCCTGCGCACCGAGCGGCGGCTGCTGCGCGCCGGGGCGACGCTGGTGGCCGGGATGGACGAGGTGGGCCGCGGCGCGCTGGCCGGGCCGGTGAGCGTGGGTGTCGTCGTCGTGGACGCCACCACCCGGACGGCACCGGACGGCCTGGCCGACTCCAAGCTGTTGTCACCGGCCGCCCGGCAGGCGCTGGTGCCGCGGCTGGTGCGCTGGGGTCGGGCCCACGCGGTCGGGCACGCCAGCGCCGCCGAGATCGACGCCGTCGGGATCGTCGCCGCGCTGCGGCTGGCCGGTACCAGGGCACTGGCCCAGGTGGAGCAGGTGGTCGGCCCGGTCGGGACGGTGCTGCTCGACGGGTCGCACGACTGGTTGACGGCCCAGGCCCTTGCGGACGACCGGTGCGGGACCGAGGCAGCCGCTGTCCCGCGTCAGGTGCACCTGCGGGTCAGGGCAGACCAGACCTGCGCGTCGGTCGCCGCGGCCTCCGTCGTCGCGAAGGTCACCCGGGACGCGTCCATGACCGCGCTGGACCTCGAGCACCCGCTATACGGGTGGGCGCGGAACAAGGGCTACGCCGCCCCCGCGCACCTGGCGGCGCTGGCCGAGCACGGGCCCAGCCCGCTGCACCGGCAGTCCTGGCGGCTGCCCGGCGTCTGACACCGCTGCGGACGCGACGGGCCGGATGGGGGATGATGGATCAGTGAGCGCCGAAGACCTGGAGAACTACGAGACCGACGCCGAGCTCGCGCTGTACCGCGAGTACCGCGACGTGGTCGGGCTGTTCAGCTATGTGGTGGAGACCGAACGTCGGTTCTACCTGGCCAACCAGGTCGACCTCCAGGTCAGGTCCGCGGCCGGCGAGGTCTACTTCGAGCTGACGCTGAACGACGCCTGGGTGTGGGACGTCTACCGCTCGGCCCGGTTCGTCCGCTCGGTGCGGGTGGTGACGTTCAAGGACGTCAACGTCGAAGAGCTGGCCAAGACCGAGCTGGACCTGCGCGACGTCGCCCGGTAGGTAGGGGGCGCCTCCCCAGGGACGAAGTTCCGGCCTCCGGCGAACCGTCCCCAGCCCAGGCACCCGACGTCTCCGGACCCAGGTTCCGCCGTTCTGTCCTCGTGGCGGGTCGTGGTTGCTCCACGGTGGGGGTATGCGAGTCACAGATGCAGTAGGGCAGTTCGGTGAGCGGGTGGCGGCTGACCACCTGACGGCGGCGGGGCTGGAGGTCCTGGACCGCAACTGGCGGTGCGATATCGGCGAGCTCGATCTGGTCGCGGCCGACGGCGACCAGCTGGTCGTCGTCGAGGTGAAGACCCGGCGGTCGGCGGCGTACGGCACGCCCGCGGAGGCGGTGACCTGGCGCAAGCTGGCCCGGTTGCGACGGCTGGCCGCGGCCTGGCTGGCCGTGCACGACGCCCGTCCGCGCTCGGTGCGCATCGACGTGGTCGCGGTCACGGTGCCCCGGCGCGGTGGCCCGCGGGTCGAGCACCTGGTGGGGGTGGCCTGATGGCGCTGGGACGCACCTACGCCGTGGCGCTGGTCGGGATGCGGGCCCACCTGGTCGAGGTCGAGGCGCACCTGGCCGCGTCGATCCCCGCGTTTAGCCTGGTCGGGCTGCCGGACACCGCGCTGTCCGAGGCGCGGGACCGGGTCCGGGCGGCGGTCGCCTCGGCCGGGCTGGTCTGGCCCAGCCGACGGATCACCGTCAACCTGTCCCCGGCGACGCTGCCGAAGTCCGGTTCGGGCTTCGACCTGGCGGTCGCCGTGGCGGTGCTGGCCGGGGCCGGGCTGGTGGACGCGGAACGGGTCGCGGGTGTGGTGCACCTGGGCGAGCTGGGCCTGGACGGGCGGCTGCGACCGGTGCGCGGGGTGCTGCCCGCGGTGGCCGGAGCCGTCGCCGCCGGACGGACCCGGATCGTCGTACCCGCGGGCAACGCCGACGAGGCGCAGCTGGTCCCCGGGGCCGAGGTGCGCGCCGCGGACCACCTGACCCAGGTCGCCGCCTGGTACGGCGCCGAGGTCGAGGTGCCCGACGACGTGCGGCCGGTACGGGACGCCCCCGCTCTGGCCGCTCGGGCGGTCGAGGCCGACCTGGCCGACGTGCTGGGCCAGGACGACGCCCGCCGCGGCCTGGAGGTGGCCGCCGCCGGGGGGCACCACCTGCTGCTGGTCGGCCCGCCGGGCACCGGCAAGACGATGCTGGCCCGACGGCTGCCCGGGTTGCTGCCCGACCTGGACGCCGATGCCTCGGTCGAGGTCACCGCGGTGCACTCGGTGGCCGGGACGTTCGACGCGGCGCAGGGCCTGGTCCGACGGCCGCCGTTCGAGGACCCGCACCACACCGCGACCCCGGCGGCGATCGTCGGTGGCGGGTCGGGCGTGGCCCGGCCGGGCGCGGCGTCCCGGGCCCACCACGGGGTGCTGTTCCTGGACGAGGCGCCGCACTTCGCCGCCGCGGTGCTGCAGTCGCTGCGCCAGCCGCTGGAGCACGGGGAGCTGGTGCTGCACCGCTCGGCCGGCGCCGCCCGCTACCCGGCGCGGTTCCAGCTGGTGATGGCGGCCAACCCGTGCCCGTGCGGACGGTACAGCGGCAAGGGTGTGGGTTGCACCTGCCGGGTCGAGGCCCGGCGTCGGTACTTCGACCGGCTGTCCGGGCCGCTGCTGGACCGGGTGGACCTGCAGCTGGAGGTGCCGCCGCCGCGCTCGGGGATAGCGCCGGGGATCCGCGGGGAGAGCACCGCCCAGGTCGCCGCCCGCGTGACTGCGGCGCGCGACCGGGCCCGGACCCGGCTGGCGGCGTCCGGGTGGCGGACCAACGCCGAGGTGCCCGGTCCCTGGCTGCGGGGCCGTCTGGAGCGCACCGACCCGGTGTGCGCCGAGCTGGGCCAGGCGGTGGACCGGCACTGGCTGAGCCTGCGCGGCGCCGACCGGGTGCTGCGGGTGGCCTGGACCATCGCGGACCTGGCCGGGGCGGAGCACCCCAGCCGGGACCACCTCGGCGAGGCGATGGTGCTGCGGACCCGGGCCGGTGCGGCATGAACGCGGAACGGCAGGCCCGGGCGGTCTGGACGGTGATCGCCGAACCCGGCGACCCGGTGGCCGGAGAGCTGGTGGCCTGGGTCGGCGCGGACCGGGCGCTGACCTGGGTGCGCTCGGTAGGACGCGGCCGGGCGGACTGGTCGGTGCTGGAGGGGCCCGAGGGCGGGGTGCTGGAGGGGCCCGAGGGCACAGTGCTGGGCGCCGCCGTGCGGCGGCGTCTGGTCCGTCGGGGGCAGACCTGGGCGCGTCGGCTCGACGCGGCGTCTCTGGCGCTCGACGGCGCCGCCCGGGCGGTCCTCGACCTGGTGGTGCCCGGCGACCCGCACTGGCCGACTGGTCTGGACGACCTGGGAACGGCCGCCCCGCACGCGCTGTGGCTGCGCGGCAGCCTGTCGGCGTCCTCGGTGCTGGCGCCGGTGGCGCCGGTGGCGCTGGTCGGCGCGCGGGCCTGCACCGCCTACGGCCAGCGGGTGGCGAGCGAGCTGGCCGACGGCCTGGTGGCGCGCGGGGCGGTCGTGGTCTCCGGCGGTGCGTACGGGATCGACGCGGCGGTGCACCGTGGCGCGCTGACCGGCGGGGCGACATGGGCGGTGCTGGCCGGCGGCCTGGACCGCGACTACCCGGCGGGGCACCGGGCGCTGTTCGCGCAGATCGTGGCGTCCGGCGGGGCGCTGCTGGGCGAGGCGCCGCCGGGCGCGGTCCCGGCCCGGCACCGGTTCCTGCAGCGCAACCGGCTGATCGCGGCGCTGACAGCGGGCACGGTCGTGGTCGAGGCGGCCTGGCGGTCGGGCGCGCTGTCCACCGCGAACCACGCGGCCGGGCTGCTGCGCCCGGTCGGGGCTGTCCCCGGACCGGTGACCTCGGCGGCCTCGGCGGGCTGCCACCGCCTGCTGCGCGAGGGCACGGCGGTCTGCGTCACCGACGCTGAGGAGGTGGTCGACCTCGTCGGGCCGATCGGCACCCGCCCGGTCGGTACCGGGATGGCGGCGGCGGGCGTCGCGCCGACCGATCGGTCTACGCCGCTGGACCGTCTGGACGACGGCGCCCGGGCGGTGCACGACGCGCTGTCGGTCCGCACGCCCACGACGACCGTCGAGCTGGTCGTCCGTACCGGTCACGGCGCCTCCGCCGTGCGTGCGGCACTGGGCCGCCTGGACCTGGCGGGCCTGGTGGAGCGTGACGGCGAGGGGTGGCGGGCCGTCCGGCCGCTCCCAGACTCCTCGGACGGGGGAGCTCGGCCGGACCGAGCCGGGCATTGAATCTATCGGAGGGTGAAAAAAGCGGACGGAACGGATTTGTCTGCCGGGTTTTTCGGACAAGATCGGCAAAACAAGCGTGAACTACGTCGATGTCATTTGTCAGGCCCTTGCTCGTCTGGCTCTGAACGTTCATGGTTGATGCGTGGCGATGATCCAGGTGAGCAAAGAGCAGGACCGGGAGGTCCTGAGGAGCGACTACGCGACCCATCTCGGGGTGGAGCGAGGTCTCTCGCCGCACACGGTCCGGGCCTATCTGGGTGATCTTGACCACATGCTGGACCACGCTCTGGGGCTCGGTCTGACCCGGCTGGACCAGGTCGACGTCGGTGTGCTGCGTTCCTGGCTGGGCGCTATGGCCAAGGACAACCGGTCCCGGGCGACGCTGGCGCGGCGCACCGCGGCGGCCCGCACCTTCTTCGCCTGGGCGGTGCACACCGACCGGGTGGACGCCGACCCGACGGTGCGGCTGGCCAGCCCCCGGGTGACCCGGCCGCTGCCGACGGTGCTGCCCCAGGACGCCGCCAAGAAGCTGCTCGACACCGCCCGGAGCAACGCCGAGAGCGAAGAGCCGATGCGGCTGCGCGACTGGGCGGTGGCCGAGACCCTGTACGCCACCGGGGTGCGGGTCGGCGAGCTGTGCGCCGCCGACGTGGCCGACGTGGACCTGGTCGAGCTGACGCTGCGCGTGCAGGGCAAGGGGGACAAGGCCCGTGTGGTGCCGATCGGTCGTCCCGCGGCCGACGCGCTGACCGCCTGGATCGAGAAGGGTCGGTCCTCGATGGCCTCGTCGCGCACCGGTGACGCGCTGTTCCTCGGCGCGCGCGGCGGACGGCTGGACCAGCGTCAGGCGCGCACGGCGGTGCACCGGCTGGCCTCCGACGCGGGCGTGCACGACATCGCGCCGCACGCGTTGCGGCACTCGGCGGCCACCCACCTGCTGGAAGGCGGTTCTGACCTGCGCAGCGTCCAAGAGCTGCTCGGCCACGCCAGCCTGAACACCACCCAGCGCTATACGCACGTCTCGGCCGAACGGCTGCGTTCGGCCTTCGACCTGGCCCACCCCCGCGCATGAGGGAGGACGTCTAGGGGTACCACCCAGGGCGGGCCGACCCACCCGTCGGCACCGCAGCGACAGAACACGATGCAGTGATGGAACGGAGCGACGTCATGGAGACGGCTTTGGACACCGCTTTGGACACCACGGTCGGCCAGCTGGCCCGCCGGTACCCCGCCCACCCAGGCACGGTGGGGCTGATCCCCACCCAGCGCACCTCTGCGGACGTCGACCCGGTCGAGGCGCTGTGGGCGGCGTACAAGGTCGAGGGGTCGCGCTGGGCGCGCGAACAGCTCATCGTCCACTACGTACCGCTGGTCTCTACGGTGGCCAGCCGGATCGCCGCGCGTCTGCCCAGCTCGGTGGACTCCGGCGACCTGGTCTCCTACGGCACCTTCGGCCTGATCGACGCGATCGAGAAGTACGAGACCGACCGGGCCGTGCGCTTCGAGACCTACGCCTCCTCGCGGATCCGTGGGGCGATCCTCGACGAGCTGCGCGCCATGGACTGGGTGCCGCGGTCGGTGCGCTCCAAGTCGCGGGCCATCGACAAGACCTACGCCGAGCTGGAGGCCGAGCTGTCCCGCCGTCCGACGCAGGCTGAGGTGGCGGACCGGATGGGTCTGACCGCCGCCGAGCTGTCGGGGGCGCTGGCCCAGGTCGCGACCGGTTCGGTCGCTGCGCTGGACGAGGTGCTGACCACCGACAGCTCGGTCGGCGGGCAGCCGCTGAGCGAGCGGCTGGCCGACGACGACGCCGTCGACCCGGCGGGCGAGGTCGAGTCCCAGGAGACCTCGCACCTGCTGGCCCGGGCGATCGAGATGCTGAACGAACGGGAGCGGCTGGTCGTCGTCCTGTACTACTTCGAACGGCGCACCCTGGCGCAGATCGGCCGGGTGCTCGGGGTGACCGAGTCGCGTATCTCGCAGATCCACAACGCCGCGGTCGGCCGTCTGCGCACCGCGATGAACGAGGCCGAGGCTGCCTGACCTCACCGGTCGGGGAGCAGGACGATCGGTCCGGTGCCGCTGAGCAGCGACATCGGGTCCAGGTACTGGGTGCCGCGCCGCACACCCCAGTGCAGGCACGTCGTCGGCGCGCAGTGCGTGGCCGCGGAGGCCACGACGGTGCCGACCGGGTCGCCCGGCACCACCTGATCGCCCACGGTCACCGTGGCGAGCACCGGTTCGACCGACGAGCGCAGCCCGTCCCGGCAGCCCACGGTCAGCACGGGACGGTCCACGACGGTCCCGGCGAACGTCACGGTCCCGGCGCACGGGGCGAGCACGACGGTGCCCGGCCCGGCCACGAGGTCGACCCCTCTGTGCCCGGCGGACCACACCTGTTCCGGCGGGTCGAACGGGTGCACCACGCTCACCGGCTCCACCGGTGCGACCCAGCCCGTAGGACCGGGCGGGTCGGCGTGCCCCCCGTGACCGGTGCCGGGCAGGGCGACGGACAGGACGACGGCGACGGCGACGGCGAGGACGGTGCGCATGGCACCCAGTCTGGGTCTTGCGCGCCGCCGCCCGGGGCGGCGGTGGTGACCGACCGTCGTGGTGGTGGGCTGGGGACGGCTCGACGGCCTGTCGTCGTCAGGTCTTGCGCGCTGGCGGGCGGACCGGTCCGGGTCCGGTAGACTCACCACCGCGACCGGTACGCCGGTCGACTTCGCGTGTCCTGTCCGATCAGGGCTGATCAGGGCCGTCCGGCCCGGTCGCAGCCCGTCGGGTCGTCCCCGCAGCGGTCCGGGCCCCTGGCCTGGCGCGGGTGGCGGCGGACACCAGGGGTGACGGTCACCCGACCGGCACCGACAACCGGGATGCGGGCCGACGGGCCCGTCGAGCAGTGCGCTACCGACCAACCCGGCCGGAGCGCACCGGAAGGACGAGCCATGGCCGTCGTGACCATGCGCCAGCTGCTGACCAGCGGTGTCCACTTCGGGCACCAGACCAGGCGCTGGAACCCCAAGATGCGGCGCTTCATCCTCACCGAGCGCAACGGGATCTACATCGTCGACCTGGCCAAGTCGTTGACGTTCATCGACGCCGCCTACGACTTCGTGGCCCAGACCGTCGCCCACGGCGGGACGATCCTGTTCGTCGGCACCAAGAAGCAGGCCCAGGAGGCCGTGGCCGAGCAGGCCACCCGGGTCGGGATGCCGTACGTCAACCAGCGCTGGCTGGGCGGGATGCTGACCAACTTCCAGACCGTCCACAAACGGCTGCAGCGGCTCAAAGAGCTGGAGCAGATCGACTTCGACGATGTCGCGGGTTCCGGCCTGACGAAGAAGGAGCTGCTCGTCCTGCGCCGCGAGAAGGACAAGCTGGCCAAGACCCTGGGCGGTATCCGGGACATGAACAAGGTGCCGTCGGCGGTGTGGGTCATCGACACCAACAAGGAGCACCTGGCCGTCGACGAGGCCCGCAAGCTGGGTATCCCGGTGATCGCGATCCTGGACACCAACTGCGACCCCGACCATGTGGACTACCCGATCCCGGGCAACGACGACGCGATCCGTGCCGTCGGGCTGCTCACCCGGGTGGTCGCCGACGCGGTGGCCGACGGTCTGCTGCGGCGGCACGCCGCCCGCACCGGCGACACCGCTGGTGAGCAGGCCCCGGCCGAGGCCGAACCGCTGGCCGAGTGGGAGCGCGAGCTGCTGGCCGGCGACCTCGCCCCGCTCGCCGCAGGCGAACAGGCCGCGACCCCCGAGGCCCCCGCCGCCGAGGCCCCGGCCGCGGCGCCTGAGGCGGCCGTACCTGCTGAGGCGCCTGCCGCCGAGGCCGCTGCCGACGCCCTGGCCGCGGCCGAGCCCACCAGCGACAGCTGACCCGACTAACGAAGCGAGGACTACTGATGACGAACTACTCGATGGCCGACATCAAGGCGCTGCGCGAGAAGACCGGCGCCGGGATCGTCAACGTCAAGCGGGCCCTGGAAGAGGCCGACGGCGACCGGGCCAAGGCTGAAGAGCTGCTGCGGATCAAGGGGCTGGAGGGGGTGGCCAACCGCGAGGGCCGGTCGGCCTCCGACGGTCTGGTCGTGGCCCAGGTCGGGCCGGACGCCTCCGGTTCCGGCCAGGTCGGCGTGCTGGTCGAGCTGAACTGCGAGACCGACTTCGTCGCGAAGAACCAGGCGTTCGTCTCCCTGGCCGACCGGGTGCTGGCCGCCGCGGTGGCCTCCGGGGCGGCTGACACGGACGCGCTGGCCGCGGCCGACACCGACGGGGTGAGCGTCGCCGACGCGATCGACGGCGTGGCCGCCACCCTGCGCGAGAAGCTGGTGCTGCGCCGCGTCGCCCGGGTGGTCGGCGAGCACGTCGAGCTCTACCTGCACCGCACCGGCCCGGACCTGCCGCCGAAGGTCGGGGTGCTGGTCGCCACCGACGCCAAGGGTGCGGCGGTAGCGCACGATATCGCCATGCACGTCGCCGCTATGACCCCGGCCTGGGTGACCCGCGACGAGGTGCCCCAGCAGGTGGCCGACGACGAGCGTCGGATCGCCGAGGAGAAGGCGCGCGGCGAGGGCAAGCCCGACAAGATCCTGCCGAAGATCGTCGAGGGCCGCCTGAACGCCTTCTACAAGGAGAACGTGCTGCTGGACCAGGCGTTCGCGAAGGACCCGAGCAAGTCGGTCGCCAAGCTGCTGGCCGAGGTCGGCGGCACCGTGCTGGCGATGGCCCGCTACCGCGTCGGGGCCTGAGCCGTGACGACCGGGCCGACGTCGCCGAGCTCGCCGCCGCGCCGGGTGCTGCTCAAGCTCTCCGGTGAGACGTTCGGGGGAGGCGACGTCGGCCTGGCCGTCGACGTGGTCCGTCGCATCGCCGACGAGGTCGCCGTGGCCGTGCGCGACGGGGTGCAGGTGGCGATCGTCGTCGGCGGCGGTAACTTCTTCCGCGGGGCCGAGCTGTCCCGCGAGGGGATGGACCGGGCCCGCGCCGACTACATGGGCATGCTCGGCACGGTGATGAACTGCCTGGCCCTGCAGGACTTCCTGGAGCAGGCGGGGGTGACCACCCGGGTGCAGACGGCCATCACCATGGGCCAGGTGGCCGAGCCGTACATCCCGCTGCGCGCTATCGCGCACCTGGAGAAGGGCCGGGTGGTGATCTTCGGCGCCGGGGCCGGGATGCCGTACTTCTCCACCGACACGGTCAGCGTGCAGCGGGCCCTGGAGACGCGCTGCCAGACGGTGCTGATGGGCAAGAACGGCGTGGACGGGGTCTACACCGCCGACCCGCGCACCGACCCGTCCGCCCAGTTCCTGGAGCACCTGACCTACACCCGGGCCCTGGTCGAGGGCCTGGCCGTGATGGACGCCACGGCGCTGTCGATGTGCCGGGACAACGACGTACCGATGCGGGTCTTCGGTCTCGAGCAGCCCGGCAACGTCACCAGGGCGCTGGAGGGTGAGAAGATCGGGACGTTGGTGACGACACACGGAGGAAACGGTGATTGACGAGATCCTCTTCGAGGCCGAAGAGAAGATGGACAAGACGATCGATCACGCCAAGGAGGACTTCGCCGCGATCCGCACCGGCCGGGCGAACGCGGCGATGTTCACCAAGATCACGGCGGACTACTACGGTGCGCCGACCCCGCTGCAGCAGCTTGCCTCCTTCAACGTGGTCGAGGCGCGCACGGTGCTGATCACCCCGTTCGACAAGTCGTCGGGCCCGGCGATCGAGAAGGCGCTGCGCAACTCCGACCTGGGGGTGAACCCGACGTCGGACGGCGGGGTGATCCGGGTGGCGCTGCCCGCGCTGACGCAGGAGCGTCGCAAGGAGTACGTCAAGCTGGCCAAGCACAAGGCCGAGGACGCCCGGATCGCGGTGCGCGCCGTGCGACGTCACGCCAAGGACGCCCTGGACCGGCTGGTCCGCGACGGCGAGTCCGGCGAGGACGAGGTGATGCGGGCGGAGAAAGAGCTCGACGCCCTGACCAAGAAGCACGTCGAGCTCGTGGACCAGCTGCTGTCCGGCAAGGAACACGAGCTGCTCGAGGTCTGATGTCGACGACCGGACCGGGTCCAGCAGACGACCCCGCGCAGAAGAGCGCCGAGCAGACGAGCACTGGATGAGTACTGGGCAGACGGACGCCGCACCGACCGGCACCGGGCAGACAGCGGGTCGTGACCTGCCGGTCGCCATCACGGTCGGCCTGGCTCTGCTGGCGCTGGTCGGCGCGTCGCTGTACATCATCAAGGAGATCTTCGCCCTGCTGGCCCTCGTCGTCGTGGGCGCTGCCGTGTGGGAGCTGGCGCAGGCGTTCCGCCGCAAGGACATCCACATCCCGCTGGTGCCGCTGCTGGTCGGGATGGTCGGCATGCTCGTCTCGGCCTATGTCGCCGGGGCGGAGGCGCTGTTCGTCGCGTTCCTGCTCACCGTCGGCGGCACGGTGGTCTGGCGGGTGCTGGACGGCAGCGGCGAGCCGGCGCTGCGCGACGTCACCGCGTCGGTGTTCGCCGCCGCCTGGCTGCCGTTCCTCGCCGGGTTCGCGCTGCTCATGCTCCAGCCGGCGGACGGACCGAACCGGGTGATGCTGTTCGTCCTGGTCGTGGTCGCCTCTGACACCGGCGGCTACGCGGTCGGCAGCCTGCTCGGCACGCACCGCCTGGCGCCGAAGGTCAGCCCGGGCAAGACCTGGGAGGGGCTCGCCGGGTCGTTGGTGCTGGCCTGCGTGGTCGGGGTGGTCGGGGCCAGCGCGGGCATCCCCAAGCTGCTGAGCGCCGAACCGCATGTCGGGGTGTTCCTCGGGCTCGGCGTGGTGGTCACCGCGATGCTGGGCGACCTGGCGGAGTCCATGCTCAAACGTGACCTGGAGCTCAAGGACATGGGCCGCCTGCTGCCCGGGCACGGCGGGCTGCTGGACCGGCTGGACTCGTTGCTGCTCGCCGCCCCCGCCGCGTACCTGGTGCTCAACCAGCTGGTGCCGCCGCCATGACCTCGACCGGAGCGGCGCTCGACCGGCAGGCCGCCCGGCCCCGGGGTCGTCCGCCGCGCCACCTGGCCGATCTGACGCCTGACGCCCGGGTGCGGGAAGTCCAGGCGCTCGGCCAGCCAGCCTTCCGCGCCCGGCAGCTGGCGACCCACTACTTCGCCCACCTGACCTGTGATCCGGCGGACATGACGGACGTCCCGGCCGCCGTCCGCGCGCCGCTGGTCGCCGCGCTGCTGCCCACCCTGCTCACCCCGGTGCGGCGGCTCACCGCCGACCGGGGGCGGACGGTTAAGACGCTGTGGCGGCTGGCCGACGGTGCGGCGGTCGAGTCGGTGCTCATGCGCTACCCGCGACGGGCCACGCTGTGCCTGTCCAGCCAGGTCGGCTGCGCTCTGGCCTGTGCCTTCTGTGCCACCGGCCAGCGGGGGCTGGTCCGGAACCTGTCCACCGCGGAGATCTTGGAGCAGGTGCGGGTCGCGGCCCGGGCGCTGGTTGACGGCGATGTGCCAGGTGGTCCCGGTCGGCTGTCGAACGTGGTGTTCATGGGCATGGGCGAACCGCTGGCCAACTACGCCCGGACGCTGGCGGCGCTGCGCGCCGTCATCGCCCCGGCCCCGACCGGGTTCGGTATCTCCGCCCGCAACGTCGTGGTCTCGACCGTCGGCCTGGTGCCCGGGATCGACCGGCTGGCCGCCGAAGGACTGCCCGTCACCCTGGCGGTGTCGCTGCACGCTCCGGACGACGCGCTGCGCAGCGAGCTGGTGCCGGTGAACGCCCGGTGGGACGTCGCGCAGGTGCTCGACGCTGCCCACCGCTACTTCGAGGTCACCGGCCGACGGGTGTCCGTGGAGTACGCCCTCATGCGCGACGTCAACGACCAGCCGTGGCGGGCCGACCGGCTCGGTCGGTTGCTGACCGCACGGGGCAGCGGCTGGGTGCACGTCAACCCGATCCCGCTCAACCCGGTACCCGGATCGCGCTGGACTGCCTCGGACGCCGACACGCAGGCCGAGTTCGTGGCACGCTTACGTGCACACGGTGTGCCGACGACGGTCCGGGACACCCGTGGCAGCGATATCGACGGTGCCTGCGGCCAGCTGGCCGGAGGGGAGGACGAGTGAGCGGCACGATGTTCGCCACTGTGCGCGGGCTGGCGCGCGGGTACGACCGTGACGAGGTCGACGAGTACTTCGCCCACGCCCGGCAGCAGTACGAGCACGCCCCGGCGGAGGTGTTGAGCAGCACCGACGTGCGTCGGGTCGGGTTCGACCTGGTCCGCGGCGGTTATGTGACCGGCGCCGTGGACGCCGCGCTGGACCGGTTGGAGCAGGCTTTCCTGGCGCGCACCCGGGCGGAGTTCGTCGGCCGGTACGGCCAGAAGGCGTGGATGGACCGGCTGGGGGAGCAGGCCGGCACCCTGTACGGGCGGCTGCGGCGGCCCGACGGCGACCGGTTCGCCCCGCCGCGCCACCGCGGCCAGGGCTACGAGCCAGCCGATGTGGACGCGCTGTGCCACCGGCTCATCGCCTATTTCGACAACGGCGCGAAGCTGGCCGCGGGGGAGGTACGGTCGGCGACGTTCCGGGCCCGGCGCGGCAAGAACGCCTACGACGAGGACTCGGTGGACGCGTTCTTGGCCCGTGCCGTCGACGTGCTGCTCGGCGTGGAATGATGCCAGGGTGAGCCGTCGCAGCGTCGTCCTCCTCGGTTCGACCGGGTCGGTAGGGACCCAGGCCGTCGAGGTGGTGCAGGCCAACCCCGGGCGCTTCGTCGTCACCGGTCTGGCCGCGGGCGGGTCGGACCCGCAGACCCTGGCCGAGCAGGCCGCCGCCCTGGGGGTCGGGTCGCTCGCCGTGGCCGACCCGCGGGCCGTGGACGCGGTGCGCGACGCGCTGGAAGGTCTGACCTCCTCCCACCACGGCTGGTCGGCCAAGGCCGTCGAGGTGCTGGCCGGGGCCGATGCCGCCGCCGTGCTGGCCGCGCGACCGGCCGACGTGGTGCTCAACAGCATCACCGGGGCGCTCGGCCTGGCCCCGACCCTGGCCGCGCTGGAGGCCGGGACGGTCGTGGCGCTGGCGAACAAGGAGTCGCTGGTCATCGGCGGTCCGCTGGTCCAGACGGCCAGGCTGCGGCCGGGCCAGATCGTCCCGGTCGACTCCGAGCACTCGGCCATCGCCCAGTGCATGCGCTCGGGCACCCACAGCGAGGTGCGTCGGCTGGTGCTGACCGCCTCCGGCGGTCCCTTCCGCGGCTGGTCGCTCGACCGGCTGGCCCATGTCACCCCGGCCCAGGCGCTGGCCCACCCGACCTGGAGCATGGGCCCGGTGGTATCGGTCAACGCGGCGACCATGGTGAACAAGGCGCTGGAGCTCATCGAGGCCCACCTGCTGTTCGACGTGCCGCTCGACCAGATCGTCGTGGTGGTGCACCCCCAGTCGGTGGTGCACTCGATGGTCGAGTTCGTCGACGGCGCGACCATCGCCCAGGCCTCGCCGCCCGATATGCACCTGCCGATCGCCCTGGGCCTGGGCTGGCCCGACCGGGTGGACGACTCCGTCAGCCCCTGCGACTGGTCGACGCCGACCGCCTGGACCTTCGAACCGCTGGACGAGGACGTGTTCGGCGCGGTGCGGCTGGGCCGGGCCGCCGCCGCCGCGTCGGCCACCCACCCGGCGGTCCTCAACGCCTCCAACGAGGTGTGCGTCGAGGCGTTCCTGGCCGGTCGGATCGGGTTCCTGGACATCGTCGCCACCGTCGAGCAGGTCCTGGCCGAGCACGACGGCACACCAGCCCGCCGGGTGCGCCTCGACGACGTCCTCGGCGCCGACGCCTGGGCCCGCGCCCGGACGGCCGAGCTGTTCGGCCGCACCTGACCCCCACCGCAAACCGATAAATCAGTACCAGTTCGTGGGTCTGTCGCCGATCCACTGATTCAAACCGGTAGATCGGCGTCAAACCCACGAACTGGGATCGGCGCGCGCGGCGGCAGCGGGAGCCAGACCGGCACCCGGAGCGAGCAGTGGCTGACGGTTCGCTAGCGTGGCCGGGTGGACACAGCGGACCTGACAGTCGGCGACCTCGACGAGGACGCACTGGTGGCCCTCCTGGCGCGGCGGCTGCCGCTGGGGGACCGTACCCTGGTCGGACCGGGGGACGATGCCGCGGTGGTCGCCGCGAGCGACGGGCGGTACGTCGTGACCACCGACGTCCTGGTCGAGGACCAGCACTTCCGCAGGCGGTGGTCGTCGGGCGCGGACGTCGGGGCGCGTGCCGCGGTGCAGAACCTGGCCGATGTCGCGGCGATGGGGGCCCGGCCGACTGCCGTCGTCGTGGCCCTCACCGTGCCGCAGGACCTGCCGCTGGCGTTCGTGACCGGCCTGGCCGACGGCCTGGCCGCGGTGTGCGCCCCGCTGGGCGTGGGTGTCGTCGGCGGTGACCTGTCGGCCGGGCCGAACGTCCAGGTGGCCGTCACCGCGCACGGCGACCTCGAAGGACGGCCGCCGGTGCGGCGGGGCGGGGCGCGGCCCGGCGACGTCGTCGCGCACGTCGGGGTCGCCGGGTGGTCCGCGGCCGGGCTGGCGCTGCTGGCGGTCGACCGGGCCGACCGTGACCCGCAGCTGGTCGGCGCCTACCTGCGGCCCGTCGCCCCGCTGGCGGCCGGACCGGCGGCGGCCGTCGCCGGGGCCAGTGCGATGCTCGACGTCTCCGACGGGCTGGTCCGTGACGCCCGACGGCTGGCCGCGGCCTCCCGGGTGCAGGTCGCGCTGGACGACCCGGCCGACGTCTTCGCCGACGACCTGGCCCGGCTCGGCCCGGTAGCCGCCGGTCTCGGGGCCGACGCGACGGCCTGGGTGCTCGGCGGTGGCGAGGACCACGGGCTGCTCGCCACCTTCCCGCCCGACGTGCCGCTGCCCGTCGGGCACCCGGTCGACGGGTTCCGGCCGGTGGGCCGGGTGGTCCAGGGTGAGGGCGTCACCGTCGGCGGCGCACCGGCGACGGCTGTCGGCTGGGACCACTTCGCCGCGCAGCGATCACCAGGTCATCGACGTCGGTAGAAAGCGAGAAGCGTCTACGGCACGAGGGTGGCTGCGTCGACCGGGTGGGGGTGTGGGGGCCCCGGACTGGGTGGTACGTGTCGTGCGCGACGACGTCCGGGTAGCCGAGAGGCGCTGAGACGGTGCTGGTCCCCACACAGCATGACGGGAGCCCGGGCTCGCCGGAAGCGAGCACAAGGCTCCCGAGCGATCTTGCGTCAGACCCTCGCCGCGCGCTGGACCTTGCCGGCCTTGAGGCAGGACGTGCACACGTTGAGCCGCTTCGGGGTGCCCGCGACGACGACCCGGACCCGCTGGATGTTCGGGTTCCAGCGACGCTTGGTCTTGACGTGGGAGTGCGAGACGTTGTGCCCGAAGGACGGGCGCTTGGCGCAGACGTCGCAGACGGCGGCCATGGTTACTCCAGTCTGTGCGCGCCGCGAAGCGGCGGAGGGCGGCAACCCGCACGTGCACTCGCATGCAACCCGCACGACGGTGCCACGACGATGATATGGGGCTCCGGACAACTGGGCGAGTCTATCCCACCGGCGAACCAGCGCCCAAATGTGGGTGGGATACGGCACAGTTGGGTCCAGCGGTTGGCCGGGGGCAGTGGGACCCTGGGTCGACGGCCCAGGACGGAGGCATGGAGTGGATCGTCGCGTGGCGGCCAGGGTGAGGCTCGACGCTGCCCTGGTGCGGGCCTGGGCCGCCGCCGCGGTGCAGCGGCTGCGCGACGTGGCGCCACGCATCGACGCGCTCAACGTCTTCCCCGTGGCCGACGCCGACACCGGCCAGAACGTCGTCTGCACCCTGGCCGGGGGCCTGGCGGCGGTGGAGACGTCGCCGACCGACGACCTGAGTGCCACGGCACACCTGTTGGCCACCGGTGCCCTCCGGGAGGCGCGGGGCAGCTCGGGGGTCATCGTGTCGGGCTGGTTCGCCGGGCTGGCGGTCGGACTGGTCGAGGATGCGCCGGGCGAGCCGACGCGGCTGGCCGGGGCGCTGGCCTCGGCGGCAGTCGGCGCGCGCCAGGCCGTGGCCGACCCCTGGCCGGGCACGGTGCTGGAGGTCGCCGACCAGGTGGCGGCCACGGTCCGCCGCCAGGCGGCCGATCCGCACCTCCCGCTGGCCGACCTGCTGCCGGGCCCGCTGGACGCAGTCCGTGCCAGGCTGGCCGAGACCAGCGCGCACCACCCGGTGCTGCGTTCGGCCGGGGTGGTCGACGCGGGGGCGTGTGCGCTGCTCGTCGTCCTGGAGGTGCTGGCAGCGCTGCTGGCCGCCGAACCTCCGGACCGGGCCGGGGCCTGGTTGCCGCCGCCCAGCAGCCGACCGGAGCCCGGACCGGAACCGTCTGGCTCCGGCGGGGCTTTCGAGGTGATGCTGCACGTCACCGTCGAGGTGGACCTCACCCGGCTGGCGTCGACCGGTGCGGCCGCGGCCGTCACCGGGCTCGGCGACCAGTGGCGCACCCACGTGCACACCGACGACCCGGTTACCGCCCTGGCCCTCGTCGCGCCGGACGAGCTGCGCATCGGCCTGGTCCGCGCCGTCACCGGTGGCGCGGCGGGCGTCGTCGTCACCGCCGACACCGGCCTGGCCGCCTGGTACGCCGCCGCGGGGGCAGCTGTCGTCGTGCCGGGCGGGGCGGCCTCGCCCGACGACCTGCGGGCGGTGGTGTCCCTGGTCGGCGGCGGGCTTTCCGGCGACCGCGGTCACGACGGTACCGGGCGGTACACGCTGGCCACCGACCCGGAGCTGGCGGCCCAGGTCGGGGCGATGACCGCCGATCCGGTCCGCGCCGCTGTGGCCTGCACCGCGCTCGACGAGCAGGCCGATGTCGAGGCGGCCCTGCGCCGGGTCCGCACGGCCCAGACCGACGACGCCGACCCGACCGCGGCGCTGACCCGGCTGCTCGCCGGGTCGGCCGAACCGGGCGAGGTGCTCACGGTCGTACCGCGCACCGGGTTCGACCCGGCCGGGGTCCGCGCCCTGGCCGCGGCCCACGGTCTGGAGCTGGTGCTCGTCGGCCCGGCGACCACCGGTCCCGTCTGGCGCCTCGGAGTCGACTGATGTCCCCCCGCGCCACCGACGCCGTCGTCACCGGTAGCCTGCTCGACCAGAGGCTCAAGACGCTGCTCGCGCCCGGCACCGCCCGGGCGCTGGCGGCCCTCGGCCCCACGACGGTGGGTGACCTGTTGCGCTTCTACCCGCGCCGGTATGTCGACCCGGGCACCCTGACCGCGCTGGGCGATCTGGTCAAGGGGGACAGGGTGGTCGTCGTGGGGGAGGTGCTGCGGGCCTCGTCCCGGCGCACCTCCGGGGGCAAGTCGCTGTTCGAGGTGACCATCGGCGACGGGCACGACGAGATGCGGATGGTGTTCTTCGCCCAGCACGCCGGTCGCCTGGGCTACCACCAGAAGGTGCTGCAGCGCGGCTGTCGGGCCTGGTTCCGGGGCACGGTCGGGCAGTACAAGGGGGCGCTGGAGCTGACCCACCCGGAGTTCGAGGCGATCGACGACGCCGCGTTGGACGAGCGCGCCACCTGGCCCAAGGCCGTCTACCCCGCCAGCGCGTCGATCGACTCGTTCCAGGTGGCCAAGGCCGTGGCGACGGTGCTCGGCCCGTTGCACCCCGGGGAGATCGACGATCCGCTGCCCGAGGACGTACGTGCGGCCCACCACCTGCTGCCGCTGGTCGAGGCGCTGAACCTGGTGCACCTGCCGCACACCGACGCCGACTGGCGTGCCGCGCGCCAGCGTCTGCGCTTCGAGGAGGCGTTCGTCCTGCAGACCGAGCTGGTCCGGCGCCGGGCCCAGGCCGCGGGCCGTCTGGCCGCGGCCCGGCCGGGCCGGGCCGGTGGCCTGCTCGAGGCTTTTGACGCCCGGCTGCCGTTCACGCTGACCGCCGGGCAGCGGCAGGTCGGTGCCGAGCTGGCCGCCGAGCTGGCCCAGACGGCACCGATGCAGCGGCTGCTGCAGGGCGAGGTCGGGTCGGGCAAGACCGTCGTGGCGCTGCGGGCCATGCTCCAGGTGGTCGACTGCGGCGGGCAGGCCGCGCTGCTGGCACCCACCGAGGTGCTGGCCGCCCAGCACCTGTCCACGCTGCGTGCCATGCTCGGCGACCTGGCCCAGGCTGGCCAGCTCGGCGCCGCGGACCAGGCCACCGCCGTGACGCTGCTCACCGGGTCGCAGCCCGCCGCCGTGCGCCGCCAGGCCCTGGCCGATGCGAAGTCCGGGGCGGCGGGGATCGTCGTGGGCACCCATGCGCTGCTCGGCGACCAGGTGCAGTTCGCCGACCTGGGACTGGTCGTCGTGGACGAGCAGCACCGTTTCGGCGTGGAGCAGCGCGACACCCTGCGGACCAAAGCCGCCACAGTGCCCCACACCCTGGTGATGACGGCCACCCCGATCCCGCGGACCGTGGCCATGACGGTCTTCGGCGACCTGGAGACCTCGACGCTGAGCCAGGTCCCGGCCGGCCGGTCACCGGTCACCACCCATGTGGTACCCGCCGACCTGCCGGCCTGGATGGCCCGGACCTGGCAGCGGGTGGCCGACGCGGCCCGCGCCGGGCAGCGGGCCTATGTGGTGGCGCCCCGTATCGACCCGGACGACCCGGACCCCCCCGGGAGCGAGTACGACGACGCCCCGGCGGACGCCGCCGGTGCGACCGAGCGTCGGCCCCTGGCCAGCGTCGTCGACGTCGCCGCCCGACTGGCCGCCGAACCAGCCCTGGACGGGGTCGGTATCGGGCTGCTGCACGGCCGGATGACCTCCGAGGCCAAGGACCGCGCCTTCGCCGACTTCGCGTCCGGCCGGGTGCCGGTGCTGGTCGCCACCACGGTCATCGAGGTCGGGGTCGACGTGCCCGAGGCGACCGTCATGGTGGTGCTCGACGCCGACCGCTTCGGGATCTCCCAGCTGCACCAGCTGCGCGGCCGGGTCGGCCGGGGCAGCCAGCCGGGCCTGTGCCTGCTGGTCTCCTCGGTCGTCGGCAGTAGCAACACAGCCGACGACGCGCCGGCGGTGGCCCGGCTCAAGGCCCTGGAAGCCACGACGGACGGTTTCGAGCTGGCCCGCCTGGACCTGGAGCAGCGCCGCGAGGGCGATGTGCTCGGCGCCGCCCAGTCCGGCACCGCCAGCTCGTTGCGCCTGCTGCGGGTGACCCGCGACGAGGACGTCATCGTCACCGCCCGCGCCGCCGCCCAGCGCCTGCTGGCCGCCGACCCGGACCTGTCGGCCCACCCCGCCCTGGCCCAGGCCATCGCGGCGCGCCTGACGGCCGGCGAGGACGACTTCCTCGACCGCGCGTGAGAGGGTGATTGCTGTGCTGTGGCGTCTACGGGTCTACTTCCGTGAGATGTACCCGTTGGGGCGGAGCCTGTTCGTCGGATACCTGCTGTGTTTCGAGCTGTACTTCTTGACTCTGCTGACCAACGGTCGCAGCGGTTTTCACGTGGGTGCCGCCGAGGTGACGGTGGGCTTCACCTTGTTCGCCTTCCTGCTCAACCTGCGCATCGCCGACGACTTCAAGGACTACAGAAGCGACCTCGAGCTGTTTCCCGACCGACCGCTGCCGTCCGGCCGGACCCGCAAGTCCGACCTGGTCTGGGTGCTCGTGGTGCTGGACACCGTCGTGGTGGGGCTCAACGTCGTCGTGGTGCGCAACCACGTCTTCTTCGCCCTGCTGGTGGCCTACGGGGTCTTGATGTCGTTCTGGTTCTTCCAGCGCTATCGGATCCAGCGCAGCCTGGTGCTGGCCCTGGTCACCCACAACCCGGTCCAGCTGGTGATGAACGCGTACGTCATCTCGTTCGCCTGCGCCAGGTACGATGTCCCGCTGGTCGGCTGGAACAACCTCCTGATCCTGTGCACCCTGTACTTCCCCGGTCTGATCTGGGAGATCGCCCGCAAGGTGAGGGCCCCGGAGGACGAGACCGAGTACGTCACGTACTCCAAGCTCTTCGGGGTGCGCCAGCCCGTGCTCTTCATCCTGGGGGTCATGCTGCTCGACCTGGTCACCAGCTCGATCCTGGCCTACCAGCTCTACCCCTGGGCGGTGTGTACCGTGGTCGCGGCCTACGCCTGGCTGGTGTGGCGGTGCGTCCGGTTCGTGCGCAACCCCAGGCGCGGTCGGCTGGTGGACCAGATCGTGGTCTACGAGTTCGTCGCAGAGGGGTCGATGACTCTCTTCATCGCGGGACGTCTGCTGGGACTGGGAGTGGCATGACCTGGTTGGCCGAGATGTACGCCACGCTGGCACCGGGGATCTTCGCAGGGGTCCTCAACATGGTCTGGTGCACGCTTCCGGTGGCTGCACCGCTGTCGCGGCCCATCGACGGCGGACGTACCTGGCGTGGTCGGCGCCTGCTCGGCGACAACAAGACCTGGAAAGGTCTGGCCGGGATGGTGGTCCTGGGGATGGTCTGCACCGTGGTCTGGGGCTGGGTCTGCGACGCGCTGCCGCGCCTGGAGCCCTTGACGTACTTCTACCGTTCGCACGACAACACCCTGGCCTACAACGTGGTGGTCGGTCTGGCGATCGGTGCGGCCTACGCCCTGTTCGAGCTGCCCAACTCCTTCCTCAAACGTCGGCGTGGTGTCGCGCCTGGCAGAGGACCAGGATCGGGCTGGGGCGCGGGTTTCGTGGTGCTGGACCAGATCGACTCCGTGGTCGGCATGGTGCTGGTGGTCGCCTGCGTCTACCCGATGTCGCTGGGATTCTTCGGACTGTACGTGCTGGTGGGCGGCGTCACCCATGTGGCACTGAACCTGGCGCTGTTCGCTGCGCGGCTGAGGAGGAACCCGCTGTGACACTACGACGACTGGGCGACGGGAGCAGCACCGACCTGGTCGGCTCGAAAGCGCACAACCTGGGCCGTCTGATCGAGGCCGGGCTGCCCGTGCCGGAGGGTTGGGTCGTCGACACGTCCAGCCCGGACCTGTCCGCCGACCTGGTGGCCGAGATCGCCGACCTGCCCGACGGGACGTACGCCGTGCGCTCCAGCGGGCAGCAGGAAGACCTGGCCGACCTTTCGTTCGCCGGTCAGTACACCACGGTGCTCGACGTGGCCCGCGCCGACCTGGTCGAGGCGGTCCGGTGCTGCCTGGACTCGGTCGACTCGGCCGCCGCCACCGCCTACCGGGAACGCCACGGGCTGGCGGCCGGCGCGATGGCGGTGATCATCCAGCGCCTGGTGCCGGCCGAGACCAGCGGTGTGGCGTTCACGCTCGACCCGGTCACCGGTGCCGATACGCACCTGGTGGTCGAGTACACGCCCGGGCTGGGGGAGTCGTTGGTCAACGGTCAGGTCGTGCCTCGTTCCGCCCGCTACGACTGGTTCGACCAGCGTTGGCTCGAGCCGGAGCACGGACCAGAGCACGGGTGGCTCGACCAGCTGGCCGACCTGTGCCTGGCGGCACAACGGCTCTTCGGCCACCCGCTCGACATCGAGTTCGCCTACGCCGACGGCCAGGTGTGGTTGCTGCAGGCCCGCGCCGTCACCCGCATCACCTACACCGGTCTGGACGACACCTGGACCACCGCCGACTTCAAGGACGGCGGCGTCTCGGCGCAGACCTGCAAGCCGTTCATGTGGAGCCTGTACGAGTACGTCTGGGAGAGCTCGCTCAAGGACTTCCTGCTGACCTCTCACCTGATCAAGCCCGACAGGCTGCGCCCGCTGGGGCGGATGTCGTACGGCCGCCCGTACTGGAACCTCAGCGTGGTCAAGGAGATCATGTCGCGCGTACCGGGCTACTCGGAGCGCGCCTTCGACACCGAGTTCGGCATCACGCCGACCTACACCGGTGACGGCCAGGTCACCCGGCTGACGCCGCGCACGCTGGCCGGTACAGCAGTGGTGGCCGCGAAGCAGAGGCGGCTGCTGGCCCAGCGGGAGGCCCAGGCCCCCGCCCTGGCGGCACGGGTCCGCGACACCGTGGCCCGCCGCCTCGACCAGCTCGACGGGCCTCGGACCAGCCCGTGGCTGCGGCAGGCGTTCGTGGAGCTGACCAGGGACGACTACCTCTTCAGCGAGTCGACCTACTTCTGGCAGATCTTCCTCAACACCATCCACCAGTCCCTGTTCCGGGACGCCATCGCGGCCTACGTGGACGACGAGGGCTACCTGGCCCTGCTCAGCGGTCTGGACGATATCTCCCACCTACGTCCCTTCCAGGACCTGTGGCGCATCAGCCGGCAGGATGAGACCAGCTACGCAGCGGAGCTGGCCCAGCACCTGCAGACCTTCGGGTACCACTCGGACAAAGAGCTGGACGTCTCCTACCCCAGCTACTGGGAGCGTCCGCAGACCGTGGCCGACCAGCTGCGCCAGATCGCCGCCCTGGACGCCTCGCACGACCCGGCGCTCACCCACGCCCGCCAGCAGGCCCTGTTCGCCGACCAGATGGACCGGCTCCGTGGTGCCGTCCCCAGACGTCGTCTCGCCCGGCTCGAGCGCAAGGTCACACGGGTGCGGCAGCTGCTGTGGTGGCGTGAAGAGTTCCGTGACCTGTCGACCATGATGTACGACGTCATCCGTCGCTACACCCTGGCGCTGGGGCAAGACCTGGTGGACCACGGCACGCTCGACGAGGTGGACGATATCTGGTTCACCACGGTGAGCGACCTGTGGGACTTCCTCGAAGCGAGCGCTCCCGCCGGGCCGGACGGTCTGCGCCAGATCGTGGTCCGGCGCCGTCGGTACTACGACGCCTACCGCAACTTTCTCAGCGAGAACGAGATCGGACCCGTCCCGGCCCGCGCCCGCCCGGCCGACGGCCTGGACCTGCACGGCATCGGCTGCTCCAGCGGCAAGGTCACCGGCCGGGCACGGGTGATCGACAGCCCGGACCAGATCGGACGGATCGCCGACGGCGACGTGCTGGTGACCCGGTTCACCGACACCGGCTGGACGGCCAAGTTCGCCCTGCTGCGCGGTGTCGTCACCGAGTACGGCGGCATGCTGTGCCACGCTGCGATCGTGTCGCGCGAGTACGGCATCCCCTGTGTGGTCGGGGTGGACGGAGTGCTGGGTGCGGTCCGCGACGGACAGGAGATCACAGTGGACGGCGGGGCGGGCACCGTGACGGTGGTCTCATGATGATCGGGGTACGGCACCGGGCCAACCTGGTCACCTACCTGGGGGTGGCCGTGGCCGGGCTCGGCCTGGTGGTGGCGGCCCGCGACCTGGGCTGGGCGGTGCTGTGCCTGGTGGTCGCTGGGGTGTGCGACCTGCTCGACGGGACGTACGCCCGCCGTTTCCCGCGCGACGAGGCCACGCGGGCCTTCGGTGCCCAGCTGGACTCGCTCGCCGATATGGTCTCGTTCGTCGCGCTCCCCGCGGCGCTGCTGGTCGCCCTGGGGCTCGACTGGCGACCGGCTGCCCTGGTGGTCGTGGCCTACGCCACCGCGGCGGTGACCCGGCTGGCCGACTTCACGGTCACCGCCAGTCCGCGCCCCACAGGTTACCGGGGTCTTCCCGTGACCTACGCGGCGCTGGTGCTGCCGCTGGTGTGGCTGGTGTGCACGGTGGTGGAGGCCGACCCCGTGGTGCCCTGGAGCCTGGCCATGGTGCTGCTGGCGGCTGGTTTCGTGGTGGACGTGCCGTGGCCCAAGCCGCGCGCCCGGGGCATCGTGGTGTTCGTCGTCGTCGCCGTGCTGGTCGGCGGCGGCATCGTCGGGGTGCAGACCCGGTGACAGAGGTGGTCGACCGGCAGACCGGTCAGCGGCGGACCGAGCCGCAGTTCGCCGGAGCCGGGCTGCGCCTGCTCTACGGCCCGCGGCTGCTGCTGCCCCTGGTCGACGGGCTGATCGCCCGGCGGTGGTTCTCGCGGCTGCTGGCCTGGCCGTCGACCCGCCCGGCGTCAGCCGCGAGGATCCCCGCCTTCGTGCGGACCTTCGGCATCGACATGTCTGACTACGCCGAGCAGGACTACGCCAGCTTCGCGGAGTTCTTCACCCGTCCGTTCCGCCCCGGCGCCCGACCGGTCGACGCGGCACCTGGTCGGCTGGTCGCCCCCGCCGACTCGAAGCTGCTGGCCTACCCGGTGAGCGACGACCTGACCTTCCAGGTCAAGGGCTTGGCCTACACGCTGCCCGAGCTGCTCGGCCCGCCCGGCCGACCGGTTCGTGCGGGTCCTGCTTCCGGGCCGAAGAGCACAGCAGCGGCGGCAGGCTCACGGACCGGCGGGGGGAGCGCCGCCGATATGAGCTCACCCCGGTGGTGCCTGGTCTTCCGTCTGACCGTGGACGACGGCCACCGCTACTGCTTCGTCGACGACTGCGAGGTCGTCGACTCCTACGAGGTGCCCGGCGCTCTGCACACCGTCGGACCGTACTCGGACCGCAAGGTCCGGGTCCTGGCCCGCAACCACCGGGTGGTGACCCGGCTGGACACCGCCAGCTTCGGGGCAGTGACGGTGGTCGAGGTCGGAGCCATGGTGGTGGGCAGGATCTACAACCACCGGGTCCGTCAGGCCCGGCGCGGGCAGGAGAAGGGCTGGTTCGCCTACGGTGGGTCCACCATCGTCCTGCTGGTCGGTGGGGTGCGGATCGACGAGGACATCGTGGGCGCCTCACGCGCGGGGCTGGAGACCAAGGTCCGCCTGGGCGAATCGGTAGGGAGCCGGGCATGAGGATGCTGGACGACTCGAACGTCGCCGAGAACTACCCGGGGGTGTGCTCCCCGCTGACCTGTACTTTCGCCGAGGAGACCTACCGCCTGGTCTTCCGGCGGCTGGCCGGCCGGCTGCTCGGTGGCGACCGTCGGCCGGACAGCCTCGACGCCGTCCTCGACCAGATGGCGGTGGCGTTCGACGGGCGGATGTACTACCGGCTCGACAGCTGGTACCACCTGCTGCAGATCCTGCCGTTCAGCGGCCGGCTCATCGGAGTCTGGCAGCGCAGTCTCGGCGTGAGCAGCAGCGACCTGCCCGAACCGCTGCCGGACGTGGGTTGGCGTCTGCGGGCCCGGGTGCTGCGGCGCCTGGTCGCCGCGTGGCGTGCGACCCCCAGGCTCATGACCCAGCTGGAGGACGAGTTCGCCGAGATCCAGCGGCTGTTCGACGACGGCTTCGACCCCACGGACGTGGTGGCGTTGCGCGGTCTGTTCGACCAGATCAAGACCGGTGCGCTGCGCAGCTGGGACATCACCCTGGTCAACGACCTGCGGGCGTTCGGCTACACCGCCCTGGCCAGACGCCTGGGCCGACCCGTCGTCGGCGTCGAGCTGGTGAGCGTGGCACCTCTGCGGGCGCTGGCAGCCCTGCGGGCGCGGCCTGACCTCGACGACCTGGCCGGGCTGGCCACGGACGACGCCGTCTTGCAGCTCGTCGCCAGCGGTTCGCCGCTGGGAGCGGCCTTGGGGGCCTACCTGGAGGCCTACGGCGACCGCGGCCCAGGCGAGCTGAAGCTGGAGAGCCAGACCTTCCGCACCCATCCGTCGCGCCTGGTCCGGCTGGTCCTGGCGGGTGGCGACCAGGACGGGTCAGGACGACGGTCGGCGGCGGGCCCGGCTGACCAGCCGCCGCTGCCCGCTGTTCGCCGTCCGGGGCGTGAACATCGTGGTCGCCGGGCTGATGAGGGACGAGAACAGCCCAACGGCGACGCCCAGCGCGCTGTCCTCGACGCCGGTGCGCCGCCAGTGCGGCTCAGAGGTGTCTCGGCTCGGGCGCTGCAGGCCATCGCGTTCCGGGAGTCGTCACGGCTGAACCGGGCCCGGCTGTACGGCATGGTCCGGGCCATCGCCTGGGCCGTCGGGCACAACCTGGCGCAGGCCGGCCAGATCGACGAGGCGTCGGACGTCTTCTACCTGACGCTGGACGAGATGATCACCGCAGACCGCGACCTACGCCAGACGGTGGCCGCGCGCCGGGCCCAGTGGGCCGAGTACGAGCAGCTGCCGACCCGGTCGCGGATCGTGCTCGACGACGACCCCCTGCTGGAGGAGGGTGGACCGACCAGGCAGAGCAGCGGTCCGAGAGGCGGTGGGCGGGCGTCGACCAGGCAGAAGAGCGGCCGGTCGAAGGACGGTGAGGGGATGTCGACCAGGCCGGCCGCCGAGGCGCTGGTCCTGACCGGCACTGTGGTCTCCGCCGGCGCGGTCGAGGCGGAGGTCGTCGTGGTGACCGATCCGGCGACCGACGCCACCGGGAAGATCGTCGTGGCGGTAGCGACCGACCCGGGCTGGGTCTTCGTGCTGGCCGACGCCGCCGGGATCGTCACCGAGCGTGGTTCGATGCTCTCCCACACCGCCATCGTGGCGCGCGAGCTGGGTCTGCCGGCGGTCGTGGGCGTGACAGGCGCCACGTCGGTGCTGCGCACCGGCGACAGGGTGCGGCTGGACGCGACCGCTGGCCGGATCGAGGTGCTGGCACGTGGGTGACCGGCCCGCGAGGTGCGAGCTGCGGCACGAGACGCGAACCCGCATCTCGTGCCGCAGCTCGCACCTGGTGTCCCCGCTGGATGCCGTCCCCCGGCTGGCGGTGGTCCAGTGAGCGCGGCACCGGAACAGGCATTCCTGGCAGCGCCAGGGCGACCGGGCCGGTGGCGGACGACAAGCCTGGCGACCGAACGGGCCCTGCTGCGCGGTACTCACCCCCTCAGCCCCGGCCTCACGGTGCTGCCCTACGTGGTCCACCAGCGCGGGCGACCGGTCGGCCGCTGCGCGCTGATCCTTCCCGTCGATCCCCAGGCTTCGTGTCAGCAGGTGCGAGGTGTCGGCAGTGGGCCCGCGTTCGTGGGGTTCTTCGAGTGCATCGACAGCCAGCCGGCCGCAGACGAGCTGTTCGCCTGGGCGCAGGACACCGCGCGGCAGGCTGGCTACCGGGAGCTGGTGGGGCCGGTCGACGCCAGCTTCTGGCTGGGCTACCGCATGAAGATGGACCGTTTCGACTCTGGGCCTTATCTCGGCGAACCGTACAACCCGTCGTACCACCCCAGGTTGTGGGCCGCCGCGGGCTGGCAGGTGACGCAGCGCTACTCCTCGACGTTCTACCGGGTGCCGCCCCCGGGCTACGCGGTGGCGCGCTACGAGGAACGGTGGGCCAGCGCCACCGCACAGGGCTACCGCGTCGAACCGTTGGACCCGCAGCGGTGGGACGAGGTGCTGGGCAAGATCCACGCCCTGGTCATGCGCCTGTACGCCGATATGCCGTACTTCCGCCCGCTGTCCTTGTCGCAGTTCACGACCGTGTTCGGTGGCCTGCGGCAGATCGCCCCGGCCGGTCTGACCACGCTGGTCTGGCGGGGCGAGGACCTGGCTGGTTTCTCGATCGTCCTGCCCGACTACCGCGACCTGCCGAACCGCCGTCTGACACCGGCCACCCTGGGCCGGATCTGGTGGACCCGTCACCACCACCACCGGGTCGTGGCGGCCTATATGGGAGCGGCCGAGCCGGGGCTGGGCTCGGCCATGGCCTGGCGGCTGATCGAGCAGGCCCGGCTCGGTCGGCTGCAGGTGATCGGGTCGCTCATCGCCGAAGGCACACCCAGCCAGCTCTACGCACCGGACATGGTGGCCGACCGCCGTCACTACGCCCTGTGGTCCACCTCGACTCACGAAGTCGTCCACTGATCACAGAGTTGTTCAGACGACTGAACGACTCTGTGATCAGTGAACGACCTGGCACGCCTCTGCCGCTCGACGAGGCGGTGCACCCCTGCGCAGGCACGATGGTTGACAGGGTTATCGATCATCGATAGTATCGAAAATCGATGTTATCGAAGAACGGCAACTTGGAGGTCGTCGTGCTCGGGTGGATCGTCGTCGTGCTCGTCGTCGTGCTCGTCGTCGTGCTCGTCGTCGTGCTCGTCCTCGGCGGTGTCGTCGGTGCCGTGTGGCTCAGGCCCGCCGACAGCAGGGGGCTCGGGATCGTCCTCGAGGTCGCAGCCCTGCTGTACATGGTGGTCGTGTTCGTGGCGACCGTCATCGCGCCGCTCGCCCGGCTGGCTAACCGCACCTACGTCGTGTCACGCCAGGAAGGAAGGCTCACCTGGCAGATCGACGATCTCCCGGTCACCCTGAACGACGCCGGGGTAGCCGCGGTCTACGAGCCAGGCCGGACAGCAGCCGACGGCTGGGCCGAGATCCCCGGCTCCTATCTCACCGGTCCGCAGACCACCGTCGGGGTCAAGCTCGACCATCCGGGGTGGGTCGACTTCATGGCTACGACCGGGTCGACCGTGCTGGGCGGCCTGGTCGTCGTCGTGGCCGTCTTCTTCCTGTGGCGGGTGGTCCGCACCGTCCGTCTGGGCAACCCCTTCGATCCTGCCAACACCAGACGGCTGTACACCGTCGGCACCCTCTTCCTGGTCGGTGCCGCGCTCTCCTGGGTAGGCTCAGCCTTCACCTTCGCGGCTCTGGCGCGAATGTCCGACTATGTCGACTGGTCCGTCCAGATGAGCCTGGACCAGTTTTTCCTCGGGCTGGTGGTGGTCATGGTCGCCGAGGTCTTCCGCCAGGGCATCAAGCTCCGTCGCGACACGGAGGGGCTGGTGTGAGCTCCCGCAGCCGCCGTCGGCCTGAGCCCGCCGAAGACGTGTCGCACGGCCGCATCCGCGTCCGCCTGGACCAGCTGCTGGAAGACCGTCAGATGACGATGACCGAGCTGGCCGAACGGGTCGACATCACCCTGGCCAATATGTCGGTGCCGAACCGCCGTCTGACACCGGCCACCCTGGGCCGGATCTGGTGGATCCGTCACCACCACCACCGGGTCGTGGCGGCCTATATGGGAGCGGCCGAACCACGGCTGATCGAGCAGGCCCGGCTCGGTCGGCTGCAGGTGATCGGGTCGCTCATCGCCGAAGGCACACCCAGCCAGCTCTACGCACCGGACATGGTGGCCGACCGCCGCCACTACGCCCTGTGGTTCAGACGACTGAACGACTCTGTGATCAGTGAACGACCTGGCACGCCTCTGCCGCTCGACGAGGCGGCGCACCCCTGCGCAGGCACGATGGTTGACAGGGTTATCGATCATCGATAGTATCGAAAAACGATGTTATCGAAGAACGGCAACCCGGAGGTGGCTCATGTCCTCGTCCCCTGGTCCTCATCGGTCCCCTGGTCCTCATCGTTCGTTCTGGTGGTCGGGGGCCACCCTGGAGTGCATCTTCTTGTTCTGGATGCTGGGCGTGACGTACAGCGGCATCGTTGCGCCGCTGGTACGGCTGGTCAGCCGCACCTTCTTCCAGCGGGCCGGTGAAGAGTTCGCCTGGCAGGCCGTCGACCCGCTTCCGGTGGTTCTGAACGGCGAGGGGATAGCTGCGGTGTACGGCTCCGGCGCGGAGTGCGCTGGCCCTGCCTGCGGAGTCAGTTCCCCGCAGTGGGTCACTGTCGATGGTGCCTCGCTCACCCCGCAGACTACGGCCGAGGTCATGTTCGACCGTCTTGGCTGGGCCGAGTTCCTGGCTACCACCGGGTCCAACCTGCTCGAGAGCCTGCTCCTGCTTGTGGGCCTCTTCGCGCTGTACCGACTGATTCGCACCATCCGTCAGTACAACCCATTCGATCCTCGTAACGCCGGACGCCTCTACTTCGCTGGTGCCGCCTTCATGATCTCCGCTGCCGTCTCCTGGGTGCTGGGTGCAAACCTTGGTGGCTACATCGTGACCAACGATCCGACGCTGTCGCGGCTGGTCCTCGTGGTGGGCGAGCTCGACTTCACTCCGGCCGTCTTCGGGATCGGGCTGATCCTGATGGGCGAGGTCTTCCGTGTGGGCACCAGGCTCCGTAGCGACACGGCGGGGTTGGTATGACCCCCGGCCGACGTCGCAAGGCCGAATCTGCCGAAGAGGCCGCCGAATGGCCTGACCACGGCCGTATCCGCGTCCGCCTGGACCAGCTGCTGGAAGCCCGCCAGATGACGATGACCGAGCTGGCCGAACGGGTCGACATCACCCTGGCCAATATGTCGGTCCTGAAGAACGATCGCGCTCGAGCCGTCCGCTTCTCGACCCTCACTGCCATCTGCCACGTCCTCGACTGCCAGCCGGGCGACATCCTCACCTGGGAACCCCCCGAGCCGTGACCGCCTGTCCGAGAAGCGGCGCATCGAACCTGGCCGACCTGCTGCCGGGGCGACGTGTTGGACCTGACCGAGGGACGGTAGGGCCTAGGCGGGTTCCGAGGAGAACTCCCACGGGTTGACGACGTCCAGGCCGATGAGCTCGAAGTCCTTGGTGTTGCGGGTGGCCAGGGTGGCGCCGCGGGACAAGCAGATCGCCGCGATCTGGGCGTCGGCGACGCCGATCGGCCGGCCAGCGGCGTCACGGGCGGCAGCCAGGTCGCCGTACCGGCGGGCTGCCGGTTCGTCGTAGGGAAGCATGCGGTGTCCGACGAAATCTGCCAGGGCGATATCACGGGCGGTTCTGAGCTGTCGTTTCCGGGTGCCGTCGGGGAGGCTGGCGATCCCCCGGTGCAGCTCGCCTACGGTCACGGCTGTGGTTGCGGGTGGGCTGGCGAGAGACGCTGCCCAGGCTGTGACGACAGGGTTCGGATCGGGGCGCATCGTCTCTGAGACGACGTTGGTGTCGACGACGATCATCGGTGATCGGTGGGCTCGTCGACACCTTCGCAGTAGGTATCGTCGAACTCGACAGGTGGGCCGAGGGGTTCTCGCCGGTCGCGTTCGAGACTGGCGATCCACTCCTCCAGAAACTCGTCGTCGACGTCGACGAGATGGCGACGGGCGGCGGTGTGCATCCGGTCGAACCAGCTGCCCTGTTCTTTCGCGGGAGCGTCGGCGGTTGCGGCGACAGCCTCGGTCAGCATGGCGCGGGCTTCGGCTTCCATCGACCGCCCGTTCTGGGCGGCGATGACTCGCAACGCCTGCTTCACGTCGTCGTCCAGGCCGCGTACCAGGATGTTCGCCACGGCGGTCTCCCTTCCCGCTATCGTTGTGCATAATGATAGCACCCTGGGTGCTGGGAGTCTGTGGTCGGGGCTGACCCAGATAGGCTGTGCCGGTGGCGAAGTCGCGGTCTGTGGTGCAGGCGAAGAAGCTCCTGGTCGGGTACGGCGGGCCGCCGGTGTGCGCGCCGGTGTCGTTCAACCTGCCCGAGGGGAGGGCGTTGGCGCTGGTCGGGGCCAACGGGGCGGGTAAGTCCACGGTGCTGCGGGCCGTCATCGGGCTGGTCGAACCGGCCGGGGGGACGCTGACCGTGCTCGGGTCGCCGGTGGACGAGCGGGCCGTGGAGTTCCGGGCCAAGGTGTCCAGCGTGCTCGACGACGACGCCTACTTCCCGGGGCTGACCGTGGCCGAGCACCTGTACCTCACCGCCCGGGGGCACGGGATGCTCGGCTCGCGCGAGCTGGTGGCCGAGCTGCTGGACGAGTTCGGGCTGACCGAGCACGCCACGTCGCTGCCGACGGCGCTGTCGTCCGGCCAGCGACGACGGCTGCTGCTCGCCGCGGGGTTCGTGCGCCCGCGCACCCTGCTGGTGCTGGACGAGCCCGAGCAGCGCCTGGACCTGCGGATGCGCGAAGACCTGGCCGACCGGCTGAACGCGGAGAAGGAAGCGGGTGGCACCGTGCTGTTCGCCACCCACGACGCCACCCTGGTGCGGGCCGTGGCTGACCGGGCGGTGTTCGTCGCCGACGACGCCTCCCCGCTGCTGGACCCCGACGAGGCCGCGAAGCGGATCGAGGCGGAACCGTCGTGAGCGACGAGTGGAGCGACGACACAGGGGATGGCCCGAGGGAGTCGGTCGGCCTGGACGGCTGCCCGGCGGTCGCCGAGGCCGATCTGGGGGACGTGCCCCGGGCCTCGGCCATCCGCCGGTACACCCGGGACGTGACCAAGCAGCGGGCCGGGGCGAGCATCGGTTCGCTGCTGTCCGACGTGTACTACGCGGTGACGGTGCTGGCCATCGGTATCGCGGTGGCCGCCGGGGTGGCCGGTCAGCTGCGCGGGTCGATGCCCGCGGTGTCCCGCGGCGGGGGCACCGACCTGATGCCCACGCTCGTCGGGGTGCTGGTCGGCGCCCTGCTCGCCACGGTGGTGTCGCTGGCCGGGCGGCTGGGTCCGGTCGGTGCCGGTGGCGCTGAGGCTGCCTGGTGGCTGGGGTTGCCGGTGGGCCGCAAGAGCCTCCTGCGGTCCGCGGCCCGACGGCTGCCGCTGGTCGCCGCGGCCGTCGGCGTCGTGGTCCTGGCGCTGCTGGACGGTGGGCTGCTGGACGACTCGGGGGAGCGGATCGCCCGCGCCGGGGTGACCGGCGGGCTGGCGGCCGCGGCGGTGGTCCTGCTCATGTCGGTGGCGCAGACCTTCGGCGCCTCGCGGCGGATCGGTGCCCTGGTGGGGGACCTGATGCTGGTGGCGGTGCCGGTCGCGCTGGGGGCGGCGGCCTGGGCGGGGGTGACGCCGGAACGGCTGCCGGTGCCGTCGTGGCCGGTGCTGGGCGGGGCGGTGCTGGTCGTGGTGGCGCTGGCCTGGGTCACCGATGCCCGGTTGGGCCGGATCCGGGCGTCGTCGCTGCGCGAGAGCGGGTCGGTGGCCACCCAGGCGGTCGGTGCGGTGGTCTCGATGGACTCCCGCGAGCTGGGCCGGGCGCTGTCGGACGGGGCCGCCCCCGCGGCTCGGCACTGGGTGTCCCGGCTGCGCACGGTGCGCGGCCCGGTCAGCGCCCTGGTCACCGCGGACCTGGTGCTGCTGCGCAGATCGGTGCGCCACCTGGTACAGGTGCTGCTGGCCATCGCGGTGCCGGTGCTGGCCACGGTGGTGCCGCAGCTGTCCGGGCAGGTCCCGGTGCTGCTCGCGGTGCTGGTCGGCGGGTACGTCGCGGCCAGCGCCTCCGCGGAAGGCTCCAGGCGGGCCGAGATGGCTCCTATCCTGGACCGGTTGCTGCCGCTGGACCCGACCACGGCCCGGCGCGCCCGGATGGTCGTGCCGGGGATCGTCATGGCGGTATGGGCGTCAGTGGTGTTCGTCGCGCTCGGCGCCTGGTTGGGCGATGTGCCCGGATGGTTCGTGCTCGGGGCGGCCGGGGTGCCCGCCTGGGCTGCCGCCGCGGTGCGCGCCGCGTACCGGCCCGCCCCGGACTGGGGCGCGACGCTGGTGTCCACCCCGTTCGGCGCCATCCCGACCGGGGTCGGTTCGGTGCTGGCCCGCGGACCGGACGTCGTGGTGCTGGCCCTGCTGCCGACCTGGATCGCGCTGGTGCTGGGCCACGCCGCCCAGCCGCTGCTGATCGGGCAGATCGTGACCTCGTTCATCGCGCTCCTGGTGGCATCCTCGACGTCGACGAAGACGTTCTCCGAACGGATGCTCGATGCCCAGAAAGAGGCCGAGGAGCAGCGCAAGGCGGCCGAGGCGTACCGGTGACCCGGATCGTCGCTGGGACGCACGGCGGCCGGACGCTCGCCGTGCCGCAGCACCGATCAACAGCCAACCGATCAACGGCCAGCGGCACCCGGCCGACCAGCGAACGGGTGCGCGAGGCGGTGTTCTCCCGGCTGGAGCACCTCGGTGCGGTCGCCGACGCCCGGGTGCTGGACCTGTACGCCGGGTCCGGTGCGCTGGGCCTGGAGGCGCTGAGCCGGGGCGCGGCGTCGGCGGTGCTGGTCGAGTCCGACGCGGCTGCGGCCCGGGTGTGCCGGGCCAACGTCCGAGCCCTCGACCTGGTCGACCGGGCCCAGGTAGTCCAGACCACCGTCGAGCGCTACCTCGCCCAGGCTCCCGCCCGGGCTGACCTAGTCCTCGCCGACCCCCCGTACGCGCTGGACGACCTCGACGACGTGCTCACCGCCCTGGTGGCGGTGCTCGCTCCCGGCGGCACCGTCGTGGTGGAACGCGCCGCCCGGTCTGCACCCCTGCGCTGGCCCGACGGCCTGGTCCCCGACGACGACCGCCGCTACGGCGAGACCCACGTCTGGACAGCCCGACGGCCATAGGCACTCCGGTCTCGACGCCCGTGCGACACTTCCACGCCGGAGCGATACTTTGAAATGTCGCTCCGGCGCGGAAGTGTCGCACGGGCCCAGCTCGGGGTCGCTGCGTCGCGGTAATTCAGTCGGTCGGGAGGGCAGCGGTGGGTAGGGTGCGCTCATGGTCAAGCCTGAGGTGTACGTGTCTACCGACGTGGAGACGGACGGGCCGATACCCGGCCCTCATTCCATGCTGTCGTTCGGGTCGGCGGCCTACCTGGCCGACAAGAGGCTGGTCTCGACCTTCAGCGCCAACCTCGACACCCTGCCCGAGGCCACGGGGCACCCGTCCACCATGGCCTGGTGGGCCACCCAGCCTGACGCCTGGGCGGCGGCGCGGGCCAGCACCCGGCCGCCCGAGCAGGTGATGGTCGAGTACGTCGCCTGGCTCGAGGCGCTGCCGGGTCGGCCGGTGTTCGTCGCCTACCCGGCGGGTTTCGACTTCATGTTCGTCTACTGGTACCTCATGAAGTTCGCCGGGCGTTCGCCTTTCTTCCACTCGGCGCTGGACGTCAAGACCTACGCCATGGCTCTGCTGGGCCGGGGCTACCGCGAGTCGACCAAGCGCAATATGCCGCGCTCCTGGTTCGACCCGGCGCCCCACACCCACGTCGCCCTCGACGACGCCGTCGAGCAGGGCGCGCTGTTCGTCAACATGCTGGCGGACCGCACCAACCTGTTGCAGAATCCAGGCTGAAAGCGACCTGGGTTGACGAACCCTGCGGCAGAGTGCGCGTCCTTTCTCCAGCAACAGCCGATAAGACGACACTGGTTCGAGGGTTGCACGCCGATCAGGCGATTCAAAACGGTGGAACGGCGCGAAGTCCACTGACTGGGGTTTTCTTATCGGTCTAACGTGCGCGCGGTGTGGGAGAGGTTCGCGGGGAGGCGGGTGTTGTGGGGTGACGGGGTGGTCCTGGCATGGCCGTCGGGCTGGTCGGTGCACGGAAGCCGGCGGCATGCCTTAGTTTGGGGGAATGCGCATCGCGGTCTGCCCTGGGTCGTTCGACCCGATCACCAACGGTCACGTCGACGTGGTGCGCCGCGCCCTGACCATGTTCGACGAGGTGGTGGTGGCGGTCGCGACGAACGCGGCGAAAGCGCCGCTGCTGAGCGCCGCGCTGCGGGTCGAGCTGGCCGCCGCTGCCGTGCGGGGCCTGACTGGTGCCCGGGTGGCGCTGGTCCCGGGCCTGCTGGCGGACTTCCTGCGCCAGGTGGGTGCCAGTGCGGTGGTCAAGGGCATCCGGGGTGCTTCGGACGTGGACGCCGAGGTGCCGATGGCCCTGATGAACCGCCACCTGTCCGGGGTGGACACGGTGTTCGTCGTGGGGGACCAGTCGTTGGCGCATATCGCGTCGTCCATGGTCAAGGACGTGGCCCGGCACGGCGGGCGGATCGACGACCTGGTGCCCCCGGCGGTCTCCCAGGCGGTGCGGGAGGCGCTGGCGCGACAGGCGAGATAGGAACCCGGTCAGCCCCAGGTGTACAGGACGTCGGAGAAGTCGCAGGCCGCGAGCCGGTCGGGGGCGACGAAGAACGCGCCGACCCCGAGATCGCCCCAGACGATCTCGACGTCGGCGGCCGAGTCCGACGCCAGCTGGAACAGCAGCGTGGTGTGCCGCGGGAACTGGTGGCGCGGGTCGGGAGCGCTCGACAGACCGGGGTAGCCGCCGACCTGGTGGCCGCTGGGGTTGCCGAAGCGCTGCGCCGCCGCGGACCGCACCCAGTCGGGAACCTCGTCGGTGCCCAGGGCGGTACGGACCAGGGCGGTCAGCCGTTCCTCGAAGCGGTGGTCGGAGCTGGACATCGGCTGGCTGGCGATCTGGCCGGTCAGGCCGCACCCCCCGGCGACGGGGAGGAACGGTTCGGCCTGCGGGTCGGGCACGACCCTGGCCAGCAGCGACTCGTCCTCGATGACCCGCGGGTGGTAGACGACGCGGAACCCGTCCGGTGCCGTCGGATCGGCCGGGTCGGCGCCGTAGACGTGACGGCGCCGTTCGTCGGCGGCGACGAAGAACTGCAGCAGGCCGGTGCGGGGCAGGCCCGGCAGCGCGGGCAGCTCGGCGAAGTTCAGCTGGGCCAGCAGGTGCAGGGGCTCACCGGCGAAGGCGCCCTTGCCGCGCGGGTAGTAACCGCCGCCCTGGACGTAGGGCCGACCGCCGACCTTGCTGGACCAGGGCCGCAGCTCGCCGGGAGCGAGGGTGAGCCGCAGGTAGTCCGTCATGGTCTCGTCGACCAGGGCGTCCAGCGCGGCCGTGACGGCGGTCTCGTCCGCCGGGTCGACGAGCAGCCCGGGCAGATCGTCGACCTCGCCGCCGTCGGTCGGTGCGGCTGTCCTGGTGCCGAAGAGGCCGTTCAGCCAGCCCACGGCTGCTCCCTTCCGTCCGTCCGTCGACCGGCCGTCAGCATCGGCGGACTCAGCATCGACGGGTAGCCGACGACCGCCGCACTTCCGGCTGTGCGGCGCGGTCGCCCCTACCGTAGACCCCCGCGGGCCTGCGCGGACGCGAAACGGGTGTCCGATATGGGCGGATTTTCACGACAGAAGTCTCGAGGCGACCGTCTCGAGGCGACCGCGTCCACCCGTCACCGAGAGCGAGAGCAGCAGCCTGCCGTTGCCGCCATCGTCAGGCGGGCAGCTTGTGGTCAGCCCTCGGCGTCCGGGACGCCGTAGGGCAGCCGGGCCAGCCCGGCGGACTCGGTGCGGGTGCGCTCCACCCGGTGCCACTCGGTGCGGCCCTCGCGCTCTCGCCGCTCGGCGAGCACTGCGGTGAGGAACTCCTCGGGGTGGGTGCCGGTCGGCGGCAGGGGGCGCACGTACTGCTGGACCTGCGCGGTCAGCTCGGTGCCCAGCCGGGTGCGCGAGGCCGGGTGCATCATGGTCGCCCGGCCCAGGAACTGCCGGACAGACAGGGCCAGCGGGTCCGGCAGCCGGGCCACGTCGGCCCGGGTGGCCCACGACGCCAGCTGCGGTGGCATGAGCACGACGAGCCGGTCGCGCGGACCGCCGCGGACCCGCGCCACGTAGGTACCGGCCACCATATCGCCCAGCCGCTTGCCCCGGGCGGACAGCATCGAGGCCAGCAGCGCCGGTATGGCGAGCAGCGACCAGATCTCGACCACCGCGACGAGGCCGCGGATCATCGCCTGCCGCAGCATGACGACGCCGCCGTCGTCGCGGACGGTGCGCAGCCCCGCGGCCAGCCGCCCCAACGACCGGCCCCGGGTCAGCGTCTCCACCGTGATCGGGACGACGACCAGCATCGTCACTGATACCACCACGACGGTAGCGTCCATGAGTCTCTGGCTCACGTTGACGGCATCGTCGATCGATGAGGCCGCCATGAGGGCGAGGAAGAGGCCGAAGGCGTAGGTCGTGTAGTCGATGAACCCGGAGAGCATCCGGCTGAACACCGACGCGGCCTCGGACTCCAGCAGGACGCCTTCGCCGGTGACGATGCCAGTGCTCATCGGGCCAGGGTAGCCCGTCCGGCGCCGGGCACTGCCGCCGACCGCGGGCGACGGACGAGGAACCCCCGCGCGGACGTGGCAGGCTTGTCCTCGTGGACCTCGATGCCTACACCCTCGCGCACGAGAGCGACTGGGTGCGTCTGGAGACGCTGTCCCAGCAGTCGCGGCTGACCGGAGCGCAGGTCGACGAGCTGGTCCGGCTGTACCAGGCCACCGCGACCGACCTGTCGATGGTGCGGTCCGGGGCGCCGGACGCCCGCACCGTCATGCGGCTCTCGCAGGTGCTCAGCCGGGCGCGCACCAAGCTGACCGGGGCCCACGCACCGGTCTGGTCGGAGGTCGCCCGGTTCTTCGTGGTGTCGTTCCCGGCGGTGCTGTACTCGATCCGGTGGTGGATCGTCTCGGTGATGGTGGGGTTCGTCGGCGTCGCGCTGGTCGTGGGCTGGTACCTGGTCGAGCACCAGGACCTGCTGGCGTCGGTGATACCGCCCTACGAGCAGCAGCTGTACGTGGAGGAGGCGTTCGCCCAGTACTACGACCCGGGCTGGGACTTCGCCGCCCAGGTCGGGACCAACAACGCCTGGATCGCGGCCCAGTGCGTCGCGCTGGGCATCACCGGTATCGGGGTGCTGGCGGTGCTGTTCTTCAACGCGCTCAACGTCGGGGTCATGGGTGCGGTCATGGCGTCGTACGGCGAGCTGGGGCTGTTCTTCCAGCTGATCACCCCGCACGGGCTGCTCGAGCTGACCGCGGTGTTCGTCGCCGGGGCGGCCGGGCTGCGCGTCTTCTGGGCCTGGCTGGCCCCGGGCCCCCGCCCGCGCGGCCAGGCGCTGGCCGCGGCCGGGCGCTCCCTGTTCACGACGGTCCTGGGCCTGGCCGCCGTCCTCAGCCTGTCCGCTCTGATCGAGGGGTTCGTCACCGGGTCGGATCTGCCGTGGTGGGTGAAGATCGTGATCGGTGCCGTGGCGCTCGCCGGGTTCTGGACCTATGTGCTCACCCTCGGCCGGGCGGGCTTCCGGGCGGGCAGCACCGGTGACCTGGAGCCCGACCGGTCCGGGTACGCGGTCGCCACGGCAGGCTGAAGGCCCGCGTCACACGGCGGCGGGCTGGTGCGTCGTCCCAGTGGCGCTCTGCCAGTGCTCTGCTGCGGGTGATGATCGTTCGATACCCCCGGTACTCCCCCAGGGGGGTAGATCGCCGACCGGACGGGTGCCTATCGTGTGGCCTGGGTGCGGACCAGGGTGCGCGTGCAGGGTCATGAGAGGAACGGTTCGATGAGGAAGCGCACGCTGGCGCTGGTCGTGGCTGGTGGTGCCGGGTTGGTGCTGCTGGCCGTCGTCACCGTGGGAGCGGCGGTGTTCTACGCGCACTTCCACGACCGGGGGCTGCCGCGCACGACGGTGGCGGGGCAGTCGATCACCGGCCAGACCCGGGGCGAGGTCGCCGCGTCGCTGCGGGAGCGGTCCGCCGACGTCACCGTGACCTGGACCGCCGACGGGGCCGAGCGCACGGCGACGCTGGGCGATCTGGGTCTGGCCGTGGACGTGGACGCGACGGTGGACGAGGCGTTCGCGCGGAACGCCTCGTGGGGCGGTCACCTGGGCGTGCTGGTCGGCGGCCACAAGGTCGCGGCGGTGGTCACCAGCGACGGTACGACCCTGGAGGACGTGGCCGCGCAGATCGCCACCGAGGCGGGCCTGGCCGGGTCGGACGCGGCTGTGGTGCTGGCCGAGGACGGGACGACGTTCCAGGTCATCCCCGCGGTCGCGGGCCAGGCCGTGGACCCGTCCACCTTCCAGGAGGTAGCCCGGGCCGCGGCCGCGGGTCTGGCCGACCGGTCGACGACCGTCAAGTTCGTCCCGGCGGCCCCGACGGTCACCGACCAGGCTGCCCAGCAGACCGTGGACGCGGCGAACGCGCTGGTCGCGGCGCCCGTCGTGGTCTCCGACGGTAAGGCGGACCACTCACCGGAACCCGCCGCCCAGGCTGCCTGGGTGACGATTCCGACCACGCCGCAGGGCCTGGGCGACCCGGGGCTGGACCTGGACCAGGTCACCGGGTGGGTGCAGGGCCTGGCCGACGAGGCCCGTCTCGACCCGGTCACCGGCCAGCAGTACGTCGATCCGCAGGGCAAGGTGCTGTCGATCACCAAGCAGGCCAAGGACGGCCAGGAGGTGACCAACGTCGAGCAGGTGGCCCAGGCCATCACCGACCAGGTGCCCGCCGGGCAGGGCTACACCGGGGCGTTCGAGTTCGCGTCGGTCCCGGCCACCTGGGACTCCAAGCAGGTCGCCTCGGCGGCCGACGTGCTGGCGTACTTCCCTTCGGACGGGGAGAAGTGGATCGACGTCAACCTGTCGAACCACACGGTCCGGGCGTACGAGGGCACGACGGTGGTCATGGGCCCGTACTCGATGGTCGACGGCAAGCCGGCGATGCCGACGGTCACCGGCACCTTCACCATCTACCAGAAGTACGAGTCGAAGACCATGCGGGGCTTCGAGGCCGACGGGGTGACTCCGTACGTGACCGAGAACGTGCCGTGGTCGATGTTCTTCCACAAGGGGTACGCCATACACGGGGCGTACTGGCGCTCGACCTTCGGGTACTCAGCCTCGCACGGGTGCGTCAACCTGCCGGTGGCCACCGCCAAGCAGCTGTACCAGTGGGCACCGGTCGGCACCGTCGTGGTCGTCCACCGCTGACACGCGCCCGGACGGCCGCTGACCGGTACACCCGGCTGTCGGATCAGGTCGTCGTCAGCCCGCCGGACAACCAGGCCAGCCAGGCGTCGACGCCCGCGCCGGTGCGGGCCGAGACCTCGACGACCTCGGCCTGCGGGTTGACCGCGGTGAGGTTGCGCCGGAACAGGTCCATGTCGAAATCCAGGTAGGGCGCCAGGTCCGTCTTGTTGACCACGACGACGGACACCGAGCGGAACATAACCGGGTACTTCAGCGGCTTGTCCTCGCCCTCGGTGATGGCGTAGACCATCGCCTTGCGGTGCTCGCCGACGTCGAACTCGGCTGGGCAGACCAGGTTCCCGACGTTCTCGACGATGATCAGGTCCAGGCTGCCCAGGTCCAGCCCGCGCAGGGCCTTGGCGATCATCGGGGCGTCCAGGTGGCACTCGCCGCCGAAGCCGTCCCCGGTGTTCAGCAGGGAGATCTGCGCGCCCAGGCCGCCGAGCCGCTCGGCGTCCAGCGGGGTCTCGATATCACCCTCGATCACCCCGACCCGGACCGTGCCCGCCAGGGCCGCCAGGGTCCGGGCCAGCAGGGTGGTCTTGCCCGACCCGGGCGAGCTCATGAGGTTGACGGCGTGCACCCCGGCGGCGTCCAGCGCGGCCCGGTTGGCGGCGGCCAGCCGGTCGTTCTCCGCGTAGATATCTTCGAGGATCTCGATCCGCTCCCGTCCGGTCTGGTAGCCAGAGTGGTCGCCGAGGTGCGCGTCCAGGGCAGGATGCTCGTGCTCGTGCTCGTGCTCGTGCTCGTGCTCGTGCTCGTGCTCGTGGGAGTGGGAGTGGGCTGTGCTGTCCTCGTGGCCGTCGTCATGGCGGTGAAAGCGCCCCATCGAGCGTTCCTTCCTGTTCTGGTGCTGGCTGCTGCGGTGCGTGCTGCTCTGGTGCGTCTGGGGGGTCGTGGACGTCCACGGCGGTGAGCACGAACTCCTCGCCGCTGGTCAGGTGGGTGCGGGCGGAGCCGCAGGCGGTGCAGTCGAAACCCAGCTGGCGGCCCAGCCGGGCGTCGTGCCCGCAGTCGTCGCAGGCCACGACGGCAGGCACCTGGTGCAGCGCCAGCCGGGCCCCGTCCAGCGCGGTGCCGCGCACGACGAAGGTCCAGGCGTGCTCCAGGGCCTCGGGCACCACCTGGCGCAGCTCGCCCACGGTGACGTGGACCGTCTCGACGTGCCGTCCGACGGTGGCGCGCGTCACCGCGCCCGCCAGCTGGTGGCACAGGGAGACCTCGTGCACTCGCGCCGTCCTTCCGTGCCTGCGCCCGTCTGTTTCTGCGTCAGTGTTCCACACCCGGTCGAGGCGAGCGACGAACGAACCCGTCCGTTCGGCCGAGCCGGTCGAGCGGGCGTGCAGCGTGGCTGGCGCGGGGAGGGGGGCTGGTGCGGTCGGGGCGGACCGGACCGATCGTCTGACGGGCGGACCGGGGGCGCCCCTGCAATACCCTGTTGCGTCATGTCGCAGTAAGCTCGTTCTGCTCGAAATTACGGAACACCTGACTTTCTTTTTCCGGTTCTTGATCACCGCATGGCCTGAACGAGGAGAGGAGTTGACTGAAAAATGGTGATATGACCATCTGGTGGGAAAGTCACCAGGGGATCAGGCGCGCATCGGGCCCAAAGTCCCCCCAACCTCGCTATAGTCCTGATCGGTCTGGGTCGTCAGTGCGGCGTCAGCACGTCTCACCTCGGTTCGGGTCGGACATCCGCGTGAGAGAGAGCCAAGGGAGGACCTCTTCGAATGTCGTACGAGGCGACTGGTTGGCACGAGCCAACTCTGGGCGAGAACCTCGCCCGCGCCGGCGTCAAGCGCCGGGACTTCCTGAAGTTCTGCGGCGGGCTGGCGGGGGTGTTCGCCGCCGGGACCCAGCTCGACGGAGGTGGGGCGCACGCCGCGCCGGTCACCGCCGAGCAGATCGCCGCCGTCCTGGAGGGGCAGACCAGGCCCGTCGTGGTGTGGCTGCAACTCCAGGAGTGCACCGGCTGTATCGAGTCGGCGCTGCGCTCGGGCGGTACCACCGTGGAGGAGATCGTCCTCGACCTGCTCTCGATGGACTACGTCGAGGCGATCATGGCGCCCTCCGGCGATGCGGCGAACAAGGCGCTGGAGGACGCCAACGCCCAGGACCACATCCTGGTCGTCAACGGTTCGGTCCCGCTCGACCAGGACGGCGCCTACTGCACCATCGGCGGGGAGTCCGCCGAGGAGGTGCTGAGGAGATCGGCCGAGAACGCCGTCGCGATCCTCGCTGTCGGTGCCTGCGCGGTGTGGGGCGGCGTCCAGGCGTCGAGCGCCCCGGGGGCGACCAAGCACGGTCCGACCTACGCCGTGGGCGTCGACCACATCATCAAGAACAAGCCGGTCGTCAACGTCGCGGGCTGCCCGCCGATCGGCGAGGTCATCACCGCGACCGTGGCCTACCTGCTCACCCACGCCAACGCCGACGGTTCGCTCAACCTGCCCGAGCTGGACGCCGAGGGACGGCCCCGGTTCGCCTACGACCAGCGCATCCACGACTCGTGCCCGCGCCGGGCGCACTACGACGCCGGCCAGTTCGTGCGGACCTTCGACGACCAGGGCGCCCGCAACGGCTGGTGCCTGTACGAGGTCGGCTGCAAGGGCCCCAGCACGTTCAGCGCCTGCCCGATCATCCAGTGGAACATGCACACCAGCTGGCCGATCGGTGCGGGCCACCCCTGTATCGGCTGCACCGAGCGGAACTTCTTCGACGAGTTCACGCCGTTCTACTCCACGCTGCCCAACGTCTCCGGCTTCGGCGTCGAGGCGTCGGCGGAGAAGGTGGGCTGGACCGTGGCCGGGGTCGCCGCCGCTGGCGCGGCCGCGCATGCCGTGGTCACCGGCGTCCGCCGCTCCGCGTCGCGCAAGGCGGCGGCCGAGACCCCGCTGGAGGCCTTCGGCGACACGCGGGTCTGGCTGCCCGCGCCGACCTCCCGGGCGACCGAGACCAGCAAGCCCGTCGAGGCCGAGCCCGTCCAGACCGCGTCTGCCGTCGCGACCGACACCAGAGCGGACGACAGCGGGCCGAACAGCGACGGACCGAACGACAGCGGGCCGAGCAGCACCGAGACGACCGACCCTTCCGGAAAGGCGGAGTAGTACATGTCCGAGCGCGTCGTCATCGACCCACTCACCCGTATCGAAGGCCACCTGCGCGTCGAGCTGGACTGGGACCCAGAAGCCAAGACGATCGACAAGGCGTGGAGCGAGACCACCCAGTACCGCGGTCTGGAAGAGATCGTCAAGGGTCGCGACCCGCGTGACGTCTGGGCCTTCCTGATGCGGATCTGCGGGGTGTGCACCTCGACCCACGCCATCGCGTCGGTCGCCGCCGTGGAGAACGCCCTCGGCATCACCCCGCCGAAGCAGGCCCAGCGCATCCGGGACATCGTGCTGGGCGCCCAGGAGGTCCAGGACCATGTCATCCACTTCTACCACCTGCACGCCCTGGACTGGGTGGACGTGGCGTCGATCGCCACCTACGAGGGCGACGACCTGGCGGCCAAGGCCTACGACTTCGCCCGCGCCATCGGGTCGACGTGGAAGGGCAACACCATGGAGCGGTTCGCGGCGGTCGAGCAGAAGGTCAAGGACATCGTCGCGTCCGGCCAGCTGTCGATCTTCACCGGCGGCTACTGGGGCCACCCGGCCTACAAGCTGCCGCCCGAGGCCAACCTCATGGCGGTGTCGCACTACCTGGACGCGCTGGAGTTCCAGCGCTCGATGATCCGCATCGTCACGACCTTCGGCGGCAAGAACCCGCACCCGAACTTCCTCGTCGGCGGGATGGCCTGCACTATCGACCCGGACCGTTCGGAATCGGTCAACCAGGTCCAGCTCGACCAGATCCGGGGCTGGATCGCCGAGACGCTCGAGTTCGTCAACGAGTGCTACGTGCCCGACGGGCTGGCCATCCTCAGCGTCTACGGCGGCCCGAACCGGCCCGGTGCTGAGGACCCGGCGACCTCGCCGGACTGGTTCACCATCGGGGCGACGGCCCCGAACTTCCTGGCCGTCGGCCGCTCTGGTGCCATCCACTCCGGCAACCCGGCCGAGACCAGGGTCGAGTCCGGTGACCTGCACCACGATATCAAGCCGGGCGTCATCCTCGACGGCAACCTCGAGCTGCTGCCGTTCGACCCGGACAGGCTGACCGAGGGCATCGCCACGGCCTGGTACACCTACGCCGACGGCGCCAAAGAGCTCCACCCGAGCGAGGGCGAGACGACGGCGAAGTACACCGGTCCGAAGCCGCCGTACCGACCGGCCGTCGACGACGGGCCCTGGCTGGCCGACTCCGAGGACGGCAAGTACACCTGGTCCAAGGCCCCGCGCTACGACGGTCGGCCGATGCAGGTCGGTCCGGCGGCGCGCGTCCTGGTGGCCTACCTCCAGGAGGACCCGCACACTGTCGAGCTGGTCAACCTGGCCGTCGACCGGCTGGGGATCGAGCCGCTGCAGCTGAACTCCACCGCGGGGCGCACCCTGGCCCGGGCGGTCGAGGCGGCGACCGCGGCCCGGCGTCTGAGCGAGGCCTTCGACCAGTTCGTCACCAATCTCAAGAAGGGTGACACCAAGGTGTTCGACGACTCGAAGTGGGCCCCCTCGTCCTGGCCGACCAAGGCCACGGGGTACTCGTTCGTCGAGGTCGCCCGGGGCAACCTGAGCCACTGGATCACCATCAAGCGCGGCAAGGTCGAGCGCTACCAGGCCGTCGTGCCGACCACCTGGCTGGCCAGTGGTCGCGACGACGCGGGCGTCGCCGGTCCTTACGAAGAGGCCCTGGGCGGCGCCAGCAGCGCGACGCCGCACCCGCTGGTCGACCCGACCCAGCCGCTGGAGGCGCTGCGCACCGTCCACTCGTTCGACCCCTGCATGTCGTGCGCGGTGCACGTGCTCGACCCGGACCAGAACCTGCTCGGAACGGTGACGTCATGACGGTCAGCGACAAGGCCGCGGGTCCCAAGACCCCGCAGCTGCAGGTCGGCGACGTGGTGAGCGTCGGCGGGCTGAGCCACGGTCGCCTCGTCGCCCTGGCGTCCGTGGGTCGGCGCAGTCAGGGCGACCCGGTGTGCGACGCGCTCGACCGGTCGTTGAGCCACGAGCACCCGGACATCCCGGTCGTCACGGTGGCCAGCAGCGACGTCGACTCGGCCACCCCGGACCGGCGCTACAGCCTGGTCCGGGTGCGTCAGCTGCCGATGCCGTCGGGGGAGCCCCGCGACGTGGTCGTGATGCGCGGGGACCTGGAGTCGGTGCTCAAGGCCGCGGGCTCCACCCGGCTGGGCGCGGCGCTGCTGCGGCGCAACGCCCGGCGCACGGTCGGCCGGGGCGGACGGCCGCTGGCCGTGGCCGCGGCACCGGTGGGTGCCGACGGCACCGTCGGGGAGTTCCGGCTGCAGGGCTTCGTCGGGCTGCACCGGGTAGACGACGAGCACGAGGCGGTACCCGACCAGGACACGTCCTTCATCAGGGTCGAGCTCTGGTCGGCGCTGCTGCGCTGGCAGCACTGGCTCAACGTGGCGGTCATCTTCACGCTCAGCTGCACCGGCTACCTCATCATGAACCCCTCGCTCATCCCGGGGACGAGCCGGGTCGGGGAGGCGTCCGGGTACCTCATGGGCACCGTGCGCTTCGTCCACTTCGCGGCTGGCTTCGTCTGGCTGGTCGTCGGGCTGACCCGGGCGGTGCTGGCGTTCACCTCGTCGGACCGCTACCTGCGGTGGACGACGCTCTGGCCGCTGAAGTCGAAGAACGACGTGCGCAACCTGGGCCGGGTGATGGGGCACTACACCTTCGTCCGGCGGGAGGCACCGCTGTACCTGGCGCACAACCCGTTGCAGCAGCTGGCGTACACCTCGCTGTACGTCTTCGGCGGGCTGCAGATGGCCTCCGGGTTCGTCCTGTACGGGCTGTACGAACAGACCAACCCGGTCTGGGAGTTCGTCTCCACCCCTGTGCACTGGTGGGGTATCACCTCGATCCGGCTGTTCCACGCTGTGATGATGTTCCTGATCTGGGCGTTCGTCATCGTGCACGTCTACATGGCGGTGCGGGCGGACTCGCTGGAACGGCACGGTGGGGTGTCGGCCATGTTCAACGGCGGCGTCTTCGTGCGGCGCGGCTCGAAACCCGTCGACGCCCCCGAGATCGAGTAGTCCATGGCGGTCGAGTGAACGGCGGCCAACCGACCGACGCTGGGGAGGCCCCGCTCGCACCGGTGACGGTGCTGGGCGTGGGCAACCCGGTCATGGGCGACGACGGCACCGGTCTGGAGCTGTTGGCGCGGGTCCGGGACCAGCGGCCAGACCCGCGCATCGGGTACGTCGACGGCGGCACCGGGGGCATGGAGCTGGTGCCGGTGGTCACCGAGGCCACCCGGCTGCTGGTGCTCGACGCAGTCGCCGGGGCCACGCCCGGCCAGGTGCTGCGCTTCTCCGGCGACCAGCTGCCCCGGCTGCTGTCGGCCCGGCTGTCGCCCCACCAGGTGAGCCTGCTCGATGTCTTTGCCGCCGCCCGGCTGCTCGACCACGAACCGGAGCAGGTCGAGGTGGTCGGCATCGTGCCGGAGGTGGTCGAGCTGCGCGTCGGGCTGTCCGGCCCGGTCACCGAGGCCCTGAGCGAGGCCGCGACCGCCGCGGTCGCAGTGCTCGACGGCTGGTTGGCCCAGCTGGACGGTCAGCCTTGAGGCCCGGTGCCATCCACTGTGAACGTTCGTGGATGGGCTCACCCATCCTGGCCGACGTCGAGATCGGCGTAGGTCACGGCCAGCTCGCGACCGTGCACCAGCTGTCCGGTCGGGGTGTCGCACACCGGGCAGGACAGCGCGTAGAACTCGTCGATCGACTGTTCCGCGGCGCAGGTCGGGCACCACACCGCGGCCTGGACCGTCTCGACCTCCAGCCGGGCACCGGCGACCACGGTGCCGACCGTGGCGATCAGCCAGGCGCTCTCCAGCGCCTCGGGCACCACCCCGGACAGGGTGCCGACCTCCAGACCAACCGCCTCCACCCCTGTGGCGCCCGCGTCGTGCACCGCCTTCTCGACGGCAGCGACGACCGACCGCAGCAACCCCAGCTCGTGCACCGCCTCATGGTGGCACGCTTCACGGTGGCGCGGGGACGGCCGTGTGAGGGGTTTCGGTCGCGAGCCAGGGGTCCCGGACCCCTGGCTCGCGACCGAAACCCCTCACGGGCTGGTCGGACGGGGGTGGTCCGGTGAGTCGGCGGTGGGTGCTGGACGAGATCGTCGACGCCTATGGCGCGACGGTCGTCGTGGAACGTGACGCGCAGGGTCGTCCGGCGGCGGCCCGGTTCGACCTCACCGGTCTGCCCCGGGTGGACGCGATGCTCGTCGGCCAGCCGGTGGCCGGGGTGCCCGCCCTGGTGGAACGGCTGTGCGGGATCTGCCCGGCCGCCCACCACCTGGCCGGGGTGCGGGCGCTGGAGGCGCTGGCCGGTACGGAGCCGACGGCGACGGGCACAGCGGTGCGTGCCCTGCTGCACCACGGCGCCACGGTCGAGACGCACGCCGTCCGGGCCGCCGCGGTGGATCCGGGTGCCGCCGCGGTGCTGCGGGCCTTCGGTCGCGCCGCGTCGGCCGCCGCGGGGTCGCCCGGGCACTTCCCGACCACCGCCGTCGTCGGTGGGGTGACTGGGGCCGTACCCGCCCAGGCCCGGGACGACCTGGCCGCGGGCCTGGGGGCAGCCCTGGAGGCCGCCGTCGGGATCGCCCGGCAGGAGCTGGTCTACGCCGCCGAACGTGGTGCCGCTCCGCGCAGTGCCTCAACCAGTGCCTCCACCGGTTACCACGGTGCCGATATCGCCCTGGTCCGTCCCGACGGTCGGCCCGACCTGCTCGGCGAACGGCTGCGGGTGGTCGCCGCCGACGGCACGGTGCTCGAACCCGCCGCGTTCCCGGCGGCCTGGGACGACCTGGTCGCGGAGTCGGTGCCGGGGGCGGCCGCGCCGCGTCCCTACCTGGTCGCGCTCGGCCCGCAGGCCGGGGGCTACCGGGTGGGTCCGGTGTCCCAGCTGCGGATCGGCCCGCTGACCACACCGCTGGCCGCCGGGCTGCAGGCCGACTGGGCCGCCACGGTGGGCTCACGGCAGGGCCCACGGCCGGGTGGGGCCCGCGCCGCCCGGGCCGTCGTCACCGTGCACTGCGTGGAGGTGATAGCGGGGCTGCTGGCTGGCGATGCGCTGACCACGGGTGCTCCGCGGTGCGAGGCTGACGGGTTCGACCGCCCGGGGGTAGGTGTCGGCTGGGCGGACGGACCGCGGGGCCTGCTGGTGCACCGGTACGCCACCGACGGCACCGGCACGGTGACGCAGGTGACCATCCTCACCCCGACGGCCCAGAACGAACGCTGGCTGGCCGAGCTGCTGCTGGACGCCGTCGGCCCGGGTGCGGCCGTCGCGACCGGTGACGTATCCGCCGGTCAGGCCGCCCTGGAGGATGCTGTCCGCGAGGCGGACCCCTGCCTGCCGTGCAGCAGCGCCCCCGTCGGGGGGATGGGACTGCAGGTACTGACCGTGGCAGCATCGACCCAGCCCGAACCAGCACAGCCTGAACCGACAGACTGAGACAGGGAGCCGCTAGAGATGTGCCTGTCGATCCCCGCCCGGATCGTCGAGATCGTCGGGGGCGCGATGCCGATGGCTCAGGTTGACGTGGCCGGACGGACCGAGAGCTGCTGCCTGTCGTACCTGCCGGACGCGGCCGTGGGCGACTACGTGCTGGTCCAGCACGGGTTCGCCGTCGAGCTGCTCGACCCGCAGTCTGCCGCCGAGTCGTTGGCCGCCTTCGTCGCGCTGGGCCTCGTCCCCAGTTCTGCCGAGTCCGGCCCGGTGGTGCCCGAGATCGAGGGGCTGGGCCAGGTCAGGTACGCGCAGGCCACCGGGGCGGCCCCGGCCGCGCCGGACCAGGGCTGAGCGTCCCGCGGTGGCCCGGCGCACGCTGCTGGTAACCGGCGTCGTCCAGGGCGTCGGTTTCCGTCCGCACGTCTACCGGCTGGCCGCCGGGCTGGGTGTGCTCGGGTCGGTGCGCAACACCGCGGCGGGGGTGGTGGTCGATGCCCAGGCCCCCGCGCCGGTGCTGGACGATCTGGCGCGCCGGATCGCCACCGATGCCCCGCCGCTGGCCGACGTCCAGGCCGTGCGGGTACGCGACGAGAGCCCCGACGACCCCAGGCTGACCGACTTTGCGATCATCGCCTCGGCCGATACCGACGGCGCTGTGCCCTCGACGGCGCCTTCGCGCCGGGCCACCGTCCCGCCCGACTGCGCCGTCTGCGACGACTGCCTCACCGAGCTGTTCGACCCGGCCGACCGGCGTTTCCGTCACCCGTTCATCACCTGCACCGACTGCGGTCCGCGCTTCACCATCATCACCGGTGTGCCCTACGACCGGCCAGCCACCTCCATGGCCGGTTTCCCCATGTGCCCGCGCTGCGCCGTGGAGTACCACGACCCCGCCGACCGCCGGTTCCACGCCCAGCCGATCGCCTGCCCCGACTGCGGTCCGCGCCTGTGGGCCACCGACGGCACCACCCGCACCAGCGGCGACGAGGCGGCCCTGGCCCGGGCCCAGCAGGTGCTGGCCGAGGGCGGCACCGTCGCCGTCAAGGGCCTGGGCGGCTACCACCTGGCCTGCCGGGCCGACGACGAGACGGCCGTCGCCCGGCTGCGGGCCCGCAAGCACCGCCCCGACAAGCCCTTCGCCCTCATGGCCCGCGACCGGGCCGTCGCGGCCCGGCTGATCGTCCTCGACGACGCCACGACGGCCCTGCTCACCGACCCGGCCCGCCCCATCGTCCTGGTCGCCGGCCGGCAAGGACGCGTGGTCGACGCGGTGGCGCCAGGGGTGCCCGAGCTGGGCGTGATGCTGGCCTACACCCCGCTGCACCACCTGCTCATGACCCCAGGGCCGTCAGGCATCCCGGTCAGCGACGTGCTGGTGATGACCAGCGCCAACCTGTCCGACGAACCGCTGTACTACCGCGACGACCAGACAGACCGACTGCTCACCCTGGCCGACCTAGTACTGGGCCACGACCGCCCCATCGTCACCCCGTGCGACGACTCGGTATTCCGCCTGGTCGACGGCGCACCGTACCCGGTGCGCCGCTCCCGCGGCCACGCCCCCCTGCCGGTCCGTCTCGGGTCCAGTGCGACACTTTCACGCCAGAACGACAGTTCGAACTGTCGTTCTGGCGTGAAAGTGTCGCACTGGCCGACGACGTTCGCCGTGGGTGCCGAGCTGAAGAACACTGTGTGCGTGCTCGACGGGCGTGACGCGGTGTGCTCCCAGCACCTGGGGGACATGGCTGGCTGGGAGTCCCAGCAGGTGCTGGCCGCCACGTCGGCGCACGTCATGGACCTGTACCAGGTCACCCCGACGCGCTGGGCCGCCGACGCCCACCCGGCCTACCAGACCCGGGCCTGGGCCCAGCGGTTCGCCCGGGTGCCGCTGGTCCAGGTCCAGCACCACCGGGCGCACGTGGCGTCGTTGCTGGCCGAGCACCACCTGCTGGGCACCCCGCTGCTGGCCGCGTGCTTCGACGGCACCGGGTACGGCGACGACGGTGCCGCCTGGGGCGGGGAGTGGTTGCTGGCCGGTCCCGAGGTGCCCGAGCGGGGCCAGGACGCGATCGTCCGGGTCGGGTCGCTGACTCCGGTCGGCCTGGTCGGCGGTGACCGTGCGGTGCGCGAACCGTGGCGGATGGCCCTGGCCCACCTGCACCACGCGGGCGTGCCGTGGTCCGACGACCTGCCCCCGGTGGCCCAGGCCGACCCGGCGGCGCGGCAGGTGCTGGCCCAGCTGCTGGACCGCTGGGCCAAGACAGCCCAGGACAGTGGGGACGGTTCCTACTGTCCTGTTCCGGGTGTGGTGGCGACCACGTCGATGGGCCGCTTGTTCGACGCGGTGGCCGCGCTGCTCGGCGTCCGCCAGGTGATCACCTACGAGGCGCAGGCCGCGATCGACCTGGAGACCTTGGCCGCGTCGGTGGTGGTCGACGACGACCCGCGACGTTGGACGGGTGACGAGGCGGTCGCCGCCGCGGGCGGCTGGGGTCCGGTTGACGTCTCCCACTACCCTGGTGACCAGCGGCGACGTATTCTCGACCCGGCCCCGGTGGTCCGGGCTCTGGTGCACGGTGTCCAGTCTGGTCGGGACCGGGCGGCGCTGGCGCTAGGGTTCCATGTCTGGGTGGGCCGGGCCGTCGTAGCGGCGGCGCGGGACGTCCGGGCCACCGAGGGGACGACGCACGTCGGGCTGACCGGCGGGGTGTTCGCCAACGTGCTGCTGGTGCGGCAGTGCGCCGCGCTGCTGCACGACGCCGGGTTCGAGGTGGTACGGCACCGCCTGGTGCCCTGCAACGACGGCGGTCTCAGCCTGGGGCAGGCCGTCCTGGCCGCTGCCGTGCCGGTCTGACAGAGAGGACGAGGAGTATGTGCCTGGGGATCCCCGGCAAGGTGGTGCGGATCTGGGACGACCGCGGCACGCTCATGGCCGGTGTCGACTTCGGCGGCGCGACCAAGGACGTCTGCCTGGCCTACCTGCCGGACCTGAGCGTCGGCGACTACACCATCGTGCACGCCGGGTTCGCGCTGACCCGGCTGGACGAGGAGTCGGCCCTGGCGTCGCTGACCGCTTTCCGTGAGCTGGGGATGCTGGAGGCCGAGCTGGGTATCACCTTCCCGCAGGGTTCCCCGTCGCCGCGGGGTTCTGAACCGGTGCCGCCGCAGGGCGAGCCTTCCCCGGGTGGCCCGTCCTCTGCGGTCGCGCAGCCGTCCCGTGGGGCGTCGCAGCCGGTGTCGTCGGAGGTCCAGCCGTCATGAAGTACCTCGACGAGTTCGCCGACCCGGTCGTCGCGCGCCGGATGATCGACGATATCGGCGCCTTGGCCACCCAGCGCTGGACGCTCATGGAGGTCTGCGGCGGGCAGACCCACTCGATCATCCGCAACGGCCTGGACACGCTGCTGGGTGACACGGTGGAGTTCATCCACGGCCCGGGCTGCCCGGTGTGCGTCACCCCGCTGGAGATGATCGACCGCTCCTTGGAGATCGCCGCCCGCCCCGAGGTGATCTTCTGCTCGTTCGGCGACATGCTGCGGGTACCGGGCACGGACCGCGACCTGTTCGCCGTCAAGGCCGGCGGGGGAGACGTGCGGGTGGTGTACTCCCCGCTGGACGCAGTGAACGTGGCGTCGGACAACCCCGACCAGCAGGTGGTGTTCTTCGGTGTCGGCTTCGAGACCACCGCCCCGGCCAATGCCATGGCCGTGGTCACCGCCCGCCAGCGCGGGCTGACGAACTTCTCCATGCTGGTCTCCCACGTGCGGGTGCCCCCGGCTATCTGTGCCGTCATGGACTCCCCGGCCAGCCGGGTGCAGGGTTTCCTGGCGGCGGGCCACGTGTGTACGGTCATGGGCACCGCCGAGTACGGACCGTTGGTCGACCGGTACCAGGTACCGATCGTCGTGACCGGTTTCGAACCGCTGGACCTGCTCGAAGGCGTCCGGCAGGCCGTCGCCCTGCTGGAGGCCGGTACACCCGCCCTGCGCAACGCCTACCCCCGGGCGGTCGCCCCCGCGGGCAACCCGGTGGCGCAGCAGGTGCTGGCCGACGTGTTCGAGGTGTGCGATCGGCAGTGGCGCGGTATCGGCCTGATCCCGGCGTCCGGCTGGCAGCTGAGCCCCGCCTGGGCCGAGTTCGACGCCTCGTCCCGCTTCGCCGTCGACGATATCCACACCGCCGAGCCCGAAGCCTGCCACTCCGGCGAGGTCCTGCAGGGCCTGATCAAACCGAACCAGTGCCCGTCCTTCGGCACGGTCTGCACCCCCCGCACCCCCCTGGGCGCGACCATGGTCTCCGCCGAGGGCGCCTGCGCCGCCTACTACGAGTTCCGTCGTCTGGACCCGAGATGACCGTCCAAGCCAGTTCGAGACTTTTGTCGCCGATTCGAGAGTTAAACTCTCGAATCGGCGACAAAAGTCTCGAACCGACCACGTCCCTCGTTCACCCACGGAGCTGGGAGACCCCCTGATGTCCGACCTGCCGATCCCCCCTGTCGCTGATGTCGAAGGCTGGACCTGCCCAGCCCCGCTGCGTCACCAGGACCGGATCGTCCTGGGCCACGGCGGCGGGGGAGTGCTGTCCGGTGAGCTGATCGAGCACCTGTTCCTGCCCGCGCTGGGCGATGCGACCAACGCCGAGATGCGTGACTCGGCGGTGCTGGACGTGCTCGGCGGCCGGCTGGCGTTCACCACCGACTCCTACGTCGTCTCCCCGTTGTTCTTCCCCGGCGGGTGCATCGGCGACCTGGCGGTGCACGGCACCATCAACGACCTGGCCATGTCCGGCGCCCAGCCGCTGGCCCTGTCCGCCGGGTTCATCCTGGAGGAGGGCTTGGAGACCGCGGTGCTGGGCCGTGTCGCCGCGGCCATGGGAGCGGCGGCAAAGGCAGCCGGGGTGCGGATCGTCACCGGCGACACCAAGGTCGTCGATCGCGGCAAGGCCGACCAGCTGTTCGTCAGCACCTCGGGCGTCGGCGTGGTGCCCGACGGGGTGGACATCCGCCCGGCCCGCGCCACCCCCGGCGACGTCGTCCTGGTTTCGGGGTATGTCGGCGAGCACGGCGTGGCGATCCTGTCCCGGCGCGAGGGCATCGAGTTCGGCACCACCCTGGAGTCCGACACCGCCCCCCTGCACGGCCTGGTCGCCCGGCTGCTGGCGGCGGTCCCCGACGTCCACGTGCTGCGCGACCCCACCCGGGGCGGCGTCGCGGGCACCCTGTGCGAGATCGCCGAGGTCGCCGGCGTCGGCATCGAGCTGACCGAGTCATCAGTCCCGGTACCCGACGCGGTCGCGGCCGCCTGCGGTTTCCTCGGCCTGGACCCTCTGCACGTCGCCAACGAGGGCAAGCTGATCGCCGTCGTCCCCGGCGAGCAGGCCGACGCCGCCCTGGCCGCCCTGACGTCCCACCCGCTGGGCACCCACGCCGCCGTGATCGGCCAGGTCAGCGACGAGCACCCCGGCCTGCTGGTCGCCCGTTCCCCCCTGGGCGCGGGCCGCGTCGTCTCCCGCCCCCTGGGCGAACAGCTGCCCCGTATCTGCTGAGAGCATACCCACGGGAAGGAGAACGGTGGCGTGAAACCGGAATGGTCCAGGGCTGTGCCCGAGCCGACCGCGGGCCCAGCCGACGAGGCAGTGCACCGATTACCAGGTCGTTCATAGATCACAAAGTCGTTCAGAACTCTGAACGACTTTGTGATCTATGAACGACCGCATGAGTCGCTGGTCCGGCACTCTTCACGAAGGAGCGACGGCGGTGGCGAGCTCGTCGACCTGGCCGGCCAGGTAGGGGCCGAACCAGAGGGCGTCGTTGTGGCCGGCACCGTCGACGATCGTGTGCCGGTACAGCGACGGTGCCCGGTCCGCCACGGTGACCGACTGGTCGGGCGGGACGATCGTGTCGGCGGTTCCGCTGAGCACCATGACGGGGACGGCCACCTGCGACAGACGGCTGAGCGTGTCGAAACGGTCCTTCATGACCGTACCTGCTGGTAGCCACGGATAGCCCGCCTTGGCCACGTCGACCAGGCTGGTGAACGGAGAACGGAGCACGATACCGGCCGGTGGGTCGGTGGTGGCGAGCCGGACGGCCACACCTGTACCGATGGACTCCCCGACATAGACCGTCCGGCTGGCCGGGAAACCCCGGCCGCGCAGGAAGGCGACGGCGGCCCGCGCGTCCTGGGCCAGTCCCTCTTCGCTGGGGCGGCCTGGGTTTCCGCCGTAGCCCCGGTACTCCAGCAGCAGCACGGTGTAGCCCCGGTCGGCGATGGCCTCGGCCACCTCTAGCCGACCCGCCCGGTTGCCGCCGTTACCAGGAAGGTAGAGCACGGCGACGTCACGCCCGTCCCCCGACGGGCGGACGAGCCACGTGGTCAGGGTGAGACCGTCCTCGGTGGTGAGCTCGACGTCCTCACCGTGAGGGGTGCGGCCGACGACCGGACCAGGGTCGGCCCGGTCCGGGAAGTAGATCAGGCTGCGCTGCCAGGAGACTCCGAAACCGACCATGAGCACGAAAGTAGTCGAAGGCAGCCAGCAAAGCGACGTGCCCGCTGAGCCGGGCGGGGCGTCCTGGCTAGATGCGAACACCTGTGCTAGTGTCGGACGGTCGACTTCGGGCGGAGAGTGAGGGTGTGGTGGCGAGACTCTTCTTGGCGTCGTTCTTCAAGGACGTCGCAGTCCTGTTCCCAAACTTCGCCGACGGTGCGTGCGCGGGCAAGAAGGTGTGCTTCATACCGACGGCGGCTCTGAAGGAGAAGATGGCCTTCTATGTCGGTGCAGACAGGAAGGCACTGGCCAAGCTGGGCCTGGACATCGACGATCTCGAGGTCTCGTCGGCCTCAGAGACCGAGATCACCAACGGGATCTCGAGTGCCGACTACGTCTTCCTCTCCGGGGGCAACACGTTCTTTCTGCTGCAGGAGCTGCGGCGCACCGGAGCTGACCGGCTCATCGGCGAGCACATCGCCAGCGGGAAGATCTACATCGGGTCGTCGGCCGGTTCGGCGGTCCTGGCGAAGAACGTCGAGTACATGCACCACATGGACTTGCCCGGTGCCGCTCCTGGCCTGGACGGTGACTTCGCCGGGCTCGGGGTCGTAGACTTCTGCGTCGTGCCGCATGCGACCAACGCACCCTTCAAGAAGGCGGTGCGCCAGGTCTTGGCCGAGTACTCCGACGTGCTGGACCTGCGTCCGATCAGCAACAACCAGGTGGTGGCGGTCAGAGGGGACGCCGTGGAGACTCTGACACGGTGACCGCCAGTCCGCCGTCGCCCGGTCGTGCTGCGGTCCTTGATCTCATCAGAGCGGCCCTGGCCGACCCGACGCAGGAACCGGCCGCTGCAGACGCTCTGGTCGGGATCGCCCTGTACGACGATGACCAGGTCTTTGCCGAACGCTGCTGCATCGAGGTCGGTTCCCAGGCTGCGTCGGGTAGCCAGATGCTCGGGCTGGCAGGTCTGTGCCTGGGCCACGTCGCCCGCAGGTTCCGGCACGTAAGCGACGATGCGCGTGCTCTGGCCGAGTCGCTGGCCGCCCGCGCGACAGCGGATCCGTCGGACGTCGACACGAGAGCCATTGACGGCCTCGACGATCTCCACCAGTTCACCCAGCCCGATATCACAAGCAGGTAGGCCTTCACCGCGGTGCCCACGATCCGACACCAGACGAGCTGAGCGAACTGTGGCAGAACGGACGGGTCATCTGGTCGCGGGGACCTCGGACCGCAGGTGCGGTCGAGGAAGTCGTCATCGCGGCTGGTGAGACCAGCCGCGATGGCCGGGCGGAGTGGATGGAGTCGCAGTTGCCCGGGAACTCGATCAATAGGTTCGGCTGTCGATAGAAAACCGATAGTTGATATCGGTTTGCGAGGCCACGCAGCCATTCTCCGCCTTCTTCGTCACGACGAACTCGAACGCGGGTTCATAGCTGCCTTCTCTGAGGACCTCGCCCCCCAGCACCTCAACGTCGTAGAAGCCGTTCTCGATTTCGATCATCGGTCGCCCTTGCGACCGGTAGCGATCCAGGAGCGTACCGACTGCGGGCCTGGTGAAGTTCTGCAGTATCCTCCAGGTGAACAGCAGGACAGACCGGTTCTCAACCCGCATGACGTACCCGCCGCGCCAGTGCTGCAGACGGCTCTCAGGCTTGAACAGCTCCGGAACATCGCCAGAAAGACTGAAGATCACCGTGTAGGGGTAGTTCTCGATACCAGCCAACGGGATGACGATACCGTCGCGGACAGCCTTGTCGGCGCTGTCGCCGCTGACGAACTCTGACGCCAGGTCGTCAGCCAGACAGTTTTCCTCCTTGTACCGCTGCAGAAGAAGGACGTCGCCGACGAGAAAGTAGTCCACCAGGTCGTTGAGGACGCCGACGAACTCGTACCGCACGCACTCCTCCACAAGGTCTCTGACAGGCATGACAAACGATGAACAACCCTACCTGGTCGCGGCAGCGAGTGCGGTGAAGGTCAGGCGCATCAGGTTGGGTTCTCGTGCTCGGCAGTCTGGGCGTACTTGGCGTCCAGACGGTCGAACACGTCGTCGGCGCTGGTGCGCAGGCGGGCGACGGCGTCGAGCAGGACGTCGAGCCCGACGCTGAACTCCGCGGTGTAGTCGTAGCCGTGGACGACCACCTCGCGGGTGAACTCGGACAGGTGGGGGAGGTCGGCCATGGGGTTGGCGTCGAGCATGGCGCGGGCGACGTCTGGTGCGTCGGTCGAGTCGAACGGTAGCTGTCGTTCCTGGAGGGCGAAACCGTAGACATAGGCGTCGACCAGGGAGTACACGTGCCCGGCCGCGCGGACGCCGAACCCGGCCGACCGTAGGTAGCCGAGCACGGCGTCGTGGTGGCGCAGGGTGGCCGGGCCCGGGGTGGCACGGGACTCGACCAGCTCCAGGGCCCAGGGGTGACGGTTCAGGGTGGCGCGCTGGGAGGCGGCGCGCCGGGCCAGCCCGTCGCGCCAGTCGGGACCTTCCGGGTCCTCGATCTGCGCGAAGACCAGGTCGACCATGGCGTCCAGCAGCGCGCTCTTGTCGCGGAGGTGGTGGTACAGCGACATGGCCTCCACGCCGAGCTCTGCGCCGAGGCGGCGCATGCTCAGTTGCGCGATGCCCGCGTCGTCGGCCAGGCGCACGGCGGTCGTCACGATCAGGTCCCGGCTCAGCGTCGGTCGCTGGGTATCGCCCATGGGCACCTCCTTGACAGCCTTACGGCGTAAGCGTACCGTGGCTTACAACGTAAGGACAGATCCGAGGAGCGTCATGGTCGCCACTGCGACGAACGTCCGAGAACCCGTCGACCAGCGCACGCGGGCTGGTGTGAGGACGGCCGCCTGGGCACTGCTCGCCCTGACTGTGCTCTCGGTCCCCGCGCTTATGCTGCCCACGCCGCAGACCACGACCTGGACCGGCGTCAGGGCGGCCCTCGTGGTCGTCGCCGCGCTCGACGTCACGACGTGGTGCCACCGTCGGGCGCCGGGCGCCGGGACACGACGAACAACCAGACCAGCAGGACGATCTCGCCGCACTGGAAAGGCATCAGGACCGCATCGGGCACCGCCTGCCACGGCACGACGCTGAGCAGGTAGGCACACCCGGCCAGTCCCGTCGCCACCCAGACGAGCCCCGGGGCGCCGGCGCACCGCAGCGCCACGGCGGCGACCAGCAGGTGCACGGCGAACACGGACCACCCCCACCACCGGCCGGACAGGTCCCCGCAGGCGGCCGGGGCTGTCACGGTCAGCGCGGCCGCCGCCAGCACCACCGCGTACCCGGCCCGCAACCCCAGCACCGCCAGCCCCAGGCGCGGTGACCGCGACCGGACCAGGAGCCACAGACCCCAGCCGACCACGACGTCGCAGAACAGGAGAGACAGATGAGCCAGACAGAGACGCCCGCGCCCACCATGCTCGCGGTGGTCCAGGACTCCTACGGGACGGACGGGTCGTTGCGGGTGGCCGAGGTCGAGCGGCCCGTCCCGGGGCCAGGTCAGGTGCTGGTGCGGGTGCGGGCCGCGGGGGTCTCGCGCGCGACGTTGCACCTGCTGACCGGGCTGCCCAGGGTGATGCGCCTGGCCACAGGAATCCGTCGGCCCCGCCCGCGCGGGTTCTACTCGGAGGCAGGGGCTCTCGGGCTTGACGTGTGCGGGACCGTCGTCGCCGTGGGACCGGCGGTGAACCAGTTCGAGGCCGGGCAGGAGGTCTTCGGGATCGCGCGAGGTTCGTTCGCCCAGTACGCCGTCGCCGCGGCCGACCGGCTGGCTCTCGTCCCGACGACGTTGTCCGCACCTCAGGCCGCGGTCCTGGCCGAGTCGGGGCAGACCGCCCTCCAGGCGCTCGACGCCGCGTCGGTCGACGCCGGGACGCGGGTGCTGGTACTCGGAGCGTCCGGTGGGGTGGGCAGCCTGGCTGTCCAGCTGGCCGCGGCCCGGGGCGCCGAGGTCACCGCGGTGTGCAGCGGGGCCAAGACCGCCACGGTGGCCGGGTGGGGCGCGTCCCGGGTGGTCGACTACACAGCCCAGGACGTGACCGCCGAAGACGGACGCTACGACGCCGTGCTCGATATCGGCGGCGGCACCCCGCTGTCGCGTCTGCGCCGCGTCCTGACTGCCACCGGCACCATCGTGTTCGTCGGCAACGAGACCGACCAGGTGTGGACGGGTGGTTTCGGGCGCCCGGTCCGCAACGTCGTACGCATGGTGTTCGCGCGTCAACGTTTCGTGATGCTCACCGAACGAGACAACCGCGACGACCTGGAACGGCTCGCACAGGCAGCCAGCGACGGGCAGCTGGTTCCGCACCTGCACGCGACGTTCCCTCTGGCCCGGGCCGCCGACGCGCTGGCCGAGCTGGCCTCCGGTGCCGTGTGCGGGAAGGTCGCCATCGTGACCGACGAGACGCAGTAACTCGCCAACCGGTTCGCCGTGCCGCCAAGCACCGTCGAGACGATCTGCCGTCTCTACGCCGCCGGGCTGGCGTACATCGACGTCGCCCAGCGGGTCGGCAAGAGTCCGGGCGTCGTGCTTGCGTGCAACGGTGTGGCGGCCGGTGCACGGGCGGGCGGCCAGGGCGGTCGGCTGACCCTGGTGCCGTTCGCGGCAGAGCTGCCGGATTGTGGAACAGGTCACTTTCGGGTGATACGTTGCAGTTCGACCCGAGGTGCCGGAGGGGTGCGGGTCGTAGCAGTTACGTCACCACATCTGGGACGCCGCAGGTCGCCCGTCCGGCGCCCCGTGGCCGGGACATGATTGTTCACCAGCCCCCTAGCCGACTGCAATTTATCGAACTGACGGACAGGAGACGATCATGGACAGTCATTCCGTAGCTTCAATGGGTCCTGCTGCGGATCTGCGGGCAGACCTGGTGGGAGCCTTCGGGTTGCCGGTTTGGGGGGCGGTCATCCGCACTGGTCCGTCTTTCGCGCTGAATTTGGGCCAACCAGATCTGGTCGACCCCCAACGGGGCCAGTGGCGCCTGTGGGTGTACAGCGCCGCGTGGCGCATCGAAACGTCCAGTGCAGTGCTGGGAGCGAGCGAATATGACCGTGAAAGCAGAGAGGCAGCGATTGTGATGCTTAATGGAAAGGCGTTGGTGGGTGTCGATGTCGAAACCCCTTCCCTGTCGGCAGTTTTTGATTTCTCTGATGGTGTTCGACTAAGAACGTTCTCTTTCACCCGCAACTATCACCATTGGGTCCTCTTCCGGCCCGATGGTATGGTTCGTGTCGCAGGGCCGGCCAGTTCCTGGGGTCTGGAACAAGCCTAGCTGTTTTGCCGTATTGCATGTTCTCCCTGTGCTGGCTATAGGTCGATATCGCCTCGTCGGACACGCTCTGCGAACTCCCGCAAGTACTTCCGCGGGTCGCGCTCCGCCTCGGTCAGAAGTGCTTCCAGACGGGGTGAACCGATCTGCTGCAGGGCCGACAGAGCCGCCATCCGTGCCCACTGCTGATGTGGGTCTGGGCGGTGCCACGCCTCGACAGCCAGTTCCTCGACTGCTGGTGAGCTCAGCTTAGCCAGTGCTGACAGTGCTTTTCGGCGGACGTACTCGTCTTGGTCGTGGGCCAGCTGGAGCAGCAGCTGCTCTGCCTCTTCGCTGGCAAGTCGACCCAGTTCCGCAGCGAGCTGCCAACGGTCGTCTGGTTCGCCCATCGCGATGGAGACATGTGTGAGCCAGACCAGTAGGTCGGGGTGCTGACGGCGGATCTCGCCAGCCAGGTGCTCCATTTCGTTGTCCCGGGCGATGGCATACAAGACGGTTCGCGCATCGTCGTGCGACCAAGAGCCGAACGGGCAGGCTGCGACGAACCCGAGGACCGCCTGGTAGATGCTGCTCCACTCCTCGTAGTCGCACTCCCACTCGCCGCAGCGTTGGTGAGGCAGGTAGGAATCTGCCCAAGACTGGAACCGGCCGACCTCAGTCTTCAGCAGTTCTCTTTCGCGGTGAATGCGACGTCTCCTATTCCGGCGCCCGAGGGCGTCACCATAGTGCAAGTCTAACAGCGCATCCAGCGATACTGAGTCGAAAGTGCTGTTTGAGCTGCACCCATGGCGTGGCCGGTTGGTCTGTGGTTCCTGGTCCAGTCGCGGGCACCGTCAGGCGGTTGTCTCGGCCGGGGCCCTGACGCGGCACCCGGCCGCGGTGATCGTGGCGCGTGCGAGGACGTCGAGGGAGTCGACGACGGTCGGGTCTGGCCGGTGGTCGTCGTAGGCGACGGACAGCTCGGTGCAGCCCAGCACCACGGCCTGCGCCCCGGCGTTGTGCAACGACGATATGACCTGGGAGAGCGCGGGGTGGTCGACCGGTCGTCCGGCTTTCACCTGTTCGTAGACGATCGCGTTCACGAGGCGCTGACCGGCGGCGTCGGGGACGACCGTCGTGCAGCCGACCGCGGCCAGGGCCTCGGCGTAGACCCCGGCGGCGACCGACCCTTCGGTGGCGAGCAGCCCCACGGTGCGGGTGTCCGGCAGCCGCTCGACGACGGCGCGGGCGGTCTCGGCGACGATCGACACGATCGGTACCGGCACGCTGTCGGCGATCTGCGCGACGAACGGCTGGGCCGAGTTGCAAGGCACCACGATGAGGTCGACGGGCCAGGCGGCGAGCCGCTGGGCGGCCCGGGCCAGGACTGGCCCGGGGTCGTCGTCGGACCGGCCGAGGAGGAACTCGGTGCGGTCGGGCACATCGGCATGGTTGAGCACCACGAGGTTGACGTGGTCCTGGTCGCGTGCGGCATCGGTGAGACGCACCACCCGGTGGAAGAAATCGGCCGTGGCCAGCGCCCCCAGCCCGCCGATGACGCCGACGGACTTCTTGGCCGCACCCGTGGCGGCCGACCGGTCGGCCGCGACGGTGCAGGGCTCCACGGTCGTGCCAGGCTCCACGGTCGTGCCAGGCCGCGCGGTCATGCTGGCCCGCGGCGCGGATGGTGCTGCCGGTACTTGCGGAACTGGTTGGCCTGCGCGACCGCCAGGTAGGCCAGCCGTCGGGGGTCGCGTTCGGGCCGGTACCACAGGGGGTTCGTCACCGCTCCGGACGCGATCAGCGCCGCGGCCCGGGCCCGCAGCGGACCGTCCAGGTACGACAGCAGCAGCCGGTGCGGCAGCACGGTGTACAGATGGCTACCGGTGGCCACGGTGACGTTGGTCGCGCTGCCGGTCGGGTGTTCGGTGGGCCCGTCGGTCGGGTGTCGGGTGGACCCGTCAGCCGGGTGTTGGGTGGACCCTTCGGGCGGGGCGAGGGTGCCCACGTCGCGGCCGTCGACGTGCTCGGTCACGTAGTACGTCGCGGGATTGTGGCCGGATGCGGTGACGTAGTAGTTCGACCGTCCCAGCCGGGGGTTCAGCTCGAAGAAGTGGCAGGTCCCGTCGACGGGGTCCACCTTGATGTCGAAGTTCGAGAACCCGGTCCAGCCGATGTGCTCCAGCAGCCGGACGGCCTGCGCGACGACCGCGTCGTCCCGGGTGGTGATGATGCCCGCGGGATTGCCCAGGGCGCCGGGGGTGTGCTCTTCGAGCAGCACGTGCCCGAAGGACGCCAGACGCACCCGTCCGTAGCGGTCGGAGTAGCAGGTGAGGATACGCATCTGGGCGTCGTTGCCGCCGATCTCGCGCTGGACCAGGAACCTGCCGGAATACCCGGCTCGCGTCAGCTGCGCCATGAGGTCGTCGAGCTCGGAGGCCGTTCCCAGGTGGTACACCTTCTTCTTTCCTGGGAAGTCCACCTGGTGGTACTCGGCGGTCGACGCCGCCTTCGCGACGACGGGATAGTCCAGCGTGTCCGTCGGCGGCCCGCCCCAGGACGGACCGCCCGCGGACAGGTCGTACACCGCGGTCGTCGGGTGCCCGATCCCCAGCTCGGCGCACAGGCGCGAGAAACGTTCTTTGTCGGTGGCCTGGTCGAGGACCTCACGGCGGGGGTAGGGGATGACGAACCGGTCGTCCAGGTGGGCGCGGTGCTCCACGATCCGGCGGACGTGCCAGTCCGCCGACCCCAGCAGCAGGCAGGTGGCCGAGGTCGACCCTGCGATCTCCCGCAGCCGCGCCACCAGGCACACGGCGTCGTCGATCCGCGGTTCGACGACGTTCTCGACGATCCGCGACCGCCGGACCACCCCGGTGGGGAACTGCGAGACCACGACCGACCGGACGCCGTACGCCTCGTGGAACGACCGGGCCAGCGAATAGGCACCGATATCGCCGCCGAGGATCACCGGGAGGACGTCGTCGCGGCGCCCGTCGTCCAGACCGGGACTCACGGGGCCAGGGGTTACGGGTGTCGGCGTGGCCGCGGGTCGCTCCGCCCGCGGCTGTCCCTGGTTGCTGAGGGTCGTCACAGTTGCTCCTCGTTCGCTCCGGCGGTTCCTGCGTAGACCCCTGGGCGGGCCGGATGGTTGCCTTGCCGACCTGTGCCGGCGGGCCTGACGGTAGGTAGCCGTCCGTCGAGCGGCCGACCTCCCAGGGGTGGATGCGCCGATATCGAACGGTCCTGGCGTGGCGCGTCACGTCGGGGTGGTTTCGTGCGTCGTCCTCGTCGACCAGGTGTGGGGCACACTGGACCGGTGGGCTCCCCGGTGCCGGACGACACGGTCGCGACGCTGCTCGACGACGTCGGCGCGCGGCTGCGCGCCCGGGGCGAGCGGATGACCCGTCCGCGCCGGGCGGTGCTGACCGCCCTGGCCCGGCGGGGTGGGCACGTGCTGGCCGCCGAGGTGGTCGAGGCCGTCTCTGCGGTCGATCCTTCGGTGCACCGGGCCAGCGTGTACCGCACGCTGGAGGCGTTGTCGGCGCTGGGCGTCGTGCAGCACCTGCACCTGGGGCACGGCGGGACGGCCTACCACCTGTCCGACGGGGCGCACCACCACGTGCACGCCCAGTGCCAGGTGTGCGGCGCGGTCGAAGACCTGCCCGCCGACCTGCTGGACGGCGTCGCCGAGCAGGTGGCGCTACGTTCGGGATTCCTCCTGGACCCCGGGCACGTCGCCCTGTCCGGTACCTGCCGGGCCTGCGCCACCCACACCAGGCAGGCGCCGACCGACTGAGCGCGAGGTACGAGGTCATGACCTCGTACCTGGTGTTCTACCTCGTACCTCGACCGGAGGTCCCCCCGGAAGGCTGAAGCCGAAGCGTAAATGCGACGTGTTGCAATAGGGTACGGTGGCTCCTGGGCGTCAGGGCGGCGCCCAGGAAGCCCGAGGTCGTCGTGCACGTCCCTGACGGTTATGTCTCGCCGCAGACCTGCGTGGTCGCGCTGGCCGCGACCGTGCCGTTCTGGGTGGTCGCCACCCGCAAGGTGTCGGACGTGGTGAAGACCAAGGACGTGCCGCTGCTGGCCATGTTCGCCGCGCTGTCCTTCCTCGTCATGATGTTCAACATCCCGCTGCCGGGCGGGACCAGCGCGCACGCCGTCGGGGCGGTGGTGGTGGCGATCGTCCTGGGGCCCTGGGCGGCGGTCGTCGCGCTGTCGGTGGCCCTGCTGCTCCAGGCCCTGGTGTTCGGGGACGGGGGAGTGCTCGCCTTCGGGGTGAACACGCTGATCCTGGCCGTGGTCATGCCGTTCGTCGGGCTGGCGGCCTACCGGCTGGTCGCCGGACGGTCGGCGCTGACCAGCCGACGGCGGACCGTCGCCGCTGGGGTGGGCGGGTACGTCGGGATCAACGCCGCCGGGCTGGCCACCGCCGTGTTCCTGGGGGTGCAGCCGATGTTGTTCCACACCGCCGACGGCACCCCGTTGTACTCTCCGTACACCCTGGCCCAGACCCTGCCCGCTATGGCCGTGCCGCACCTGACGCTGGCCGGTGCCGCCGAGGCGGTCCTCACCGCCGGGGTGCTGGCCTACCTGGTCCGGGCCGCACCGGGCCGTCTGGCCGCGACCCACCCGGACCCGGTCGTGGCGGTGGGCCCGTCAGCCGGCTCGGGCCCGCCGGTCCGGCCGCGTCGGGTGCGGCCCGCCACCGTGGCGGGCGGGTTCGTCGTGGCGCTGGTCGGGCTGTGCCCGTTGGGGCTGCTGGCCCCGGGCGAGACGTTCGGCGAGGCCGCCCCCGAGGACCTGGACCTGGCCGGGCTCGGCCTGCGGGCCGTGCCTGAGGGGATGGAGCGGTTCGCCGGGTTCTGGAGCCACACCCTCATCGCCGACTACGGTTTCGGCGAAGGGCAGAACCCGGTCCTGGGGTACTGGGTGTCCGCGCTGCTCGGCGTCGCCGTCGTCGGGGTGGTGGTCTACCTGCTGGGCCGGGTCGTCGAGGCGGTCGTCGCGCGGCGCGGCCCGGGTCAGCCGGAACCGCCCCGGGGCCGGACGACCGACGGCCCGGCCGAGGTCGTGGACGGCACCATCGACCTGGCCGCCGGTGACGTCCAGGTGGCTGTGACCGATGCCGTCTGACTGCACCCGCAGTTCCACCACTGAGGGGTTCGTGCCGCCAGTGAGGGGTTCTAGACCCGTCACTGGCGACACAGACCCCTCACTGGTCGAGGCTGCGAGAGTGCCAGCCTGGCTCGTCGCACCCGAGACGCACGCTCCGGCCTACGCGCCGAACGGGCAGCGTCGGCGGCGGGGGTTCCTCGACGCTACGGCGGAGCAGTCGGCGCGGGTGCTGCGCCAGGTCGTCGTGGCCGACGCGACCGCGGCCCGGCCCGGTCTGCTGCAGCGTCTCGACCCGCGCACGGCGGTGGTCGCGATGCTGGCGGTGCTGGTCGGGCTATCCCTGGTGCACCACGCGCTGGTGCTGCTGGTGGCGTGGGTGGTGGTGGTCGGGCTGGCCCTGGCCAGTCGGGTGCCGCCAGGTGACCTGGGTCGGGCCTGGGTGGCGGTGCCCGCGTTCGCGGCGCTGGTGGCGGTCCCGGTGACGCTGTCGGTGGTCCGGGCCGGGGACGTCGTCGTGACGCTGTGGACCTGGCACGGGGTGCCGCAGGGCCTGACCGCGCAGGGGCTGGTCGCCGCGGCGCTGCTGGTCACCCGGGTGGGCTGTTCGGTATCGGTGGTGCTGCTAGTCACCGCGACGACGTCCTGGACGCGCCTGTTCGCCGCGCTCGGGGCGCTGGGGGTGCCGCGGGTGTTCGTCATGGTCGTGTCGCTGGCCCACCGCTACCTGGTGCTGCTCACCGGTGTGATGGCCGATATGGTGACCAGCCGCCGGGTGCGGACCGTCGCCGGGGTGCGGCACGACCGGGCTGGCCGGGCGGTGCTCGGCGCTTCGGTCGGGGCGCTGGTCGGCAAGGCGCACCAGATGGCCGACGAGGTCTACCAGGCGATGGTCGCCCGCGGCTACCGGGGCCGTACCCTCACGCTGCGCCTCTTCCGCTTCGGCCCGGCTGATCTGGTCGCCGCTGTGGCGGTCACGGCCGGGCTGGCCGGGCTGCTGCTCTGGGACGGTGCTCTTGGCTGAGGTGCCGGTGTCCTGCCAGGACGTGTCGTACGCCTATCTGGACCGGTTCTGCGCCCTGGACCAGGTCAGCCTCGATGTGCGGGCCGGGCAGCGGCTGGCCCTGCTCGGCGCCAACGGCTGCGGCAAGACGACCCTGCTCAAGGTCCTGGCCGGGCTGGTCTTCCCCACGTCGGGCACCGTCACCGCCTTCGGTAGCCCCCTGACCGAGGCGGCCCTGGAGGACGACCAGCTGAGCGCGGCCTTCCGGGCCCGGGTCGGGTTCTGCTTCCAGAGTTCGGACGTCCAGGTGTTCAGCCCCACGGTGCGCGACGAGATCGCCTTCGGCTGCCTCCAGCTGGGCCTGACCCCGGAGGAGACCGGCGAGCGCACCGCCGACGTGCTGCGTCTGCTGGGCATCGACGACCTGGTGGACCGCACCCCGTTCCAGCTCTCCGGCGGGCAGAAGAAGAAGGTCGCCATCGCCTCGGTCCTGGTGATGAACCCGCAGGTGCTGCTGTTCGACGAGCCCATGGCCGCCCTCGACCCGCGCACCCGGGGCTGGCTGACCGACCTGCTGGCCAGGCTGACCGCGTCGGGCACCACGGTCGTGGCCGCCACCCACGACCTGGACCGCCTGGAACAGCTGGCCGACCGGGCTGTCGTCCTGGGCGAGGACCACCGCGTCCTGGCCGACGCCACCCCCGACCAGATCCTCGCCGACCACGACCTGCTGGTGGCCGCCAACCTCGTCGCCCCCTGAGCCAGACCAGGTGCCGCAGCTCGTATGCCACGGAAGGTTACCCACAGGGTTGTCCACAGATTTGTGGTGCTGGTCATCAACCGGACCCGGGGTGGTCCAGCCTGGGGGTATGACACGGAATCGACCTCAGTTCCTGACCACCGACGACGACCTGCTGGCCTTCGTGGGCCGCACCATGGACCATGCCCTGCGCGACCAGACCTGGTTGTGGCTCACCGACCCGGACAGCACCGGGTTCGGCACCGTGGTCCAGCTCGACCATTCCGAGGCCGACGGGATAGTGCCGGAGCGCCTGTGGCAGGCGGTGGCGGAGGCAGCCGGTACCGAGCTCGGGCTGGTCTACGAGCGCCGCGGCCCGGAGACCCTGTCGACCCTCGACCACCAGCGCCTGCGCGCGGCGCTGCACGGGGCAGCCGAGCGTGGTCTGCGCCTCCGCGGCCCGATCCTCGTGCACGACACCGGTACCCGCTGGCTCGGCCCCGACGACCTGGCCGGATGAGACCACCCATCGCGACAACGGTATATACCATGAACACAATATCGTCCATCAGGTATGATGACAGCGTGCGCTGGACCGTCCTCTTCTCCTTAGAGGTCCGCGACTGGTACGCCACCTTGACCCCGAAGGGCCGGGCGCAGGTGGGTCGGGTCGTGGCCCTGCTGGAGGAGCGGGGCCCGGCGTTGACCATGCCGCACTCGCGCCAGCTCGGAGACGGCCTGCGTGAGCTGCGGTTCACCTGCGAGAACGTGGCCCAGCGCATCACCTACGTGCTAGACCCTGAGCACCAGGCAGTCACCTTGATCACGTTCCGCAAGCAACGCCAGAACGAACGGGCGGAAGTCAGCCGGGCGCGTCGCGCGCTCGCCGTCTACCGCGCCAGCCGGAAGGGACAGTGACATGGACGAACCGCGCGAGACCGTACCGTTCCGCGAGCTAGAGGCCGACGCCCTCGCCGCGATGACCCCCGCCGAGCGTGCCGAGTTCGACGCGGCGGAGATCGAGACGGCCGCCCGTCTGCGGGTGGCCGAGATGGTCTACACCGCTCGCACCGCGGCGGGAATGACCCAGACCCAGCTGGCCAGAGCCGCGGGAACCGCCCAGTCCACGGTCTCCGCGATCGAGAACGGCGCCCAGCTGCCCGGAGTCCTCCTGCTGGGACGACTGGCCCGAGCCCTCGGCGGAACCCTGCACATCGACATCCAGACAGCCGCATAGGCCTGGACGAAAGGTTCTCGAACACTGGTCGTGACGCGGGAGTACGCCGGAGCACGCACGACGGAGGTCGGTTCCATCAGCCGTCCGCGGGACGTCCACGGTGATGTGGGGCCGTACGGCCAGGTGATCGGATAGGGTTCCTCGGAGTCTTCACGAGCCGAGGAGGGTTCTGCTGAGCACCGCGCCGCGTCTGGTCGCCTTCGACCTGGACGACACCCTTGCCCCGTCGAAGTCCCCGCTCGACCCGCGGATGGGCGATCTGCTCGCCCGGCTGCTCGGGCTGGTCGAGGTGTGCGTCATCTCCGGGGGACAGTTCGAGCAGTTCCGCACCCAGGTGGTCGAGCGGCTGCCGGTCCTGGACGACGCCCAGGCCGCCCGGCTGCACCTGATGCCCACCTGCGGCACCCAGTACTGGCGCCGCACCAGCGACGAGGGGCACCCGGCTGACGGCTGGGCCCAGGTCTACGCGGAGAACCTCAGCGACGACCAGAAGCAGCGGGCCACGACGGCGCTGGAGACCCAGGCCCGTGGTCTGGGGCTGTGGGAGGCCGAGACCTGGGGGCCGATCCTCGAAGACCGCGGCAGCCAGATCACCTTCTCCGCCCTGGGCCAGGCGGCACCGGTGGCCGCGAAGAGCGCCTGGGACCCGACGGGGGAACGCAAGTCGGCCCTGCGCGCGGCCGTGGCCGCCCTGGTACCGGACCTGGAGGTGCGTTCCGGCGGGTCCACGTCGGTGGACGTCACCCGCAAGGGGATCGACAAGGCGTACGGGATGCGCAGGCTGGCCGAGGTCACCGGTGTCGCGCTGGACGACATGCTGTTCGTCGGCGACCGGCTGGACCCGGACGGCAACGACTACCCGGTGAAAGCCCTCGGGGTGCCCACGCACGCGGTCAGCGGGTGGACGGAGACCGCCGACTACCTGGAGACCCTCATCGCCGACCTGCAGGTCGTGCGGGTCTGAACCGCGCAGCACAGGCGGGCGCGCCGCAGACCGCCAGGTCAGGGCGCGCAGGTCAGGACGCGGGTGAAGGTCAGGCGGAGACGGACGACAGCCAGCTGACCGAGGACAGGTCCTGGTGGGCGAACTCGCGGACCGACTCGCGGGCCGCCTTCACCGCGTGCAGCGCCGCGGACATCGGAGCGGAGTCGAACGGCTTGGACGCGGCCAGGCACTGGTCGGCCAGCTTGCGCACCGCGGCGACCTGGCGCAGCCCGGACTTCAGCTGGGCGTCGATCGGCTCGGTGAACGGGTCCAGCCGCTGCGACAGGCGGTACCGGGGGATGAGCAGCCGCCACGTCGCCAGCTGACGCTGGAAGGTGCGCATCTCGCGCTCCACCTCGACCAGGTCCTGGGCCAGGGTGCGCAGGCCCTCGTTGGTCACCATGACCTCGCGGGCGGCGGTGGTCGCCGTCTCCTCCAGGGCCAGGGCCAGCATCTGGATGTACAGTGGCGCGCGCTCGGGAGCCTCTCCGGCCGCTACCTCGCGGGCGAACTCGCCGAGCTGTTCGTCGTGCAGCCGGGCCAGGGCGATACGCATCCGCAGCTCGCCGATCCGGCCGCGCACGTCGTCCAGGCGGTGACGCAGGTCTTCCATGGCCTCGGCCAGCCACTGCGAGATGGCCGACAGCGGGCCGACGACGCGGCCCAGCACCGGTTCGGTCGCCGAGACCTCGCCGGAGGCGGCCACCGCGGCGGCCACCGCGGCCCGCAGGCGGGCGATGGAGCCTTCGGTCTGGTCGGACTGCTCGGCCAGCTTGGTGGACAGGGCGTCGAGCTCGTCCAGACCGGCCATCTGGTTGTCCAGCGTCTGGTCGATGGCGATCGCACCGGCGAGCATGTCGCGCATCGGGCCCGAGACCGGGTCGCGCGGGTCAGGGTCGGTCCACCGGGTCAGCTCGCGCCGGGCCGTGACCTCGGCCGGCAGGGCCAGCCTGATGAAGTCCTCGTAGCTGGCGAAACCCAGACCGCCGATGCCCTCGGCCAGGGCCGCCACGCCCAGCTTGGCGGTGGCGACACGCGAGGCACCGGCCGACCGGGCGGCCAGCTCCATCGGCAGGACCTTCTGGTACAGCGCGTCGGCGGCCTGCCACAGGTCGGTGCGGCACGGGCGGGTCCGCACCGACAAGAAGCCGTCGCCGAGCGGGGTGACGGTCGCGAAGACCCAGTAGGCCACGCCGTCGTGGGCCAGGTTCTTCACGTAGGCCGCCATCGGACGGCCCCCGAGCAGCAGGTCCCACATGATCTGGAACGCGCCGCCGGGCATGTCGGGGTGGCGGATCAGGTTGTGCGGCTGGCGGAGGATCTCGTCCATGGTGTACTGCGCGTAGTGGCAGAACACGGCGTTGGCGCCGTCGATGACGCCCTTGCGGTCGGTGGTGGAGAAGAACGTGTCAGGTACGGCAACTTCCCGTACTGACCCGTCTGGTCTCGGTACGACATGCACGCCGTGGTCTCCTTCCGCTCCTGCCAGTCCCACAGGACCCATCGGCCCAGGGTCTGCCGAGGTGAGGAAAACTCTGCCTCGGCAGGTGAGGCTTACTCCAGAGGCTACGGCACCGGTCAGTCACGGGACGATCACGACGAGATGTTCGACTGGGTGAACCTGGACCAGGCGAACGCGCCGAACACGACGACCCACGCCACCTGCAGTCCTAAGCCAGTTCCCACCGTGTTCCAGTCGACCTCCAGGCGCAATAGCTCGGCAAAACCGTACCAGTAGTGGGTGAGGAGGTACGGATGGACCGCTGACAGCGCCGGGAGCGTGTCCAGGATCGTCGAGACGACCGCGACGACGACCGTCGCGACCATCGCCGCGATCGGCACCTCGGTCAGCGTGGAGACGAACAGCCCCACCACGACCAGCCCCGTCAGCGACAGCCCGATGTACACCACCACGCCGAGCACCCGGAGCATCCCCTCGGCCAGCGGCACCGTGGTGCCCGACAGCAGCACCACGTCGTGCAGGCCGAACAGCGCGGCACCGACGACCAGCCCGACCGTGGCGACGACGCCAACCGCCACGGCCACCAGCGCCAGTGCGCCTACGGCCTTGGCGAACAGCAGGCGGGAACGGCTCACCGGCAGCACCAGCAGGTAGCGCAGCGTCCCGGCGGACGCCTCCCCGGCCACGGCGTCACCGGTGGCCAGGGCCACCGTCAGCGGCAGCAGGAACGGCAGGCACATGAACAGCGACGCCACGACGAGGAACACCCCGTTGTTGGTGGCCTGGGTGAGGAACCCCGGGCCTTCGCTGGTCCGCGGGTCGTCGCGGGTGAGGTACAGCATGAGGCCCAGCAGGGCCGGGACCAGGCCCAGCCCGGCGACGAACACCTGGTTGCGGCGCCGTCCGAGCACCAGGCGCAGCTCGGCGGCCAGCAGGCGACCCGTGGCACCACGCCGCGGCGTCCAGCGTTCGGTCTGGGTGGGTCCGGTGGTGGGTTCAGCGGTAGGTCCGGTCTCAGCGGGCAACGTCGAATCCCTCCCCGGTGAGCTCGACGAAGACCTCTTCCAGGCTCGGCTCGCGCACGTGCAGCGCGGCGACGGCGACCTCGGCCTCGACCAGCGCCTTGGTGATCGCCGGGGTGGCGACCCCGTCGAGGACGGCGGTGAGCCTCGTCGCGGTCCCAGCGGCACCGTCGTCGCGGACGTCGGGCCCGACCGCGGGCACCCGGATGTCGGGACCGACCGCGGGCACCCGGATGTCGGGCCCGACCGCGGGCACCCGGATGTCGGGCCCGACCGCGGGCACCCGGATGTCGGTCAGGCCCTGCTCGGCCAGCACCCGCCGGGCCGTCGGCAGGTGCGCGGCGGTGGTGGTGATCTCGACCCGTCGGGGCCGCTGCCCGGCCAGGTCCGCCCGTCCGCCCTGGAGCACCAGGCGGCCGGTCGACATCACGCCCAGGTGGGTGCAGACCTGGTCGATCTCGGCCAGCAGGTGCGAGGACACCAGCACCGTGGTGCCTTCGTCGGCCAGCTCGCGGACCAGGGTGCGCACCTCGCGGGTGCCCTGCGGGTCCAGGCCGTTCGTCGGCTCGTCCAGCACCATGAGCTCGCGGGGCCGCAGCAGCGTCGCGGCCAGCCCGAGCCGCTGCTTCATGCCCAGCGAGTACTGCCGGAACTTCTTGCCGCCCGCCGCGGCCAGCCCCACCCGGGCCAGGGCGGCGTCGATACGGGCGTCGCGGGTGGCCGGGTCGGCGGACGGGTCGCAGGCGTCCAGCCGGACCAGGTTGGCCCGGCCGGTCAGGTACGGCTGGAACGCCGGGCCTTCGACCAGGGCCCCCACCGGGCCCAGGACCTGCGCGGCGGCCTGCGGCATCGGACGGCCGAGCAGCTCGACCTCGCCCGCCGTGGGGCGGACCAGGCCGAGCAGCATCCGGATGGTCGTGGTCTTGCCCGACCCGTTCGGCCCCAGAAAGCCGTACACCGCGCCGCGGGGTACCTCCAGGTCGATCGCGTCCACCGCGACCTGACCGGAGCGGAAGCGCTTGGTCAGGCCGCGGGTGGCTACAGCGAGGTCGTCGCTCACCTGGCCGCCGCGAGCAGGGTGTCGCCGGGGACAGCCCCGACCAGGACCCGGCCGTCGTCCAGCAGCAGCACGTTGACCAGGGAGGACGAGATCAGCCGACCGCCGTCCACCTCGGTGCTCAACCCTGCGAGCAGGCTCTGCGCGATCTGCGGTGCCTCCTCGGGCATCTGGGCGTAGTCCTGTGCCAGCCCGGGCAGGGGATGCCGGTGCGCGCTGCGGTCCGGCCCGGTGCCGGGCAGGCCCATGAGCTCGTCGACCGGCAGACCGGTGATGGTCACCACCTGGTCCCAGCCGGTGCCGGAGACCGTGACCGTCGGAGCCAGGTCTTGGGCCTCGGCGGCGGCTTCGGCGATCTCGGCGTCGGTCGGCAGCGGTACCACGACCTCCTCGACCTGGGCTCCGGCCGGGGTCGACCAGGTCAGCACCTGGTCCGACGGGGTGGCGAACGTCACGTCGGTGAACCCGAGCTCGACGGCCGGGTTCTGGGCATCGTCCCTGGACCACACCGCGACCTTCAGCGGCGAGAAGGTCTTGCCGTCGATCGCCACGGTGATACGGCCGACCAGCGTCGTGGTGGACTTCGGGGTGAGCACCAGCTGGTAGGCCGCGCGACCCGCGACGGTCGTGGTGGCGTCCAGGGTCAGCGTGGAGTGCTGGCCGAGCTCGGCCAGCAGGTCGTCGGCGGCCCGCGGCGGGGTGGGCAGGTCGGCGGGTACCGGCACCTCGGTCTGGCCCAGCTCGGCCAGCCGGGCCGGGTCGTCCACGGTGTAGTGGGTCACGGTCTGGTCGTGGGAGGAGTAGGTCCAGGCCTGGGTGGCGTCGTGCACGACGGAGAACTCCGAGGTGCCGCCCTGCAGGGTGACCCGGGACCGGCTGTCCGCGTCGGTCCACACCTTCAGGGTCGAGGTACCGGCGAGCAGGTTCGTCGGGTCGGCGGAGGTCATGGCGCTGTTGAGACCGGCCACCCCGGCCAGGGCGGCGATATTCGGCAGACCCAGGTCGGCGGTGTACACCACGGTGCCGGACAACGGCTGCGGATCGGCGGCCAGCACCTGCGCGACCAGCTGCTCAGGGGTGGTCTCGGGCAGGTCCGCGGCGCTGGCGGCGGCCAGCAGCGGCTGCAGGGCGAACCCTGCGACCACGGCGGAGACGGCCAGAGTCGGGACGCCCCAGCGGGCGTGTCGGGAGATCGTCGGGCTTGTCATGCCTACCACTGTGCCTGGTCGTGCCTGAGCGGCCGCTGAGAGAACCTGTGCGACCGCTGAGAACGGTGTCGGGAGTTCTTTCACCGATGGTGCCATAGGTGTCTCGTGCAGGTGCCACCATGGCGGGGTGCGGGTACTGGTCGTGGACGACGAACGGGCGCTGGTGCGGGCGCTGCACCGCGGCCTGACCGCGGAGGGGTTCACCGTGGACGTCGCCTACGACGGTGTCACCGGGCTGGACCTGGCGCTGGGTGGCGAGTACGACGTCGTCGTGCTGGACATCATGCTGCCCGGGCGGCACGGCTACGCCGTGGTCGAACAGCTGCGCGCCGGGGGCGACCACACCCCGGTGCTGCTGCTGTCGGCCAAGGACGGGGAGCACGACGTGGCCGACGGGCTGGACGTCGGCGCCGACGACTACCTGACCAAACCGTTCAGCTTCGTGGTGCTGGTCGCCCGGCTGCGGGCCCTCATGCGCCGACCCAAGCAGACCGCCGACCCGGTGCTGCGCGTCGGGGACGTCACCTTGGACCCGGCCAGCCGGGCGGTCGCCTCGGGCGGGTCGCCGGTGGAGCTGACGGCCCGGGAGGTGTCCTTGCTGGAGTACCTCATGCGGCATGCTGGCCGGGCCGTCACCAAGGTCGAGCTGTTGGACCACGTCTGGGGCGGTGGTGCCGAGGACGTCAACGTGGTGGAGGTCTACGTCGGCTACCTGCGCCGCAAGCTGGGCCGGGACGTCGTGCGCACCGTCCGGGGCGCGGGGTACCTGGTGGGGACCGGCCCATGACCGTCCGGGTCCGGCTGACGCTGCTGTCCACCGCCGCGGTGCTGGCGGTGCTGGTGGTCGGTGCGTTCGCCCTGACCGCGGTGCTGTCGGCGCAGCGGGTCGCGGCGCTGGACCAGATCGTGCGGGCCCGGGTCACCCAGACCGCGGCGCTGGTCACCGCCGACCGGGTGCCCGCGGCGCTGCCGGTGACCCAGCCGGGGGAGGTCGTCCAGGTGCTGGACGCCTCGGGGGCGGTCGTGGCCTCGTCGGCCAACGCCTCGGTGACGCTGCCGCTGCTGCCCGCTGCCGAGCTGGACCGGATACGACCCGGGTCCGGTATCGCGGTCGCCTCGTCCGACCTGGGCAGCTATGGGGGAGGGGACGGCGGCGACGGGGTGGTGCGGGTCGCGGTGACCTCCGCGACGTACCGCGGCGAACCGGTGACGGTCGCCGCGTCGGTGCCGCTGGGCGAGATCCAAGGGCTGGTCGCGGCGCTGCGGGTGTCGTTGTTCGGCGTCGTGCCGATGCTGGTCGGGGCGTTCGCGCTGGTCTCCTGGTACCTGCTGGGCGCCGCGCTGGCCCCGGTCGAACAGCTGCGCGCCGCCGCGGCCGATATCGCCCGGACGGGCGGTCCGGGCGCGCTGCCGCTGCCGCCGCCGGGTCGGACCGACGAGCTGGCGGCCCTGGCCCGCACCCTGGCCGAGATGCTGGACCGGCTGGAGGCCGCGGCCTCCCGGCAGCGGACGTTCGTCGCCGATGCCGCCCACGAGCTGCGCAGCCCGCTCGCCGCCCTGCGCACCCAGGTCGAGGTGGCCGCCGCGCACCCGGCCACGACGTCGGTGCCCGAGCTGGCCGACGACCTGCACGGCGAGGTGCTGCGCCTGCAGCGCCTGGTCGACGACCTGCTGGTGCTGGCCCGGGTCGGCGCCCGTCCGGCCAGCACCGGCCCGGTGGACCTGGCGGCGCTGGCCGAGGATGTCGTGGCCCAGGTCGCCGTCGATCCGGTGCGGGTCACGGTGACCGGCACCGGCACGGCCACCGGGTTGGCCGACGACATCACCCGGGTGCTGCGCAACCTCGTCGACAATGCGGTGCGGCACGCCGCCGCGGCGGTCGAGGTGCGGGTGGCCCCCGGCCGGGTGGAGGTGGACGACGACGGCCCCGGCATCGCCGCCGCCGACCGGGAGCGCGTCTTCGAACGCTTCGTCCGCCTGGACGACACCCGGCAGCGTGACCATGCCCGCGGAGTTGGCGGTTCCGGCCTGGGCCTGTCCATCGCCCGCGAGCTGGCCCGCGAGACCGGCGGCGATATCGTCCTGTCCGGCTCCCCAGCGGGCGGTCTGCGCGCCACCGTCCACCTTCCTGCCTGAGCCCTGACGAAGACTCAGGCCGGTGACCAGGGCGTACCGCAAGGTGCGATCAATGGTAAGATACTCGGCATGGCAGGTTCTCTCACCGTCAAACGGTCGTTCACGATACCCGAGCACCTGGTCGACCAGGCCAGGACCCGCAGCGGTCCGGGCGGGCTGTCCGCTTACGTGGCCCGGGCGCTGGAGGCCCAGCTGCGGGTCGACCAGCTCACGGAGTACGTCGAGACGGTCGAGGCCGAGCGGGGCCCCATCCCAGCCCACGTCTCGGCGCAGGTCTACGCCGATATCGCCGACGCTGACGCCCACCGGTGACCCGGCCTGAGATCACCGGGCGGCCGGTGGTCCTCGACTCCGAGGGCCTGTCCCGCGCCGTGGCCCGTGATACCTACCTGGCCGCTGTGGTCAAGGCCGCCCGGGACGACCGCTGCCCGGTCGTGGTCAGCGCCATGACGGTCGTCGAGACCGTCCACCCCGCCACCGACCAGGCGGCGCTGCGCTGGACGCTCTCACGACTCACCGTCGCCCCGGTCACCGACGATATCGCCGCCGACGCCACCAGGCTGCTGATCAGCACCGGACGGCACGGGCACCAGCCCGCTGTCGACGCAGTGGTCTGCGCCACGGCCCTGCGTCTGCCGGGACGCCCGATCATCTACACCAGCGACCCCGACGATATCCGTCGCCTGGTCGACGGCCGGGCGACCGTCGTACCGCTGCACTGAACAGCCCGGTCGAGCCGACGGTATCGAACCCGCAGCGAGCCCATGGGTGAGCGACGGTTGGACCATGTCGGACGAGGTAGGGTCCGCAGGGTGCGGTGCCACGAGCTCGACCTGGGGGTGTGCCGGTCGTGCACCTGGATGGGGCGCGAGCATTCCGTGCAGGTGGCGGCCAAGCACGCCGCCGCGGTCGCGGCCCTGCCGGACCTGCCCGCCGACGGGTGGGCGCCACCGTTCGCGGGGGCGCAGCAGGGCTACCGGAACCGGGCCAAGCTGGTCGTCGGCGGGAGCGTCGAACGTCCGACGCTGGGGATCCTCGACGCCGATCAGCGCGGCGTCGACCTCACCGGGTGCGGCCTGTACGAACCGGCGCTGGCCGCGTCGTTCGAGGTGCTCGCCGCCTTCGTCACCCGGGCCGCCCTGGAGCCCTACGACGTGCCCGCCCGACGCGGAGAGCTGAAGTACCTGCTGGTCACCGTCTCCCCGGACGCGGAGCTGATGGTGCGCTTCGTACTGCGGTCCACCGAGGCGCTGGCCCGGATCCGCAAGCACCTGCCCTGGCTGCGCGCCGCGCTGCCGTCGCTGGTCGTGGCCTCGGTCAACCTGCAGCCTGCTCATGCCGCGCTGCTGGAGGGCGACCGGGAGATCGTCCTGACCCCGGACGACGCCCTAACAATGCGGGTCGGGGACGTCGCGCTACGACTGCCGCCGCGCAGCTTCTTCCAGACCAACACCGAAGTCGCCGGGGCGCTGTACCGGCAGGCCGCGGCCTGGGCCGACCAGGTCGCTCCGGCCTCGGTGCTGGACCTGTACTGCGGGGTCGGCGGGTTCGCCCTGCACCTGGCCGCGCCCGGCCGCCAGGTCACCGGAGTCGAGGTCAGCGCCCCGGCCGTGGCCGCGGCGGTACAGGCCGCCGGGGGCCGACCAGACGTGACGTTCCACACCGCCGACGCCCTGGAGCTGGTCCGCACCATCGAGCGCGTGCCCGACCTGGTGGTGGTCAACCCACCCCGGCGCGGCCTGGGCCCCGACCTGGTCGGATGGCTGAGGACCTGCGGGGTGCAGCACCTGCTGTACTCCTCGTGCCACCTGCCCAGCCTGGTCGCGGACCTGGCCGCCATACCGAACCTGCGCCCGGTCCAGGCCCAGGTGCTGGACATGTTCCCCCAGACCCCCCACGCCGAGGTGCTGGTCCTGCTGTCGCGTACCTAGTGTCCTGCTGCTCCACCAACCGTCCTCGGCACCAGTCTCCGCGCTGTGCGAGCTGTCGATGGTGCGTGGTCGGGCGCTCCGGATGTTGTGGGAAGGGTCTATCTGGTCCGAACCTACGGTTGCGTAGGGTTGCTGCGTGCCCCCCACATCGACCGTGACCACGCTCCACCAACGCTATGTCGTCGAGGACTCCGGGCCCGACGGAGTCCCCACCGGCTACCGTCTGGACTGCCCGCCGGACTTCTCGTTCGGCTACGACGTCGTCGACGCGATCGCCGCCGCCGAACCTGACCGGCCGGCCCTGCGCTGGTCGGACACCACCGGCGCCGTCGAGCGCTATACCTTCGGCGATATCGCCCGGCTCTCGGACGCCGCCGCGTCGTGGTTCCGTTCGGTCGGGGTCCGCAAGGGCGACCGGGTGCTGCTGGTGCTGCGCCGCCACCCGCAGTTCTGGTGGGCGGTCATCGGTCTGCACAAGATCGGCGCTGTCGCGGTGCCCGCCACCCACCTGCTCAAGGCGTACGACCTGGTGATCCGGCTGCGCGAGGCCAAGATCAGCGCGGTCGTGGCGACGATGGACGGTGACGTCGGCGCCGAGATCGACCAGGCCGCGGCCGAGCTGGGCCTGGACCCGGTCAAGGCCGGAGTGTGCGGCCCGCCCCGGCCCGGCTGGCTGGACTTCGACACCGCGGTCGCTGCCGCGCCGCGCTTCGAGCCGCCCACCGGCGCCGACCGCCCGGTCGCCGCCGACCCGCTGCTGCTGTACTTCACGTCGGGCACGACCGCCCAGCCCAAGATGGTGTCCCACAACCACTCCTACCCGGTGGCGCACATCCCGACGGCCAAGTACTGGCACCGGGTCGACCCTGACGGGCTGCACCTGACCGTGTCGGACACCGGCTGGGCCAAGTCGGTGTGGGGCAAGCTGTACGGCCAGTGGTTCATGGGCACGTGCGTGGACGTCTTCGACTTCGACCGCTTCGACCCGGCCGCTCTGCTGCGGCACCTGGAAGAGGCCCGTGTCACGTCGTTCTGCGCCGCCCCCACGGTGTACCGCTTCCTGGTCGACGAAGACCTGGGCGCCTACGACCTGTCGGCTCTGCAGCACGCCACTATCGCCGGGGAGGCGATGAACCCGGTGGTCTTCGAGACCTTCCGCGAACGCACCGGCCTGGAGCTCAAAGAGGGCTACGGCCAGACCGAGCTGACTCTGGCCGTGGTGACCAACTACTGGCAGCCGACCAAGCCCGGGTCGATGGGCCTGCCGTCACCGGCCTACGACGTCGTCCTGCTCGACGAGGACGGTCGTGAGGTCGGCGTCGACCAGGAGGGCGAGATCTGCCTGCGCACCGGCGACGGGCACCCCGTCGGCATGTTCGACGGGTACGTCGACGACCCGGCGACCACCGCCGCTGCCTGGTACGACGGCTACTACCACACCCACGACCTGGCCACCCGCGACGCTGACGGCTACTTCTGGTACGTCGGACGCACCGACGACATGATCAAGACCTCGGGCTACCGGGTCGGCCCGTTCGAGGTGGAGTCGGTGGTCCAGGCCCACCCCGCGGTCAAGGAGTGCGCGATCACCGGGGCGCCGCACCCGGTGCGCGGGACCGTCGTCAAGGCCACCGTCGTCGCCGCCGCCGGTTTCGAGGCCGGAGACGACCTGGCCCGCGATATCCAGTCCTTCGTCAAGGCCCGCACCGCCGCGTACAAGTACCCCCGGATCGTCGAGTTCGTCGACGCTATGCCGGTCACCGTCTCCGGCAAGATCCGCCGCGTCGAGATCCGCGACCGCGACCACGCGGGCTGACCAGCAGCATCGGTGAGTGCCGGTTCGAGAGTTCTGTCGCGGTGCCTCGGATCTGGCCGCCGGTGTCCAGGTCCCAGATACGGATAGCGCCGTCTTCGCCGACGGTGACCAGTTCGTCGGCGTCGGGCGAGTACTGTCATACCGTCCAGGGGGAGGCGGCCGACCAGGCCCTCGACGGGTTGGCCCAGCGGGTCGCCGACGACCCGGACCGTATGACGCGGCTGCTGGCTCTTCGGGCGCTGGAGACCTGGCGGGACGTGGCCGGGTCATACGCGAATCCTTGTTCTCATACCTTCAGGAGGCCCTTGATGTCTGATCCCAGCTCGACTTCCGTTCCGGAGATCACACCGCTCCCGGCGGAAGGGCACCGCGGTATCGACAGCTTCAGCGTCGCCCGCATCACCGGTGCGACGTCGTTCTCTGAACTGCTCGATGCTTTCCGGCGAGTCGAGGCGGAGCATCGCCAACGGGGACGGTGCTTCCTCACTCTCGATTTCCTGAACCAGTGCCTGTACACCAGCGGGCACGCCATCGGTGCGCACAACCTCGATGATGGGGTCGACTACCCTGAGGACGACGACCCCGCTGCCCAAGCCGCCTACGAGACCGCGTTGTTCCGCGCTGTCTCGGCCGTCCTGCATACGCGGGACCGGAAGTGGAAGAAGGTTGCGGGCAAGCTCTTCACGGATCCGAGCGACATCGAAGCGCTGGTGAGGCTCAACCGTGATCCAGGGTTGGTGCTGGACGACGTGCACGTGGTGCAGTGTCTGCCGACCGACGACGACGTGGACCTCCTGGCCAACATCCCCAACGGCTACTTCGTATGCGACTGGACGCCTTTCGACTGCTATGCCGTGGTGCGCCGGATCAGTGGACGGCACGGGTACGCCCTTTTCGGGATCGGGGCTTCGACTCTCGGGTTCCTCAGCGTTGCCGACCCGGGGGAGCGAGACCTCTCAGCCCTGATCACCGATCTGCGGCAGCTGTACGGGCACAGCGACAGCAGCGCGTGGGCCGATCTCGCGGCTGTCGTCGAGTCGTCACCGGTGCTCCTCCTCGGCTACACAGAGGGCCTGGCCGAGACGGTAGAGCCTCGCTCCTGACTGCTGAGGAAAAGTGTTCATCCGGGGTGCAGACCAAGGTGCGCGAACCGGTCCTCCGGTACGGGGTAGAGGCGTTCGCGCGGGGCGAGCTGGCGTGCCCGGTCCATCCGCCCGGCGCGGACCGCTGCGTGCGCCCGGTGGACCAGCCCGGTGATGTCGTCGATGGCGACGATCCAGTCGTTGTACTCGGGGGCGATCAGCCGGGTCAGGCCGACCTGGATGGAGCGGTACGGCAGGTCACCGCCCCGCAACGACCGTTCCGGGTCCCACTGGACGCGGACCGGCGCCACCTTGAACGCCCGCTGCCAGGCCTCACGGTCGGCGTAGCCTCTGCCCGCGGCCTTCTTCGGGCTGAAGGTAGTCAGGACGGCGCGGTCCAGCGCCGACTCCCAGGCGTCGCGGCGGATGCGGATCGCCAGGATGTGCTCCTGCCCGGGCTTCGTCGCCCACCCGGAGCGGTACATCATCCACCCGAACGACGGTTTGATCCAGGTCGTGCGGTTCACGCTGAACGGCGGGACGAACCGTTGGGCAGCCACCGCCGGTTCGGCGATCTGGCTCCGGAACGCCTGGTAGACGGTGATCGTCTGCGCGTCGAACACGGCGCGGATCTGCTGCGGCTCGGTCATGGCGCTCAGGCTGGCAAGCCGAGAGCCAGGAGCGCAAGCATATTGCGGCCCACCGTGATCTGTGATGGTGACCTCCTGGCGTCGCCCGCACGGTACTGTGACGGCATGACCGCCGTCCCGTATCCGCCGCCAGGGCCGTACTCGGGTTACCCGTCGGGGTACCGTCCGGTGAAGATACCTCGACCCAGGACGGTCAAGGTGCTGGTCACCCTCGGGATCGTGTTCGGGTCCCTGGCGGTGGTATGCGGCGCGGTCGGGATGGTCGGTGCTTTCGGCATGACACTCGACCGACACCAGTTCGACGGCGGACGTCTTTCCGTCAGGCTGGAGGCCGACAGGGTATACGAGATCAAGGAGACGTTGGCCCGCTACGACCGTGTGTATCTGGGGGACTGTACGTTTACTGGGCCGGACGAGGCTCACGGGACCCTCACACCTATGACCATGAGCAGCTCGTCCGGGTACAGCCGGGAGTACACGGCCTATACGTTCGTCACCGACACGGCGGGCACCTATGACTTCCGCTGCCGGCACACGGACTCGCGTACCAGGGCCAGTGCACCGTTCGTCCTGCAGCCGCAGTCTCACCCGACCGACTGGATGGTCTTCGGCCTGCCTCTGACGTTCCTGGTGTTCCTGCCTGCGTGCCTGGCGACGCTGATCCCCGGCTTGGTCCAGCGGTCGCGGCTCAAGCGGTACCAGGCCTGGTCGATAGGACCCGGTGCGACTTGACGGTCCCGCCTTCTGGCGTGCGGTCGTTCATTGATCACAAAGTCGTTCATCCGGATGAACGACTTTGTGATCAATGAACGACCGTTCAGGCGCGGGCGGCCATGACCTCGTCGAGGGTGGCGGGGACGGTGGTGGTCTGGGCTTCGACACCGGCCGCGGTCAGGGCGGCGCGGACGTCGGACTCGCCGGTGGCGGCGACCCGGACCGCGGTGCCGTCGAGCACGACCGGTAGACCCGCGTCGGCCAGGGCGGTGAAGGCGTCGGTCCAGGCGGTGGCGCGTACCTGGACGGCGCGGGTGTCACCCACGAGCGCGGCCTGCGAACCGGCGGCGACGACCCGTCCGGTGGCCATGAGCACCAGGCGGTCGCACTGCTCGGCCTCCTGCATGTAGTGCGTGGTGACCAGCACGCCGACGCCCGCTTCGGCCTGGGCGCGGATGGTGTCCCACAGCCGGGTGCGGGCCAGCGGGTCGACGCCGGAGGTCGGCTCGTCGAGCACCAGCAGGTCGGGGTCATGACCCAGGGCAGCGGTGAAGGCGAGGCGTCGTTGACGGCCCAACCCGATCGACCGGACGGTCCGGTCGGCCAGGTCGTCCAGCCCTGGGGGCAGCGGCGGCACGGGGGAGCCGTAGCAACGGGCCACGAACTCCAGGTTCTGCGCCACGGTCAGATCGGCATACAGTCCCAGGCTCTGCGGGACGTACCCGATACGGCGCCGGACGTCCCGGGACGGGGCCGCGCCCAGAGCAGTGATCTGGCCGGAATCGACGGGCAACAACCCCAGCAGCAGCCGCAGCAATGTCGTCTTGCCCGCGCCGTTGGCGCCGACCAGCCCGACGATCTCGCCCGCCGCAACGTCCAGGTCCACCTCGTCCACAGCGACCACATCGCCGAACCGACGGCTCACGCCGCGTATCCGGACCAGCTCGTCGCCGACGGTATGCCGACGTTCGAGACTTTTGTCGTCGATTCGAGAGTTAAACTCTCGAATCGACGACAAAAGTCTCGAACGAGGGCGCGGTCCGACGGCGTCCCCGTCTTGGTCCTGCGCCAACGACGCCGCGATAGCGGCGTCCTCCAGGTCCAGCGTTACCGGCTGGGTACCGGGAGGGTCTATGGGCTTGGCTGGGGCGAGCCAGGCGTGACGTTCGTGGCCGCGACGCCAGACGGGCAGGTCATCAGGCAGGTCGGCGTCCTCGTCCAGCCGCACGACCGTGCCGGGGGTGCCACGGCGCACCGCGTCGGGGGTGCCGACCAGCAGGGGACGGCCCCCCGCCAGCACCAGGACCTGCGCGGCCCGTTCGGCCTCGTCCAGGTAGGTGGTGGACAGCACGACAGCGGCACCGTCGGCGGCGGTGCGCGAGATCAGCCGCCACAGCTCGGCCCGGCTCACCGGGTCCACCCCGGTGGTCGGTTCGTCGAGCACCAGCAGGTCCGGGCGGTGCAGGGTGGCCAGGCCGAACGCCAGCTTCTGGCGCATCCCGCCGGACAGCTGACCGCCCAACCGGTCCCGGGCCGGGCCCAGCCCGGTTACCTCCAGCAGCTCGGTGCGACGCTGGGCCAGCAGCGCACCGCCCAACCCGTACGCGGCGGCGACGAAGTCGACGTTCTGGTCCACGGTCAGGTCGCGCCACACCCCGGCGGCCGTGGGCATGAACCCGGTGCGTCGCCGGTCCGGCGCGTCGACCTGCCCGGCGGTGGGTCGTAGCCCGCCGACCAGGGCCCGCAGCAGCGTCGTCTTGCCCGCCCCGTCGCCGCCGACGACGGCGACCACCTGCCCGGGTGCGGCGGTCAGGTCCACCCCGTCCAGCGCGGTGGTCGCGCCGTAGCGCACGACCAGACCCCGCACGCCCCACGTCGTCACGGTCGAGGTCATGACCCGCCCCCGGCCAGGGTGCGCCGGAAGCGCAGCACGGACACGGTGACCACCACCACAGCCATACCGGCCAGCACGGTGAACGGCAGCCACAACGACGCCAGCGGTGCCCCGCGCAGCATCACCCCCTGGCTGATCTGCACGAAGTAGGTCAGCGGCAGGCAGTACCCGATCCAGCGGACGCCCGCCGCCATGGCCGTCAGGGGGAAGATGAACCCGGACAGCAGCACCTGCGGCAGCATGATCATGATCGAACCCTGGATGGCCTGCGCCTGGGTCTGCGACACCGTGGAGATGAGCACGCCCAGCCCCAGCACCACGAACAGGAACAGCAGCGCGCCCAGGGCGAACACGGCCACGTTCCCGACGAACGGCACCCCGAAGATCACCACACCGAGCCCGGTGATGATCGCCATGTCCACCGCCCCGAGCACGAAGTACGGTGCGATCTTGCCGATGATCACGTCGATGGGCCGCAACGGCATGACCGCGAGCTGTTCCATCGTCCCGGCGGCGCGCTCCCGGACCAGGCCGATACTGGTGACGATCGTCCCGACGAAGGCCAGCACCAGCCCGACCAGGGCGGGCACCATCACCCACGACGTCTTCAGGTCCGGGTTGTACAGCACTTCGACCTGTACCTGGTTACCCAGCCGACCGAGCGCCGCACTGGCCGCGGTAGCCGCGAACAGGGCCGACCCGTCCAGGTAGACCGTCGTCGGGGTGGTGTTGGTGTCGACCACGACATCGGCGACGTTGTCACGCACCAGGTCCCGGGCGTCGGCGCTGGTGCCGTCCGGGTCAGTGCGGACCACGTCGAACAGGTCAGCGGGCGGCATCCCTGGTGCCCCGGCCTCGACGGCGGCGCGGACCGCGTCGGCCTCAGGTCCGACCACTGCGGTCGTCAGGTTCTCGACCTTGAAATTGGCCGCGTAGCCGAAGACGACCAGCAGCAGCACTGGCATCACCACGAGCATCGCGACGGTCCGACGGTCCCGCCGCAGCTCGTGGAACTCCTTGAGGATCATGGCGCGCACTTCCCGCTCCTTCCGTTGGGGCACAACCTACCCGCTGGCGGCCGGGAGCGGCGGGGACCTGGGCAGCGAGCGGGTCGCAGGCCAGTGCAGCGGTGTCTGTCGCAGGATCGATACGCGGTGTCGCAGGATTGAGACGTTGATCTGGTGATAACTGTCAATGCGGTCGCGTAGTGTGGTGCGGGGTGACAGATGTCCACTATATAGCGGAGACAAGGGTAGATGATGATGCGGAACGACCTACCCCCTCTGCCGCGCATGCACGTCCCCAGCGAGGTGGCCCGCCCCTCGGCCACATATGTCGGAGGCGGCGAGCGGTGGACGGTGAGACGATCGCCAGCTAAGACTCTGATCATCCTCGGTGTCGTCTTCGGGTTGCTGGCGCTGTCGCCAATCGGCATGTTTGTTGCTGTGCAGATCTGGGACAGTCTGAACACCCAGCGTGTCGATGGTGGACAGCCCGTTGACTTGAAAGCAGAGAGCTATCTGGTCACCGAGGTTGACTCTTACCGGGCCCAGCAGGGCCTGGGAGACTGCACGGTCACCGGTCCTGAAGACGCCGACTACGAACTCATCTACGGGCAGGGAGGCGTCTTGGGGAGTTTTAGATATGGCGAATACACGTTCATAACAGATACGCCGGGGCAGTATGTCTTCGAGTGCGTTGACCAGCAGGGAGGCTGGCGGGACGCGTCGTTCAGCCTCACCCTGGACGAAACGTCCATGGTGGTGTTTTTTATCGCATTCCTTGCGTTTCCCGTGTTGTTATTGTTCGGCCCGGCAGCTCTCGCGACTCTGATACCCGGTCTGGTCGTGTGGTCCAGGGACAGGCGGCTCCACGCTGCAGCCGTTCCCTGGTCGCACGTCCCACCCGATCCCGCTGGCCACGGGCAACCAGCGGCCGGTAGGGTGCTCACCGACGTCACAGATGTTGCGCGTCCTGCTCTGGGAGGGTCGTACGTCAAAGCTGACCCTGAGAGCGTTGCCCTTCCACATTACTGCTCCCGCCCCCCGCCCTACCCCCCGCCCTACCCAGCGCCCTACCCATCCCGTTCGGCGTGGGGAAAAATGGCTGTCGCGTCGGTGATCGTCGGGATCGTCGCGGCGTTCCCGCAGGGGGTTTTCTTGCCCGCTGCGACCGGGGGTCTCGTCCTGGGCGTTATCGCGCTCACCGCGGACGACAAGAAGCCAGTTGTCACGGGCACAGCGATCCTCGGCGTGGTCATCAACGCGTCTGTCCTGATTTTCCGAGCTGCTTCCCTCGTACTGTGACTGGTTTGAGCTCGGACACCGCCGATCAGGTAGTCAGTGCTGCGTCGCCAGGCGCGGGACCGTCTCGTCGGCGGGCGGTGCCGACGGGGTGTCGGCCACCAGGTGGGCGGTGGCGATCATCAGCTTGATCCGGTTGAGCTGGTTGACCTGGGAGGCGCCTGGGTCGTAGTCGATGGCGACGAGGTTGGCGCCGGGGTGCTGGCGGCGGATCTCGGCGAACATGCCCTTGCCGACGACGTGGTTGGGCAGGCAGGCGAACGGCTGCACGCAGGCCACGTTGGGGACGCCCAGGTCGATGAGCTCCAGCACCTCGGCCGCCAGCAGCCAGCCCTCTCCGGCCTGGTTGCCCAGGGAGGTCACCGACTGGGCCCGTTCGGCCAGGTGCGTGGGGTGGGCCGGGACGGCGAACTTGGGTTCGGGATGCTGGGCGTTGGCCCGGACCAAGGCCCGACGCACCGGGCGGCGCAGGCCCTCCAGGTAGCGGGCGACGAGCTGCTTGGTCCGCAACCAGCGCTCGGTGCCGAGGTTGTCCCGGTTCCACTGGGCCTGGTACAGACCCATCACGAGGAAGTCGAACAGACCCGGCAGCACCGCCTCGCAGCCTTCGGCCTCGATCACGGCGACCACGTCGTTGTTAGCGTCGGGGTGGAACTTCACCAGGACCTCCCCGACGATCCCGACCCGGGGGCGTCTTGACACATCGCGCAGGGGCAGGGCGTCGAATTCTTCGACCATGGCCTGCACCAGCCTGGTGTACCGCACCCGGCCGCTGGTAAAGGTCTGCGACCGACCGGTCTGGACCCATTCGCGGCATACCTGGTCCCAGCGGTCGTAGAGCCGCCCAGCACTGCCGGTCTCGGCCTCGTACGGCCGCACCCGCAGCAGCAGGGACTGCAGCAGATCGCCCAGGACGATAGCCCGCACCGCATCGCGCAGCAGCGCCGGCGTCAGCGAGAACCCCGGGTTGGACTCGATATTCGACGTGGAGATCGCCAGCACCGGCACCTGGCCGAACCCGGCGTCGCGCAGAGCCTTGCGCAGCAGGCCGGTGTAGTTCGTCGCCCGGCACATCCCGCCGGTCTGGGTGATGAGCACCGAGGTGCGCTCCGGGTCTTCGGCACCGCTGACGAAAGCGTTGACCAGCTGGCCGACGACCATGATCGCCGGGTAGCAGACATCGTTGTTCACCGTCGTCAGCCCGGCCTCGACGTCGTCGTTCGAGACGTGCCGCAGGACCTTCACCCGGTACCCGTGCTTGCGCAGCACCGGTTCGACGATGGAGAGCTGCACCGGTGCCATCTGCGGGGCGATGATGGTGTGGGTCGCCTTCATCTCCTTGGTGAACACCGTTCGTCCAGCGGCCGGGCGTTCGGCGGCCGGGCGTTCGGCAACCTGGTCTTCGACGTTGGTCGGTGCGGGCATCGTCGGCATCCCGAGGAACGTCGCGCGTTCGTCGGCGGCCGCCGCCAGGGAGCGCAGCCGGATCCGGGCCGCCCCCAGGGACGAGATCTCGTCGATCTTCAGCAGCGTGTGGACGCCGTCGCGTGCCGCCAGGATCTCCGCGACCTGATCGGACGTGACCGCGTCCAGGCCGCAGCCGAAGCTGTTCAGCTGGACCAGCTCCAGGTCCGGGTCGGCGGCGACGACGGCCGCCGCCTCGTACAGCCGGGTGTGGTACGCCCACTGGTCGCGTACCCGCAGCGGCCGTTCCAGCACCGAGGCGGACTCGTCGACGACCGAGTCCTCGGTGAACACGGCCATGCCCAGGGTGTTGACCAGCTCGGGGATGCCGTGGTGCACCTCCGGGTCCACGTGGTACGGCCGACCGGCCAGCACGATGCCGCGCACCCCGCGACGACGGCACTCCTCGCGCGCCTGGCGGGCCCGGGCCCGGATATCGGCCCGGCAGCGGGCGTCCTCGGCGTAGCCGGCCTCGACGGCGGCGGTGGCCTCGTCCAGGGTGACGTCCCAGTCGGCGAACACCTCGGTGAGCCGTCGGGCCAGCGTCACCGGATCGGCCAGGTTCAGGTACGGGTACAGCAAGCGCACCCCGTCGGCCCGGGCTCCCTCCAGGTTGGTAGCGATCACCTGCGGGTAGAAGGCGACGACCGGGCAGTTGTAGTTCCGGTCCGAGGCGGTCACCAGCTGCTGCTCGAACTGCACCGCCGGGTAGAAGATCGTCCGCACGCCTTTGGCCAGCAGCGCCTCCACATGTCCGTGCACCAGCTTGGCCGGGTAGCAGACGTTCTCCGACGCGATGGAGTCCATCCCGCGTTCGAACAGCTCGTGGCTGGACCGGGGGGAGATCATGACCCGGAACTTCAGCGCGGTGAGCACGGTGAACCAGAACGGGTAGTTCTCGTACATGTTCAGCGCCCGGGGTATGCCGATATCGCCCCGGGTGGCTTTAGCGGCGGTGAGCCTGCGGTAGGCGAACAGACGCTTGTACGTGTCGTCGTACAGGTTGGGCAGGTCGGACTTCTCCCGGGTGGGGTCGGCGCCGCGGTCGCAGCGGTTGCCCGAGACGTGGCGCTCGCCGTCACCGAATACCGACACGGTGCACTGGCAGTGGTTCTGGCACAGCTGGCACTGGCTCATCTGGGTGTCGACCGTGACCTGCCGCAGCTGCGGCACGGTGAGCAGGGCGGAGGGCCGGCCGGGGACGAACCGGGCCTTGGCGGTCAACGCCGCGCCGTAGGCCCCCATCAGCCCGGCGATATCCGGCCGCACCACGTCCCGGCCGGTCAGCAGCTCGAACGCCCGCAGCACCGCGTCGTTGAGGAAGGTCCCGCCCTGCACCACGACGATACCGCCCAGCTGGTCGGCGTTCCGTAGCCGGACCACCTTGTACAGCGCGTTGCGGACCACCGCGTAGGACAGCCCCGCGGCGATATCACCGACCGACGCCCCCTCTTTCTGCGCCTGTTTCACCGACGAGTTCATGAACACAGTGCAGCGCGAGCCGAGGTCCACCGGGGCGTCGGCGGTCAGGGCCGCGGCAGTGAACTCTTCGATGCTCAGGCCCAGGGACTCGGCGAAGGTCTGCAGGAACGACCCGCAGCCGGACGAGCAGGCCTCGTTCACCGCGATGGAGTCGATGACGCCGTCGTGCACCCGCAGGAACTTCATATCCTGCCCGCCGATATCGATCACCGAGGTCACCCCGGGGGCGATGGCGTCGGCCGCCCGGTAGTGCGCCATCGTCTCGACCTCGCCGGTGTCGATGTGCAGCGCGGCCTTGACCAGGCCCTCGCCGTACCCGGTGACACAGGTGTGCGCGATGATCGCCGCCCGGGGCAGGGCGCGGCGCACCTCGGTGACGATCCGCACCGCCGCGCCGACCGGGTCGCCCTCGTTGGACCCGTACCAGCTCCACAGCAGACGGTCGTCGGTGTCGATCAGCACGGCCTTGATGGTGGTGGACCCGGCGTCCAGGCCCAGGTAGACCGCGCCCCGGGCGTCGGCCAGGTCGGCGCGGGGGATCTGCTGGTCGCCGTGCCGGGCGACGAACCGGCTCCGGGCGTCGGCGTCGGCGAACAGCCGGGGCATCCGGTCGGACGCCGGCACCAGGTGGCGTCGTTCCAGCAGCCGGTCGGCCAGGTCTGCCAGGGTGACGGACGGGCCGGTGGCGGCCAGCGCCGCGCCCAGCGCGACGTACAGCTGGGCCCGGTCGGGGCAGACGAAGCCGGTCGCCGCCTGGCCCAGCGCGCGTTCGAAGGCCACCCGCAGCTGCGGCAGGAAGAACAGCGGACCGCCGAGCAGGACGATCCGTCCGCGCACCGGTCGGCCCTGGGCCAGCCCGGAGATGGTCTGGGTGGCCACGGCGGCGAAGATCGACGCGGCCAGGTCCTCGTGGCGGGCGCCGTCGTTGACCAGGGGCTGCAGATCGGACTTGGCGAACACCCCGCAGCGGGACGCGATGCGGTACAGGTGCAGGTGACCCGCGGCCAGGCGGTCCAGGCCTGCCGCGTCGGTCTTCAGCAGGGTGGCCATCTGGTCGATGAAGGCACCGGTGCCGCCGGCGCAGGTGCCGTTCATGCGCTGCTCGGGGGTGGGTCTGAGGTAGGTGAGCTTGGCGTCCTCGCCGCCCAGCTCGATGACCACGTCGGCGTCGGGCTGGTAGCGCTGCACCGCGGTGGTCCCGGCGATGACCTCCTGGACGAAGCCGACGTCGAGCGCGTCGGCGATGCCCAGCCCGCCCGACCCGGTGATCGCGGGCACCACCTGGGCGTCGGGGAACTGCCGGGCCAGGTCGTGGACCAGGCGGGTCAGCTCGGCGTGCACGTCGGCGTTGTGGCGTCGGTACTCCTCGCACCGAACCTGCTCGTCTTCGAGCAGGACGGCCTTGAGCGTGGTGGACCCGATGTCCAGACCGAGCCGCCAGGGCGGGCTCATGCGCAGGTCCCTCTCGTCGCGGGCAGTCAAGGGTCGTCTCGTCCTGGGCGCGCAGGCCCAGGACCGCAATCTACGCCAACTACGCTTCTTGGTGCTGGTCGGGGTGCCATCCAGGTGTCGTGGCGCAGGTGATGGACCCGAGGTGTTCACCAATTGGACAGCGCTGCGTGACCCCGGCCGGTTACCGTGGGCGACGTGAACATCTCAGATGCACGCCGCGACGCGGCCTCGTACTGGTTCGAACGGGAGGCGGGGGAGCCGACCGACGACGCGCCCACCCCGGCCGGTCCGCCCGACGCCGTCGGGCGCATGGACACGCGTGGTACCTGGGTGGAGATCATGGTCGACCAGGCGGTGCGCCGCGGCGACTTCGACGACCTGCCGCTGGCCGGTAAGCCCCTGCCCGACCTGGACTTCCGCGATCCGGACTGGTGGCTCAAAGGCAAGATCCGCAACGAGGGCCTGAGCGGTGAGGGCCTGGTGCCCGAGGCGCTGCTGCTGCGGGCCGAGGACGAACGGATGCACGACCGGCTCGACGACCTGCGCCACGAGCAGCAGGTGAGGGCCGCTCTCGCCGAGTTCAACCGGCGGATCGTCGAGGCGCGGCGCCAGCTCACCGGCGGGCCGCCCGTCGTCACACCGCTGCGCGATATCGACGCCGAGGTCGCCGTCTGGCACGAGCGTCGGGCCGCGGCCCGGTCGCTGACCCAGGTGCCCACGCAACGCCCCGGCTGGCTGGCCCGGCTGCTCGGTCGCTGACCCGCCGGCGCGGTGCCTGAGCTCTGGCCGCGGCCTGCTGGTAGGGCCGCGGCCTGCTCGAAGGTCAGCCGAAGGCGGCGATCTCGATCTTCTTCATGCTCATCAGGGTGGCGTAGGCGCCCGGTCTGGTCATCAGCTGGCTCATGGTGGCGGGGACGACCTGCCAGCTGAGCCCGAACCTGTCGACGCACCAGCCGCACCGCTCGGCCTCGGGGACGGCGCTGAGCCGGTCCCAGCAGTGGTCGAGCTCGGCCTGGTCGGCGACCGAGAGCCTCAGCGACACACCAGGGTTGAACGTGAAGTCCTGGTCGGCGGCGTCCGTCGCGGCGAACCACTGGTCGAGCACCTGGAAGTCGGCGAACATCACCTCACCGGCGACCGGGCCGGCCTCCGGCGGGTACCGGACCATCGTCCCGGTCCGCCCGGCGAACAGGGAGGTGTAGCGCTCGACCGCCTCGGCGGCCCGACCCTGGACGGTGTGGCCGAACATCAGGCTCGGGGTGACGAACGGGCGGGGTTCGCCCTCGGGGTTGGTCAGCATCAGCTGCCAGCTCACGTCGTACCGGTCGGCGACCCAGCCGTAGTGCGGGCTGAAGGGGTACTCCTGCAGCGGCATCAGTGCCTGCCCGCCGTCGGACAGTGCCGCCCACATCTCGTCCAGGTGCTGGCGGGCCCGCGGGTCGACCGACGGGTCGAAGTTCAAGATGAACGACACCGACGGGTTGAGCGAGAACTCGGGGCCCGCGTTGGTCCCCAAGAGCCGGAACCCCGGCTGACCGGGCTGCGGGTAGCCTGCCAGCTCGAGCTCCACCAGGAGCACCTGGCCCGCCATATCGGCCTGGAAATCCAGCAGCCCCTCGGTCGGGTAGTACTGGGTGTCGACCACCCGGCTGTCCGGGAAGACCGTGGTGTAGAACTCCGCTGCCTCGCCTGCGGCGTGGTCGAACCAGATATTGGGCACGATCCGCTGCATCGTCGGCCTCTCGTCGTTGCGCGTCGTCGCGCAGGGTAAGTGATCTTCTGTCGGTCGCGGTCCAGCATCCCACGGGCGCTGGCGACGGTGGTCCCGTGACGCCAGGCCGGACGGGACCGGTCAGAGCGTGAACGGCGCCCGGCGAGACCACGACGGGACAGGCGCCCCGACGCGGGACGGCCGCGGTCAGACGTCCGTCTGGGTGAGCATCTCGACGACGATATGGGCCGAGCGTTCGGAGGCATCGTCCACATGGGTGGCGTGGTCGTCGCTCGCTGCGGGGCCGCACAGGTCGGACACTCCGCGCACCGACACGAACGGGACCCCGAACAGGTGCGCCACCTGGGACAGCGCGGCCGACTCCATATCGGTGGACAGGGCTTCGGGGAACTGGTTACGCACCTCGTCGACGTTCTGCGCGGTGACGAACGAGTCGGACGACACCACCAGGCCGGTCCGGGTGGGGATATCGGGCGTGCCCGCGGCGGCTGCGGCGGCGACGAGACGCCGGTCGCAGGTGTAGCGCTCGGGCATGCCAGGGACCTGGCCCAGCGCGTAGCCGAAGCCGGTGGCGTCGGCGCTGGAGTACAAGGTCTCGGAGGAGACCACCACGTCACCGACGCGGACGTCAGTACCTAGGCCGCCTGCTGTTCCGGCGCTGACTATCATGCCGACCGGAATGTCGTCAAGGAGCGTGGTGAGAACGTACGACGTGGCAGTGGCGGCGTTGACCAGGCCGATGCCGGAGCGGACGAGCATCACAACGCGCCCGGCGATGACCGCGAGGTTTGCGTCTGCACGCTTCAGCTCTGCTGCATCTGTCGCCTCGGCCTGTGCCAGGAAAGGTTCGGCTTCCTCTGCCATGGCCACGACTATCAAGGCGTCCAGCCTGCTCTTAACTCGTCGCGGGTGGCCAGCAACTCGGCGGCGGCCTTGGTGTCGTCCAGAGTGTGGTGCGCGCCCCATCACCGGGTCACCTGCGTCCACTCGTCCTGGTGAGCCAGGAGCTCGGCGGCGGCGGCCTGGGCGCCGGCCAGGGTGTGGTGCGCGCCCCAGCCGCACTGCACCTCGTTGGCGGCGGGCACCTCGTCGGCCTCCAGGATGTCCTGCAGCGTGGCCGCGACCAGGTTGTGGACCGCCTCGTCGGACGGTTCTCCGGTCAGCATCAGGTAGAACCCGGTCTGGCAGCCCATCGGGGAGAAGTCGAGCACCGCGTCGCAGTGGTTGCGGGAGTGCTCGGCGAACAGGTGCTCCAACGAGTGCACCGTGTCCATCTCCAGGTGCTCGACGTTGGGCTGGGTGAACCGGACGTCGTACTTGGAGATCACGTCGCCGTGCGGCAGCCTCTTGCGGTCGGCCAGCCGGACGTACGGGGCGGCCACGGTGCGGTGGTCGAGGTTGAAGGACTCGACGTTCATGCGCTGCGTCATGGGAACCAGTGTGGGGCACGGTCCGGTCGGTACCGCGGCGTGGGGCGGTCGTGTCGGGCTTCGTCGGCGACCGGGCGGCACGCGGGAGGCGTGTGGGCAACTATTGTCGTATCGACATGAACTAGTGGTAGGCTTCCGCCCATGTCGCTCACCTCCCCGATGCCCCCACCGTGGTTGCGCTACCCCGGTGTCTCCTTCGCCAGCATCCACTGGAGGACGGGCGCGGGCGAGGACTACGTATCGCAGCTCGGTGGGTGGCTGCGCTCGCTGTCTCCGGCCGACCGGGCGGAGTACCAGCGTCTGTTCCCCGCGCCGAAGACCTGGCCCCGGTACTACCAATCCGTCGACGAGGACGCCAGGCTGGCCGAGCTGGCGGATCTGGAGATCGGGGGCGTCCAGCACTGGGAGCCCCACGGTGCCCGCCGCTACACCCGGGACAGCCTGAAGGCTCGGTGCGCCGCGGGGGAGCAGCCGTCGTACATCATGTTCTGGAAACCCGGTGAGCCCGGAACCGAGGCATGCCTGGGGCAGTGGCAGCCGTCGCAGTTCACGGTCGACGGCCAGACGTACGGCTGCACCGAGCAGTACATGATGGCCGAGAAGGCCCGCCTGTTCGACGACGAAGAGATGGAGCGGGCCATCATGGCGACCGACGACCCGGCCACCATGAAACGCCTGGGCAGGAAAGTCCGCGGTTTCGACGCCGGGATGTGGGGCAAGGCCAAGCACTCCATCGTCCTCAACGGTAATTATGCCAAGTTCAGCCAGGACCCTGACCTGCGCAGCTACCTGACAGGCACTGGTGACGCGGTCCTGGTCGAGGCCAGCCCGCTCGACACGGTCTGGGGCATCGGCCTGGGCGCGAACAACGAACGGGCGACCGATCCGGCCCGCTGGCGCGGTGCGAACCTGCTCGGTTTCGCCCTGATGGAGACCCGTGACGAGATCGCCCGGGTCTGGGCGCACGCCGACCTCCTCTGACCCACCAGTTCCGTGACGTCAGTTCGAGACTTCTGTCGCGGATTCGAGAGTAATACTCTCGAATCCGCGATGTGATGTCTCGGAACATAGGTGACAGTTCTGCCTCAGGACATGGGTGACAGTTCGTGTCTCGGGACATGGGTGACGGTTTGCCGAGGACGGGTGGCCTTGGGACTGTCACCGATGTCCTGAGGCGCTGTTTGACCAGGCTCAGGACATCGGTGACGGCAGCGGGCGTGACGAGCCGTGGAGTCTTCAGGGCGGTGGTGTGCCGTGGGTGGTGGCTGAGACGTACCGGGTGCCGGGGGCGGGTAGGGGCTGGTCGGCGAGGACTTCGCCGGTGGTGGGGTCGGCGATGGTGATCGTGGTGGTGTCGACTACCACGACGACGTCGCGGCCTGCGTGGGCGGTTCCCAGGTAGTAGGACAGGCTGTGGACGGTGACTACCCCCTTGGTGGAGGCTCTGCGGGTGTAGTCGCCGGGTGGGACCGGGGACGGTGCGGGCCGGGCGGGGGTCGGGGGGCGTCGGCCACGGGGGTGGCGTCCCAGGCTTGTTGTGGGGTGGCTCGTCCTGGTAGCCCCTGGTGGGGGCGTTGGTCGTTGTAGATCTGGTCGAAGGCGTCGACCTGGGCCTGGAGCCCGGCGAGGGTCGAGGCCAGAGGTTGTCTGCCCAACCAGCGGAACAGGGTCTGGTGGAACCGCTCGTTCTTGCCCTGGGTGGTCGGTCTGCCGGGCTTGCCGGTGATGGTCTCCACGCCCAGGGACTGGGCGTAGGCGGTGAGCCTGCCCACCCGGCCCCGCCGTGAGGGGTTCAGCGCCGACCCGTTGTCGGTCAGCAGCCGTTGGGGCACGCCCCGGGCGGCCACGCCCTTCTTGAACACCGCCAGGGCGGCTTCGGCGGTCTCGCCGCTGGCGACCAGAGACGCCACGGCGACCCTGGAGTGGTCGTCCTGGAGCTGGAAGACCACGCACCTGCGGCCGGCGGTCAGGACCCACTCGGTGGCGTCCAGCTGCCAGCACGCGTTGGGCGCGGGGTACACGAACCGCCGCCAGGCAGCCCGCGGTCTCTTGCGCGGCTCGACGCGGGCCACGCCCCGCTCACGGAAGATCCTGGCCAGCGACGCCACCGACGGCGCGGCCAGACCCATCGACACCATCTTGTCGTGCACGCTGACCGGCCCGTGGTCCAGCCCGGACCGCTCCAGCGCCGCACGCACCTGCACGGCCTGGTCCTTGACGTCCTCGCCGATCCGGGTCGGGGACCGGACCGGACGGCGCGACCGGGGCTCCAGAGCCGCAGCCTGACCCTCAGCACGGGCCCGAGCCCTGATCGCGTAGAACGTCTTGCGAGAGACGCCGTGCTCGGCACAGAACGTCGTCACCGCCCCGCGGGGCGCGTCGTCAGGCCAGGCGGCGATCGCCAGCCGGGTACGAGGGCCGACAGGACTGGGTGAGGGTCTGTTCGTCACCGGCCAAGCAAACCGGTGCGCCTACGGGCACTGTCACCGATGTCCTGAGTCATCCCTGGTCGGCACCGACACACCAGGACACCGGTGACAGTCCAGGCCGCACGCGACGCCACCAGAGGTCACCTCGAAGAAGTGTCACCACGAAGACCTCGTGTTCTGTCACCGATGTCCTGAGGCAGAACTGTCACCGATGTCCTGCGAGATAACACTCTCGAATCCGCGACAGAAGTCTCGAACTGACGTCACGGGCTGTCCTGGGGCCTGTGGCTCAGCGGTTGGTGCGGCCGCGCAGGCGCTCGGTCAGACGGCGGTCGCGTTTGGTGGGGCGGCCAGCGCCGCGGTCGCGCTGGGCGACCACGGCGACCGGCTCTCCTCGCGGGGGAGCGGGAGTGCGGTCGAGGTAGCAGGTGACCGCGACGGGTGCGCCGACCCGTTTGACGATGAGCCGCTGCACGACGACGATCCGGTCCCGTGCCCCGCCACGCACCACGACCTCGTCCCCCGGCACGACGAGCGTCGCCGGTTTGGCGCGTTCCCCGTTGACCCGCACGTGCCCGGCCCGGCAGGCCTTCCCGGCGGCCGACCGGGTGGGGAACAACCGCACCGCCCAGCACCAGGCATCCACCCGGGCCTTGCTCACCTCTGCCATCGGCCCAGCATCGCACGTCTGCGCACACAGGGGCTGGCCGCTATGCGAGGTTGTGCAGAGGCAGCCTGTTGTGTAGACTCAACAGATGATCAGCAGGGGGCGGCATCCGAAGAACGTGATCAACGACGCGCTCCGGGAGTTTGACCCTGAAAGGTTCGAGGTGGTTGTGGTTCACAGGGGCCACCGTTGGGGCATGGTCCGGTGCTTGAGCTGTGGCGACGTTCGGGCGGTCTACTCGACGCCCCGCGTCCCAGAGGACAACGCACGAGATATCCGTTTGTTCGCCAGCAGGCATCAGCACCAGGAGGAGTGAGGACGATGGCACCGCACGAGTTCACGATCTTCCTCGACCGTGCGCCGTCGGACGAAGAGTACGACGTCTTGTACGAGGTTGGTTTCGACGACTCCACGCCTGGCACCCATGCTGGGCGTGGGCTGATCCACGTCCACCGTGAGGCGGAGTCTCTGGTCGAGGCCATCATCTCGGTGTGCCTCGACGCTGTCCGGGCTGGTTTTCAGGTCGTCGCCCTCGAGGACGAAGACCTCGTCTCCCTCAAGACCGTCGCCGAACGGGTGGGACGCACCTACGAGTCGGTGCGCCTGCTGGCCCACGGCAAGCGCGGGCCTGGCGGGTTTCCTCCGGTCCAGTCCGGCGACGGCTGGACGCTGGTCTCCTGGGCGGCCACCGCCGACTGGTTCCGTCAGCACTACGGGACGGACGTGACCAGCGACGAGCGCGAACGCACCCTCGCCGCGGCCGACCACCTGCTGCGCGCCCGGGCCCTCGGCATCGACCTGACCCCTCTCGTCCCGCTGGCCGCCGCCTAGGGTTTTCCGAGCTCACGGGAATCGAGCCGGGCATGACGGATATTGCGTTGCTCTGGGCGGGGCGTGCGGCCAAGAATCGTTCGTCACCAGTCGGACGCTGAACGGAGACGTTCCGTGGGAACGAGGGAACTGCTGGACGAGGCGTTGGCGAGCAACCATCCGTGGGAGGACGGACTGCTCGCCCTGGTAGGCGACCCGCCTGCGGACCTGCTCACCGTCGTCAGGCAGCGCTGGCCGGAGGTGCGAGGCAGGCGAGGTCCGTACGGGATGTGGACGCACCTGCTTGCCCGTGTGCTGCAGATGGTTCCCGATCCTGCGGCCGACGCGGTGCTGTTCAACCTGCTCGACCCGGCGCACCCGTCTGAAGCCGCCGATATCCTCGACGCGGTGGCCGCCCGGCGCGACCGTCTCGGCCTCGATCACGTGCGGGCCGATATTCCGTCGGCGCTGCGACACTGGCTCGGGCACAAGCACTACAAGGCTCGCGGGGCAGCGCTTGCCGTGACGGCGCTCAGCGGGCAGACGTGTCTGGTCCCTGATGTGGTCGACCTGCTGGACGATCCGCAGGTCGGTGGAGAGGCCGCCCTGGCGCTGGCGCAGATGGGGGCCGTCGACCAGCTTCCGGCACTGCTGCGGCACCTGTCGAAGACCCGCGGCGACAACCGCGACCGACTGGTGGCGGCCATCGGCCTGCTGGGCCAACCCTCGGCCGTGCCGAGCCTGCTGCAGCTGCTGGCGAAAGCACCGAAGGAGAACGTCCAGGAGCTGGACCACGCACTCCGCACGCTGACAGGCCACGATCCCGTGCTCCCCCTGGTCACGGGCAGAAACGAGTGGTTGCGTGCGGTAAGGCAGGCCTGGTCCCGGTGGGACGGGACGGTGCCTGAGCCGACCGTCGCCAGCATCCAGGTGCTCGACCCGGCCCGGGCGTCTGGTCGTGTCCGACGGCACAGGGACGCTGACCTTAGACACCGACCCGCCGAGGATCGGGTCGTCATGGGTCCGTTGGGGACAGTCGCTGTACATCGCGGGGCAGCCCGTCTACCGCATGGGTGGCGGCGCGATGTGCGGCACCTGCGAGAGCGTGATGACGTGGAGCGGGATGGCGCCAGACCGGGCTGTCCTCGAGTCGGCCCAGGTCCGTGAGGCTCTGGCCGACGTCCGTGCGTTGACACCCCAGCTTCTGGCCACGGTGGCTCCGCTGCTCGGCCTGCTCCGGTCCGGGCACTACGCGGTCACTCTGGTGGACCTCGACACCGAAGCCGTCGACCGTCCCGAGCAGTCGTGGTGGTCACGCCGGGTCCAGCTGCGCGACGGCTGGGAAGACGACCACGAAGCCCCAGGATGGCCCGGGGAGAACCATCTCCAGGTCCGAGAACCTCTCCCAGGCGAGATCCCGACCTTCTGTGTCGTGATGCCCACCCAGCCTCCCGAGCGCACCGACCCGAACGTGGTCGACCGCCATGCTGCGGCCATGCGCGACGGACGCCACCCTGCTGCCGTGCTGCTGACCCTGATCGAGGACCGGTACGTCGAGTGCCTGGACGAAGAGAGGCTGGTCATCGGCGTGGTCCTGGACGGACACCACCGGTTGCTCGCTGCCGCCCGAGAAGGGCTGCCCGCCAGGGCGGTCATGGTGACCCGGCTCGAAGACGTCGCTGCCGAGGACCCGGCCTGTCACGTCGACAAGGTGCTGGCACCCCTGCGGTCGTCCTGAACTCGACCAGCACCGACGAGGTGAGGGCGCTATCTGGACACGATTCGGATAGTATTCTGATACTGATCTGCGCTGAGGAGGGTCGCTGTGATCCACATCCGTCCCGTATCGGACCTGCGTAACAGGTACACCGACATCGAGCGGCAGGTCCGGACAGGCCAGCCGGTCTTCCTGACCAAGAACGGCTACGGGTCGATGGTCGTCATGAGCTTGGAGGGCTACGCCGCGCTGGCCCAGGACACCGAGGCGGCCCTCGACGCTGCCGACCGTGCGGCCGAGGCGTCACCCGACCGTCTCACCCACGACGAGGTGTTCGCCCGTGTTCGAGGACGGCTGTGACCTATCAGCTGCACTACCTGCCGCTGTTCGAAGCAGACCTGGCTGAGACTGTCGGCTACATCGCCCACGTCCTGCTCAACCCGCAGGCTGCGTCCGACCTGGTCGACGCCACGGAGGCAGCGATCCTCCGACGCCTGGCGGCCCCAGACGGCTACGCGCCCTTCGGCTCGGCGAAGCACCGCAACCACCCCTACTACACCATCCCCGTGAAGAACTATCTGGTGTTCTACACCTTGATCGGCGACGTGATGGAAGTCCGTCGTTTCCTCTACGCCCGCCGCGATCTGCCGCCGTTGCTCACGTAGCAACCAGGCGCTTGGCATCGACCTGGCCCCTCTCGTCCCGCTGGCCGCCGCCTAGGGGTCTCTCAACCCTCCGAGTGCACCGATCCGGACGTCCCCAGGAACGTGACCTTCAGCATTCTCCGACCTCGTCTCGTCCGTCAGCGTCGTCAGGTTCTCAAGAAAAACGGGGGATCGGCAAGACGATACCGGGCTACCCTACGACCCGGTTGCACGCTCGGAAGGACGGCCATGACCAGCGACGACGAGACTGCCGAGCGCGAATGGCTGGAGTTCGTCGTTCGCGGCACCCTGGACCGGGACGGGTATCAGCGTGAGCGCAGCCTGATCGAGCTCCAGGCGTTCGGCCCACAGGCGTTGCCGGACATGCTGCCGCTGGTCAACAACTGGGTGGGCGTCATCCGGGACCGCGCTGTGGACCAGTCGGTCCAGCTGTACGGCGAGGCCACCATCAGCCAGATCGTGGCGTCGCTGCCCGCGCTGGACGGTGTGCAGCGGGGCCGGCGTCGGTCGAGCGGTGCGTGGAAGCAGCTGTACCGCGCCGTCTGGACCCGGATGCGCCAGCTGCCCGCGCAGGTGGTGACCGAGGTCGTGCTGCCGTCGTACCCTTCGGCCGATATCTCCGTGCGACGGTTGTGCTGTCGTCTCCTGTCCGACGGTGCGTTGCTGACCGACGCGGTCGGGCTCGCGCTGCTGGCGGGCGAGCCTGACGAGTCCACCAAGACGACGATCGTCCAGCTGATGCTCCAGGCACGGTGCGACGACTCCACGATGACGGCACTGCTGAACCACAGGAGCCCGGCGGTCCGAACCGAAGCCCTGCGGGTTCGAGCGGCGGCGACGAGCGAGCCCTGGGCGGGGTTCGAAGAATTTCTCGGCGACCGCAGCCGTGCGGTGCGAGAGGTGGCCGCGCAGGTGGCACGCCGGTACGGGCTCGTCCCCGCCGACGTGTGCCGCCGACGCGTCGCCCAGCAGCCGACCCCGGGGTTCGTCGCCGGTCTGGGCGAGACCGGTCGTGACGCTGACTTCGTGCTCGTCGAACCGCTCCTGCGCAGCCCCGACCCGGCTCTGCTGCGTGCGGCGGTCACGGCCTACGCCTCGGTGCGCTACGAGCCCGCGGCGGACGTCCTGCAGCCACTGATCAACCACCGGCACGGCAGCAAGGCGGCCTACCAGGCGATCGTGCGCCTGCACGTCGCTGTTGACGGTGAGCAGTGCTACCGCGACTACCTGGCCAGCCGCTCGGCCGTCGTCCGTCGCCGGCTGGTTCTCGTCCTGTGCGACGGGCCCAGCTGGAACGCCCTGCCGTGGCTGCTCCGGCTGTACCGGGACCTGCCCGACGAGCTCCGCCCTGTCGTCCTGGCGAAGATGACGACGTGGCGGCCCGGGACGGGCCCGCCGACCACGCAGCAGATCGGTGCCGTGCGCGACGCGCTGCGCGATTCGCGAAAGATCCCGTTCGTCGTCGAAGAGCTGGTCCAGGCAGCCCTGGCAGACAGGCGCCGGTGAACCGCGTACTCGGCTTGTTGTGAGAGGTGGGCCTCGGCGGCCGACTGACGTGTCTGGGGGTTGTGCCGGTGGGTTCGGGGGTGCAAAACCCGGGCCGCGGGACCAAAACCCACCACCCCCCCACCCCCACTCGCAGCTCCACCCCGCCCCCCCCCCCCCCCGGGCCCCCGCCGCCCGATAGGCCCCTGCCGATCGCCCTGGGCCTGGGCTGGCCCGACCGGGTGGACGACTCCGTCAGCCCCTGCGACTGGTCGACGCCGACCGCCTGGACCTTCGAACCGCTGGACGAGGACGTGTTCGGCGC
>Ga0099364_10000129_pt1 | contig 122699 bp, 100 predicted proteins | sample TergutTh196P3_FD_73070 | JGI IMG/M metagenome (GOLD analysis project Ga0099364, IMG submission 73070) | Microcerotermes parvus P3 segment gut microbial communities from Pointe-Noire, Republic of the Congo - Th196 P3 | ecosystem: Host-associated > Arthropoda: Insects > Digestive system > Gut ...
CGCAGTAACCATACTTGTTGATTTTTTCGCAATAATCCCCTAAGGCTTCCCGCAGACTTTTGCAAGATACGTCGGGCACTCCCCACATATCTACAACCGACTGCTTGATTAACACGCAATCGGCATTAACCTGTTCGGTCAGTGTGTATTCGGGCAAATATTTCCGCGCTGTTTTAATAAGGCTCTCTTTGTCCTCGATTTCCTGCCCGAACACAACAGCGTGTTTTTCGGCGGCATAAAGGCAGGCTTTCATGCTCTCCGTAAACCCGTCGTATGTTTTTACATTCTCTGATAACAGTAAGTAATCTTCCATGTTGCCTTTCTGTAAGCTTTCCGCAGTTGCTCCCCGCAACCGCTCCCCCGCAGTCGGGGATTACACTCGTTTATCGCCTTTTTCCCGCAATTTATCTACTACTTCCTTTACTTTTTGCGTTTGGTCACGATGACATATTAGCAGAGCATCATTTAAGTCAACAACAACAATGTCGGAAACACCTATGACTGCTATTGCCTTATCAACCTCTGAATACACAAGATTATTGCTGCACCCAAGCATAACTTCATCACCCAACAGGATATTGCCGTTTTCATCCTGTATGGCTTTATATCTCTCGTAAAAGGAATTGAAGCTCCCTACGTCGTTCCATTTCATGTTCAGCGGAACAACAAAGCTTTCATCTAATTTTTCAACCAAACCGTAGTCAACGGATATTGCGGGCGTTCTCTTGAATTTTTCTTCGACCGAAGCTGCCTCGAATGCGTTAAATACGTCGGGATTGTGTTTCTTGACCGCAGCGGTAAACTGCTCCGAGCGGAACATAAACATTCCGCTGTTCCAGTAATATCCTGCCTTTATATAAGCCCTTGCAGTATCTAAGTCGGGTTTTTCTTTGAACTCCACTATTTCATAGGCGGTGTTGGCAACGCGCTTTTTTCCCACAAGCTCGTACGCAAGCTGTAAGGGCGACCCGATTTGTCCGCCGCTCGAATCTGCGGTAAAACCCGGCTTTATGTAGCCATACCCTGTTTCGGGGGCATCAGGCGTTATGCCAAAGCACACAAAGCCTTGTGAAGCAAGCTCAATTGAGCCCATTATTGTGTCCGCTAATATCTGCGGTTCATCAATTACATGGTCGGATGCAAACACGGCGCATACGTCGTCGCCGTTTTTTCTGATTGCCTGCACAGCGTACATTATTGCGGGTAACGTGTTTTTTGCTTGCGGCTCAAGTAATATTTGCTCTTGCGGTATACTTATTCCAATCGCGCTTGTTTGCTCTTGTATGAGCTGTAAATAATCGCGGCTTGTGACTATGTATATATCTTCGGGTTGCCCCATAAGCAGACATCTGTTTATCGTCATTTGAAAAATCGAATTGTCCATTCCCGACAGCTTAACAAACTGTTTTGGAAAATATGTTCTGCTCAGAGGCCAAAGCCGTGTGCCGGAGCCTCCCGCCATAACAATCATCTTCATGCTTTTGTTTTCCTTTCTTCAGCCATAAACCGCTTCAACGCATCTTGCCATGTCGGTAGACGCGTAAACCCCGCTTCGTCAAGGCTTTTCTTTGAAAGCCGCGAATTCTTCGGGCGGGTCGCTTTTAGGGGGTATTCTTCTGTGGTGATTGGGTTTATCTGAACATGCCTACCGCTACTGACTTCTCTCAGCCTCATAATCTCCGCCGCAAGCTCCGCCCATGAGCAAAAGCCCTCGTTTGTGGCGTGATACTCGCCGTATTTTCCCGACAGAGCCATATCACAGAGCAGTTTTGCCAAGTCGGGGGTGTAGGTCGGGCTACCTATTTGGTCGCCGACGACGTTTAGTTCATCTCTGCTCTCGGCAAGTCTTAGCACGGTTTTTACGAAATTAGCTCCTGTATGTCCGAACACCCACGAAATTCTGACTATATAGTATTTCTCAAGATGTTTTTTTACCGCTTCTTCACCTGCGAGCTTGCTTTTTCCGTAAGTGGAGAGCGATTTTTTGCGCCCGTTGGTTTCATAGGGTTGGGTGCCGCCGCTATTCCCGTTGCCCTCGTCGCCGCCGTCGAAAACATAATCTGTGCTGATATAAATCATTTCCGCGTTTATTCTGCGGCAGGCTTTCGCAAGGTTCTCTGTTCCTTTTTCGTTGACCGCATAGCACAATTCCTGTTCGTCCTCAGCTTTGTCGACGGCTGTGTATGCCGCACAGTGGATAACGCACGTTACGCCGCTTTGCTGTGCCGCAAAAAAGCTCTGCACCGCATCGTCGTCCGTAATGTCAAGCTCCGCAAGGTCAATGCCAATATGCTTTACATTACGTTTTTTTAATTCTCGGACAACGTCTGTACCGAGCTGTCCTTTTGCGCCTGTTATAATTATCATTTTTATACAATCCCTTTCAGATGGACGGCAAGCCGTCCCCGTTGCGGCAGAGCCGAGAGAAGCACCCCTGCAATCAACGGTTTCCGTACATTTGCTCGTAATACTTCTGATACTCTCCGTCGAGAATGTTCTGCCACCACGTTTCATTATTTTTATACCAGTCTATAGTCAGCTTCAACCCGTCCTCGAACTTCGTTTCAGGCAACCACCCTAACTCCCTGCTTATTTTCGTCGGGTCAATGGCATATCGCATATCATGACCCGGGCGGTCAGTAACATAATTTATGAGTGATTCCGATTTGCCGAGCTGTCTTAAAATCTCCCTTACAACTTCTATGTTCGTCCTTTCGTTGTGACCGCCGATATTGTACACCTCGCCCGGTGTCCCCTTGCGAACGATGAGGTCAACGGCGCGGCAATGGTCGGTAACGTACAGCCAATCGCGCACATTTTCGCCTTTGCCGTATACAGGAAGCGGCTTATCCCGCATGGCGTTAATCAGCATCAGCGGTATGAGCTTTTCAGGAAAATGATAAGGCCCGTAGTTATTACTGCAACGAGATATTGTAATCGGTGTTTTATATGTTCGGGCATAAGCAAGGCAGAGCAAGTCGGCGGCGGCTTTGGATGCCGAGTATGGGCTTGAAGTATGAATGGGCGTTTCTTCGGTGAAAAATAAGTCCGGTCTGTCAATGGGTAAATCGCCGTAAACCTCATCGGTCGATACCTGATGATAACGGGAAACTCCAAACTCACGGGCGGCATCAAGTAACACCTGCGTACCGAGAATGTTTGTCGTCAGAAATAGAGCGGGATTTTCTATGCTTCTGTCCACATGACTTTCTGCGGCATAGTTGATTACACAGTCAGGGTTGTGCAGCTCAAATATCTCCCGCACGGCGGCTTTGTCGGCGATGTCCGCTTTTTCAAAAAAGAAATTTTTGTTGTCAAATACGCCCGCGAGCGTTTCCATGTTTCCCGCGTATGTGAGGTTATCTACACATATAACAACATCGTCGGGATAGTTTTTGAGTACATAATGTACATGATTTCCGCCGATAAATCCGGCGCCTCCGGTAATTAGTATTTTCAAATCTCAATTCTCCTTTGTAAGTTGTGCCAACGTCGGGGCTGTTGCATCCTTTTCAGATAATATCGGGCTTTTTATACCCCACTCGATATTTATGTCGGGGTCAGACCAAAGTATTGCTCCGTCATGCTCCGAGCTGTAGTAATTGTCTGTTTTGTACACAAACTCCGAGTCAGGTTCAAGCGTTAAAAATGCGTGTCCGAATCCTCGCGGAATAAATAATTGCTTTTTGTTTTCAGCGGAAAGCTCGACCTTTACCCACTGCTTGTATGTCGGGCTGTCTTTTCGCAAATCTACGGCAAAATCCATGACCGCGCCCTTAATACACCGCACGATTTTCGCCTGCTCCATTGGAGGTCTTTGAAAATGAATCCCGCGCAACACCCCCGCCTCCGCCGAATACGAATGATTGTCCTGCACAAAATCACAGTCTATCTGCGGCGTTTTTACTCTGCTGTACGTTTCCATAAACCACCCGCGATTATCTCCGAAAACACGCGGTTCAATGATAAATACACCCTGTAGTTTTGTTTCAATTACGTTCATCTAAAATCTCCTTGCAAGCACTTTTCGCAAATACTCCCCATACGGTGATTTGCCGTAACCCTCCGCCAGAACAGCGAGCTGCGTTTCGTCAATGAACCCCATGCGATAGGCAACCTCCTCAACGGCGGAAACCTTGATTCCCTGCCTTTTTTCCATTGCCATAATGTAGTTAGACGCATCTAACAGGCTGCCTATAGTGCCTGTGTCAAGCCATGCAAAACCGCGTCCAAGCAGTTTTACCTCCAAATTACCTTTTTCCAAGTAAACACGGTTGAGGTCGGTGATTTCAAGCTCTCCGCGTGCGCTCGGTTTAAGGTTTTTTGCGTATTCTACGCACTTATTGTCGTAGAAATACAAGCCTGTAACGGCATAATGCGACTTCGGATTTTTCGGTTTTTCTTCAATGCTGATCGCCTTGCCTGTGCGGATTCCAATTTCTTTGCTTTCTTGTTCAACCTCGACAACGCCGAATCTTTCAGGGTCGTCCACGTAGTAACCGAACACCGTCGCCCCGCTCGTTTTTGCGGCGGCTTCTTGCAGGATTCTTGAAAATCCATTGCCGTAGAAAAGATTGTCACCGAGAATCATTGCACAGCTCTCGCCGTTTATATGCTCCTCGCCGAGTATAAACGCTTGCGCCAAGCCGTCGGGAGAGGGCTGTACTTTGTATGAGAGCTTTATACCAAGACTGCTTCCGTCGCCGAAGAGCTTCGAGAAGTTCGGCAGGTCTTCGGGCGTGGATATGATAAGTATGTCCCTTATTCCCGCAAGCATAAGCGTAGACATGGGGTAAAAAATCATAGGCTTATCGTATATGGCAAGCAGTTGCTTGCTTGTAACCTGTGTGAGCGGGTAAAGACGTGTCCCTGCGCCTCCTGCAAGTATTATACCTTTCATGCTGTGAACTCTCCTGTTTTTATTTTTTGGAAGCCTCTGCAAGTTTGGGCTTTGGCTTGGGTTTAGTTTTGGCTTTGACTTAGTTTGGGCTTGGGTTTGGGTTTAGTTTTGGCTTAGTTTGGGCTTTGGCTTCACTTTTTCCGCTTTCATAAATAACCCTGCGGCGTAGCCTTTGAAAAACGCTTTCAGTCTTGCAAACCGCTCCGGTTCAAAGATGAATTTCACGAAAAACGTAAAGAGCGGACGAATGAGCCGCCATGCGGGGTATGTTTTATAGTCTGACCCGTATTTTCGCACCATATACACCAAGTTTCTTACTTGGTAGTATACCCGAAACGGTGAGTAATTTCGATACGAGTATGTCTTAAAAAAGAGCTTTCTATGCACAAGTTCTAATCCAAATTGATGATTTAGCTCTGCCGTGTTTGCTCGAAGAAGTCGATAGCCTTGATACCTGAGCCTTATACATATATCGCGGTCAACCTCGTCTATAAACAGCCTTTCTTCAAACCCTCCGACACTTTTTACCGCTTTGATATTCGTGAGCGTACCTGATGTTATGCAAAATGTCATGTCCTCTATGTCGGGGGTGTTGCCCTGCTTGGGGGTGTTGGGCGTGTTGCCCTGCTCTGTATTGCCGCCCCGCTTGGTGCTACCTTGCTCTGTATTACCGCCCCGCTTGGTGTTGCCCGTTTTTTTCCCGTCCTCCCACAGAGTACCGCGTTCCATAACGCGGGGCGACACCATCGCTGTATTCTCATAATTCTGTGAGGCTTCATACAGCTTTTGAGCGAGTTTTTCATCGCACACACTATCTTGGTCAAGCGTTAAAATCCACTCATACCCGTCTTTGTCCGCAGCGGTTATTAACTGATTCAAGGCTACGGCAATTCCCAGATTGCTGTCGTTATTAACCCATATTATTTCCGCGCTTTTGGGTGGAGCGTTGCTTTTGTGTAGGGCGTTACTTTTGGGTGAACCGCCATCTCCAAACATTTCATAAAGCCTATCGAAATCCTCAGGCGCGTTGTTTACTATATAAAGTTTGTCCACCTGAGATGAAATTGCTTCTATATTTGCCCTCAGCCTGTCTACCTCCGGGTGGAAAAGCACTATTCCCGCACAAAATTCCAAGTTTTACTCCTTGTTTTAGTATATCCCCCGCACTTACCGCAACGCAGTGTTTAGCACAGCCCCCGCACTTACCGCAACGCACGTCTGTGTTTAGCACAGCCCCCGCACTTACCGCAGTGCGGTGGTGGAATCGTTCTCGATTCCCTCTGTACTCAGCGGCTTGAATAATACACTTATTGTTTGCAGCATGAGCTTTATATCCTGCAATATTGAAAATGTTTCAATATACATAATATCTAAAAATAATTTTTCCTCAGGAGCTGAGTTGTATCTGCCGAAAACCTGTGCAAAGCCCGTTATTCCTGCTTTTACCTTTGTGCGAAACGCAAAGTTCGGACAGGATTCAACGTATTTCTTTGATATTTCAGGTCTTTCAGGGCGCGGGCCTACAATAGACATTGCCCCTGACAGGACGTTAAAGAGCTGCGGCAGCTCGTCTATTCTTGTTTTTCGTATAACACGCCCTATCGGGGTTATCCTTGAATCATCTTTAGTCGTAAGGCGCGGAACTCCGTCGTCTTCCGCATTCGGTATCATACTGCGAAATTTATATATATTAAACCTTTTCTCGCCTTTTGTAATCCGCTCTTGTTTATATATCGCGGGGTGTCCGTCGTGAAGCCTTACCGCGACCCAAACAATCAGCATTATCGGGCTTGTTAAAATAATCGCAGTTATTGACACAATAATATCTATCAAACGCTTTATCATAAGCGTTCCCGTGTTCGGCTCAGGCTTTGTGAGCGCGAATACAGGAGTGTTCGATAGCCAGAGCGTGCCTGCCGTATAGTATAATACTCTTGAAAATGTCGGCAATACATAAGTGTGCTTGCAGTTGAGGTAGCAATACTCTAAAAGCCCATCCTGTATTGACTCATCTACGTCCAAAAAGAACACCGACTGCACATTGTTCACGGCATCAAGCAACGCGCCTGTTTGCTCGTGCTGTGATACAACGTCAACTACCCGAAAGTTGCGATATTGCCTTGCTATCATTATTTTATATATTTGCAGTTTTTCAATATCCCCGTAGATTATCAGCGTGCTTTGCGCGGGATTCACACGATAGTACACCGCGTTAATAACTATTGCCACAGGTACAACAAAAACCACCTGAACGCCGAGCATGAAAGCAAAACCGTTGACAGGCAACAGCGCGTCGTACGTCAGGCTTAAAATAAAATATTGCAGAACATTCACAATAACAAGGCACAGTATCCAAGAAATTATTATTTCCTGAATTGTTGCGTTGCCAAAGTCAAACCCTCGATATATCCTGTTGGAAAGATATAAAAACGCCGCATATAAGAGAAGAAGTATGTTATTTCCCCAGAAATAATACAAGGTTTCGTCGTAAAAGTATCGCTGACCGAAGAAAAATGCCGATACCAACGCAAGGAAGAATATAGCTTTTGACAAAAAAAGTATAAAACTGCCGGTCTTATGCTTCATATATGCCGCTCCATTTCGCTGCTTAGTAACTTGACTAAGCTGTTCTCCGCCTGTCAGCAGACCCTCATTCGCTGCTTAACACTCTAACTTCATTATTTCTTTGTTTTTCACGTAGTATTCAACCCCGGAAACCACCGTTGTTACGGCAATGAGTGTCCAACAAACGATGAGTAACCATTGCGCTGTGAGTATGAACAGATATATCAAAAATATACAGACAATACATCCCAGAGTAACCGCTGTTTTGACTTTTCCGAAAAACGAAGCGGCTACAACCTTGCCTTTAACTGAGGCAACCAAACGGATACCCGTCACCATAAACTCGCGGATAATGACCACCAACACAATCCATACAGGCATCAGCCCAACCTCGATAAACCACAACAGAGCGGCAAATGTCAGAATCTTGTCCGCCAGCGGGTCCATAAATTTTCCAAAATCTGTCACCTTGCCTTGTCGGCGGGCAATAATTCCGTCGGCAAGGTCAGTAAGCGAGGCTATAATAAAAACAAAAAGTGCCACAGATGTGTTGTTTATAAGCCTATTGCACTCAAAATCAATATACAGGAACGCCATGAAAATAGGTACTAAGAGAACCCGTAATATTGTCAGTTTGTTAGCAACATTCATTGATTGATTACCTCTGCTTTGATTTCACCGTCTTTGATTCCCGTGAGCTTTACGTCTGTCATAGTGTTGCGGACTCTTGCGTTGTCTGCGTTTATCTTGATGTATCCATCGACCTCAGGGGCTTCCGCGTAGCTTCGCGCTAATCCGCCCGCGCTCTCGACTATTACCCGTTCGACGTTTCCTATCCTGCTCTCGTTAAAATCGTCCATTATCTGTGCTTGTATTTCCTGCACTATCGCGGCTCTCTGCTCTGCGACTTCGGTTGGCGGGCGTTTCATAAGTGCCGCAGGAGTTCCTTCCTCAGGCGAGTAGGCAAACACGCCGGCGCGCTGTATCTTTGTTTCTCGCAGAAAATCACAAAGCTCGTCAAACTCCTTATCGCCCTCACCGGGTAGCCCTGTGATAAGACTTGTCCTGAGTATAATGTTCGGTATTTGCTCACGGAGCTTATTAAATAGGTTGCGTATCTCAGAGCCTGTTCCGCGCCGATTCATTTTTCTCAGGATTTTGTCGTTGATATGCTGAATGGGTATGTCTGCATACTTTACTATTTTACCATTTTTTGCGATTTCGTCAATAAGCTCATTGTGAAACTCGCCAGGATTCGTATAAAACCCGTCGGGATAAAGGTAAAGCAGTCTTATCCACGACAGTCCCTCAATGTCGGTGAGTGCGCGGAGCAAATCAGGCAGACTTCTTTTTTCGTACAAATCTTTTCCATATGACGTGGTATCTTGCGCGACCAAAATCAATTCCTTATAACCGCTTGATGCGAGAGATTTCGCCTCCGCGACAATGTTTTCTAAAGGGCGGCTTCTGTATCGCCCGCGAATTGCGGGTATACAGCAGTAAGCGCAACGGTTGTCACAGCCGTCGGCAATCTTCAGGTACGCCCATATCGGCGATGTGGAGATAATGCGCCCCGTTTCGCTGATTGGCGCGTTGATGTCGCCGAACAACACGGGCTTTGCGGCGGTGCGTTCTGCGGCGACGTGTTCTGCGGCGGCGCGTTCTGCGGCGGCGTACTCCTTAGCCGAAACATTTCTCACAACGTCAACAATATCGTCAAACCTGCCTGTACCTACTACGGCATCAACCTCAGGCAGTTCCTTCAAAAGCTCATCCTTGTATCGCTCCGCCATACAGCCCGTGACGACAATTGCTCCGATTTCGCCGCTGTCTTTTTTCTCCGCAAGCTCCAAAATTGTATCAATCGTTTCCGCTTTCGCACTTTCGATGAAGCCGCAAGTATTGACAACTACAACATCAGCACCGTCGATTTCTCCGGTAACATAAAAACCGTTTTCTCGAAGCAAAAACATCATCTGTTCGCTGTTAACGCGGTTTTTCGCGCAACCCAACGAAATCATTCCAATTCTTCTGCACATAATTCCAAAAACCTTTTTACCGCGCTGTGCGCTTCGTCATAGCTGAAACCTCGCCGAACCAAAGCCTGTGTTGCACGACGTATGTTATCCCTGTCGGCTAATTCGCTGCTACGGTACTTTTTTTGTAAATATTCGATTGCCGTATCAATCTGCACCGTTTCGTCTAAAACAGACAGCTGCTCGTCCCACATATCGCGAGGTATGCCGCGCTGTGACAGCTCATCTCTTATGCGCGCCTGCCCGTAACCCTTTGCGGCGTAGTGGTTTACTATCTGCGCCGCATAATTACGGTCGTCTATGTAGCCCATCTCTGCTAACCACCTTACCGTGTTTTCGGCATCCTCCGTGTCCTCTCCCTTGCCGGTAAGCCGCTTTATCATCTCGCGTTCGGAGAAGCTGCGCTTGCCGAGTATACGCAAGGCGCGTTTTTTTGTGTCGCTTATATCTTTCGCACCCGCACCCTGCGGCGCAATGTCTTGCAAAGCGAAATCTTGCAGAACGGCATTACTATCCATCGAAGTCTTCCGCATCAATGTCTACCGCTCGCCCTGCGGCTTTCGCGGCAATTTTCTCCTGTGCCGTCATCAGCTTATAGGAATCACGGCGTATACCTTTTTCAAGCTCATCAGCAACCTCGGGATGCTCCTTGAGATAATCCTTTACATTGTCACGCCCTTGGAATCTAAGCTCACCGAGCGTATACCACGAACCGCTTTTCTCCACGAGAGCGAGCTTTACGGCAAGGTCTACGAGCTCTCCGATTTTGGAAATACCTTCACCGAACATGATGTCAAATTCACCCTCTTTGAACGGGGGCGCAACTTTGTTTTTGACGACCTTTGCGCGTGTGCGGTTTCCAACGTGTTCACCGCTTGATGTCTTGATAAATTCAGAACGGCGCACGTCGATACGGACACTGGCGAAATACTTTAGAGCGCGCCCGCCGGGTGTTGTTTCGGGATTTCCGTAGGAAACGCCTATTTTTTCACGCAGTTGATTGATAAATATGACAATGCAATTCGTCTTGGATATAGAGCCCGCGAGCTTGCGTAGAGCCTGCGACATAAGCCTTGCGACTACGCCCACGCTTGCATCTCCAATATCGCCCTCAACCTCACTGCGCGGGACAAGCGCGGCAACCGAGTCAACCACGACTACATCGACCGCACCTGAGCGCACTAACACTTCGGTTATCGCGAGCGCATCGTCGCCCATGTCGGGCTGTGAGATTAAAAGGTTTTCAATGTCAACCCCAAGTGCTCTCGCATATGCGGGTTCCAGAGCATGTTCCGCATCAATAAAGGCGGCTTCGCCTCCCGCTTTTTGTGCCTCTGCAATGATATGAAGTGCCAAGGTTGTCTTTCCCGAAGATTCGGGCCCGTAGATTTCGATAATTCTGCCCTTTGGAACTCCGCCTATTCCAAGTGCTAAGTCAAGTGTTATCGACCCTGTTGACACAGAATCAACATTAACGACTTGTCTTTCCCCCATACGCATAATCGCTCCCTTTCCATGGGTTTTCTCGATTTGCGAAAGTGCCGTTTCAAGTGCTTTTTTCTTGTCGTTTGCCGGTATTGCGGGTATGTGTCTTTTCTTTTCCGCCATTGTTAATGTCCTCCTTATTTCTACTTTCAAACTTATTTTTTACTTCAAGCCTTCATTCCTGTTACTACGCGTTTAATTCCCTGTGTGTCTCTTATTACCTTGATATTCGTAAATCCGTTTTGCTTCACAATATGCTCTACATCATCTGACTGCCCTATGCCGCACTCAAATATTATATTGCCCCCCTGTTTGACAATTTTACTCCACTTTTCCGCTATCGCATGAAAGTAATCCAATCCCTCCGCCCCGCCGTCAAGTGCCGCTCTCGGCTCGTAGTCGCGCACCGCGCTGTCTATCGTTTCAATCTCGCCTGTCGGTATGTAAGGAGGGTTGCACACAATTGCATCAAAAGCTCCGAAAAGTGTTGGAGGAGATTTTGTCGCATCGGCGATGATTACAGTTGTGTTTCGGGTCAAATTGCAGCTAAGAGCGTTCTGCCTGCACACGGCGAGAGCATCCTCACTGTTGTCCCCCATTACCACATGACTGCTCGGCGCGTTTTTCGCTATCGCAAGCCCAATGCACCCGCTTCCCGTACACAGGTCAAGAATCCTTGTTTTCCAAGCCTTAGCCTTTATCAGCTTTATCGCTTCCGCCGCCAATATCTCTGAGTCCGCTCTGGGTATCAGCACATTTTCGTTTACGCTGACAGTTAATCCGTAAAAATCCCACTCGCCGAGAATGTAAGCGAGCGGCTCACCCCTGAGCCTTCTTTCCAAAAACTCGTCAATTTTTCTTCTTATACTAACGTCAGTTGCGTATATACTTCCCATTGCGAGCATCTTTTCCCGCGTTCTGTCCGCCGCCTTTGCGACTATGTATTTAGCTTCCATTTCAGGCTCGGAAATATCAGCATTTCGGAGTGCTCTTCGCACTCTCAGATAGATGTCATTGTAAGTTTCCATATATTTCACCATTTTGCATCACCTTTTTCCTGCGGTATCACATACTCCAACGCCTTGATTGCAACCTCTATCATCTGCTCATCAGGCTCGTTTGTCGTAAAACGCTGTAAGGCTTTCCCCGGTGCCGAAATTACCGCTGTCAACGGATTGTCAAAACGTCCCGCCACCTTTATAATTTCATAGCTTATCGCAACAATGATTGGCAAGAGCGCGAGTCGCATTAAAAAGCGTATAAGAATGTGGTCAAGTAAGGAACTCATTGACACTGCGGAGAACACAAGTATGCTTATTATCATCACGATAAAGAGAAAGCTCGTGCCGCAGCGCGGATGTAAGGGCGACTGTACTTTTACATTTTCAATCGTCAGCGGAAGCTCTTTTTCAAAACAATGAATTGCCTTGTGCTCCGCTCCGTGATATGCCCACACGCGCTTTATTGACTTCATCTTTGATGTCAGCCACAGATAGGTAAGGAATATGGTGATACGAATAACACCCTCTATGATGTTCCTGATTACAAGGTTTTCCGCCCATCCGCCCAACCCGCTGACCAACCCTGCGAGTAGTGTGGGAAGTAGTATAAAAAGTCCCACAGAGAAAGAAATACCCATTACAACAGCTATGGTAATGATTACCTTTTCCGCTTTCTCACTGCCGAGTTTTTCCTCAATCCACATATCAAACTTTGACGGGTCTTCAATTTCTTCCTCAGGGACATGGTCTGCCGAGAACATTAACGACCTTACTCCGAGGGTCATCATGCTACCGAAGTTTACGACACCTCTTATAAAGAGCCAACCCAAAATCGGGTATTTTTCTTTGAGAAGCTGCCTATCCGCCACCTTTTCAACAAGCCCGTCCTTTGTCCTTACAACTACCGCGCTCTTTTTAGGGCCGCGCATCATAATCCCCTCAATGAGGGCTTGACCGCCGATTGACGTTCTGAAGTCTTCTTCGGCTTCTTTTTTCTGTTTCCTGTTATCCTTACTTTCTGCGTTTGCTTTTGTCATCATCTACTCACTTACTTATTACTTATTTTTGAATTAGCTTTCAGCATTATCAACACTTGCGCCTGTTGTGGGCATTGTCAGGGTCACTTGGAAGCCTCCGCCTTCGGCATTTGACAGCTCTAACCGTCCGCCGTGATACTTGATTATTTCCTCGCAAACAGCAAGTCCTATTCCGCTTCCGCGTTCCTTTGAGTTACTTCCTTTGTAAAATCTCATGGTAAGGTTTTCCAGTTCATCGTCCTCTACGCCCTGACCGAAGTCACGTATGCTGATAATTATATAATCTTCAACCATACCGATATAAACTTCAATTCTTTTGCCCTCGCGTCCGTATTTTAAGGCATTGTCAAAAATGTTGAAAAATACCTGCTTGAGCCTGTTCGCATCACCCGGAATTGTGACAACCATATCATAAATGTCGTTATTGTAGTCTATTTCCAGCTCATCTTGATGTAAAATCTCGCGAAAAGCAAAGATTGCATCCTCAAGCTCTGCGGCTATATCTATATCTTCAATATGCAGGGTAAATCTGCCATCTCGCATACGTGTGAACTCAAGCAGCTCCTCAACCATTTTTGTAAGCCTTTTTGTTTCCTTGAGCATAATGTCAATCCCGCGTTTGGACTCCTCGTCCAAGCAGTCGCTGTATGTAAGTGTTTCGCCCCAACCCGTTATGGCTGTAAGTGGTGTACGCAGCTCATGTGATATAGAGGAAACAAATTCCGACTGCATTTTCTCTGTCTGCGCTATTTTCAAAGACATTTCGTTAATGGCTGATACCATGTCGCCGATTTCGTCCGAATACTCCTCGTTTATCTGACTTCCATAGCTTCCCTCAGCGATACGCTTTGCCATTTTTGTTATTTCGCCGACCGGTCTGATGAAAAACCGCGTAAACACGACGTTTAGCGCAAGCACAATCCCCAAAACCACAATTCCAACGGCAATTACTACCAAAACACTTTGAGAAACCTGCCTGTCAATGAGCCGCAGGCTTGTAATGTAGCGCATAATGCCTATAATTTCGCCGTCTGCGTATATGAGGGGAGCTGATACAGCCATTATACGCTCGCCTGTGGTACTGCGCCTACCTACCCACGATGAGGTTCCGCCTGTTTCAAGGGCTTGCGTAATGTCGGACGGGGACGGCGAAGCCCCTGAGGTTATAACGGACGATGATACCATGACACTCCCGTCACGGTCGATAAATTGCAGTTCTATACGGTCGGCATCACGAAAGGTTTCGGCATATCTGTAAGCACTGTCGTAGTAGTCGTCGTAGGTTCTCGGGACATACGCCGCAAAAAAATCAGTCGCAGTACGCGCTTTTGCTTCCAACCCTGTGCGGACAGTCACGAAATAATAGCTGTGAATGAATACGGAAAACAGGGCGACTACCACAACAACGGCAAAAAGCGCGACAACAAATGTGCTTCTGAGCCATTTTCTGCGTAGTCCTGTTGTTAAGTTCTCATAAAATACCGCCAATACTAACTATATCCCCCATTTGTACCTATCCCCGCATTGCGGGCGGTCAACCACCCGCAACCGCTTTTTCGCTATATCCCCCATTTGTACCCAAATCCCCACACCGTTGTTATGTATGTCGGATTTGTAGGGTCGTCCTCGATTTTTATTCGCAGTCGCCTGATGTTTACATCCGCAATCTTGAGCTCTCCGAAATAATCACGCCCCCATATTGTACTCAGAATATCCTCGCGTGAGAGTGCTTTCCCCGGATTGTCCATAAACATTTTCATTATGGAATACTCAACCTGTGTCAGTTTTATGCGCGTTCCTGTTTTCTCAAGGGTTCTGTTTCTTGTGTTAAGGCGGAACGGCCCTTGAATAATCTCTCCCGAATTGCCGCCCTCCGCGCCCGTTCTTCTGAAGATTGCATCAATCCGAGCGGTAAGCTCCGCAGGCGAAAACGGCTTGGTTATATAGTCATCGGCACCTGTCATAAGCCCCGTCACCTTGTCCATTTCCTGTGTCCGCGCAGTAAGCATGACAATACCGATTTTCGGGTCGGCAGTCCGTATCCTTCGGCAGACCTCAAACCCGTCTATATCAGGCAGCATAATATCAAGTATCGCAACCTTAATGTCGGGGTGCTTTTCGAGCTGTTCAAAGGCTTCAGTGCCCGTCCCCGCTTCAATAACCTCGTAGCCTGCACGCCTCAGGTTAATCTCCACAAAGCTGCGTATGCTGATTTCATCTTCCAATACAAGTATTTTTTTCATTATTTCGTGACCTGTCCTTTCTACTCTCTTGTGACCTGTCCTTTCACAATAATTCATGCCTAACGCTGCTGCCATTCCGCGTGTATCAACCTGAAATTCTCCCGCACCATTTCTTCGCTGAAAGTAATCCCAAAGCTGTTTGGAGGAGCTAATAACTCAAAAGCGTAAGCCGCAGAGCCTTCTGTCATCAGCAATGTCCTGTTTCCCTGCTGCGCTCTCTCCTGCGCGTTTTCACCCGAGAGCTTGTAAATTGCCAAGAAATCATCGTATTTTTCGTCGCTCGCGGCTTCAACGTAAGAAAATATTATCGTGCGCTCTCCCGGCACAGAATCTTCCCTGCGTACCGAAACCTTTTCGCGCCAATCTCGCGGTAAAATCAAATACCATTCGTCAAAGGTATTATGATAGGTTGTAATATCTATCGTCCTGCTTCCGTCGCTTCTGTAAGCATACCAATCAATCGCGAAATACTCTGTTTCCGATTGCGCTATAAGGCGGCGCAGGGCGGGCACTAAGATAACTCCATCTCCGCCGACATCAAGGCTGTTCATTCTGTGACGAACCGTGTCAACGCTGATTCCGCTCACCGGATTTATCGTGATATTTGCAAAGCTGCCGTTTTGCATAGCCAATATGTCGGTTACAAGACTGCCGTTGTCAAATCTGCCTTCGCTTTCGATGAAAACAGCGGGTACATTATCTGCAAGATTACCTGTCAGTATGCGGTTTATTGATTCTATGCCTGCGGAGAGCCTTGCTTCCTGTGCGACTATTTCTCCGTCTTGCATGAGCGAGTAAAGTTTAGCGGTTGCATTGCCTGCCTCCTGCGTCGGAAGTTTTATCAGTACAACGTCCGTCCCGCCGCCGCCAAAGCTGTACGCTGTTATCTCCGAATACTCCTCGCCGCTCACGATGAGCTGGCTGTGAAAGTCAACTATCGAGTATATTGACATATATTTTAACGTCGAGCCCATCTGCCATCCGATGATGATTTCCATGCTCCCATCGTTATTCATATCAATATATCTGACGCTTTCGATTTCAGTGCCGACACTTTCGATGATTTCTGCGGCGATATAGTCCTCATCAACCAGCGTGAACACGTAAATTTTCAGCTTTCGCTCACTCGGAAACGTAAAAAACGCAATAACCTCATTGATTCCGTCACCGTCTATATCGCACAGTTGAATGGCTTGCCTGTTCAGCCCGCGTGTGGGCGGCGCGTATGCAGCTCCGCTACTGAGCACCATGTTTATCTGCGCCTGAAGTCTGAGGTACTCCTCCGACACTTCGGGTAAGCTGTACAGGTCGTCTGCGGAGATGCTCAAGCACCCTGTGGATACTATGATAACCGCCGTTACGAGCAAAGTAATTATAATTGCCTTGTATGTCCTCACTTACATATCCTCAACAGATGTACATCATAACACAAAAAGACGTGCATTACCATATGAAATACACGTCTTTTTACGGATTTTATACATTGCGTGAAATCGGTGTCAAAAAGTAGAGGAAATATGTATAGTTTTCTACAATGTTTCCATCAGCTTCAAGATTTGCTCGGCGATTTCATTTGAGAGCTTTTCGGTTTTAGCTTCTACCAACACACGGATTATCGCCTCCGTACCCGACGGGCGAATATGAATACGCCCGTAGCCCGACAACTGCTTCTCCAACTTTTTGATTTCCTCCGCAAGACGAGGGCTTGCGAGAATCCTGTCGCGCTGCTCCGCCCCGCCCGTCAGCTTAAAGCTCGGCATAACCTGTGGCAAACGCGGAATGTCGCTGACAAGCTCCGAAACGGTTTTACCGGATGCCGCCAATATACTCAAAAAGATGACCGCGGTAAGCTGTCCGTCCCCTGTTGTCGCAATATCGGAAAAAATTATATGCCCTGAGGATTCTCCGCCAAGATTACAGTCCAATTCCTTCATCATTTCGAGGACATTTCTGTCGCCTACATTACTGCGGTGGAATGTGAAGCTGTTATCTCTCGCAAAAATATCCATTCCCGCGTTCGACACAATTGTTCCGACGAAAGCATTATTTTTGAGTTTTTCGTTCGCGCTCATGTCACGCGCAAAAACCGCGAGCATCATATCGCCGTCTACAATGTTGCCTTTATCGTCAATGATAAGGCATCTGTCGGCATCTCCGTCAAAAGCGATACCGATACTGAACCGCCCTGTTTTTATCATATCCTGCAAGTAGTTGAGGTGCATTGAACCGCAGTCCGCGTTGATGTTCAAGCCGTCAGGCACGTCGCCGATAATTTCAAACTCCGCGTTGAGCTGTCTGAAAAGCAACCTCACCGTTTCGGAAGCCGCCCCGTTGGCGCAGTCGAGGGCAATCCTCCCCTTATAACGACTGCCGCTATAAGCTGATGCCGCAAATTTTATATAAGCGTTCGTGCCGACACCGTGGTCAAGCGTTACCCTGCCGATATCTCCGCCCGTTGCTTTGTACATACTCTCGCTGTCATCTATGAGCTGTTCAATGCGTTCTTCGAGAGCATCACTGAGCTTATACCCGTCCGTGCCGAAGATTTTTATGCCATTATGCTCGTATGAATTGTGCGATGCGGAAATGACTATACCCATGTTTGCGTTTGAGTTTGTCGTCAAATACGCAACCGCAGGTGTGGGTAAAACGCCAAGCAACGAAACGTCAGTACCTGCACTGCACAGCCCTGCGGTAAGTGCCGCTTCAAGCATATCACACGATATGCGCGTATCTCTGCCAATCACAACCTTTGGGCGAAAATCGGATATATTCTTTCCGTTCTTGCCGCCCTGCTCTGTGGCGGGGTGTTTGAGTATGGTTGCCGCGGCTTTGCCAATCTTAAATGCAAGCTCTGCATCCAATATCTCGCCGACTACCCCTCGAATCCCGTCAGTACCAAAATATTTTCCCATATTTGTGCCCTGTCCTTTTATAAATTCATAACTGCGCCTTACGCGCCTTAGTCTTTGCTCGTGTGCCAGTCTTTGCTCGTGCGCCTCAGTCTTTGCTCGATTACAGTTCGGCAAAGGTCAGTTGTCCGTTGTCAGCCGTTTGTTTTTCGGGATATGAAATCCCCAAGTGTTCATATGCCTTTTGCGTGGCGCACCGACCGCGTGGGGTTCTCGTCAAATAACCCTGCTGTAACAAAAACGGCTCGTACACATCCTCAATCGTTATAGCTTCCTCATTTACTGTTGCGGCAACCGTTTCCAATCCCACAGGCCCGCCACCGTAATTGTCGATTATACTTTTCAAAAGCCGCCTGTCACCCGCATCAAGCCCTGTTTTGTCGATTTCCAAACGAGTAAGCGCGCCTGATGCGACACCTTGCGTAATAACACCGTCGCCCTCCACCTCGGCAAAGTCGCGCACCCTGCGAAGCAAACGGTTTGCCACACGCGGAGTTCCGCGACTTCTCGACGCAATTTCCACCGCGCCACCCTGCTCTATTTCTATGGACAATATCCCTGCACTGCGGCGGATTATAGTTGCCAACTCCTCGGCATTGTACATTTCGAGCTTCAAATCTATACCGAATCTATCGCGAAGCGGAGAAGAAAGCTGTCCGCTGCGTGTTGTTGCGCCGACAAGAGTGAAGTTTTTAAGGTCTAAGCAAATGGATGTCGCCGCAGGTCCTTGCCCGATTATTATGTCAATTTGCTTGTCTTCCATTGCCGGATAAAGGATTTCCTCGACACTGCGATTCATTCTGTGTATCTCATCAATGAAAAGCACGTCGTTTTCCTGCAAATTGGTCAAAAGTGCCGCAAGGTCCTTTGGCTTTTCGATGGCAGGACCTGATGTCTTTCGGAGCGATGCCCCCATTTCGTTTGCAATTATAGCGGCAAGCGTAGTTTTACCAAGACCGGGCGGACCATGCAACAACACATGGTCGAGCGATTCGCCGCGACCTCTGGCACCCTTTAAGAAAACCGTAAGATTATCTTTTGCTTTTGACTGCCCGACGTATTCGTCCAAAGACTGCGGGCGAAGCCTTGCTTCTCCTGCATCCTCGCCTGCATACTTCGCCGAGAGCAAAACCGCTTCCGATTCCTCTTCGGGGAAAATTTCATCGCTAAACTGTATGGTCAAAATAGCTCCTTATAGTTTCGGATAATTAGCTTTTGAAGTTTGTGAATTGAAATTTTCGCGTATGTAGGGCGACAAGACCCGTGCTAGCGAAAATTCTCAAGGCACAGACTTCAAAAGCGCAAACTGCCGCACTTGCTTTTTTCGTCCTCAAAAAGTATAATCGGATTATTGTTTATTGTCAAGGAGTATCGCTGTGGTTGTGATGGGAATTGACCCCGGTCTTGCGGCGGTGGGATTTGGGGTTATCAGCGAAAACAAGGGTGTCTTAAAAACACAGCGTTATGGGGCAATCGCAACCCCGTCAGGGGAGCGGCTTGCATTCCGCCTCTGTCAAATCAAGAGTGATGTTTCTGAATTGATTGTGACCTTTAAGCCCGATGCAATAGCGGTTGAGGAGCTTTTTTGGGGCACAAACAAGAAAACCGCCGTGAACGTCGCCCAAGCTCGCGCCGCAATCATTTTAGCGGGAGAAGAACACAGCATACCCATGTATGAATACACCCCGCTTCAAATAAAAAACGCCGTCAGCGGATACGGGCGCGCCGAAAAAAAACAGGTCATGGAAATGGTGCGCAGGCTCTTGGAGCTGGAATCGGTGCCAAAGCCTGACCATGCCGCCGATGCACTTGCCGTAGCAATATGTCACGCTCGGACGGCAAGCTCACTGCTCAATATCGAGGGGGGAAAAGTATGTTCTACTATTTAGAGGGAAAAGTCGCGGTCATAAGCCAAAACCTTGCCGTTATTGACATCGGCGGAGCAGGCTACGCTTGCATGGCGACGTTAAACACGCTTGCAAGGCTTGAAGCAGGTGAGCCTGCCAAGCTCTATATCTACACAAACGTGAAAGAGGATGCTTTTGACCTGTACGGTTTTTACGATTTGAGTGAGAAGCGGTGTTTTGAACAGCTCATCGGAGTGTCCGGTGTCGGGCCGAAAGCCGCGCTTTCGATACTGTCTTCAAATTCGCCCGAATCGCTCGCACTCGCTATCATGGGGGATAATGAAGCTGTTCTTACAATGGCTCCGGGCATTGGGAAAAAACTTGCCCAGCGAATCATTTTGGAATTGAAAGACAAGGTTAGTAAGGAAATGCCCGCATTTAAGGCATCGGGACACACACCAAGCGTTGACCGTAGCGGTCTGCCCGGGGCGATTGTGCAGGATGCTTCCGCCGCCCTCACCGTACTCGGCTACACGCAGGGCGAAATCTCCGCCGCCTTGCGCAGTATCGACGTTAGCGGCATGACCGTAGAGGAAATTATTCGGTTTGTGTTAAACTCGTGAAAATCCGTGCGCCGCTACGCACCGCCCGCTATGCACCGCCCGCTATGCACCGCCCGCTATGCGGGCGGGAATATAGCGGGCGGGACAAAAAGAGCCGTTGCATTTCATATCTTGCAACGGCTCTTTTTCAGTTGTAATTGCTATACGGATACGTCTACGTTTGAGCCAACCCCTGTGGCGGCTGCCATTGAGCTGATAAGCTCGTTTGCGGCTTGTTCAAACTGTTTTTGCGCCATGTCCAAAACTTGGGTGGAAACCTGCGCACCAAAATTAACTGTGTCTGCCCCTGTGAGCTGACCCTGCTCTGTGCTTGGTGCTTGCGGCGCAGGCGGAGTCGTGTTCGGCAACATTTGCTCGGTCTGTGTAACACCGGCAATATTCATAATTCTCGCCATCCTTTCTGTGAATCAAGCGGAAAAATCCTTTTTCCGCAAAAATTTATCGACATTTCTCTACTGTACCCATCATTTTACCACAATTTCCTGTGAAATGCAAGCATAATTTATCAGATTTCCGTAATTGTCGGCAATATCATAGGCTTGCGTTTGGTTTTTTTGTACAGATAGTCTGACAATCCAATGCGGATTGAGCGGCTTAGTGCCGTACGGTCTGTCAGTTTTCCGTTAGTGTTCTTCTCGATTTTCTCCATTACAACATTCTTCAGCTCTTGCATCAGCTCTTCCGCCTCTTTCACATAGACAAAACCGCGAGTTATAATGTCGGGCTCTGATATGAGATTTCCGTCCTCGCTTGACAGATTTACAATTACCACAATCATGCCGTCCTGCGCCAGATGTTTTCTGTCGCGCAAGACGATAGAGCCGACATCAAAGTCGCCTGTACCGTCAACCAACACCTTGCCTGACGGAACTGACCCGTTTTTGGATATGCTTTTTCCCGAAAGCTCAACCACTTGTCCAATGTCGGATATGACAATATTTTTTGATGCTATTCCCATCTGCTCCGCTAAACTCGCGTGAATACGCAGATGCCTGTGTTCCCCATGATAGGGCATGAAAAATCTCGGCTTGGTGAGGGCAATAATCATCTTCAATTCCTCTTGGTAGGCGTGACCTGAAACATGCAGTTCGGAAACCTTATCGTAAATGACATCGGCACCTCTCCGAAACAACTCGTCAATGACTCGGCTGACTGTCCTTTCGTTTCCGGGAACGGCGGATGCGGAAATAATTACCCTGTCGCCCGACTTGATTTCGATTTGCTTGTGGTCGGAAAATGCGATACGATACAATGCGCTCATAGGCTCGCCCTGACTGCCCGTCGTAATTATGACAATCTTCTCCGGCGGAAGCTCGTTTATTTTACCCAAATCCATCAACAGCCCTTCGGGTATTTTTATACACCCAAGCATTGCCGACACGCGCAGGGCGTTTTCCATACTCCTGCCCGTGATTGCAAGACGTCTGCCGTATCTTGCCGCACATTCGATGACCTGTTGTATACGGTGTATGTTTGATGCAAACGCTGTTACTATAATTCGTTGCGTACAGCCCTGAAACAACTCGTCAAAACGTCTGCCGACTTTTTTCTCCGATGTCGAATAGCCTTGTTTTTCGACGTTTGTGGAGTCTGAAAGCAACGCCAGCACGCCTTTTTTTCCTAACTCTCCAAAACGCACAAGGTCAATCATATCGCCGGAAACGGGTGTTGTATCTACCTTGAAATCTCCCGTGTGTACAATTACGCCGACAGGGGTTCTTATCGCAAGCGCGACTGTGTCGGGAATACTGTGGTTTACGTGTATCATTTCCACCTTGAAACAGCCGAGTTTGATTACATCCCCCGCTTTTTTGACTTCTATGACTGCGCTTTTTGCCAAATCATGTTCAGCTAATTTGTTTTCAATCAGCCCCGCAGTCAGCGCGGTCGCATAAATCGGCACGTTTAACTCACGCACGACATAAGGCAGTGCGCCGATATGGTCCTCATGCCCGTGTGTCAGCACAATTCCGCGAACTTTGTGTTTCTGCATCCTGAGATATTCTATGTCAGGTATTACAATGTCCACGCCGTACATATCGTCGTCAGGGAAGCCAAGCCCACAGTCTACAATCATTATGTCATCGCCGAACTCAAACACCGTAAGGTTCTTGCCAACCTCATTAAGACCGCCGAGTGCGATTATTCTCAGTTTTTCACTCACTATTTTCTCCTCTCACATTTCCAAGCTCACATTTACAAGTTCACATTTCCAAGCGACCGCTCAGTGCGCGCATCAGCGTTGCATCATCTACAAACTCCAAGCTCCCCCCGACGGGGATTCCATAGGCAAGACAAGTCACTTTCACGCCGAATGGTTGCAGTAAGCGCGATATATACCTTGCTGTCGCTTCCCCCTCCGTGTCGGGGTTTGTTGCCATTATTACCTCGTCCACACTGCCGTCGGCAACACGCGAAACGAGTTCTTTTATTTTTATATCGTCGGGACCGACATTGCCAATCGGCGATAGTGTCCCGTGCAGAACATGGTACACACCGTCGTACTCGTGCGAGCGTTCAATCGCAAGAACTTCTTTCGGGTCGGGCACTACACAGATGATTCTCGTATTGCGCCTTGAGTCTACGCAAATTGAACAGGTTGCTTTGTCCGTCACATTCAGGCACACCTGACAGAGCTTGACGTTTGCAATAGCTTCCGTTATTGCCTCCGCAAATGCCGCAGATTCTTCACTTGGGCGCGACATCATAAAAAAAGCTAATCTTTGCGCGGTTTTACGCCCAATTCCCGGCAATGCCGCGAACTTGTCTATCAGGTTTTCCAGCGCAGACGGAAAATAATTCATAATCAATTTATACCTTATCTTTAACTCGGCTCATGCCGCAATTCTTTGATATGCGCGGCTCTGTCCGCAGTCATAAATACATCGCTTCCCGCAACGATTACGTTAGCTCCGTTTTCGATACAGAGCTTTGCTGTTTCAGCATTTATCCCGCCGTCCACTTCAAGCTCGCAGAGCGGATTCAGCCTGTCGATAGCCTTTCGGATTTCTGCTATCTTCGGAAGTACCTTCGGCATGAATTTTTGCCCGCCGTAACCGGGTTCGACAGACATCACAAGCACTAAGTCTAAACGCTCTATATACGGCAGTACCGCATCGACGGGTGTTTCCGGTTTCAGCGAAAGACCCGCTTTTTTCCCGCGTTTATGTACAATGTTTATAGAATCTTGAAGATGCTTTGTCGTTTCCGCTTCGACGTGGATTGTGATAATATCTCCGCCCGCATCAAGAAACCGCGAAATATAGCGGGACGGGGTTTCAATCATTAAATGCACGTCGAGAGTCTTGTCCGTAATGGCACGGACAGACCTGAGAACGGGAAACCCAAAAGAAATGTTTTGGACAAACACTCCGTCCATAACGTCAAAATGTATATAATCAGCGTCTTTAACGCTTTCTATCTCACTACCCAGCTTTGAAAAATCTGCTGCAAGTATCGACGGGGATATCTTAATCATGCACGGATTATATCATATTTCCGTTCGTTAATCAATACTTTCCGTCGCAAACTTTCCGTAGCCGTAGCAAATACGATTCGCCGCATGTTTTTCCCCGCTTCGCCGATACATGTACTCAGCATAAGTATCTTTTGTCCGTATTCGGGCAGGATTCCCGTTTCATACAGTTGGTAATGTTTTACAAGCTGTATGTACTCATCAAATTGCTCTTTATCTCCGAAATCGTGCTTTCTGTATATGCTCTTTACTTCTGTTGAAACATCGGCGTGTACGACTGCAAACACGCTCCAGACTGTTTCCGTATTGTCCGCTCTCGTCGTTATTATATTGCTTTTTTGACCGTTTGAAATGTCGTCGTATCTCGTCAAATCGGTAAACATCCCCCCTTTAGAGCTACCCATGTTGTGACCATACAGTATAATTACATCCGATTTTTCCATATCAAGCTCGCAGTCAAGAAATATCGACCCCAAATCGCTGTGCCTGTCAGTGAACGACCTGTCCAAGTAATAGCTGTTATCTTGTGCTTGCGCAATGGGGTAGTTTATGTCGGTGTCGCTGATATAAATCCACCCCACTACATCATTGTTAATTTCGGCTAACGCATCAAACGCAATTACCACCCTGTTGCCATCGACAGGCAAACCCGCTCTTTCCTTTTGCAGTTGTGCTTCATTGAGCGTGAAGTAATCTTCGGCAAGGGAGCTATACTCCCGATATTCCTTTTTTTCGTCATAAATTTTATTGACTGTATATATCAATGCTGTCAAAAGCATTAATCCCGCTATAATCTCCATTACCAAAATCGCCCATTTGCTCACTTTTTACTCTCCACAGTTCTACCCACAGTTAGCGTTTGCGCAACGGGCAAACCCCGTTGACAGCTCACTTAATTTTTACTTTTGTACGTCTTTTTCAGCCGAGCTGCCGTTAATATCAGCCCGCTCACTAATACGAGTGATAACGGCACTATCCACCATGAATTGCCCTCATATCCCGTTTGCGGAATGTCTGTGCCGCGCCTTGCATCTACATTCGGCGGCTCTATCGGCGGGTCATCCGCAACAATAATTGTATCATCAACAATAATTACTTCCTCAATCTTATGGTTTTCAAACTTTAGGTCGGTTTTGCTGATTTCACCGTCTTTCATCTCAAAAACTTGAGGTGTCGAGTCGTTGTGGTATCCTGTTGGAGGTGTTACTTCCTCTACAATGTACGACCCATTTACCCAACCGCTGAGTTTTATGACAATACTCCCGTCTTCAACCGCAATTTTTTCCTCCCAATTTTCCGAGCATACATCACAGATTTCTTCGTCATCTTCCTTTTCGTCGCACTTTTCTTCGCATATTCTTGTAATACTGAATACCGCTCCCGGTAAATGTTCGCCGCTTTCTATACACAGCTTCGCTATCGTTATCTCTATCGGGTCGTTTTCAAAAACTAATCGGTACTTGTCCAAAGTCCCGTCGCCCGGCATTGTAAATTCCTGCGGGATTTCGTTTGGCTTATAACCCTGCGGAGGTATTAGCTGAGTGACTATGTATGTTCCGTTTTCCATGCCTGCAAGGTTTATGTCAAACATACCGTTTTCAACCTTAACTATAGTGTATTCACCGTCGCTTTCGCCGTTGTCATTATCCTCGTTGCCGCCGTTGCCTTCACCCTCGCCGTCACCGTTTTCTGTGTCGTTTTCGTCTGTATCTGCGCTAATCTCCACCTTTCTTGTAACGCTGAATGTTGCGCCGTCAAGATATTCTTTGGTTTCACTGTCAATGTTGATTACCTCTACAACAAGCGGCTCAACCTCAAACACAAGCACTTCCTCTGATATAGTTCCGTCCCCGATAATTTCAAATATCTGTTCTTCACCGTCTAAGGTGTACCCTTTGGGCGGGACTATCTGCCGCACGGAATATCTGCCTGTTTTCCAACCGCCAAGTTTCTGCAAGAATGTTCCGTCCACCGCGTCCACAACGATTTCCCACGCTTCCTCATCTTCGTTTTCATCAGAATTTTCTCTTATTATCTTATATTTCGCGTCGGGTAAGAGTTTTTCAGGCTCCGCGCCTTTTTCTGTCGTTATTATGCTTATTTCATTCGGTTCATTTCTGAATGTAATACTGCTGTTTGACGGAGTGATTGAGTTTCCGTTTATCGTGAATGTTTGAGAATCCGAAGATAACTTATATCCGTCAGGCGGGATTACTTCGGTTATTGTATATGTGCCGTTTACCCACCCTGCAAGATTTTGTGTGACCGTTCCGTTTGCCCCCGTCGTAACATTTTCATTTCTTCCGTTACCGCTAATGTTAAACACCGCTCCCGCAAGCCCTGTACTGCCGTTCTCTGAGAACTTTCGTATTTGCATTGTGTGCGGCTGATTGCTGAACGAAAATGTCAGGTTTGACGGCGATACTGTTCCGTTTATGTTTAGTGTAAAGGTTTGCGATGCCGTAGACAGCCTATACCCTGCGGGCGGTGTTATTTCGGTTATTGTATATGTACCCGCCTCAAAGCCTGTAAGCCGTCTTGTCGCTTCGCCGTTTCCTGACGTTGTTAAAACTACACTTTGACCATTTCCCGTTATTCTAAACTGCGCCCCGTTTAGCCTTACGTTGGTATTACTCGTTTTTCTTATAGTTATTGTATGGTTGTCAAATGTAATATCAGGATGAGGGGTCGTCATTATCCTTGTATTTTCCGTTCCTGCGTTAGCGAGCGCAACGAACATTCCTCCGCCATAACCTACCTGGTCCCAAGTGTGAAGTGTTGATGCCGTAACATATTCCCAATTTATGCCGTCCCTTGACCTCGCCGTTCTTTGCGGGTGTTCCGCACCGCCCTGCCCGACAGCTACAAAAATTCCCTCGCCGAATGTAACGCTTTGCCACGAAGCCCCTCCTGCGTTATATACTTGCTGCCAATTTGCCCCGTTTGTGGAGTAAAATATCCCATTACTGTTTGCTGTTGCTATGTACACCCCGTTGCCGTATGTTACATCGTTAAAGTTTATGGCGGGCGTGCTTTGAGCTGTCCAGTTTATTCCGTCGGGTGAGGTCATTATTCTGCGGGTATTTCCCGCATCCTCGCTTCCCGCTACCGCCACAAACATTCCGTTGCCAAATGTTATCCGCCTCCACGAATTGCCGTTAGGGGCTCTGCGCAACGTCCAGTTCACTCCGTCCGACGATGTCATAATCTGTTCTCTGCCGTCACTGCCCGAACCGCTTCTCGCCACAGCCACAAAGAGCCCGTTTCCATATGTTACGCCAAACCATCTGCTGTCAGTTCCGGGCGTTGAACAAACCGTCCAGTTAATGCCATCCGTAGAAGTCATTGCTCTTTGGTTGGACGTATTCCAGCCTAACCCGACCGCTACAAATCTTCCGTTGCCGAAAGCCACGCTTCTCCACTCATTTGTCGGGGTATTGTACCTCCCCGTCCATGTGACACCGTCCGTTGATGTCGTAACCACAGGGCTTCCACCGCTTGCTACTGCCACATGTATTCCGTTGCCGTATGCGTGTGACCGCCACTCCCCGCTGCCCGGACTCGTCCTTACAACCCAGTTCCACCTCTCCGTAGCAAGGCTCAACGCACCCATTTCTTGGTTCATTGGGGCAATAAGTATTGATTGAAAATCCGTTTTTTCTGTGCTGTCCGTACTTTCTGTGCTGTCTGTGCTGTCTATGTAATCAATAGTATCTGAACTTTCGTCATTTCCATTATTTTCATCATTATCTATGCTTTCCGTTTCTCCAATGCTTTCAATGGGTTCTGTGTTTTCCGTATCTTCGGTATTCTCCGCACGGATTATCATTATCGGTAAAAGTAATACTGCTATCAGTAAAAATGTTACTCTGCGAATTTGTTTTATCATGTTGATTCCCTTTCTGTCGGGCGAGTAAGCCCGCTCTTTTGATTTGAATTTCGGCGGCAATTTGACGTTTGGATTATTTCTGCCCGCTACTATTGCAGTTGTGATTGCAATGCACAGCGAAGCTCATACGCAGATAAGAAGCGTTCCTTAGGATTTACGCGCATTGATTTTTCTATGACGGCTTCTAAGCATTTCCTTAATGGTGTACCTCGATTTGCCGCCCCGCTGTCAAACCCAACTGACACATTTTCTCTGTTTGTCACCTCTTCCGCACTTATTTTCAATACAGGGCGTTTACCTGTGAGCAGATGATATATTGCCGCGCCAAGACTGTAGAGGTCCGAGAGCTTCCAGTCTATCTCAGCAATCTGAGATTTTATCGAGGGTTTTTCTCCCGCAATACTTTGCACCCGCAGTTCTCCGCGCTTACGGTAAACATCGTCGCACAGTTGGAAGTACGCAACTTGCTCAGGCGAGGCATATCCTAAGCTGCGATTGACAACCCCTGTATAATTGCCGCTGACTAACGCTGAGTTAAAATCAATAAGGCATACATCCCCGCTTGGCATTTTTATAATATTACTCGGCTTAATGTCCCTGTGGCACACATCGCGCAGATGAAGTGCTTCTAACGCAGTCGCCAGTTGCTGGTACCATTTGATTATCATTTCTGCGGAAAACACCTCACCTCTTGTCAACAGCTTATCCAAGCTATCTCCCTCGATATACTCCATAACGGTGTAGCTGCCTCTTTCCTCTGTCAGAAAGTCGAAAACCTGCGGTATATACAAACTTTTGATATTCTTTAATGCCTCAACTTCATTTCGCAGAGCCTGTGTTGTTCTCAAAGGAGTTTCTCTCAGCTGTTTGAGTACGATGTGTTTTCTCAGGCGTTTGTGCCATGCTTTGTAGACAGCCCCGCCGCCGCCCGCCCCAAGCTCTGACTCAATTTCATAAGTATGATATATATCCGGTCCCTGCTGTCCGTGCCAAATATCCGACGTTAAAGGCGGGGTTTTGTAAATGTTAGCTGTTTTCCCATACATAATCTGCCCCCATGTTGCCGAATGACACGCGACAGCCTGCCGTAAGCTGTGTTGGTGTATTTGGCGGTAATTTTCTGTCGTCTACAAATGTGCCCGCACTTGATGACAGGTCAACGATTTTGTATGTCTGCCCGTCACGTTCTATCGCGGCATGACGGCGGCTCACAGCCTTAGTCTTTACGTCAAACTCAAAGTTTGATTGCTTTCGTCCCACATTCACGTCATGTCGTCCTACGGTAAATATCCCGCCCTCAGTTATATCCACTTCGATGAGTTGAGGCAGGTGCGCCCGCCCTACAGAGCGCAAGCCCGTACCGCTCATAATCGCCCTTGTTTCCTGTGTGCAATCCGATTCCTCAACAGACTTCGCATACGGCGGTGCAAAAGGCGGTGTGACAGGCGGCACATATAGCGTGTTCGGTATTGTGTTCTTGTATCCGTTTCGTTTTGCTTCACCGTTTTTCTTTTTTCCTGAGCTGAATATCTTAATGCCTTTTGACTCTCTCGTTTTCTTTTTCTCTGAGGAATACTCCGTCTGCGCTTCACTCACTTTTTCAGGAGATATGTCAAACGTCGTCGGAATATCCTCCGAAATGGCTTCCGAGTGTTCTTCCGCCAAAACAGGTTCTTTGGGTATCTCCGCTGTTTTTTGCTCCGTGTGCTTTAGAAGCATTTTGAGAAATTCGTTGGGGTTAAAGTCGTTTATTATCGAACGCAACACCTTATTCTCCAACACAGGGTCGGACACCTTTATGCTTTTTGCCACTTCAATTGCCATTTCATTAAATGCCTCGCCCCCCGAACACCCGCTCACGGCGGGAACATACACATACGCAACCGTTTTCTTGTTTTTGTCGTAATACAGATACTCGGCACTGAGGACAAAACAACGCGAGCTCATAAACCAGTCCCTACATTCAAAAAGTGGGCTGAGAAGTCCGCTCCACAGCGAAACATACTCCGCATGAGATACTTCTCCGTAGAAATACTGTAGCTTGCTCAGTGACCCAACCTTGTATGTGAACTCCGTTTGCCCGTTCACACTCTTATAGTTAAACGGTAATATGAAGCTCGGACAATCCTCTTGAATTGTGAGCAATGCGTTTTCGTCCACGTCGCCGTCAGGTATTCGTACAGTTAGATACATACCCGTCAAAAAGTCGCTTTTACTTTCAATTTCACATTTTATACTGCTCATAGTGGTTTCTCCTTAAAGTAATTTCTGTTTTTTGTATTCTACTAAAGTGATAAGCTGCCAGCCTCTTTCTGTCAGCACGGGTGCTGTGCCGTTTGAAAAGCTCTTGGCATCTATGAAAATCGTATCAATTACCACGTTCCCGTAAATACTCACATACCCCCAAAGCTCTCCAATTTTTACAGCGGCAAGATGACCTCCGAACGACAGCGCATCGTCAAACATAAAATCAATCATCACGTTACCGTCGGTGTCAATAAATCCCCATTTCTCGTTTTGCTGTACCGCCGCATACCCTTTATCAGAGAACGGGCGAGCATTTTGATACACGTTTGCTTTTTGTATTCCGTTTGTATACAGGTATACAAGCCCGCTGTCACGCACGAAAACCGCGCCTTGCCCGTAGCACCGCCCAAGCTCGTCTTGGATTATTTCATCATGCTGTGCAGAGATGAGCCAATCATTACCTATGCTTATAACACCCCATTTACCGTCAATCTTAGCGGCGGCATATCCTCCTGAGTACATCCCTATATCTTCAAACACACTCGCGCCAAGCTCAAAATCGCCTGTGGCTCGCCGCCACCCGATTTCAGACATGAGAGCGACTCTATTCTCGGAAAAGTTGCGGAAGTCTAATACTTCGGTTTGCGCTAAGGCTACGCGGTTATTGTTCCTGTCAACGGCAGAGATAACTCCGTTTTTCTTAACAATCGCTCTGTTTTGATATAGTGTGCTGACTTTATCGTACTCACACGGTATCAAAAGCACGCCGTCTGTTCCCGCAATGCCCCATTTTCCATGAATCCGCACCTGCACCGTTTCGTTATATATGGCTGAAATCACATCAAATACGGTGCGGTTCATCTCAAAAGTATATCTGGAGCGTTCGTACATCTCCAATAGACTGACATCCGCCGTTCTTTCTATGCCGTGTTTGAGAATCGCGAGCGCGTTTTGCACGGCATTTATGCTCAGTTGATAGTCAGCGGCTTCGGCAAACACCTCCGCCGTGGCATTTCGCCTTGCCATTTGCTTTTCTAAAAGGGTTGTGTATCTGCGTGCATATCCCCTGTTTTCTAAGAGAGCCAAATAGACTTTCTTCAGCTCTTCTTCCGCAACTGCCGTGTATGCAGTGTCATATCCTGCGGCTTCTTCCAAAAGCGGCACAGCTAAAATATATACCTCATCACCAATCAAAGCCCGTGCTTGCATAATTAGGTCAAGCTGTTTTTCCTCCGTCGTTTTTGCCCTGAGTACAATAAGCCATGATATGCCAAGCAAGGCGGCACCGCATATTATAATAAGTATTTGAATTGTCTTATTCATGGTATTAACACCGTCATCAATATGCCGACAAGCAGAAATGGTACAAGCGGCAATTTGTCCTTTCGTGTGATTTTTTTGAAAAGTATCAGTACAAGTCCCGTAATCCCTGCAAGTATACTGCCGTAAAGTATTGCGGGAATTGTGCCTGCAAGACCCAAGTACAGTCCCGCTATTGCCATAAACTTTACATCCCCTCCTCCAAGACCTTTGCGGCTGACCAGATAGACTGTCAGGAATATACCCCCGCCTATGAAGAATCCGAGCGCGGAATCAAGCAGTGTATGAAGTGCGGTTTCAGCTCCCGTAAGCATTTCATAAGCCGACAGCAACAGCCATGTTCCAAGCATACAAAGAATAAGCCTGTTCGGAATCCGCCGTGTTTTTAAGTCAAAGACTGCGGCAATCGCCGCAAATACCGCTACTAATATTCCGCTTACCATTTTTATGACCTGTCCTTTCCGACTCTCTGTTTAGCCCCTGTACCCGTCGCCGCTGCCCCCGACCCACGCTTTTGTTATAACTGTTTGTGATATACGAAGTGTCGGTGTAAATGGAAGTCTGAGTGCTCCAAATGTGTACTCCACTTCATACTCTGCCGTTATGCGTACATTTTCGTTTCTGTCCACGATGATACATTCTGTTATGTCGAGGTTTATTATTCTCAAACCTTGAAGATACTCCTCTGCGGAGGTTTTCCCGCTTGCTAAGTACCTCATAAAAAGCGGTTTCGCAATAAGAGCCGCCGAAACCGAGCTTCGCGCTTCATTGATACCAAAATTAACCAGATTTTGAATCATTGCCTTTGGGTCGCCCGCTGCCTGTTGCGCTGAATCAAGCATACGGTTTATGTCTGAAAAGTCGCCGCCGTTGCCTGACAGGAAGTTTATTCCGTCCATCACATCGTTAAAGCGGCTCTCAATGTTGGAGGCTTTTGCATCAATCGCCGTAAGCTCATCAGAAACGCCCGCGACTTTTAATGTGTAGGAGTACATTGACAACGTTCCTGCTGTTTGTGTCAGCGCGTAATGTATGCGCACTTGTGCCGTTACAATGTTTACAAGGCTCAAGATTGATACGACAAGCAACACGAACGGGATAAACGCTCCGACTGTTTCTACGACTATGTATCCATTTTCTGTTTTCATAGAGTTTCCTTTCTTAGCGCGAGCGAAGCCCGCATTGGGAACGCCGCTAATATCCCCTACAGTCCGTCACGCTGACGGGCACGGTTTTCGGCATACCCAAACCTCGCGAGCTTGAGAAATTCTGCGAGAAAACCATTGATAAAAACAACATACGCAGGTCAACGGTTGTTGTAATGTTAAAGTCTGTTTTCATGTCCTCAAGCCTGAATCTGCCTGATGCCGACAGAGCCTCTGTCATTTTTCCTTCGTCGGCGCAAACGCTCCCCTTGTAATTTACTATGTTCCACTCAATCAGGTCTGCGGCACGGTTTGTAAGGAGTGTTGCCATATTTGACGTTACCGCGCCTTTAGCAAGGAAAAAGAATAACAAATAGTGCGAATATGAAAGCCCCTTATCATTCTCGTTATCATCGCCTTTGACAGTATCAACGGTCACATTTGTAAGTGCTGTTACAAGACCTGACGGACTGCATATCCACTGCCCCCCTTTTCCGCTTTTTATCAAAGGCACTGTATACCCTGCGCGCAAGTTTGCTACGTCAACCGTTGATTCCGCCGCGACGAATGCCGCACGCGCCAGTTCTCCGAGTACAATACCAAGCGGAGGATTCCACGAAAATGCCGCCCGTATCGAGTTTATGATATTGCTGACCTCCGCAACGGAAAACACGGTTATGTAATTGCATATCATACGCACCAAATATATGAGCCTTGTTACGGCACTCAGATTTTTCCCCGCATTTTCACTGCCATTGTAAAGATACTCCCATTCCGACTGGAAAAAGTAGTTAACCTCCGGTCTGAGCGGTATGCCTGACATTGATTTCGGGAATGTAACGCCACTCAGCTCGTCTTTCTTTTTGCCGTTTATTTCCGGTCTGGCGGTCGTATAGTTTGAAAACATTGATGTGCAGTATGTGAGCAGCAATATGTAATCACCTGCGCGTGCTATCGTTCCCTGCGGGCTTGAGATTACTCCTGTTATCGGATGCGCGGAGATTTCTGAAACAGAGGCGGATATATCCCCTGCTTGCTCTGCGCCTGTATCATCAACGCTCCCGTTGATGTATTTAGCTCCGAGCGGGTTATTTGCAAGCCCTGAGTACGCATCGCTCGCAAGTTTCATAAGCCCGCTTATCATGTTTCTTTGCTTCTTTTCGGAGTTTTCGCCGCCTGCTTCCTCCTGCTCATCGTAGAGCTTAACGGGAGGCACATTCGGCTGTTTCATCATTCTTTCCAATTCCTCAAAAAATAGTCTATTGTCGCCCGAATGTTCCCGAAATTTCAAAAAACCGGGGGGCATATTGTAGCTTATATTTTCGTCTGAGTAAGAAGATAGCTTTGATGCTATGTTATTGCTCGCGTTAATTGCCAACGGAGCATAAGATGTTAAGTTTTCCATTTGTTCGCGTGTGAGGCGCGGAGCAGACGGATTGTCTTTGTTTCTGTACTCCGTACCCATGAGCATTTCTGTTACAGGCCCGTCAATATACTCATAGCCGCCGTCTTTGAAGATTGCCGCCATACCCTCAATGTTTTCCCACTTTAAGAGGTCCCGATACATCTCTATAACCGATTTGTCCGAACCGGGACTTTTTTCCATAAGTGCCGCCCGTAGCTCGTCATTACATTCGCCGTTATTAACACGCCGCTCTAATTCATCAACCTTACGCGCTAATTCTGCGTTTACAGCATCTATCTCTCTCGCTATTGTCACAACCTTGTCAAACTCAGGCTTAAATCTACGCGCCCGATTTATTGCGTTGTCAATTGTTTTGTTCAAGCCTTGAGGATTAGACCGAGTGCCGTCGTCCTTTACTATCGTGCCGCCCACTACCCATGCTTTGATATGATTCAGCACCTTCTTGTATTTTTCCTCATATTCCGCTATTTTCTCCGCAAGCTCCGCCTTTTTATCAGGGTCTTCTTCATCCTCCTGTTTTTCGCTATACTCCTCCCATTTTTTATAGTAATCCCTTAAACGCCCGAACTCCGGGCGCATATACGTCAAATAACTCGACACATTTCCGACCGCTCCGGCAGGGTCGCTTGGAACAATCGCGCATTTGTCAGCCTCAAGTATTGCCTCATAAAGCTCCTTGTATTTTTCATACATTGCCGCTATGGTTTCATCTATTTCCAATTTATCTTTTATAACCTCTGTATCTTCCTTAAATGTGCTTGAACCGAGTAGCTCCATTACCTCCTTGACTATGATGACAGGACCGCGGAGCTTCATATATTCCTCGATTTGACGGCGAAGCACGTCAGGGTTGCGTAGATTCATGTTTTCGGCAAACTCAATATCTTCAAGTGACAGGTTGCTTCCATAAAAAAGCTGTAATGTCCCCATAGATATATCTCTGCGTTTTTCTCCAAACACGGTAACGCTTATGTACTCGTCAAGCAGCTCCGCTAATATCGGGTCGTTTTTCGCAACTCCGAACACACCGTAGAGGTCTTGAAGAAGCGCGTTATACTGTGACAGCACGGAGTTTGCCGCAAGCTGATTCGCATCTTGAACGATACTGCGAGCCGTGTAAATTCTCGTGAGGTCAACCGCCGTTCCGCTGATAAGGACAGCAGGTATCAAGAGTAGTGTTACAAAGACTGTCACCGCGCCTTGTGTGTTTTTGATTAGATTTTTCAACATTGCAATCTTCCTTTTTCCTTGCCGTTTCGTTTAATTGACCCGATGATGAAGGTTTGACAATAATTTTACAATTCGCAATACGTTTACCAACCCAGGAGTGATTTCACTTTGTTTCCGTATTCGCCGATTGCTTCTATCATGGCGTTATCTTTAAGCCCGAATTTCTCGAATATGTAGTTTGCAAAATCTGTCGTCATGTCCATATTCCGCACGAACTCATCCCCGTTTTGCACTACAGCTGTTGACGATGCCGACACTGTAATCGTTCTTGGGAATCCAATCAGTGATAAATTTACCAATATTGGATATTCCCGCGAGGCTTCAACGATGATTTCGTTATAGATGAGCCTGCTTGCGACATGGCACGAAACCGTGAGCTCTCCCGCTTTTGAGCTTAGACTGCGGCTCTCAATGTAGCTTGTAATCGCCTCGCCCTTGTCGGTGTCAATCCCGCCGACAGACGTAAGCAATGCGGCATATACATTATTTAGCTTGTCTTTGTTTGTTTCCCGATAATATGACATACTATCCTCGCTGAAGAATAGCCATGTGTCGCTCATTTCCGCCGCAAGAGCGGTTGCGGCATATTGCGTTGAATGTTGCAGTACCGCCTGTGACGGCAGATACACCGCAATAAGCACGAGCGCGGCAAATATCATTGTCATAATCGGGAAGAGGATGGTCGCTTCAACTACGGCATCTCCGCTTTCATCGTCGATGAAGCGACCCTTTCGCGCTTTTACGATATTGTGTTTGATGTGATTTGTTCCCATAATTCCTCTAACCATCCGCTCAAAAATCCCCAAATGATAACTACTGCGAGTACCGCAACCAAAATCAGCAGTATTGCTACTACAACACCTGACAGTCCGCGCTCGTCCGTTTTGATGTCATATACAAGCTGTGCGGTTTTAAGTCCTGCTTTTTGCAGGGTGTTTTGTAATTTTCTCCACATTTTCTTTCCCCCCTTTCTTTCATATTCCTTTTTTGTTTCCCTTTTTTATACTTCGCTATCCCATCCCGCTCTCATACTCCTATTTCACGTCCCTCTATCCCGCCCCTCTGTTCCGTCCCGCTCGCACGCCCCTCTTTCATAGTCCCGAAAAGTTCATTGCTATCGGAACCATCAGCATTACAAGTATCGCAAGAAATAAAAGCATTGTCGGTATCATCAGCTTTGAATTTGCCTTTTCTGCATCGCGCTTCGCTATGTGCCTGCGCTCCTGCCACGCCTCGCGTGCCATGTCCTTTAGCAATCTCCCGATTTCAGCATTCCCTTTTGACAGATTTTGCATAATCGCCGATGCTAACTTTGCCGTTTCCTTTGTGTTGCAACGGCTGATAAACCCGCCGTAAGCTACCTCAGGACTGACAAGATTGTCGAGTTCCTTTGATGTTTTCCGCATTTCCAAGTACATTTCCGTTTCTTGACTGTATGCGGTTTCTTTCCACGCCCTATCCATAATCATGCCCGACGTGACAAGCAGAGCTAACTTTGAAACCACATTCGGGAACTGTCTGCTGATACTCTTTTGACGTTTCCTTACTAAATCACTAAGTTCGTCATATATTCCGTATATCAGAACCAAAACTAAGACAGACCCAAGCCCCATGATTCCCATTCCTGCCATATTGTTGCCGAACCCAAGTATCACAACGCCTATTGTAAGGGTGACGGCGATTCCGATTATCGGGTATGACAGCATTTTTGCCAGTATTTGACTTGCCTTGTGCGCGGCACGCTTTTTGCCGTACAGCTCAAAGCACTTTGAGAGTATTATTTTGCGAAAAGAGCTTTTTCCGATTGCCTCTATCTCTCTTTGCAGTACATATCCCGGCATTATGAATATTTCTGACCCGTTAGACCTTCCGCTTTGTAACTGTTGCACTTCACCTCTCAACTTCTCTATTTTCTTGTGTGCGTTTTTCTCAAGCGACTGCTTGATGTGTTCGGCAATACTTCCGACAAGCCCTGCGGTATTTATATGCGCAGAAAGTTTCCTGCTTTGCGTATTGACCTTTGCGGTCAGCTTGTTTACAGCGGCAATATTATCAAAAATAGCTGTTTCTGAGGCTTGCTTGCAGTCATCATCGTTTGCTCGCATAAGCAATAAAGTCCAAGCGATTATCAGCAGTGTTGCGACTGTCAGTATGGCAATTAGCATTGTTGTGACCTGTCCTTTCCGTTTTTTCGGCTATAGTTTCTTTCGGTTGCGGGCAAGTGTGGTTCGCCTTGCAATAAGGCTGCTACGGGCGAGCTGTGTTCGTTTTACAGCTTCACGTTGCTGTATTTTCTTGCGAGCGCGTAACTGAGGGCAAAAACTATCAGCCCGCCTGTGGAAACAATCCGCCCTGCCCCTGTTGTATAAATTGCATCCATGAACCCCGCGCCCGCATAACCGATGATTCCGAGTATGACAAGCGGCATGAAAAGCATAATATTTACCTCTGTCTTTGCCGCTGTCATCATTGTGTCTATTTCCATTTCTATTTCCATTTTATCTATGATTATTTGCTGTGTTTCGCGGACAATTTCGTCCGCTCTGCCGGATTTGCCCTCTATCGTTTTGTATATGGTTGCAAACCCTGCTATATCCTCCAAGCCGCTCCGCTCCGCCAAATCTGAAAACGACTCGGACAGCGGAATGGCATTGTTAAACTTTCCGATAATTAAATCCAATTCCACTATGATGTCACTGTCATTCGGGTATAGAACAATCAAATCTTCTCTCGCGCTCTGCAACGACTTAACCATAGGATTTCCTGCCCGCATAGCAACAGACATAGCCTCAAGCAAATCAAAAAACTGTGTTCGCAGCTTTGAAATGCGTTTTCCTCTGCCCGCATGTGCAGACAAAAACACGTTGACCGCTCCGATTATTGCCCCGCCGACTACTGCAACCGCAATGACCTTGTAGAAAATGAACATCACAAGAAAGCCTGCCGCAGACCCCAAAAGAAATGCAAGAATATGGTCAATAATTGTAGATGGACTTTTCTTATAATCAGGTGTTTTCATAGATTTATGCCTGCTGCCTTTAGTTTGTATGTGTTCTGCATGGGATTTTCCGTGCGCTCTAAGCTACCTATGACCTTGCCTTTTGTGCTTTTTTCCTTTTCCCGAAACTCATATAGTTTGTTCAGCTTGATTTGGCGTGTGTTCGAGTCATAGCCGACCACCTCTACTATTTCCATTGTCCTTCGGCTTTTATCTCTAAGACGCGAGAGATGAATGATGATGTCTATTGCGGAAGCTATTTGCTGACGTATCGCTTCAAGCGGCAATCCCTGTGCCCCTTGAAGAACCATTGTTTCCAAGCGGCTGAGTATATCGTGTGTAGAGTTTGCGTGACCTGTTGATAAAGAACCGTCGTGACCTGTGTTCATAGCTTGCAACATGTCGAGGGCCTCCGCTCCGCGCACCTCTCCAACCACAATACGTTCAGGTCTCATACGCAGAGCAGACTTTATAAGGTCGCGTATGGTGATTGAGCCTTTTCCATCCGCTCCCGCATTTCGGGTTTCAAGCCGCACCAAATTGTCAATATTCTTAATTTGAAGCTCCGCTGAATCTTCAATCGTGATGATTCGCTCGTCACGCGGAATAAAATTCGACAATGCGTTGAGGAAAGTCGTTTTGCCGCTGCCTGTACCTCCGCAGACAAAAATGTTGTACTTTGCGATAACAAGCCGCCTTAAAACTTCAGCAATATCTGCGGTCAAAGAATCGTAAGCTATCAGCTTGTCCACAGTCATAGCTTCCTCAGGAAATCGGCGCATCGTAACTATCGGGCCGTTGAGGGCTATCGGTTGCATTACAACATTTACGCGTGACCCGTCCTCTAAGCGAAAATCAACTATCGGGTCGCTTTCGTTTACCGCTCTGCCCGCCTTAGATACAAACTTTGTGATTATAATCTCAAGCTCGCGGCGGCTCTCAAACCGACTGTCTAACTTGAACAGCTTGCCCTCTTTTTCTATGAAAATATCCTTATGCCCGTTAATCATAATTTCCGTAACCTCCGGGTCAACGATAATTCTTCCCAGCACGCCCAATCCTCGAATTGCTTCAAAAACTGCCGCCGCAATCTGTTTTCTTTGCTTAAAGTTGAGCCCCGAAAGCTCCGCCCCGACTGTTGGGGTACTGCTTATTGCGACCCCGACTGTTGAGAGCCCTGCGTTTGAAACCCCGACTGTTGGGCTACCAAACGACGGCGCGGCTTTTGCGGCTTTGAGCTTTCTGTTTAACGCTTCCGTTATAATCTCAAAAAGCTCGTCATTGCTGAAATTCGTCAAGTCCGCATTGTCCTGTATTTCCTGCTTGATTTGAGCGATAAGCTCGTTGTAGGTTTGCTCTGTCATGGCTATAATCCTCAATTACATATGTTTTGCGAGTGTTCCGTATACAGTCTGCGCGTTTCTTTCTGACACACTCGGCAAAAAGATAGCTGTTTCCACCGAAGCTGTCGCTTTCATCAAGTCTTTGTCCGCTTCGGTCAACGCTTCACTTTCATTAACCACAAGCACGAGCTTTTCCTTGATTCCCTCATACACATTACTCTGTGAGATAAATTGCGTTAGCTTTATTCTCGCAGTATCTGTCGGGTCTGTGACAAGCAGTATTTTGTCCGCCAGCTCAAAAATCTGTCGTGTACGCGAATCACACATACATGACATATCTATGACAAGCTCCCCCGTAACTTCTGCGCAACAGGTCACAAGCTCACGGATATTTTCGGGAGAGAGTATACATATGTCGTCAAAGTTATTCGGAGCGCACAAGTATTTTATTCCGTTTTCATTGCTTTGCATTGCCTGTATGAGAATTTTTATGTTCCCCGTGTTATTTTCCAGCATTTCAAATACCGCGCTGATACTCTTTCCTTTTTCGCTCAAATACACGGGTGAGGCGGTGAAAAATTCCATATTCAGGTAGAACACATCTTTTTCTTTTGCCGCTCTTGACGTTGCGTAAGCAAGCGCGACAGTTGTTTTCCCAACCCCGCCGCTCGGCGACCATACTGCCGTTACAGTCCCTTCCGTTTCGCCTGAAATGTATCCGCTTCCCGCAGCTGCGGCATAATGCTCCAAAACGTCAGCCATAATTGATGATATGCGCTTGTGTTTTTTAACATACCTTGCTTGGGGTTGTGGCTCACCGTTCGAGCTTGCCGCTTCTTTGCCTGTCCATAAAAGCAACGGTAAGGTCACGGAAGTCAAGTCCGCCTCTCCGATGAGCGTTTCGTCCATTAACGCAACATCATATCGCCTTGACGACAGGGATTTGCGAAGCTGTGCTATTGTACTGCAAACGCTGATTTCCATAGTATCCGCATGATACTCCGAGATGTATTCCGAAATGTGTTCGGTATATGCGGTATCTTCGGCCGCTATCAATGTTTTTACTCTCATCATATCTGACTCCTCGCATAAAAATTTGGTAGTACAAAAAATTTCCCTTTGGGAAACCGATTGTACACGAGTGTTTTCTATGTTGTCAACAACATTTATTCAATATTTTGCTTTTATAACTCTCCATATTCGATATGTTTTTCTACATATATTTAGTTCTTTTATTTACATGCTTCATAATAATAAAACCGAGCTTCATCGTTTTCCAACCACAATTCAACCCGAAAAATATTTTTTCAATCGGGCGAGAAACAGCCGACAGATGCCGCACACACAAAAAAAAGCGTGCTTTGCGGCGAGTTCTTGGGATTTCTGTCTTATCGCGAGAGCTCCCTTATTTTCGCCGCATTGCACGCTTTTTTGATTTATTCAGTTTTTTATTATTTCATTCTTCTTTTTCTCGCGACCGCCGCTGTAACTCCTGCCGCGACTAACAAAACTGCTGCCGCCGCAAGCCCGATTACAATGATTTGTCCGATTATTGATTTGGGCTCAGGGTCGGTCGGGTCGGGGTCAGGCGGGTTCGGGTCGAGCGGGTCGGGGCTTGCTGTCGGTGTTAGTGTCGGTGTAGGTACATCCGTCGGCGTGGGTGTACCCGTTGGCGAAGGCGAGGGTGAGGGCGAGTGAGAGGGTGTGGCTGTCGGAGATGGCGTGGCGGTCGGGGCGACAACAGGTGCAGTCGCGCTTGCCGAAGTCACGGTACTGACATTCAGGTTTGCTGTACCCGCCATACGCTTATACCCTGTGACGGTTTCATTCGGCTTGACTGACCTTGTTCGTGTGCCGCTCCAAGTTCGGTTATCGAAGCTGTATTCAGCCCCTGCCGTTTCCGGGATTGTCACCGTGTAATCAGTCGTTCCGTTAGCTGTTATTTGCAAATTAAAAGCAGCAGGAGCGAGTTGGTTGGCTTTAGTCACCGTGACGGTGCAAGTGGCTTGGAACGTGCCGCCGCTTGTGTCATTTGCACTCGCCGTAATTTTCGCTGTGCCTACGCCCATTGCTGTAACCTCGCCATTGTTATTCACAATCGCCGCCGAAAAATTATCAGATGTCCATGTAACGCCTTTGTCGGTGGCATCAGCGGGGCTGACATTTGCTGTCAGGGTTTCGCGCTCCCCATAGACTAAAGAGGTCGAGGTCTTGTTCAGGCTGATACCGTTTACGCTCACATTACTAACCGTCCATTGAGCATAGAGAGTTGTATCGACAGCAATGATGAAGGTTGAGTTCGGTGCGTATGAGCCCCCGCTCCCGTCAGCTCTCGTGTTCCAGTTAGCAAAAATATAGCCTGTTTTTGAAAGCGAACCAACATTGCCAAGTGCGGTAACGCTGTCCCCGTCATTGTAGGGCGAAAGCGCATCCGTCGGAGCAGTCCCGCTCGTATTACCGTTGCCGTTATAGGCCACGGTGTATTTCTCCGCTATCATAGTCGGGACAAGGCGGATATATTGATATGATTTGTCGTAGGGGAAAGCCCCGCTGCCTGATGTTCCTCCCGCACTCGGTACGGTATTGTGTTCGTAATCCCACAAGCCGTCGATAGTAACAAATCCGAGCGCACCGCCGTCACCACTGCCGATTGCCGACTGCGTTCCGTCCCCGCCGCCCGCCGTCGCCGTGACAGTTCCGCCGCTGATATTTATATTGCCTGCGGGCTGACCAAGACCGCCGCCGATAGCGGCACTTAAACTGCCCCCCTTTGCCGTGATTGTTCCGTTGATAATATCGAGCTTGCCTGCGCTTGTGTTGATTGCCGCGCCCTGCCCTGTTTCGGGGGCATCGGCATTATTCGTTACGCTGAGTGTTCCTTTATGATTTGTGCTGTCGTCGCTGACTGTAAGGCTATGACCTGCGGTGACGAGAATACCGTTCCCGCTGTTGCCGCTTTCGGCATCTAAGGTAATCGTCAGACTGCGGCCGTTAAGGTCGAGTATGATGTCGCGTTCAATTGTGAGTTGCGTACTGCCGCTAATACTTGCGGCAAGGCTGACAATCCCTGCATCGCCGTCAACAGAAACCGCTGTTTGCAGTTCATCAAAATCGGAAACGGAAACTTGATTGACAAGGGTAACGCCGACAGGTCCTTGCAAAAGCGGGTTGTCTGCGCCGCTGTCACCTGTAGTCAGGACAGGCGACCCTTGCATATTGTCAGGGTCTGTTACGTCATCTCCTCCCGTACAGCCTATGACTGCGTACAAGCTGATAATGGCAATCAGCATAAGTGCTGTTATATTTCTCCTCATTTTGTCACTTCCTTTTCTTCTCTTGGGATAGTCATAATACTAAAAAAAGCCCCAAAATGCAAATTTTTAGGATAGTATCAACACTTTTACCCTAAAATGTTTTACAAAAATTATTAGTGTGAAGCGAGCAACCGTCAAAAGGTGTACCTTTTGACGGTTTTCTTAATTCCCTCGCTTTTGCAAGGTTTTAGCCATTATAGCAATAATTTAGACCGAAAACAATCTCATTTTCGCTGAAAATTTCGGAGATTGAGAGAATTTTGGGTTATTTTGACATTCCCCAAAAGGTACACCTTTTGAAGAAAGGTCGGTCCTATGAATGAGCAAGTCAAGCTCGTACTGAAGAATCCGAGATTTTTATTCATACCTTTTCTTTATTGGTTTGGGCGCGGTATTTCTGACGAACCCTATCTCAAGATGATGTACAGATTGCGGACGGGGCAGAAGCTAAACCTTGAGAGTCCCAAAACTTACAACGAGAAGATGCAATGGCTTAAGCTTCACAATCGCAAAACGGAGTATACTCAAATGGCGGACAAGTATGCTGTTCGTGAGTTCGTCGCTGACAAAATCGGCGCAGACTATCTCGTCCCTCTTTTGGGAGTATATGATAGCTTTGACGAAATCAATTTCGACGAGCTTCCTAATCAATTTGTCTTAAAATGCACGCACGATTCAGGGAGTGTTGTCATATGCAGGGACAAAGAGCGTTTTAATAAGACTGCCGCACGAAAAAAACTGCAAAAAGCACTAAAGCGTGATTATTTCGCTGCCAAAAGAGAGTGGTGCTATCAGGGTGTCACGCCGAGAATCATCGCCGAGGAGTTTCTGGGTGAAAATATATCGGACTATAAAATACACACCTTCGGCGGTCAGGCAAAAACAGTGCAGGTGGATTTTGACAGATTCATCAACCATAAACGAAACATATACACAGCGAGTGACTGGGAATACATTCCCCTTTCCATAAGATACCAAACTGACCCCAACAGAGTTATAGACAGACCCTCAAAACTTGCGAAAATGCTTGAATTGGCGGAAAGATTAGCTGAGAATATCCCCTATATGCGCGTTGATTTGTACTTTGTCGGCGGAAAAATATATTTCGGCGAAATCACATTTTATCACGAAGCCGGATTAAATCGTTTCACCCCGTCGGAATACGGCACACAGTGGGGCGACTGGATAGAGCTAAACACGCTCGCATGAATTTATTATGCGGTCAAATCCTTTACCACCTCTCCCGCAATAATCAGCCCAACCACCGCAGGGACAAAGGCGTTGCTTCCGGGGATTTGCCGTCTTGCGGTGCATTTCCTTTCTGTTTCGGGCGGACAAACACAGTTTAGCTTGCAACTCTCCTGCATATCTTCTTTCAGCGCAACGGGAATTTCTTTTGAATAAACCACTTTCAGTTTGGACACACCGCGTTTGCGAAGCTCCTGCCGCATAACCTTAGCAAGCGGACAAACCGAAGTGTCAAATATGTCCGCAACCTCAAACGCCGCCGCATTCACCTTGTTCCCCGCACCCATAGAGCTTATTATCGAAATCCCACATTCGTTCGCCTTAACCGCAAGCTCAATTTTTCCGGACACGGTATCAATAGCATCAATAACATAATCATACTGTGATAAATCAATCTGTGATGATGTTTCGGGCAAATAAAACATTTTGAAGGTGTTGACCGTTACATTCGGGTTGATTTCCAATATGCGTTCTTTTGCGGCATCTACCTTAAATGCTCCGATGTTTTTTCTTGTCGTGTAGATTTGACGGTTAAGATTTGTCACGCAAATTCTGTCGTCGTCAATTAAGTCTATTCTTCCTATTCCGCTTCGGGCAAGAGCTTCCACAGCATACCCGCCAACGCCGCCTATCCCGAAAATCGCAACCTTAGCGGCAAACAGCTTCTTCATTCCGTCTTTACCGAAGATTAGCTCAGTTCTGGAAAATTGATTAAGCATGTTGAAGTCCCTTTCGTATGTGTTGGGGGGTGGGGGGCTACTATTTTGTGACCGCTACTACTTTGCACGACCTCTACTGCGATTGCGGCGGTAAACCTCAGCGGTAATAATACAACCGAAGCCAAAAGCAATCACCGCAATTTCAAGCAAAAATCCGCGCTCATCTCCCGTCTGCGGCGACCTTGGTTCACCTCGTGTATTTGTAAATACCACCGCGACATTGTTATCAACTTCAATAACTCCTGAAACCCCGTTCACGGCTGTGGTAGTATTGCCGTCGCCTACCGTATATGTCACAGCATAATCTGTTGTAAGCTCCTCAATTATATAAGTACCTTCCATTACATTGTGAATTATGGCTGTTTCACCGCTTTTCAGCGATAAAACCGTGTTACCCTGTCCGCTCAGACGGTCTGCCGTTATTCCGTTGCCGCTGACTACCCAAGTCCCCGTTTGCTCATTCACGCTCAAAGGAACTGCCGCCACAGGTTCTAAGCTCCCTTGTGCATCGGGGCGCATGAGCGTAATTCTGAATTGAAACAGCATGTCAGCGGGAATATTGCCTGCGGTTCTTTTCGTTAATCTTAACTCGTGTGTACCTAAAGCGTAGTTGCCGAACGCCACACGAAGCTGATGGTCCTCGTCAATGTTAAGACTGCTCGTGGAAAATGTTTCGCTGCTCACATCGTTCCACCGCAACGCCTCGACCCTCTCCGCCTGCGTGTCAAAGGTCATTCCCGCACGGTCGTAGAGCCTTGTCGCATAGGTTATGTATGAATACCCTGCGCCCGGGTCGGTTTCGGTGACACGGTATTCCAACGCGGGGTCAAGTTCAAAAAACGCGGCTTGTGTGGTACTTAGCCTGAATGTCCCATTCATGCCGGGCGTAACTATTTTACTTGGGTCATCTATATTTTCACCGCTTAAAACAATCGGCACCCACGGATTTTCCGTTTCAATTGCCCTGCCCTCCAACACAAAATCATATGTCCCCGCAACAAGGCGACCGGAAAACAGGTTATCCGAAGCAACCTTTCCAACCCAGAGAAACGCCAGATTTGCCCTTTCGCGATTCGGCCACCTGCTGTTATAAAACGTCACCATACCAACGTCCAAATCCCCGTCGATTTGAAAAGCACTGCTCGTTTGGCTGTTGCCCGAAGCAGGAATCGGTGCTGCCGCTATGTCGATGTTAAAATGCGGAGTTTGATAAGCACTGTCGAGGTTTATCTCCTCAACTCTGAAAAAATCGCTCGTGCTTGCAGGTAATCCGTCGATGTATGCAAGCCCGCCGTTTTTCAGCGTAAACGTGTTTTCGGCGAAATCTACGGAAAACGCTCCGTATATCGGGTACTCGCTCAAGTCCACGGTTGTCCATGTACCCCCCGCTGTCGGGGCGTGTTGCAGTTGAAATGTAAATTCAGCATCCGCATCTATAGGGGTTGCTCCCTCCACCACTTTGGAAATGTAGATACGTCCATGCTCATCAATGGTGCTGAATGAAGCACGCGCATAAAGATTTGCTCTTGTGCCTGTTCTTGCCGCTCCGATAAATGCCTGTATCGTGTCCCAATTTTGCGCGCTGACATCGTGGTAGAGGTACGACACGGGCGTTCCCTCTGCTAAGTTTACATCAATAGCCCCTGCAAACGCTTCAACTGTCAGCTTGTCGTTTTCTAAAGTCCTGCCTACAGGCACGCATAAGTAGAAATCTGTATCAACTCCGTTAACTACCTCAATGTACTGCGCCGATTGGGTTGTGCCGTAAATCGTACCACTTTCTAAGGCTTGCGCGGAATCAGCCGTTTCGGAGAAAATAATTCCCGCAGAATCTTCTCCCAAAACCTGTAAATACGCCCCTATCGTGCCGCCTGTGTTAATAGCCCCGTTTACCAAGTCCGCCTTTATTTTATACGGCCCGTAATAGTTGTATGTGCCATCCGGGGTTTGCGGCGAAACTCCCGTTTTGTCAAGCGTTATCTCAAATGTTGTCACTGATGAAGAAACGGTCGTCGCTCGATTGCTTTTTGCATCTGATACCAAAAGCTCCGTCAGCTTGTTAAAGGCATCCCTTCTCGCCGACAGTCCGCCTGCTGAATCTAAAGTGGTTGATACGACACTAACATCGTCATTTGCGAGTATTTTCCATATGGCTACCTTCGTCGCCATCATTGCCACTTCTTTGTCAATATTTGCCGCAATCTCAGGATACATGGTTTTCAACCGTGCCACACTGTCTTGACTCTCCCTATCATTTGCCAAAAAGTCACCGCGATAGCCGTTAACCACGACCCAGTTTACCTCGTCCTCGCCCAAGGTCATTGCGCCTGAGTATGCCCAAGGCACGCCCGACACATACCCCGACAGCGTGTCAACGGTTGCGGGCCATATCCATTGCGTTGTACCGCCCAAGCCCGCAACTCTTGAATGAAACGGCGTGAAAGGGTCTATGCAGTAGACTTGACTTGATATTTCCGTGCCTCCGATTGGTACGTCCTCAGCACCCGTCCATACGCCGCGACCGGGATAATTGATGTTGTAAGTAATTTGAACATCGTCACGGTATCTGAGCGTGAGGGTGTATGTGTCCTCCGCTCCCTGTGCAAGAGTTGAGGACAGCACAATCACTGACAGCAGTAAAGCTGTCGAGATGATTATGCGTTTTTTTGCTGATTTTAGAGTCTTCATATTGTTTACAGTCCTTTCAGATTAGTTCGGGTTTGGGTTAGCTTGATTTTTGCTTAATTCGGTTTCGGTTAGCTTAATTTATGCTTATCTTGGTCTTTTTTTAGTTCGGATTTCGCTTAACTCGCTGAAATTAGTGCCGCGTACACTAATAAACGCTCGTATTTGTCGGGGCTGTTCGTACACGTTGACAAAACGAGCAATTGGTTGATTTCAGACGGCGTGTTTGAAAGCTCTGCGACTACATCGGAGTGTGCGGCTGAAAGCTCTGCGACCGCTTCGGGCGGCGAGTTAAAAAGCCCTGCGACCGCTTCGTTTGCGCTTTGATATTCAAGGTCATAGATTTCATCCCACGCATCGGTGAGCTTCGCGGCAAACGCACGGTATACCAAAACCTCATATTCTAAGGTCATAATGTAGATATTCGGGCTGTTTTCCAAGAATATCAAATCTTGATACTTGTGTAGCGGCGCGAACATAGTCCCGTCCTTTGCGTTGTGCCCGTACAATATAAAAACAGGCGAAGCGAACCCATCCGCAAGGCGGCTGTCCATAAAAATTGCCCCCGCAGGGTTTAACTCCCCCGCAAAGGTTCTTTGCATATAATAGGTGTTGTCCTCCCCTTGCACTACGGGGTAATCAATGAGGTCGTCTATGCTAATCCAACCGATGAAATCGGGATTAAGTGCCAACATTTCACTAAATATGTCAGGCAAATCCTTTACTTGCGGCAGTAGCTTCGTTGTGTCGGAAAAAGTCGGCTCATGTTCCGTTTGATGTGCAAAAGGCTGTGTTTCCCGCACCACTTCCGTGATTGTTGCGCCGAAAAGCTCACTGAGCCGCTCATACTCCTCACGGGCAGCAGCGTACTCTTTCCCTATCGTGAGCAGACTTTGCCCCGCTGCGGTGATGAAAAACACCCCAATCGCAATCAAAGAGAAGTAGATTATACGTCCGCGTTTTGACAGACGGACACTGCGATAATCCCGCTGTTTGCAATCCTTTGGCTTTTTATTGCCAAATAGCTTCCACATCTGTTTTATACTCCAAGATTTACTCAAAAACTGCCTAAGCAAAGAAAACGACATAGCTCCATACAATATATCGTGCTTTTTTGAGATTTCTTTACTATATGTTGGCGAAAAAGTACGCGCATTGCATCATTCACAACCAACAAGTATTGCATTTACTCAGCGGGTGATGTAAAATGGTACACATGAAAGCTCTTATAATTGTTCTCATAATTATAATATTGATTCTGGTTGGGGCGATTGTTTTTGTTCTGCTCGGTTATGGGGGGCAAGCACCCGCCGATACGGACACGGATAACAACGGGCACATTGCAACATATGAACCCTACACACCACCCCCCGATGCAAGCCTTGACCCGAACTCTAATACGGGAGTGCCGTCCGACCCGAACAATCCTCAAACGCCCGATTCGGGCAACAACTCCGATAATGGGTCAACATCGGGCACAGACCCCGATTCCACTCTCGACGGAAATGAAACGCCACCCCCTGACCCAACCTCGCAGGAAACAGAAGAACAGCTCAATGACAGGCGTAATATCATGCTAATGCAAGCAGAGGAGCATTATATGGCGGGGCGTTATGCGGAGGCCCTTGCTCTGTTGCGTAAGGATTCGACTTTATTTAACGACGACACGGAGCGTCTTGAAGCAGAGGTTTTGGCGGCAATGGGAAATTAAAAGTTTGAAATTTGAAAATAAATTTCAAATAGCAAGGAAATCACGCAATGGTTCGTTTTTTTGCGACTCCCCAAGACATAAGTGAGAAATCTATCCTGTTAACCGCTGAGGATTCGGCGCACATACGCTCGCTCAGGCTTCGCCCGAACGAGCAGTTTGTCGTTTGCAATGGGCAGGGTATTAACTATGTGTGCTGTTTGAGCGAGCGGCAATCACTCGACAAAACCCGCGAAAAACGCTCTTTTGCAAACATAATAAGTCAAGAGGTGTCGATATCCGAGCCCTCTGTAAGCTGTACTGTTTTCATAGCCTACGCAAAGGGTGAAAGGCTTGATTATGCAGTGCAAAAGTCCGTCGAGCTTGGAGCGTCAAGTATTGTATTGTTTGCATCAAAGCGGTGTATTGCTGTACCCAATGATGCTCACGCGAAAACAGAACGGCTTCAAAGAATTGCGGCAGAAGCCGCAAAGCAAAGCGGCAGAGGGGTTATCCCCGAAGTGTCCGCAGTAAAAGATTTCGACGTTGTAATAGACGTTGTAATAAACACGGCGAAAAACTTTGACCTGGCTATAATGTTTTATGAGGACGAGCGCGAGCTGCACCTCATGTCCGTATTAGAGCAAGGCTTTCCCTTAACGGCTCAAAAAAAACAACCACAAGAGAGTGTCAGGACTATAGCGATAATAACGGGTCCTGAGGGTGGTTTTGACCACTCGGAGATAGAGCTTGCAAAATCTAAGGATATTCCCATTGTAACTCTGGGGGCAAGGATTTTGCGTTCGGAAACCGCTCCTATTGCCGCCCTCTCCGCGATTATGTACCACACGGGGAATTTCTGACTTTTCCGCTCCGCCGCCATCAAGACACCGTGCGCGTTTGATTTTCCGCGATTATGTATCACACTAAGAACTTGTAGCCTTTCTAATCTGGGCGCGTTTAATTTTTCCGCTGATTGTTTTCGGCAGTTCGTCCACAAACTCCACAATTCTGGGGTATTTGTAGGGGGCTGTCATTTTCTTTACATAGTTTTGAATGTCCGTCGCAAGCTCCTCTGACGGGGTATAGCCCTTACCCAACACGACGGTCGCCTTTACCACATTCCCGCGTTTCGGGTCGGGTGCGCCCGTAACCGCACATTCGAGCACTGCTTCGTGCTGTGATATTACGCTTTCAACCTCAAACGGGCCTATGCGATAACCCGAACATTTTATCATGTCGTCGTTTCGCCCGACAAACCAGTAGTACCCGTCGGGGTCGCGCCATGCTGTGTCACCCGTGTCATACACGCCGCCCGCAAACGCTTCCGCCGTCAGCTTTTCGTCCTTATAATACCCCTTAAACAGCCCTATTGCCTGCGTGTTTCGCACGATTATTCGCCCTTCCTCGCCGTCCTCACAGGTGTTGCCGTCGGCATCCACAAGGTCTATGTCGTACAGCGGGGCGGGCTTACCCATAGAGCCCGCTCTGGGCTCAAACCATGAAAAGTTTGCAATCAGCACAGTAGATTCCGACTGCCCGAAGCCCTCATACATGTCAAGCCCCCACGCATCCTTTATTTTATTGAATATCTCAGGTGAAAGCGGCTCTCCCGCATTGCCGCAATGTTCAATTGAGCTGAAATCATACGCTTCCATGCCCTCCGCCAGCATGAACCTGAACATGGTGGGGGGGGCGCAAAACGTCGTTATGCCATACTTTTCAAGCCTTTCCATCACTTTTTTCGGCTCAAACTTCTCCATGTCATACGCAAAAATCGGAGCGCCGCAGATAAACTGTCCGTAGATTTTGCCCCAACCGAACTTCGCCCAACCTGAATCTGACATTGAGTTGTGGAACTTATCTTCGCGTACCTGTTGCCAGTATTTTGCCGTTACAATATGCCCCAGCGGATGTGTAAAATCGTGAAGCACCATTTTTGGCATACCCGTAGTGCCTGATGTAAAGTAAATCAGCATTGGGTCGGTGTTTTTTGCGCTGACCGCTTCGGTCAATTGCGGAAAAACGTCTGAATATTTCTCAATTTCCTCATTGAAACCAAGCCACCCGTCGCGTTTACCGGGCGTGAGAATTTTCGTCGAAACAGTCGGACATTCGGGGAGAGCTTCTTCCATTTGCGTAGCGATAAAATCCGCTCTGTCGCTATAGCACACGACCGCCTTAACCTCTGCGGAGTTTGCGCGGTATATTATATCCTTCGCCGTAAGCTGCATAGTCGCGGGAATAATGACAGCACCGAGCTTACACAGCGCGATTGCCGTAATCCAGTATTCAAACCGTTGGCGCAACACGCACATTACAACATCGCCTTTTCCTATTCCAAGCGCGGTAAAATAGTTTGCCGCTTTGTTTGACAGCTTACTAAGCTCCCCGAACGTGAACCTGCGTTCCCCTCCGTTATCGTCGCACCACAAAAGCGCGAGCTTATCGGGGGACTTCTCAGCCCAACCGTCAACTATGTCAAACCCGAAGTTGAACTGCTCAGGTATGTTGATTGTGAAATTTTTCATAAAGTCCTCGTATGAATCAAAGCTCACACGCGGCAGATATTTTTCCAGCATTGCTTTTCTCCTCTAAGATGTGCCGACACTCTGTTCCGTTATTACCGTTAAAAATCTTGCTTTTTCCGTTCCAACCGCTTTTTGCGCGTGCGGGTGCGTGGGGTCGAAGTATACCGCATCCCCCGCATTGAGCAGAACTTCCTTGTCATCGTATTTTATCGCAATCGTTCCCTCAAGCACAAGGTTGAACTCCTGCCCCTCATGCGTGACCGGAGCGGCATCAGGCTCGCCCGGTGTGAGCGTAACAAGCAACGGTTCCATAACCTTTCCGACAAAACGCGGGGCAAGGCTCTCAAACACATACCCCGGGTAGCGGTCAATCGTCTGACCTTTCCCGCGCTTGCACACCTGCAACGTGGATATGTGCGCTTGCTGACCTGTCAAAATTTCGGACAGCTCAACACCGAACTTGTGCGAAAGATGATATAACACGCTGATTGGTATATTTTTCCCGCTTGTTTCATATTCGGCGTACTCCAAGCTGTCAATGCCGAGGTCTTTTGCCATATCGTCGATAGTCAGGTCAAAGATTTCACGCAGTTCTCTAATCCGTTCCGAAATCATAAGATATTGCTCGTCCATTATATCACACCCCTTTTGGCAATCTTACTGGTTTTCTCTTTTGCTTGTCAAGAGAAATTATGATATTATTGCTATTATTCGCAAACTGCTCTTAAAATTACGCAAAAATTTCATGCACAGAGCATCAAAAGCACCGCCCCTGTCATAGCACCGCCGTCATACCGCCCCCGTCATAGCACCGCCCCCGTCAAAAAAATCTGTAAGAGGTAACTGCGTGGCAAGAAAAAATGAACCCGTAAAATTAGATAAGGTACTGCCGAGAATTAACGCCCACATAGCAACGGGGCTGACAAACAGGCAGGTGCAGGAAAGGCTTGAAAACGGGTATGCCAACGTAAAGCCTTATTCCGCCGAAAGAACCGTATCGCAAATACTGAAAGAAAATATTTTCACATACCTAAACCTTGTGTTAATGGTTCTTGCGATATGCACGATTTTCTTCGGTACTTTCTGGAATATCACATTTCTCGGAGTTGTCATCATCAACACTATTATCGGTATTCTGCAAGAGCTACGGTCAAAACGCACACTCTCTAAGCTGCATTTTGTTACCGCGCCTAACGCCTCCGTTATTCGTGACGGCAAACGGCTTACCATACCTACAGAACAGGCGGTTTTAGATGATATTGCCATTTTCTCAGGCGACCAACAGATTTATGCCGATGCTATCGTTCTTGGCGGGGAGTGTTCGGTAAATGAGGCTTTAGTTACGGGTGAATCCGACGAGATTGTTAAAAAAACTGGCGACACGCTTTTATCGGGTAGCTTTGTCGTAACAGGAGAGTGTATTGCCCGTCTTGACAAGGTCGGGCGGGACTCGTTTGTCGCACAGCTCACCCTTGAGGCGAAAAAGACAAAGGGGAAAGCAACTGTCGGCATGGTTCCCACGCTAAAACGCTTTATTAAGGTTGTCGGTATAATCATCGTGCCTGTCGGTATTTCCATGTTTGTTCGGCAGTTACTCGTCGCAGTAGCAAATCCGCCTGCCATTCAGAGCTTATCTGACCTTTCCGCCTACTCCGCATCAGAAGCCATGCGAGCCGCCACTGATGCCGCTTCGGGAGTTGTTGATATTATCACTCATTCGACTATGGATGCTGTTCGCGATGCGACGGATGCAACGGTCGGAGCACTTGTCGCAATGCTCCCCGACGGATTGTATTTGCTCGTGTCCATTGCGCTTACCGTCAGCGTTATGCGCCTTGCAAAGAAAAGAACACTTATACAGGAACGCGGATGTGTTGAAACGCTTGCCCGCGTGAATGTTTTGTGCGTGGACAAGACAGGAACAATCACCGAAAGCAACATGAACGTAAAGGACATTGTTTTGCTTAATAAGGAGCGTTTCAGTGCCGACAATATAACAAGCATCCTTACTGATTACGCCGGAAATATGTCAGGTGAGAACGCGACTATGGAAGCAATACAGGCATATATAAACGCTCCGACAACACGGCGGGCAATGAAGATAATGCCGTTTTCTTCGGCAAAAAAATATGGCGGGATAACCTTCAGCAATGATGAATCCTATCTTCTCGGTGCGCCCGAAAGAATATTGCAAACGAAATATGACAGGTATAAAGGCACTGTTGAAGCACATTCCGCAATGGGTTATCGGGTGGTGCTTCTTGCCCGCTACAACGGAAAAATTGACGAACAGCTTAACTTAAACGGACTGACCCCGCTCGCGCTTATACTTTTATCAAATAATGTACGCAAAGAAGCCCCCGCAACCTTCGGGTTTTTCGCAAAGCAGGGTGTGAAAATTATCGTTATTTCGGGCGACAACCCCATGACCGTGTCACAGATTGCTCATGAAGCAGGAATCGAGGGGGCGGAAAGATATATTGATGCCGCCGAGCTTACCACAGACAGAAAGCTGAAACGTGCGGTAAAGGAATACATTGTTTTCGGGCGGGTCACTCCCGACCAAAAACGAAGGTTAGTACGCGCACTGAAAGCGGCGGGAAATGTCGTCGCCATGACGGGCGACGGGGTTAATGATGTACTTGCGCTGAAGGATGCGAATTGCAGTATTGCAATGGCTTCGGGCAGTGAGGTGGCAAGTCAGGTTGCGGACATTGTTTTGCTTGATTCCGACTTTTCCGCTATGCCGTCCGTAGTCATGGAGGGGCGGCGCGTAATAAACAATATTGAACGAAGTGCTTCGTTTTACTTTTCGAAAAACCTGTTTTCGCTGTTGTTTGTTCTTGCCGTTACAATCCCTACGGGCAGACTGTTCCCGCTTCAAGCGTTGCAGTTTACGCTGTTTAATGTGCTGCTGATAGGTCTTCCGTCATTTGTATTAGCTTTACAGCCTAACAAAAATCTTGTCAAGGGTAAGTTTCTTCCGAATGTGTTTAGAAACGCGCTTCCGGCAGGGCTGACCACATTTCTCGGACTAACAGGAATGAATCTGCTCGCAAGGCACTTTGACATACCAAGTAGCGACACTGCCACATTGTCGCTGCTCGTTATTTCCTTTGTGGGATTTCTTATGCTGTACAGGCTGTGTTTGCCGCTCAATGCTCTGCGGAAAGCTCTAATCATAACTGTGTTTGTGGCTTTTACTGTGGGTTTGATAATTTTTATCACACTTGGATTCCTGCCGCCTATCACAGAGGGAATATGGCTCTTGATTGGCACATGTGTATGTACTGTGCCTGTGTATCTCGGGTTGGTACTGCTGTTTCGGAAAAAGTGACGGGTTTAGCTTCGGGACGGCGATAAAAACGGTGGGACGGGTTTCCATGCGAAAAGCGAGAAACGTCAGCGGCGCAAAAACAGCGGGACGGGTTTCCCCGTCCCGAAAAATGCCCCCCTGCGGAGGGATACCTCTATCGTTTACGCCTTTTCTTTGGGTCTATTGCCGCGCCGCCCGCTTCGGAAAACTGCTTTAGCAGGTTTTTCTGCTCGGATGTCAGCGATGTCGGCACATCAACGGTAACTGTGACAAACTGGTCACCGCGCCCGTTACCGCGCAGATTAAACACGCCCTTATTGCGTATTCTGAATGTAGTGCCCGTTTGAGTTCCTGACGGAATCGTAAGCTTCACATAACCGTCTAAGGTCGGAACATCCATTTCTGCGCCGAGTGCCGCTTGCACGTAGGAAATCGGCATATTGAGCATTACCGAGTTGCCCTCTCTTTGGAAGATTTCGTGTTGCTTGATGAACACGGTTACGAACAAATCTCCCGCCTCTCCGCCGTTTATACCCGCACTGCCTTGCGTTCGTATGCTTATGGTCTGACCGTTATCTATGCCTTTCGGAATATTGACTTTAATGCTGCGTTTTCTTCGCACCATTCCCAGCCCTTTACATTTCTCACAGGGCTGATGGATTATCTTACCGCGCCCGCCGCATTTCTGGCAGTTTGCGGTGCTTTGCATTACCCCGAACATCGTGCGTTGCTGTACCGTCACAACGCCGCGCCCCTTACATTCGGAGCATGTTTCTGCTGTTGTGCCTTTTTTACAGCCCGTACCCGAACAGTCGTCGCATTTCTCAACACGCTGTATTTCAATCTCTTTGTCACAGCCAAACGCCGCTTCCTCAAAGGTGACGGTGATATTTGCGCGAACGCGCTCACCTTTGCGCGGGGCGTTGCGATTGCGGGCATCCGCTCCTCTGCCGACAGTTCCTCCTCCGAAAATGGAGCTGAATATGTCGCCGAGGTCAAAGTCCACGCCGCCGTAGCCGCCGCCAAACGGATTGCCTGCTCCGCCACCGTAGCTTGGGTCAACGCCCGCATGTCCGAACTGGTCATACCGCGCCTTTTTCTCGGAGTCAGACAAGACCTCATAGGCCTCGTTTATTTCCTTGAAGCGGGCTTCGGCTTTTGCATTTCCGGGGTTGACATCAGGGTGATATTTCTTCGCCTGCTGCCGAAATGCTTTCTTTATTTCTTCTTCCGACGCACCCTTCGTCAACCCCAGCGAGTCATAATAATCTCGTTTTTCTGCCATCTGCTTTCACATACCTTTGTTTATCTACTATTCGTCTACTACTTCATAGTCGGCATCATAGAACGGTTCCTCACCATCTCCGCCGCCACCGCCGGGCGTGAATCCATCGCCTGCTCCGCCTCCGTCTTGCGGCGGTGCTTGGCTATATAGCTTCTCACTGATAGCGTGAAATTCTTTTTCCAACGCTCCGACCGCATCCTTGATAGCCTGCGTGTCGTCACTCTTTACAGCGGTTTTTACGTTTTCAATAGCATCCGTGATTTTCGACTTGTCGTCGGCTTCAATTTTGTCACCCATTTCGTCGAGGGTCTTTTCGCTTTGGTATATCATTTGGTCGGCATGGTTGCGTGTGTCAACCTCATCCTTACGTTTTGCATCTTCTTCCGCAAACTTCTCCGCTTCCTTGATTGCTTTTTCGATGTCGTCCTTAGAAAGATTTGCTGAAGCGGTTATGGTTATGTTCTGCTCCTTGCCCGTTCCGAGGTCTTTCGCCGAAACATTGACAATGCCGTTTGCATCAATGTCGAAGGTGACTTCAATTTGCGGTATACCTCTGCGAGCGGGGGAAATCCCGTCTAAGTGGAATTTTCCGAGAGATTTATTATGCTGTGCCATTTCGCGCTCGCCTTGCAGGACATGTACTTCTACCGATGTCTGGTTGTCTGCCGCTGTTGAGAAGATTTGACTTTTCTTGGTTGGGATGGTCGTGTTGCGCTCTATGAGCTTTGTGCATACTCCGCCCATTGTTTCAATACCCAGTGACAGCGGGGTGACATCAAGCAACAGTATACCCTCTACGTCGCCGCCAAGCACGCCGCCCTGAACGGCCGCTCCTGCCGCTACGCACTCATCGGGGTTAATTCCCTTAAATCCGTCCTTACCTGTGATTTTCTTGACCGCTTCCTGCACTGCGGGGATACGTGTCGAACCACCGACAAGCAGGACTTTGTTGAGCTGTTCGACTTTTAAGCCTGAGTCCTCAATAGCGCGTTTGACCGGAATCATAGTTTTTTCTACGAGATGTGCCGTAAGCTCGTTGAACTTCGCTCTTGTCAGGGTGTAGTCCAAGTGCTTTGCCCCCGACGCATCCGCTGTGATGTACGGAAGGTTGATTGCCGCCGACGTAATGCCTGACAGGTCGGTTTTGGCTTTTTCTGATGCCTCGCGTAAGCGTTGCATTGCAAGTTTATCACTCCGCAGGTCTATGCCCGCATCCTTTTTGAACTCCGCAAGCAGATGTTCCATGATACATTCGTCAAAGTCGTCACCGCCAAGACGGTTGTTACCCGCCGTCGCGAGAACCTCGATAACGCCGTCGCCGATTTCCAAAATCGAAACGTCGAACGTACCGCCGCCAAGGTCAAAAACCATAATTTTCTGGTCTTGCTCTTTGTCAAGCCCGTATGCAAGCGCGGCGGCTGTCGGCTCATTGATAATACGCTTTACATCAAGTCCCGCAATTTTGCCTGCATCCTTTGTCGCCTGCCGTTGAGAGTCGGTGAAATATGCGGGAACTGTAATAACCGCTTCGGTTATTTTTGTGCCGAGATATGCTTCCGCATCACTTTTGAGCTTTTGCAGAGTCATTGCGGAAATTTCCTGCGGTGTGTAATTTTTGTTGTCGATTGCCACCTTGTATGCTGTTCCCATTTCGCGTTTAATCGAAGAAATCGTGCGGTCGGGGTTTGTGATTGCCTGACGTTTTGCTACATGACCGACCATGCGCTCGCCTTCCGCTGAAAACGCGACAACCGACGGTGTGGTGCGATTGCCTTCGGCATTCGCTATGATAGTGGGCTCGCCGCCCTCCATGACTGCGACACAAGAGTTTGTTGTGCCTAAATCAATTCCGATAATCTTTCCCATTGTATTTTCCTCCTAAAATTAGTTGTGTTAGTTTGCTACTACTACTGTTGAAAAACGGATTACCCTATCTCCCAACGCAAATCCTTTTTTACATTCCTCAGCTATTATTCCCTCGCCGAGCTTCGGGTCCTCGATTCTCATAACAGCATCGTGCAGGTTGGGGTCAAACGGTTCTCCGACTGTCGGTATCGGATTAACTCCCAAGCCTTTCAGAACCTCAGTGAGCTGTTGCATGGTCATCTCTATGCCCTTGTAATACGCCTCGTCCGCACATTCCATTTTTAAGGCGCGTTCCAGATTGTCATACACAGGCAGGAGCTTCCCTATGATGTCCGCCTTTGCGTTGCTGTAAATTGTGTCACGTTCTTTCGCACTGCGTTTACGAAAATTATCGTACTCTGCGGCAAGGCGCAGATATTTGTCTTTTTCCCTTGCGAGGGCTTCTGTTGCGGGAATTTCTTCTGCTGTATTGTCTGTGGGGTTACTCTCTGACTGATTTTGCTTGTCATTTGCGGATTTAGGGTCTTTGCTTGCCTGTACGCGAACGGAGTTTTCGTCGATTTCAATGTCTATTTTATTTTTGTTTGCTCTTGCTGAGTTTTGCGTGTCCTTAGGTTTCGCCAAAATCATCATCTCCTATCTTGTCGGATTTTGCGGTATTTTTTGCTTGAAGCAGATTTGAACCGGATAACAGTAAGCTCAGTCCTTGCGCGATGTATGAGAGGTGTGCGGCAACCTTTGAGTAGTCCATTCTGGTGGGTCCTATAACCCCTATCAACCCTTGCATGTTCTCCCCTGCATCATATTTTACTGCGACGACACTGGAATCCTTGAGTTCTTGCGCGAGGTTTTCGGAGCCTATGGTTATTTTTACTTCTCCCGACGTGTCCGGCGACGGTAGCTTTGCCAGTTCGTTTACGTCGGAAAGGTATCTGAATATTTGCTGCGCTTTTCCTATGTCCCTGTATTCAGGGTGGTCGAGCAGGCTTATTGCCCCCGATACCCGCGCTCCAATCGTTTTTGCTTCAACAAGCAGTTCGATTACGAACCCTGCTATGATTGCGACTATTCCGTTTTTGTCGCCGACCGCCCTTTCGGTTGCGGATATGAGCGTTCCCGTGATTTTGTCCTCCGACAAGCCTGTAAAACTTGCGTTAAATACTGCTGACAGCTTTGCCTGCATTGCGGGGTTGTAGGGTGTCGTCAGGTGTACGAGCTTGTTTTTTACCGTGTCGTTGCTGAGTAGCGCGACTATGATAAACGAGTATGAGTCAATGTTTATGAAGTCAAATCTTACGATTGTTATGACCCCAGCCGCCGCCGACATTGCGTATGCGGGGTATGTTGTGAGCCGCGAGGTCAGGTTGCCTACTTGGTCGAGCATATAGGGTTGTGCTACTAAGCTCTCGTCGAGCACGTTGTTAATGTCTGTTGCGGTTTCGCCGGGTATGCTTTGCTTTTTCATCAGCTCGTTGACGTATAGGCGGTAGCCGAGTGACGTTGGGATTCTGCCTGCGGAGGTGTGTGGCTGTTCTAACAGTCCCATTGACTCTAATTCCGCCATCTCACTGCGAACCGTTGCAGATGAGAGTGTTGAGCCGAGCGCGTTGACGACTGCCTTTGACCCGACAGGCTCTACCGTCTTGACATATAATTCGACGACTGTATGTATGATGCGTTTTTTCCGCTCACTTAGAATCATAGGCTACTCCTCTTGCGTTAGCCCCCTGCGTTAGCACTCGCCAACGGAGAGTGCTAATATAAGATAACACTCTCTTTTGCGCTTGTCAAGCATTTATTTGTAAATAATTTGTTTCCGAATAAATCTGTTGTGCGCCTATGGTGCGACCGCTTCTGTTCAGAGTTATTATTTTTGAATAGCTCTCAACCGTTGATTAAGAGTATTTGCATAAGCTCACTTGCTTCGGTGTTCGGCTTTAGCAATCCTCACACCTCAGACCTACGCAAAAAGCGAATGTACGGCTTTCTTCAGAGGCGAATCGAAACTCGCTTCGCTCAAACACCGATTCGCCTTTTTCTTCCATTTCGCCTACATTCGCTAATTTTGCTCCGCTAACCGTTCGCTATGTGCAAAATACTCTTTATTCGAGGGCACAACAAAACCTGCTCTCAACCGCTAATTTGCTTGCTTTTTGGAATCCACTTTTCTAATACCGTGTTTAGCTCTGCTACGTCTACAGGCTTTGCCAAATAATCATTAAACCCATGGTCAAGGAAGAACTCCCTCGAATTGTAAAGCACATTGGCAGTCAGAGCCACGATTGGAAGCTCACGGAAATGTGAGTCATTTTTCCCCATTTCTCTGATAATGCGTGTCGCCTCAACGCCATCCATTCTCGGCATTTTTTGGTCCATAAAAACAATGTCAAAATCCTTTGACTTAACCATCTCAATTGCCTGTATACCGCTGTCGCACAATACTGTTTGCATATTATACGGAATCATTAAACCCTCTGCGACTTTTTGGTTTATTTTTACATCATCAACAATCAGCACCTTTGCTTTTGGGGCGGTAAACATGGTTAAAGGCTCTTTCTTATCATCATATCCGAGCCTGTCGGTTATGTTATCAATCAGGTTTGCTATTTGCACACAGTACGCAGGCATGAAAAGCACCTTCAAGTGTTTTTCGGGTATAATATCGCCATACTCGGCAATGATTATTATTTTTGCTTTTCCCGCAAGCCTCGTTATTTTCTCCTCATTTTCCGTGTACATCGGGAGAGAAATAAACAAGAAGTCGTATTTGTGGCTGCCCATTTTCTCGTGTAGCTCTTTGTCATTTGAAACAAAAGCATGGTTTAATTTAAGGTTTTTCATCGTATATGACAAGGATTCAACATATATTTCGCGCCGCTCATAAATCAATACGTTCGCTTCCTGCTTCCGTTCAATTTTGGCAAGCAACCTGTTACTTTGGATTTTCTGCGGCAACACAATAGTGAACGTGCTGCCCTTGCCATATTCGGATTTTACCGTTATTTCACCGCTCATCGCATTGATAATACTGCGCGCAATGACAAGACCAAGTCCGACCCCCTCAATCCCTCTGTTTTTCTGCTTGTCTAACTGCGTAAAGTCGGTGAACAGCTTACTCATATCTTCGGGTTTTATGCCAATTCCGCTGTCTGTAACCTCAAATATCAGGTTTATCGTTTCCTCGTCCACAGGCTCTCCGTATAAACTGAGAGATACAAACCCTTTTTCGGTGTATTTGACCGCATTACTCAGAATGTTCAGCACCGCTTGGCGGATTTTGATTTCGTCGCCGCAAAGTGTATGCGGTATGTTACTGTCGGCTTTGACCGCAATACGCAACCGCGCATCGGCGGCTTTCGCCCTGACAAGACTGACCAAATCGCTCAGAAGAGATGCAACCAAGTAATTTCCCGTAACAATGTCAACCTTGCCGGATTCTATCTTTGAGAAATCCAAAATCTCGCTGATGATTGACAAAAGGTTTGCGCCTGCCCGTTTAACGGCAAAAATGTGTTCTGCTTTTACTTCGGGTCTGTTTTCCCTTAGTGCAAGCTCGCTCATTCCTGTGATAGCGTTGAGCGGCGTGCGTAGCTCGTGGCTCATTCTTGCAACGAAGTCGCTTTTTGCTTGGCTTGCGTTTTCCGCTTTTTCAACGGCTTTCTCAAGTGCTTCATTCTTTTCGATTATTTCGAGTTCTATAGCCTTGCGATTTGATATGTCCTCTGTCGCGCCGGAGGTTCTGAGCGGTTTGCCGTTTGCATCCCGCTGTGTATTTCCGAATATGCGAACCCACTTATATTCACCGCTTTTCGTCCGCATACGAATTTCAAAGTTAAAAGGTGTTTCGTTTGTAATATCTTTTAAGTGTGCAATGGTCTGTGTATATACCGTATTTACATCATCGGGATGAATGTTGGCAAACCAGCTTCTCATTACGTTCGGAAAGTCAGTTTCATCCGTATACCCGTACATTTTTCGGATTTCGTCGGAAAACTCAATTTTTGTGTCCGGGGTAATCATCTCTTCCTCGCTCTTAGCGTTTGGGTCAATCGGACAGTCCCATAGGGCAACACCCAGACCTTCTACTAAAAGACTTAAATGCTCATTTCGATTTTCCAGTTCTTTCTGTACTTTTTTAATGTCCGTTATATCAGTTATATGCTGTAAGTGAACCTTTCTTCCGTCAGGCCAATCAATATAGCTGTCGTGATGAATGACATGTCTGTCAAAATGCTCAACATATTCCTCCCACACAACGGTTTGCTCAGGGCTTTCATTGAGCTTATAATATGGACAAAAATCACACATTTTGTCTAAGCCGCGAAAAACCTTGTAGCAATATTCTCCGGCAAAGCTATCATTTTCCCTTCCTGCGGCTTTTCTCATTGCTTTGTTTACAAACAGCAACTCACCGGTTTCAGGAACCGTGACATAAATACTCTCGCCTATTCTGTCAAGCATACTCTTTAATTGAGCGACGGATAAATGTTCCATTTTTATGACCTGTCCTTTCAATCCGCTTATGACCTGTCCTTTTTGGCTCAAAAAACTTGCATTTGTGGTCTTTTGAGCCGAAAAGACCAATGCTTCGTCTATGTTGCTTGCTTATTTTGATTTACTCTACACCCTTTTTGCGGAAAAAGCAACAAACATAGTGATTTTTTAATGCGTTTTTATACGGCTTTTGTAAGTATGCGCCTTGCGTCCTCTGTGTTCAGCTTTCCATGATTATTGTTACCGGGCCGTCATTTATTGATGCGACATTCATCATTGCACCGAAAACGCCTGTTTCCACCTTGATTCCACCTTTTTTGCACTCGCTCACAAAAAGCTCATATAACGGGATGGCAATGTCAGGGCGTGCGGCTTCGGTGAATCCCGGTCGGCGGCTTTTGCAATCGGCATAGAGCGTAAACTGCGATATCACGAGCATTTCCCCGCCTGTCGTCGTTATGTCAAGGTTCATTTTACCGTTTTCGTCGCTGAAAACTCGCAGATTGCACACCTTGGCGGCAAGTTTTTTTGCATCTTCCTCTGTATCGCCCGTTTTTATCCCCAATAAAACAAGAAATCCGCCGCTGATTTTTCCTGTGATAACTCCGTCTATTTCAACGGAAGCCTCGCTCACTCTCGTTATGACTGCTCGCATATAGTAATCAACCTTTCCTTGTGTGGCGTTGCGCTTTTCCGTGTGGCGTTGCGCTCTTTCCGCGTGGCGTTGCGTTTTTTCCGTGTGACGTTGCTAAACACTATACCATAATTCGCGGTTCTTTGGTATAATGTTTGCAGGATTTCTCTGAAATGCGGATTGCGGGACTTCTCTGATAATGCAGATTGCGAGATTTCTCTAAAGTGGCAGAAAGGGCAGGACAGGTAATGGGAGGTAAAGAGCTGATAAATGTCAGACTTAGCGACGATAATAAATCGGTCGTGATTATAGACCAAACACTATTGCCGAACGAAATAAAATATCTCTCGCTCAAATCGAGCGAGGAGCTGTTTGAGGCTATATATATGCTGCGTGTGCGCGGTGCGCCCGCCATTGGAATTTTTGCTGCCTACGCGCTATATGTTCTAGCGTTGCAGATAGAAACCGACGATGCTGATGTTTTCATTGCGGAAATTAAGAAGCACAGCGAATACCTCAACTCGTCAAGACCAACGGCGGTGAATCTTTCCGCCCAACTGCAACGATTAACCGATACGGTCAACGCTTGTGCGAGTACGTCGATACCGCAAATTCTCCGTGCAATGCGAGCTGAAGCTGAAAAGATACACAAAGAAGACATTGATATGTGCAGGGCAATATCGGAACACGGGTTATCGCTTATTAAAGACGGCTTCGGCATATTAACGCAATGCAACGCAGGTCCGCTTGCCACGTCTAAGTACGGAACGGGATTAGGCCCGATAATATTAGGGCATGAGCGCGGAATGAGCTTGCACGCGTGGGTGTGTGAAACGCGCCCGCTTTTGCAGGGGGCGCGGCTGACGGCTTTTGAGCTTGACAGCTTTGGTATTGATTCTACGCTCATTTGCGACAATATGGCGAGCGTGGTTATGAGCGAGAGAAAAATAAACGCTGTGTTTACAGGCTGTGACCGCATTGCGGCAAATGGCGATGTCGCAAATAAGGTCGGAACAAGCGGGCTCGCGATTTTGGCGAAGCATTACGGAATCCCTTTTTATGTACTCGGCCCTTCAACCACTATAGATATGAATTGCCCGACAGGTGCTGATATAGAGATTGAGCTTCGCAGTCCCGACGAAATAAAGGAGATGTTCTTTGCAAAGCCCATAGCTCCTGCGGGTGTTAAATGCTACAACCCCTCATTTGATGTCACTCCGAGAGAGTTAATAACGGCGATTATCACAGAAAACGGCTTTTTCTCTGTTTGAAGTGGGAGCTTTTCAAAACGTCAAAGATAACGCCTGAGCCTTAAAAACACGCAGTTTTGAAAAATTTTGAAAAATTTTTTGATTTTTTGTGAAATTTTTACAAAAAAAGTGTTGACAAGTGCGTAAAATTGTGTTATATTGCACATAGCGAAAGACAAATAACGCAAATTCCCATAGTAATCGAGTCCCGGTCGTGTTTACTGTAACGGCTGGTTCATGGCAGACAGGGTCAAAAAGACCAAATGGCACAACCGCGGAGAGAGTCCGCCGGTACCCCAAGCGGGGGATGCATGGTGTGCGCGTGCTGCATCGGAAACGAGTGTTTGTGGACATCGAGGGATTCGTAAATAGAAAGGTGGTTTAGCTCTATTGTTGACTGAGTACCACAAGTAGCCCCGCATTCGCGATGGACGGATGCGGGGTTGGTTTTTGTGTGAAGTTGCACGGATGCGGGTCAGTTTTTACGCTACTGCTAACTTGCGTTGCCGTTATATCGCGTTTTTGCAAATTGTAGCGGCGTTGATATTATTACGTTTTTGCAGATTTAAGCGGCGTTGCTATTATGTCGCGTTTTGCTGCCAGCGCCAAGTGTCGGCGCAAGCCTCGCGGAGAGTTTTTTTCGCTTCCCAACCGAGTTGATTTTTTGCTTTATCTGTCGCGGCATAGCTTACCGCCCCGTCACCGGGCCGCCGAGAGGTGATTTTTTTGTTTATCTGCACCCCTGTTGCTTCTTCAAACGCGGCAACAAGCTCTAACACGCTGACACCCTTTCCTGTTCCAAGATTAAAAATGCACAGGCCCGAATGTTTGCAGATGTAATCTATTGCGGCAACATGCCCTGCCGCAAGGTCTTCAACATGAATATAGTCACGCACACCCGTACCGTCGGGCGTGTCATAGTCGTCCCCAAAAACATTCAGGTAGGGGAGCTTGCCTATGGCGGTTTGCGCTACATACGGCATTAGATTGTTTGGTATATCCCGCGGGTCTTCGCCGATTTGCCCGCTCTCATGCGCCCCTATTGGGTTAAAGTATCGCAATAACGCGGCTGACATGCCCTCATTGGCGTTGACCGTATCGGTCAATATCTGCTCGCACATAAATTTTGTCCAACCATAGGGGTTTGTACATTCTCCTGTGGGAGAATCTTCCGTGAGCGGCATTTCGGCGGTTAAATTATAGACCGTAGCGCTCGATGAAAAAATTATTTTCGCTACGCCGTGTTTTTTCATCACCTTACACAGCGCAATGGTGGAATTGAGATTGTTTGAATAGTATTCCAACGGTTTTTCTACAGACTCGCCAACGGCTTTAAGCCCTGCGAAATGTATCACGCAATCTATCTTATTTTCAAGAAAAATCTTGTCAAGCAGCTCGGCATTTTGCACGTCCATTTTATAAAACAGGAAATCACGGTTTGCAATCTTTTTTATACGGTCTAAAACCTCCGGTTTGCTGTTTGAAAAATTGTCGGCAATAATAACCTCATAGCCGCTCTCCAACAATTTCACCGCAGTATGGCTACCAATGTACCCTGCTCCGCCTGTTACAAATACTGTCATAAAATCCCCGCCTTTCTTTTTGCTTATTTCTGTACCTTTGAAGTCCTGTGAATAACAACCCCTACACATTATACGCTGTGGAGGCTGTGCTGCCGCCCTGACCCGTCCAATTGGTGTGAAACAGCTCTCCCCTCGCTTTATCCACGCGCTCATAAGTGTGCGCGCCAAAATAGTCACGTTGAGCTTGCAGAAGATTTGCGGGTAAGCGGGCACTGCGATAACCGTCGTAATATGTCAAAGCACTTGTTAACGCGGGAGCCGCAACACCTGCGGTTATAGCACTCGCACAAACCCTGCGCCAGCCCTGCACTGCTTCCGCAATAGCTTTATTGAAATATGGGTCAAGCAACAGATTTTTCAAGTCAGGATTTACTTCAAACGCTTTCTTTATGTTCAGCAAAAACGCCGAACGAATAATGCACCCGCCCCGCCAAAGCAACGCGATTTCTCCGAAATTCAAGTTCCAATTATATGATTCGGAGGCCGCACGCAAAAGCGCGAAGCCCTGTGCATAGGATATAATTTTCGAAGCATAGAGAGCCTGTCTGATGTCCTCAACAAACGCCTTTTTCTCCGTTTCATTTCCGAGAAACCTTGCGTTTTCCGCCGCTCCCGACAAAATGGCTGATGCCTCCACCCTCTCATCTTTCAGCGCGGACAGGCAACGGGCATACACAGCCTCGCTAATGAGTGTGAGCGGGATTCCCTCGTCTAACGAAGCAACAGATGTCCATTTTCCCGTCCCCTTTTGACCTGCGGTGTCCAAGATTTTCTCAATCAGCGGACTTCCGTCCTCATCTTTATACGCCAAAATGTCACGGGTTATCTCAATCAGATAACTGTCAAGCACACCCTCGTTCCACTCCTTAAACACCTCATACATCTCGTCCGCGCTCATTCCGAGATACTCTTTCATCAAAAAATACGCTTCGCAGATGAGCTGCATATCACCGTACTCAATGCCGTTATGCACCATTTTTACGAAATGCCCCGCTCCGTCCGCGCCAATCCACTCACAGCAAGGCGCATTGTCCTCAACCTTTGCGGCTATTGCCTGAAATATCGGCTTAACGTGCTGCCACGCGGCAAGCGAACCTCCGGGCATAATGCTTGGCCCGTTTAACGCGCCTTCCTCTCCGCCGGAAACCCCTGTTCCGATGTAAAGCAACCCCTTAGACTGAACGTACTCCGTACGGCGAATAGAGTCAGGATAGTGAGAATTGCCGCCGTCAATTATAATATCCCCCGCTGACAACAGCGGAATCAGAGCTTCGATGTACTCGTCAACAGGTTTTCCCGCCTTTACCATCAGCATAATTTTTCTCGGTGCTTTTAACCCTGCGACAAGCTCATCAAGAGAATAAGCGGCGAAAATGTTTTTCCCGCTTGCCCTGCCTTCGGCAAATTTCTTCGTTTTCTCACTTGTGCGGTTATACACGCAAATCGAAAACCCTTTACTCTCAATGTTCAGAGCAAGATTTTCCCCCATTACCGCTAAACCAATTAAACCAATATCCGCATTAAACATAGCTTTTCCAATCCTTTCCGGTTTTTATCTTTTTACTCTGGCGTTGCCCTTAAAAATGCTCATTAGCATATCTTCGTCAATCGGCGAGGCGTAGTCCTCAAGAACCGTTGCGGCGTAAGCTCCCGCAGCCCACCCAAGTTGTGTTGACCGCTGCGGTTCATAGCTTTTCAGTATGCCGTACAAGAGCCCGCTCGCAAATCCATCTCCTCCACCGATACGGTCAAGAACTCCGATTGGTCGCGGCTCGATAACCGTCCACTCGTCGCCGAACAGAGTAATCGCGCCCCACAGGTGTTCATTTGCCGAAATAACCTGCCGTAACGTATTTCCGAAAACCTCCGCATTTGGATATGCGGCTTTTATGCGCCCGACCATCTCTTTGAATCCGTTAATTTGAGAAGCTATATCCGAACCGCCCGCTTTTGGTCCCTCAATGCCAAGACACAACTGATAATCCTCCTCGTTTCCGAGAAGAATGTCCGTCATGCTTGCCATTTCATCAAAAGCAGAGCGCAGCTCGGCTTCGCGCCCCTCCCAGAAGGTTTTTCTATGGTTCATGTCAAATGATATTAACGTGCCGTGTTTTTTCGCAGCGCGTATAACATCTAAGCAAAACTGCGTAGTTTTTTGCGAAATTGCGGCTATCAGCCCTGAAAGGTGCAGGATTTGTACCCCATCCTTCCCAAATATCCGCTCCGTGTCAAAATCTTTTATGTCTATGTCACGCCCGACCTCTCCCGCACGGTCATTATGCACGCGAGGACCTCTCGGGCCGAACCCGCTGTCAGCAATGTTGAACTGATGCCTGTACCCCCAAGGTCCGCCCTGCGGCACGTCGGGTCCGACATAGTCGATATTGCGGCGGCGCAGTTCGCTTTTGATAAAATACGAGATTGGACTGTCCTGCACAAAGTTTGTCAGCACAAGCCCTGTTATACCAAGCGACGAAGCAACATTTATCACATTTGACTCCGCACTGGTCGCTTGCATAACAAACGTGTTACTTGTGTGTACAGGAGCCCCGCCCGGCGGTGTAATCCGCACCCCCATACTGGTTGGCACGGCGATTCCGTATTTGCTGTTCTCTCGAAGTTTTAGTGTCATAATTACCCCTTTGCAATCCTTTCCGATTCAAGAATGTTTGCCGCATATGGTCTTTTGAACCGAAAAGACCAACGCTGTTTGAAGTTTTCGGTTCAAGGGCTACTTTAACCCTCAAACGCTCTTTTCCGCAATTACTTTTCTTATCAGCAGGTTTGTCAGTATCATAACCGCCATACCTATTGCACAAATTAAATAAACCGTGTTGTAGTTACCGCTTTTATCAAAAAAGTAGCTCGCAATTAAAGGCGCGGCAATACCAGCCCCGCCAAACGCCATATACATTATCCCGTAGTTTAGCCCGTAGTTCTTTAGACCGAAGCGGTCAACGGTTATCGCGGGGTACACGCCCAAGGTCGCGCCAAAGCACAGCCCCGCAAACACCATGCCAACTATGAGCATGGGGAAACTTGCGTAAAACCTAAACGCTATCATGTTTACGCATTGAATTACGAACACTAAAAGCAGAGTATTTGTCCACCCAATCTTGTCCGATATGACACCGCCTATAATCCTGCCGCCGCAGTTGGTTACTGCCATAAACGAAACAAGCCCCGCAAAAACAGCGGCATCCGATATTGCAGGCTTAACTTGCAATGCGGCAATGCCCGTTATGTTACCGATAACCATTTGCCCGATAGACACCGAGCAGAGAAACATGAAAAACAGCATATAAAACTCGCTTGTTTTCATCATCTGTGTCCACGTTTTATCTCGTGATTGTGCCGTCGTTGTGATGTTTTTCGCAGTTTTCGGCGTTGGGGGGACGTACTCGACAGGCGGGCTTTTGATAAACTGAGCCAAAGGCAGGCTAATGGCGAGCGTAATAACGCCCAGTATTACAAAGGTCAATTGTAAACCTATTGCAGGGACACTAATAAGTGACGAAGCAAGCGGGGCGAGATAGACCGCAGTAAGCCCAAGACCGCCGATTATCCACCCGCTGACAAACCCTTTTCTGCTTGGGTGATACCATTTTAACACTGTGGGAAGATAGCTGCTGTAGCCAAATCCTATGCCGAGCCCCGTCAGTATACCGAAAAAGAGCGCGACAAGTGCGGGGCTGTCGCCGACAATTCCTGACAGGATTAAACCCGCACCGACCATCGTCGCTCCGATTGTTCCCACCATTCGCGCAGAAATTTTCATCTGCAATCTGCCGCCGACAAGGTTTCCCGTTGCAAAGCAAATTAAAACAAGACTGTACGGAAGCCCCGACTGCGTGGCTGTCCACCTCCACTGCTCCTCGATGACACGCCTGATGACACCCCACGCATAAAGCACCCCAATACTCATCATGTACACGACACCTGTGATGAGTATAACTTTTGCTCTGTTTTGCACAACACTTTTTCCCATGCGTTGATTATACAGCACAAGACAGCAGTTGGCAATAACGAGAAATAAGCCGAAGAAAAAGCCGATTTTTCAAAATTGATTTGCGCGACTACCCCCTACCCAATTACCCTATCTGTTTTGCTTGACAAGTGTGTTAAGCGGCGGGTATGATGAGTACATTAAAAAACACGGGGGGCTACAATGAAAAATATGTGCAGTCAGCAGGGGTTCGTTCTAAACGAAGAAAACGGATATTTTCGAAATAAAGGCGTTGATGTTATGGCTTTTGACGACATTTACCCTGAGGGGCATCAGTCGGGGGTCAGTATCATCATGCACGGTAATCGTGTTGCTTCCAACGGCGATGTGCGTTTCGACAAGCTGCCCGGTCAGTGGCAAGCAGTACCAAAGCAGTGCGAGCGCAGTCTTCGCTGTGAAGAAAACACTATTTCGACAGCACTTGTTTTTCCCGATGATGCGAGAAAAACGGGATTTAACCCAATGGAATACCCTGACATTTACATGGAATATAGCGTAAACGTTAAGGGCGAGGGCGGCTGTGTTGTTGTGTCTGTGGATTTAGATGCCCCGCTACCCGAATCCGTCGCGGGTAAGGTGTGTTTTATGCTGGAGCTTTATCCGGGCGACCTTTTCGGCAAGCCGTGGATAATGGACAACAAGCAAGGAATTTTTCCGGTACAGCCTAACGGACCCGTTAAGTTTTTGACCGACGAGCCGTCTTTCCATAAGCCGGGCGCAGATGCGGCGTTGACATTTCCTCCGACTGACCTTATGGCAAAGCCTTATGCCGTCGGCAACCGCCTTACCATTCGTCCCGACGACCCGTACAACAAGCTGACAATCGAGTCGAGCGGCACAAAACTTGAACTGCATGACGGGCGTATGAGGCACACCAACGGTTGGTTCATAGTGAGCAGTGACGTACCGAGCGGTGTGACAAAGGATGCCGTCAGGTGGGTTATCACTCCGAATGTCGTTGACGATTGGGTGCATACCCCTGTTGTGCAAACGTCACAGGTCGGGTATCACCCCGCACAGCCAAAGGTGGCAATTATCGAGCTTGACAAACGCGACTCGCACAGAGAAAACCCCGTTTTGCTGAAAATAACAGAAAACGGCGAAGCTCCTGTGCTGTCAAGCTCCGCGCCGCAATGGGGGAGTTTTCTGCGCTATGAATACTTAAAATTTGATTTTACTGAGATTTCAGAAGAAGGGCTTTACAAAATCCGTTACGGCACGTCGGAGTCCTCAATCTTCCGTATTGCGGCTGACGTGTATGACCGCGGCATTTGGCAGCCCGTGCTTGAATATTTTCTGCCTGTGCAGATGTGTCACATGCGGGTAAACGATAAATACCGCGTATGGCACGGGCTTTGTCACATGGACGATGCGCGTATGGCTCCGACAGACCATATCCATTTTGACGGTTACAGGCAAGGCGAGTCTACGCTGACAAAGTATAAAACGGGTGATTATGTGCCCGGGTTAAATGTCGGCGGGTGGCACGATGCGGGAGATGACGACCTTCGTGTAGAGTCGCAGGCGGGTGAGTGTTACATACTGGCGACGGCTTTTGAGGAGTTCGGGGTCAACTACGACTCTACGACCATCGACCAAGATACTAATATTGTCGAAATACATCAGCCTGACGGTAAAAACGACATATTACAGCAGATAGAGCATGGCGCTTTGTCGGTTGTCGGAGCTTACAAAGCACTCGGCAGGCTTTATCGCGGAATTATAGTAAACAGTATGCGACAGTACGTTGTTCTCGGCGACCCAATGGTACAGACGGATAACATTCCCGGAAATGACGACGACCGCTGGGTCTTTACCGAAGACAACCCGCCGCGTGAGCTGAAAACTGCGGCACAGCTTGCGGCTGTTTCACGCGCACTTCGCGGATTTAACGATACTTTGAGCGTTGATGCTCTAAATGCCGCCGCCGAGCTTTTTGACAACACGGATGCAAGCAACAGACCGCCGCCCGAATATGCTTTTCCGGGTGCTCGCGAGGACGACGCGCTTTTCGCGAAAATTCATGCCGCTGTTGAATTATTTTTGACGACAAAGGAAGATAAGTACAAGGAGTTTTTACTCTCGCAGACTGACAAGATTGTCGAAAATATGTGGAAAGTGGCGTGGTGCGTAGCGAAAGCAGAAAAAGCGTTGGGCGACAAGGAGTTTTCTGCGGCTTTTTGCGGAGCTTTGCCTGCGTTAAAGGCACTTTATGACGAGCAGAAAGCGGAAACGCCATACGGAATCCCCTATCGTCCGCATATCTGGGGTGCGGGCTGGATGATTCAGCGACAAGGCTTTGAGTATTACTTTTTGCACAAGGCGTATCCCGAAATTTTCAGTCCCGACATGGTTTTTGACTCGCTTAACTTTGTACTCGGTTGTCATCCTGGTAAAAATAATATGTCGTTTGCATCGGGTGTGGGGGCGAAGTCGGCTCTTATCGCCTACGGGTGGAACCGCGCCGATTGGTCGTTCTGCCCGGGCGGCGTAATTTCGGGAACTGCGCTGATACGCCCTGACTTTCCTGAGCTGTTGGATTTTCCGTTTTTATGGCAACAAACCGAGTATGTACTCGGCGGCGGTTCGTCGCATTATATGTTCTTGGTACTCGCCGCGCAGTACATTCTGGGCGAGGGTGACGAGTAGCTTTGTCAGGGCGAGGGTGACGACGGGCGAAAGCTGCGGAATTAGCAAGAGTTCGGCAAAGCGTTGGTTGCTTTGTCGGGGTGCGTGATAACAGTCACACATAAGACTTAAACAATATTCTTCACAATGTCACGCCCCTTGTACTGCATTGCGGATAGTACAGTAACAAGAAGAGTTATGCTTATAACGCCGAAAGCGGAAACAAAAACAGTCGAAAGCGGAAAAGAAAAGGCAAATCTGTTTCCCGTGAGCAAAACTATATAATAGACCGCAACAGCCGCCAACGAACCAACAGGTATTCCGATTATAATGGCTTTTGCCGAACAGAACAAGCTCTCTAATGTAAGCATCTTACGAATACCTTTTTGCGTGATACCAAGGCTTCGTAATACGTTAAACTCTCTTTTTCGCAACGAAATACTTGTAGTAATTACAACCACAATGTTGGTAAGTCCGATAATTACAAGCACTATGACAAAAGCATTGATAATCACCGCCGTAAGATTACCTCTCGCCCTGTATGCTTCTGTAAGCTCGGATATGTCTATCACACTTATGTGTACTAATTCCGGGTTTTCTATAGGAACTATTTCATCCATTACAGCCGTTGCGTAGGTCTTAAAATCATCTTTATCTTCTGTAAGACAAAACCACACATAATAATTGCTTGCAAAATTCGGCACAACAATGGTTATGTCATCTATATTAAAATTAACCATATTTATAATCTCAGACGGACCGGATGTTATTTCACCGTGAATTTCAAAATCCATACTAAACCCGTCTTGATTTTTGAAATTAAGTACAGACCCGACAAGATTATGAGGATGCACCAATGTAAAAAAGCCTTGCTCGTCTATCGACCTATGGACATTGATTAAGATATTGGAGTCGGGAGCAGTTCCCGCATTTTCGGATATTTCCGCAAATGTTTCGGAATCCGGTACGATAATTGTGCCGAACTGTCCTTCATTTACCTCAAATCCATAATTAAAGCCTACACCGATTATGGTTGCTTTTTCAAAAGCCCTTAGCCTTTCAGTTACTTGCTGTGCGGTATAATAGTCAATGACCTCGCTATTTCCCTCCGTAGGTAAGCTGTAATACTCAACAGTCAAATTTGCATTTATGCCCTCGTAATTGATTCCTGCGGCTTTGGCAAGATGTGTTGCATAGCTTGCGGCAGCAAACATCAGAACGATACCAATCGTCAAAGATAAAATAACAGCGGAGTATTGCTTCTTGTTGCGGCTAATTGCTTTTGCCGCTAAAACCCCCTCAAACCCAAACAAATTTTGTACAAAACTCGGCGTTTTTCTGTAGGTTGCTTTCTTTCGTGCCTGCGGCGTAACAATACCGCGCAATCCTTCAGAAATAGATATACGCGTTGTTTTTTTTACGGGAATCCATCCGGAAATCATCACAGCAGCAAATGAAATGGCAGAAACCGTGATGATAACAGGCAAAGAAATTGTATATGCAAACTCGAGCGGCGCGAATAAGAAAACATTCATAGGGGCTAAAAGACTGTTTGCATATTCTGTGCCGAAAAATTGCATAATTACACCAAGTACAATTCCGATAGGCATAGCGACTATATAGAGAAAAAGTCCTTCATAGAATACGATAGAAAAAATCTGCTTTTTTACAGCTCCGACACTTTTTAGCAGACTGATTTCGCACAAACGCTCCGTAACACTAATCTTGAACGAGCCTGAAATCATTACTACAGATAAAAGTGTCACAAGAAATCCCATAAAAGAGCCGATTGCCGCAATAAAAGTGAATGTGTTTGGATGTATTGAGCCAAAGCGGGCATAGTAAGCGGTTATTGCGCTTACGGAAAAGCCGCCTATCAAGTAAAGAGCGGTTATGCTGACGGTAGTCCCTATTGCCGTAAAAAATGCGCGTCTTTTATTGTTTTTAATTTGGCTTACAGCGAGTTTAGCACATAAATTCATATTTTCTCCCATATCAATGTGAAATCTTACCATCTCTGATTAAAATTGTTCTATTTGCTTTCTTTGCCAACTCTGCATCGTGAGTTGCGATAATCAAGGTTTGATTGTAACGCCTGTTACATTATAATTGAGTGAAGTGATAAGTGCAACCGCGCTTGCACGGTTGTGATTAAGGGGCGCGAAGATTTCAATCAGCTCAGTTTGGTCATATTGACCATAAAAAGCAATAAAAGTTACAAAATGTTTGGTGATTTTTAATCTTGCTTTTTGTGTTTCAACGGTTTATCATGTGTAGCGTAGGGAAAAGAAGCGGCGTATCTGCCGATTGTGCGAAGTGTACCGCTTCAAACCCTCGCGAGAGACCGCAGAAACTTGAAAAAGAGACAAGTGTATAACCGCAGGCTTTAGCTGTTACTTAGGTAACACGGACGGTCACAATCAATAAAACATAATAACGGTCGAGAGCTTGAAAGAAAAGCAATCGACCGTTTTATTATGAAAATAAAAATTTTTAGGAGGAAGTAGCTATGCGAAAGATGATGACACGCTTGCTTGCAGCCCTTATTGCAATATCGCTGACGGCGGCAGTGCTTGTCGGTTGTAATGGGCGCTCAGAGAATATTCCCGAAAACACCCCTGAAGATATACCCACAGACATAGAGCTTGCTTCGGGAAAAACTGTGCTTACATTGGCCATTGGTTCTTTCCACGCAGATGACTTGTATGATGTTGTTGCACGGTTTAACGTCTCAAACGATGAATACTATGTGCAAGTGCTTGATTATTCCAAGTATAATCCCGGCAATGACCCATGGGCGGGAGATTTAAGGCTGAAAACTGAGATGATGTCAGGAAGTATGCCTGATATATTGGATATGTCCTTACTATGGTATAGCCAGTTTGCGGCAATGGGCTTTTTGGAGAATCTGTATCCGTATATTGATGCAGACCCTGATTTCAGCCGCGGCGACTTTTTTGAAAGTGTGCTGCGCGTCTCTGAGATAGACGGTGGTCTTTACCAAGTATGTCCATCTTTCTACATCAACACCATAGTGGGGCATCCTGCTGTCCTCGGCGCGGAGCCGGGTTGGAGCATGGAAGAGTTCATAGCTACAATTGAAGCCCACCCCGAAGCAGATATGCCTCTCGGTGTGAGGTTTGACAAGGAGACATTTCTCATTGCGGTTTTGGGATTCGACCTTGACAATTATGTTGACTGGGAAGCCGGAACGGTCAATTTTGACACACCGGAGTTTATACAACTTTTAGAGTTTGCCAACACTTTACCTGCCGAGCTTACTATGGCTGACTACAATAATGCGTTTGAATACGCAGACAGCCTCATTCCCACGGGGCGGCAGATAATGTCTTTCTCGTTTATAAGCGGTATCTTTGATATTGCGCGCGAGGAGGCTTTGTTTGGCGGTGATATTGTTCTCAAAGGATTCCCGTCCGAAAGAGAGGTTGGTCATTCTTTGCAGATTGATTATAGCTATGCAATGACAACCGGCTCAGAACACAAGGACGGCGTATGGCAGTTTCTGCGGATGTTTTTAGACGCAGAGTACCAAGCCAATTATGGTAGAATCCCGTCTAACAAGAATGTGTTCGATGCCCAAATAGACCGGGAGCTACAAATAAACCGGAAGCTAAGGGATTATGTCGAAACCCTCAAAACGGACTACGACCTTTATGAGGACGACGACCTTTATGAGGATGAAGAAATATTAGAGGCGGCGGACCAATTGAGAGCAGTAATAGACACCGCTTCAGGTTCCGTTGGTTTTATTGGCGACAGGGATTTGCGAAACATCGTCTTTGATGAAGCATCCAGGTTCTTTAGCGGTGAGATAACTGCACAAGAAGCCGCAAATATCATCCAAAACCGCGCCTCAATACTTATGTCAGAAAGGCATTAACCGTTTCTCGGATTTGAGTATTTTTCTCCCGCCGTTAACTCTGTTAACGGTGTTGACACTATTAACAGTGTTAACGGTGTTGACGTTGTTGAAGCTGTTAATTCTTTTAACACCCCTACTCCGCCCTGCTTTGGAGCAGCAATTCCAACAGCTCGCGGTCTACCTTATAGCCTTCAATTAGCTCGTACTTTGTGCCCGGTCTGCCGTGGTCTACAATACCGAAATCTCCTGCAAAGTTCCAAAGCGCGTACCCCCATTTATACTCGTGAAAAAGTCCGAGCAAGTCGCGAAGCCACCGCATTGCGACTTCATTGGGCGTTTTGTTATAGCAACCGAACTCTCCTATGTGGATATCAACACCCATATCCTCAACCTTGCGCCAAGGCTTGTAATGCTCCTCAAGTTTGGTTTTGTCCCAAATTTCACCGTCTGACACGCCCGGATATACGGGCGTTTCCCATTCATATCCGTCCCCGACCTGCACCCACGAAGCGCGGTGATGACTTACCGCAAATGGGGTGTACCCACGCCCGCTATGCACAGCCCCAACGTCCGCAAGCTCAGGGATTGCTGTGCCGCCGCCCTCTATACCGTTGAGAATAAGCTCACGGTTCGGGTCAATGTCGCGTATTACCTCTATCGCCCTACGCATTACGCGCTCATGGCGCTTGCGCGTGAAGCTGTACTGTCCTATGTTGGGCGGTTCGTTCAGCAAATCAAAGCTGAGAGCCTCCGACGATACGCCCTTATACCGCCGCGCAAAGGTTTCCCAAATAAACACAAACGCATCCTGCGCTTCCTTATCTTTCCACAGATTATGACGTTCAATATCGTTATTATTTATGCAATAGCCCGGCGCTCGGTGCAGATTCAAGGTCATATGCAGGCTTCGCTGACGGCACGCCGCCAGATATGAGTCGAACTTCTCAAACACTTTCTCGTCAGGATTGAAATAATTAAAGTCTTTCGTCCAAAATCTGTAGTCCATCGGAACCCTGATGTAGTTGAAACCTCTCTTTGCTATGAAATCTAACTGCTTCTCGTCAGGCGGAGCTGCGTCCGACCCGCTGTAATAAAAGCTCCACAGCATATTAAACCCGTACTTCCTCATTGTAATGACCGTTCCTTTCTAAGAAATCTTTAATAATATCTCGTATACTCTCATTCGCGTAAACACACGTTCAACATAATCGCGTGTTTCCGTAAAGGGTATGACATCGAGGTTTTTCCCGTCGCTACTGTACTCAGGGTTAGCAAGCCAGCTTTCTACTCGCCCCCCGCCCGCGTTATACGCACAAAGCGCGTTTTCCAAGCTGCCGAATCTATTAAGATACGCACTCAAATAGTAGCATCCCAATCGAATATTCACTTCCGGGTCAAATATTTGGTCATAGCTAAAATCGGTCAGTCCTGCCTGCGGAGCTATCCAATAGGCTGTGTCTTCCATAATTTGCATTAGTCCGCTTGCCCCCGCACTTGATACGGCGTTGTCGTTAAATCTGCTTTCGGCATTGATAACAGCGCAAACAAAAGCGGGGTCTAACCCGTATTGTGCGGAATATTTTTCGATAATTCCCACATGGCGCAACGGAAAATAACGTACAACAAGCATTGCGCCGCCGATAGATGCAAGTATAATCAGACACACCACCACGCCGACTATGGCTTTGCGGGCATTTTTAGTATCATTGTCCATTCGCTTTTTGCTTTCTTTCTTTTTGTGTGAGGGGGAGCTTTAACACATTATACTTTATATTTTTGCCTTTGTATAGCGGGTTGGGCTTTTGGATGTGTGCGAGTTGGATTTTTCTGCAAGCGTTTTGCGGGCACGCAAGCGCAAAAGGCTTTCTGCGAGTGGACAAACGGCTTTGCACAAGTAGCAAAAGGCTTTTCGGGAGCAAATTCTTGACTTCATATTAAATCTATTCTATGATTGTCTGCGAAAATTTTTCCCCAAGATTTGGCACCTCGTCGGAGCTTTCTCCGTCTTTACTTATAGCCGAGTTGCGCAGGGGACAATTGTGGAGGCTTGTTTTAATGGATTATGAAAAACTCGTTGAGCTCATAAAAAGGGTTCAAAACGGAGATGAAAAAGCTCTCGAAACGCTTTATTTTGAACACGTAAAGCGGGTCTATTACTTGGCGTTAAAAATCACGGGCAACAAAGAGGATGCTGAGGATATTGCTCAAGAGGTTTTTGTCACGGTCTGGACGAAAATCAGCGACTTGAAAGAACCAAAGACCTTTCCTATGTGGCTCACCCGCATTACAACAAATAAATGCACTGACTTTTTTCGTAAGAAAGGGAGCTTAACCCAGGTTGATATGGAAGATGTTGATATTTCAGACTTTGAAGAAGCTAACCCAACACTAATTCCCGACATTTCACTCGACAATGCCGAAACCGCACGAATAATCACGGAAATCATTGATGCTTTACCCGACGCACAACGGGTATGTGTGTATTTCTATTACTTTGAGCAGATGGCTCTTGCAGAAATCGCAGAAGCTCTTGCAATTAACAAGAACACGGTCAAGAAACGTCTTCAACATGCACGCAATAAAATCCGCAAGGAGCTTGAACGCCTTGATAAGGAAGAGGGCATTAAATTATACAGCGTTATTCCGTTTATACTTACACCGATACTTGCACAAGAAATGCAAAGCCTTGAAATGCCGCAAGAATTGTTAAACCGAGTGTTTGAAAATACTCTGAGTAGTTTGAATGTTGGGGCGGCGGGGGCGGCGAAAGCGGCGGCGGGGACTACAGAGGCGGCGGCAAAGGCAAGAACAGCGGCGGGGACTACAGAGGCGGCGGTAAAGGCAAGAACAGCGGCGGGGACTACAGAGGGGACGACGGCAAAGACAAGAACGGCGGCGACTACAACCACCATTACAGCGACGACAGCCGCAACTATTCCCGCGACCGCAGGGTCAACCGCAAAAGCAGGGGTTATATCAGCAGGGACTAAAGTGTTAATCGCCTCGGTTGCAGGTTTGATATTAGTTGTCGGCGGTATAATAGCAGTATTAGTTTTTAACGGTTCACGCGAAACAGCCTCTGAATCGTCATCATTGGCAAATACTGCCACAGCCACAAATCAACCTGAAACAACTGCAACACCACAGACAGCAACAGCAACCCCGAATACCGCCACTGCACCCCCCGACACAACCTCTGCGCCGCCTGAAACAGTCCAACAGCCGTCACCTACACCGTCAGACACGGATATTTACAGGACGGACTTTCCTGACGGTTTCCACACCTTTTCGTATGGCAGATGGACGTATGAGGGCTATTGGGAAGACGGTATGCCTAACGGTGCGGGTAAAATGTATCATACAGAACCTTTCGGCGAGTTTAATACTGTCAATATGTATGAGGGAAATTTTGTTGACGGGTTAATTCACGGCTCGGTTGTTTTCACAATTACACAAGACGACCCGTTTGGAATCGACGGGAGAGCAGTTTTACCAACACTTCCTGTTAGTGACTTAAACATGGGAGTTCCCGAAAACCGTTTGGTATACAACGATGTTTTAGGAATTATGATGGAATGGTTAAGTGAAGATACTATTTTAGGTATGGTTCCTTGGGGTTATTGGGGCGGATAAAACATCTCGCAAGCGAGCTAAACATCTCGCAAGCGAGCCAAACATCTCGCAAGCGAGCTGTTGGAAAACCGTTGGGTATCCGAGTAAAAGAATACTATTATTGAACAATATTTAGTATACAAAACAAAAAATAAGGGAGGTCAAACCCACGCAATTCATTAAACATTTTTTCATTGTTAATATGTGTACTGTGTGGGCTGAAAAAAATGTCAAAAAAATCAATTCTATTTCTTTTCGCGCTTTTAATTGCAATGTTATTAACAGGTTGCAGGGTGTTTCTTGATACTCTTGCCGATGAGTACGGCGAGGAGTTAAAAGGATTCTCAGACGAAACAAGCAATACACCAAGCACAGCAAGCACCCCACAGCAAAACGAGAGCAATCAACAGCAAGGCGAGAGTTCTTCGGGACAATCCGCCGAAAGACTGCCGCCCGGTGATATGGTCTTTTTAAGCTATTTCCGCGATGAGGATGAAATTCCTTCGTTAGCGGCAGTTATGCACGAAAACTACATTGATTATACCTTTATGGGCGCAACTGTCACCGAAGGGTACATGTTCATAAATTCAATCCTCGCTTTCTTCGGTGATTATGAGCCTGAGTATTTTAGTGTGCAGATTTACGAAGAAACCTTTACTGATGTTGATGATGTGTGGGGTGCTATTGATGAAATTGGCAGAATGTACTCTGAGGATTATGATTTTTGGGTGAATTTTCCGCCTACCGATTACCCTGATTACGGTCCTGATTATCGTTATTGTGAGTTTATTAAGCAGTCGGAAATTGAGCCTGCGGTATTGCTTTTTATCGCTTCGATTTACAGTAAAGAGGATAGTACGATTATATTTCAGTTTGGCATAATGAACCAAGTTATGAGTGATAGCCATAAGAGCGGCATAGGTCCGTTAAACCTTGAAAAGATAGCGGAAACACAAACCGCACCCGAATAGCCGAGCGGGAGAGTAACATCTCGCAAGCGAGCTAAACATCTCGCAAGCGAGCAAAACATCTCGCAAGCGAGCAAAACATCTCGCAAGCGAGCTGTTGGAAAGAGTTGACATCCCTTATTTGAATGGTTATACTTATTTGTGTGCGAATCTATTTTATGACTAAGACAAAATAAGACTGACCGCACAAATAAATAAACTAATAATTATAGGAAGAAATACAGTATGCGTAAGATAACTTCAGCTTTCTTGATAGTGGTGATGCTTGCCGCAATTTTAGCAATTCCTGCCCTCGCCATTGAAAATGATAATATTTTTTATCAATCTACCGAACTCACCGTATATTCTGACGGAAATTTTGAACTGCATGACGAATCGGGTGACAATGATGTTCAGACCAGACGTACGATGGGATATGTACATGTACCATATCCCGGAGTTGAGCTTGCGCTTAGAACAGGACCAGGAACAACGTATTCAATAATTACCCGACTTTCCAATGGAACGGTAGTCCAAATATATGACACTGCGACAGATAGTAGTGGTCGGTTGTGGTTGCTTGTTAGGGTTACTTCAACAAATCAAGCGGGTTGGGTTGATTCTGCTTATATAGTATAAGATGGTGAGTGTCTGTAGAAGGTTAGCGTTATGAGCGAAAAGTATCGACACATTTTAGCCGTTATTCTTGCTGTGGCGATGAGCGTGTCAATACTTGCGGGGTGTAAAAGCGACCTTAGTGACACTAACGATAGGTTCGGCTCATCTTCGGATAGCCAACAGAGCGGAGGAACAGGCTTAACGCTTGAACCTCCTGACTTTGTTTATACGGCAGAAAAAGTGCCGCTCCCAAGTGCCCTCGCTGAAATCCTAAGCAACAACCTCAACACTCTCGTTTTACATGATGAAGTGCTGTATTTTGCGGCAATCAAGAACAAAGATGAGGTACAGACAGACACAAACACCCGTACTGTGATGATTTACTCAATGAACATCGGCGAAACGAGTTTTGATGAGTACATATCTGTTGATGTAAGCGGTATATCAGACAGCAATGATTTTATCATGTATACCTTTGGCATAGATACTTCGGGAAACATCTACATTACACCAAACATCATGAATGATGAGAGTTGGACAATTCATGCGTTCGACAACACAGGCAACAAACAGTTTGAACTGAGTGTCGAGCATTTTTTTAACAGGTTCATTTTGCTGCCTAATGGAACAATGGCGTTTGCGAGTTACTCAATGAGCGCAAACGGTGAGTATTTGCGCGTATTGAAAACGATAGATTTTGAAGAAAAGAGTTTTGGCGATACTGTTTCGCTCCCCGACCTTGCGCGAGATATTTATTCAGGAAACGGCGAGCATGACATCTTAATCAACGATGGTGTGAATCTGTATGGCTTTGCAATAGGTGACGAAAACCCAAAGCTACTGCTCAACTGGCTTGACAGTAACATTGTAGCGGACACCATAAATACTCAAAGCATAGCAATACAGAAGGATGACCGTATATTGTGTGTTTTCCGAAATTATGACCCTGCGAGAGATGAGATAAACACGGATATATACGTCCTCACAAAAATGACAAATACAGGTCAAAGTGAGAAAACGATAATAACACTTGCTACAATGAGCGCGTGGAATATACGAGATACTATTGTGCGTTTTAACAGTACAAATCCCAACTATTACATACAGGTTACGGAGTATTCAAATATCGGAGATAGTGAGGAGGAATACCGTGCCGGGCTTATGCGTTTGAATACTGAGATTATCTCAGGTCGATTACCGGATATTTTGGATTTGACGGGGTTGCCTTATCAGCAGTACATATCAAAAGGACTTTTTGAGGATATTTACCCGTTAATCGATTCTGACCCTAAATTAAGCCGTGACGACTTAATCCAAAGCGTGCTTCGTGCTGCGGAAATCGACGGAAAGCTTTATTTTGCATTTCCGAGATTTACGGTAAACACGATAATAAGCAACCCCAAAATTGCAGGTTCCGACATGGGTTGGACAATGGACGAGTTTATGACAGTCCTGTCTGCAAATCCCGATGCTGATATACCGCTTGGCGCATGGCTGAACAAAGAACGACTCCTGCAAACAGCAATTATGTATAATATAAATGACTACATTGACTGGGACACCGGCACGGTATATTTTGATAGCAATCATTTTATTCGACTTTTGGAGTTTGCCAACTCATTTCCAAGCGATTTCGATGATGAGCACGTGATGGCTCTGTATGTTAACGGACGTTCAATAATGAACCATGTTGAAATCGGGTACGTTTTGAACATCATATGGGATAAGGCATTGTTTGGCGGAGAAATTGTCTATAAAGGCTTTCCAAATGATTTTGACAGCGGCAACACGATAACCCCACTTTCCAATTTTGCAATTGTTTCCGACTCTGAAAATACAGATGGCGCATGGGAGTTCTTGCGTATGCTTTTTGAGGTGGACACGCAGCAAGGACCGTACAGCTGGGGCTTTCCTGTAAATAAAGAGAGCTTTGATAATTTGATGTCGCAATCGCTTGAGATGTTTTCGGAAGAAAGCTCCGTAGGCATTGAGGATGGCGACGGCGGTTACTATGAGCTTACGCAGAAACCCTTTACACAAGCTGACATTGACCAATTGCAAGAGCTTATAGATTCCGTTACAACAGCTACAAGCAGTTGGACTGCCTATCAACCGCTGATGGATATTATCTTAGAAAGTGCATCGGACTACTTCAACGGTATGAGTACCGCCGAAGATGCTGCCGAAATCATTCAAAGCCGCGCTTCGATTTTTGTGTCGGAGAGAAGTTAGGTTGTGTCTGTTGAGCTGTTGGCGATTGCATTTAGTTTTATCCTGTGATACAATATCCGACGTGTGAAAAAGTGTGAAAAGTCACAAGCACACACTAACAAACTCCGCCGAAGGGTATTTTTACGCAATGAACTACAAGCTCAGAACCCAAGCATTTAACTTGTATTACGGCAACCACCACGCATTGGGCGACATCACCTTTGATATACCCGCCTGTGCTATTACCGCAATTATCGGGCCTTCGGGTTGCGGCAAGTCTACTATGCTCCGATTATTTAACCGAATGAACGACCTCATACCCGGCGTTACAGTTAGCGGAGAGGCATACCTAAACGACGTCCCTATCTACGGAAAGGACACAGACGTCGTTTCTTTGCGGCAAAGTATAGGCATGGTTTTTCAAAAGCCGAATGTTTTTCCTCTGAGCATTTACGACAACGTCATAATCGGACCTAAGCATCATGGAACGGTGAGCCGTCGGGATTTGCCTGAAATTGCGGAGCGAAGCCTCACGCAGGTCGCGCTTTGGGACGAGGTTAAAGACATTTTGGACAAGCCCGGTTTGAGCCTTGCTATGGGTCAGCAACAGCGGCTTTGTATAGCTCGCGCCCTTGCGGTAGAGCCTGAGGTCTTGCTTATGGACGAGTCTTGCAGTGCGCTTGACCCGCAATCTACGATGAAAATTGAGGATTTAATGCAAACTCTCGCAGAAAAATACACAATAATTATCGTCACGCACAGCATGGAGCAAGCGGCGAGGGTTTCGCATATGTCAGCGTTTATGATGATTGATGAAAACAAGGTCGGGCGGCTTCATGAGTATTCTGAAACATCTCAAATGTTTATCAGCCCAAAGGATAAGCTGACGGAGGATTACATCACGGGGAGATTTGGATAAAAGATTGAGAAAGCTATATGTTATTTTAATCATAGCCTGCACGGTTTTTTTCGCGACCGCGTGCAACGGCGCAAGCTCTGTCGCTGTCACCATTGCGGGTTCAACGTCTGTACAGCCGTATATTGAGATTTTGGTTGAGGATTACGCGCACATACACCCCGAACAAATCATCGACGTGCAGGGCGGCGGTTCTTCTGCGGGCATACAAGCCGTCGAGTCGGGCACAGCGGAGCTTGGTATGTCTTCCCGCGCCCTCTATGAATCGGAAGCACATTTATGGTCAATCGAAATCGCGGCGGACGGGCTTGCTATAATCGTGAATCCGCAAAATCCTGTCACAAACCTCACAAAAAGCCAGCTTTGCGGCATTTACGCAGGGGAATATACAAATTGGAGCGAGCTTGGCGGCGCGGACGTTAAGATACACGTCATTACACGCGAGGAGGGTTCGGGAACAAGAAGCGCGTTTGAGGACATGGTAATGGGTGAGCTGCGCATAACGCCAAAGGCTATCGTTCAAGCCTCAAACGGGGCGGTCAGGCAGTTAGTTTCAGACGACCCTTATTCAATTGGGTACATTTCCTTAGGGCTTGTAGATAACGGTGAAAAACCCGTCAGCGCGGTAAGTATTGACGGAATCAAAGCCACGCACGATAACATCAGCAGCGGTGAATACTCGCTGTTTCGCTCGTTTCTCCTCGTCGCGGCGAAAGAACCTGTCGGAAACACTATGCAGTTTATAAAGTATATCCAATCCTCCAACGGTCAGAGCGTTTTGCTCGAAGAAGGGCTGATACCCGGAAACGGGAGCGGCGATTAACGGGGACACTACAGTCCCGCAAGCGGGACATTACAACGCCTGCGGACAGAACGCGGCACAAACAATTAACGCGGCACAAACAATTAACGGGGACACTGAATGAAAAAACGTGAAAATCTATCTAAATATGTCTTTCTCGCTTTAGCGTTTTCGTCGATTTCGGCACTCGCACTGATAACTGTTTTTATTCTTATCAACGGACTGCCGATTATCAGCGAGGTCGGAGTTATCAACTTCATTTTCGGCATGTCATGGGCTCCGAGCCGAGGCGAATACGGCATTTTCCCAATGATTGTCGGGTCGGCGACCGTTACCATAGGCTCTGCGATTTTGGGTGTGCCAATCGGAATTTGCTGCGCTATTTTCCTCACAGAATACGCACCGCCTATGCTCAGTAAGATATTTCGCCCTGCTATTCAGCTTCTTGCGGGAATACCGTCTGTTGTGTACGGATTCTGGGGTTTGATTTTTATCGTGCCGATGATAAGAAAATTTCTCGGAGGTCCGGGTCTTTCCATTTTGGCAGGCTCTATCATTCTTGCGATAATGATTTTACCTACAATCATCAGCATTACTGAGGTTTCCATTCTCGCTCTGCCGCGCCAATACAAAGAGGGCTCTTTTGCTCTCGGCATGACCCACTTTCAGACAATTCGCTCTGTGCTTCTCCCGTCGGCGAAGTCAGGCATTGTCGCCGCAATAATTCTCGGAATCGGCAGGTCTATCGGTGAAACAATGGCAGTCATTATGGTACTCGGCAATGCCGTTGCTTTACCCGAATCCATACTCGACCCCGTCAGAACGCTCACAACAAACATCGGTATCGAAATGGGCTACGCTTCAGGCACTCACAGGCAGGCTCTCTTTGCAACGGGTATCGTGCTTTTCATCGTGATAATGATTCTCAACGCAACGGCTCAATATATTACAAGAAAAAAGAAGTAAGGATTTACAGAACGTGAAGAAACGCGCAAGAACAGGTGAAAAAATCGCAAAAGCTCTGATATGGACTGCGGCTATTTCCGTGCTTGCGGTGCTGGCGGCGATTATTGTTTATTTGCTGTACAAGGGGCTGCCAATGATAAACTGGAGCTTTCTCACGGAAATTCCCCGTAATATGGGGCGTGACGGTGGTATTTCCTCAACAATAATCGGTACGGTCATGGTTACGGGTGTCGCGGTCGTTATCGCTGTTCCGCTCGGCATCGGTACTGCGTTTTATCTTGCGGAATACACACGCGGAGGTATTGTTACACGCATAATCCGCTTTAGCGCGGAGTCCCTTGCGGGTATACCGTCAATCGTCTACGGGCTGTTTGGGTTTCTTTTCTTCGTTATTTATCTCGGTCTTGGTTGGTCTGTACTGTCGGGCGGATTGACAATGGCGGTTATGATACTGCCGACAATTATCCGCACGTCTGAGGAAGCTATCCTCGCTGTGCCAGCCTCGTATCGTGAGGTCAGCTTTTCGCTCGGCGGCACAAAGTGGCAGACTATCGTTAAAACGGTTTTTCCGTCCGCGCTTCAAGGCATATCCAACGGCTTAATTCTCGGAATAGGGCGTTGTGTTGCGGAAACGGCGGCGGTTGTGTTGACGGCGGGCAGCGCGCTACGTATGCCGACATCACTTTTTTCTCCCACACGCACAATGGCAAGTCATTTCTATGTCCTTGCCAGTGAGGGGCTTTCAATGGGTAACGCCTACGGAACTGCCGCTTTGCTGATTATATTGATTTTTATAATCAATGTCGGGGCAAACACGCTTGTAAACCGTTTCACGGAGCGGAATAAGTGAGGGGTAGCGCGTGAGGTCAGGGGCGCACTTGTAAGGGCAGGGGCGCACTTGTAAGGACGGGGGCGCACTTGCGAGCGCAGGGAATCAAAACAGGTAAGGTCAAGGGGACAACTTATGTCTGACAAGCTCATAATTGACATTCAAAATCTAAGCATCTTCTTTGAAAAAAAACAGGCAATATTTGACCTGAGCCTTGGCATACGCGCAAATGAAATCCTGTCGATTATCGGACCCTCCGGTAGCGGCATAACCTCGTTGTTGCGTAGCTTAAACAGGCTCAACGAGCTTATCCCCACGGTCAGAGTGGAGGGCGACATTCTTTTTGACGGTAAAAGCATATATGATAACGATGTCAGCGTGACCGAGCTGCGCCGCCGTATCGGAATGGTTTTTGACGTGCCGACTCCGCTCCCTATGTCGATTTTTGACAACATTGCTTATGGCCCAAGACTTAGCGGCGAGAAAAACAAAAAGAAACTGAGTGAGATTGTGGAAAAAGCGTTAACCGAAGCGGCACTTTGGGACGAGGTGAAAAACAGGCTTAAAACATCGGCGCTCGCCCTGTCGGGAGGGCAACAGCAACGTCTTTGTATTGCGCGGGTTTTGGCTCTCAATCCCGACATCATTTTGCTTGACAGACCATGCAGTGGGCTTGACCCGATTTCTACGGCGAAAATCGAGGATTCCCTGATGACATTAAAGAATAAATTCACGATAATTCTTGCCCCGCACAACACACAGCAAGCAGGCAGGGTGTCCGACCGTGTCGCGTTCATGCTCTCAGGCTCGCTCGTCGAGGAGGGCTATAGTGAGGAAATTTTCAGATACCCACAGGATAAGAGAACAAGTGACTATATAACAGGTCGATTTGGGTAAAATGAGGTAAGCTGTCCCCGCTCGCTACGAGGTTTAGGCGAGGTTTAGGCAAGGTCGTGTCAAATAATTTTAATTTTAGAAAGGCGGATTTTTTTATGAAAGCATTATTTATCGGAGGCACAGGGACAATCAGCACGGCAATAACCAAACAGCTTGGCGAAATGGGCGTTGATTTAACTTTGTTTAACAGAGGGAACAGCAACGCGGATATACCGTCGGGGGTTAAGGTGATAAAAGGGGACATTCGCAACGAGGAGGAATCGGCAAAACTGCTTGCAGGACTTACTTTTGACGTGGTAGCCGACTTTATCGCATTTGTGCCTGAACATGTGCAGGCAGATTATCGGCTTTTTCGCGGAAAAACAAACCAGTACATTTTTATAAGCAGCGCATCGGCATATCAAAAGCCGCCCGTCAGCCCTATAATTGACGAAAGCACGCCGCTGTCCAACCCATTTTGGAAATACTCGCGGGATAAAGCGGAGTGTGAGGAATGGCTGCTCGGAAAGTTCAAATCAGAGGGATTTCCCGTGACTCTTGTACGCCCAAGCCATACTTACGGCGACGGTCAGATTCCGCTTGCACTGCACGGTTCAAACGGTCAATGGCAGGTTATCCGCCGTATGCAACAGGGTAAGCGCGTTATTATTCACGGCGACGGCAGTTCCTTGTGGGCTGTCACGCACAACACGGATTTTGCGAAAGGTTTTATCGGGTTAATGGGTAATCCGCACGCGATAGGACAGGAGGTTCACATCACGAGTGACGAGCGTATTACATGGACTCAAATCCATGAGATTATAGCAAAACAGCTCGGCGTTTCGCTAAACCCGCTCTATGTGCCGTCAGATTTAATCATTCACGAGGGTAAAAAGTTCGGCTATGATTTTGAGGGTCCGCTTCTCGGCGATAAGACACATTCTGTCATTTTTGATAACTCAAAAATTAAGCGGCTTGTGCCCGATTTTGTGGCGACAACCCGTTTCGACCAAGGTATGGCGAAAACCATTCCGTATGTCTTATCTCGTCCTGAACTACATTCAGAGGATGCGGACTACGAGAAATTCAGCGAGGCTCTGTGTGCAATAATGGACAAAGCGATGGCGTAACAGGTTTTTTGACAGATTGTTTGACCGTAGGGGCTGTTGCAATTTTACTTTGCGACAGCCCTTGCTTTTCTGCGTTTTACCAAACTCACAGTCAATGCAATCAGCAATATTCCGAGAACTGAGCCCGCGCACAAAATCACAATATTTCTTGTTTTTGTGAGATTTTCAATTATCTCGGCGGTTGTGCCGATTTGCCGCCCTTCTTCCGAATAATTTATGCTGCCTCTAAGCTCAAACTCGGTTAAATCGTCAAATTTTATCGGAACAGTCATTTCCGCCATTGCGTAGTACGGGTCTGTTACAGCATGGGAGTGACTGTCAATTTCGATGACCGGAACGGTCAATACAATTTTTCCGCTACTCGCTTCTATAGCTTTTTCAAGCTCCGGCAGTAAGTCGGGCGGAAGCTCCTCATACCCTGATTGCTGAATAATATAGTCAATATCAAGCATTGCGCTGATTAGATAACTGTCCCGCCTCGGATAATGCTCCATTACCATATCAACCTGCATAAATGGGGTCATTTTCTCGTCTGTGAGCATTGCTTTCAGAGATTCAAACGCTTCCTGCAAGTCGGCGTTTTGGGTGCTTTGTTTCATCGTAAGCGTATATATGTCCGAATCGGTACTCAGCCCAACGATAAAGTCAAGCTCCTCCTGATAGTGCCATCCCCACTTGTTGAGCGCGTTTGCCAAAATTTCATGGTACTGAGGGTCAACCTCGCTGACATCTAACTTGATGTCGTAGGTTAAATAAGCATCAAATCTGTCGCTTATGCCTATGCCGATATTTATTTGCAGACAGCCTGTGAGGGAAACGACAGCGAGAATCAGCAACGCTGTAAAACCCGTTGCTCGGGCTATGTACGCTTTGTACGCTACGCTCGCAAAGCGCGCAAAGCGTGTTTTTTGCGTATTTCGCGATTTTCTCATATTCGCCGCTTTCGTCGCCGTCATCATCTTCATCGTTTTCATAAAAACCCTAACCAAAATTAAACTCATACAGCTCCGAAAGATAGTATGTACCGTCAGGAAGCTGTGCCACCACATAGAATGTTTTAATGCCCTCTGCTATCCCGTCAGCGGCGGAATGGACAACATTTCCCCGAAGCTGTGCATATTCGCCGATAATCGCTGAGGCTTCGCTTGTGTTGCGCCCTCGACCTTCGGGACGAACTGTTTTTATCGGCACACCCCAACCCAAGTAGTTATAAGGGTCAAAGAAAGCAACGGTATAAATAGCATCTTTGTATGGAGTATTCCACGTTATTATGTAATGCGTGTAGGTTTTAAGCCCTGTTTCCAAACGGTGCTGTTCTGACTGACGGCTGATGTGCAGTATCATATCCTGTTTTTCTTCCGCAGGCTCTCTCGGTTCGGAGCTGATGAAGCTGTAAAAATGCTCCGCAAGCCCTTCTACGTCAATAGCAAGAGGTATCGACATATTTTCTTGCGGGAAAGCGTTTCTTTCGCTTCGTCTGCTCTCAATAAGCTCCGAATCCTCCAAAATCTGTTTTATGTCAAAGTAATCCTCAACCTGTCTTGTCGCCTGTGAGCCCATCAGCGTTACATAATCCTCTGCGGCGGTTTCTATAATATATCTATGCCTGTTGAGGAAATAGTCCTCTCCAACCTCTACGGAGGTTATCAACCCGTGCGTATCTGCCTCTCGCAGTTTTGCGTACTGACTTTGACCGAGCAAGTCTTGTCTGCGCGTTTCGTGGTCGAACATATAGTAAAAAGTATAGTGATGACCGTACTCATGGCTGAGGCTTCCCGCAATGCTTTCAATGGTGGTTTTTGTGTCACCGCCGTAAATGTTTATTCTGCCTGTAAAAAACGGGAAATCTACGCTGAAATCTTTTGGAAACGCGGGAAAGCTAAGGCGAAAGGAAGCTGTTGCAATGCCCGGCGCGTATGTCGCAAGCGCAAGCAACTCCTCATTTTCATGCGGGTAAACGACAATTTCGTAGAGTTTTTCTATTTCATCTCCATGCGTATTTTGCTTTAGCTCTTGATATAACAGCTCCAGCATTTCTTTATCCCAGTGAGCCGAGTGGCTGATAATTGTAAAACCTTCAGGTGCAACGTAGTAATAAAGGGCATCCTCACGGGCGGCTGTCGGCGAGTCGGCGGGGGTGTATGCCGCATTGTTGATAAACGGGCTTGGCGTGCGCTCGCGGTATGCCTCGATTGATTGCGCTTTTGAGCTTGCGTACAGCTCTATTTCAGCATTTAGCTTGGTTACATAGAAAAAACCGCCACACAGTATTGCGAGGCTTAAAATGATAATTGCGGCAATTGGGGATTTTTTGGGTTTATTTGTGTACATAGGCAATTCCATGTTTTGTATTGGGGGTGGGTTGGGTGGCGGGGTGGTCTTGCGGTTGCGCGGCGGGTCTGCAATTGCGCGGCGGGGCGTTGTTATATTGACGGGTCGGGGGCGGGGCGTGTTTGGGTGTTGCGCGTGGTCTGCGGGATTGTTATATTGTCGTGGCGCGGTTATCGAGTTTGCTTTGCGTATATATACTCTGATACGTTTTCGTCAATAAGTAATATTAGCGACGACACAATCAAACAAGCGGTTTCCACAACGCTGAAAACAACGCTAAAGGTTTCCGAATCAGCGGGATTCATCCACACGGCGGACAGCATGACCACCGAAGCGAGCGCACCTACGGGGAAGAGCAGCTTGATACCGGGGGCGCACAAAAAGAGTGCCAAGCACATCAACAAACGAGCACCAAACAGTATTGCGTTAAACCCCGTAAATATCGAAGCTACGGCTAACCCCGCGTTGACGGATACGATTAAAAGTAAGACTTTCTTGCCAAGCTCAAGTTTCTGTGCTTGCTGTGCTTGATACTCTTGCGCGAGAGCTTCTTTTTCATGCGGTTTAAGATGATGCTCCCACGCCGCCGCCGCATCTCCGCCCCTTGGGGGCGTTTTTATTTTGTTTTTTTTATCTGACATTTCGGGTCAAGACTCCTATGCCGACTTACTCTCCGCTTACTTCTATGTCGGCTTCATACTCAATATGTCTGCCTGTGATTGAGAACACGACCCATTCCGCTATGTTGGTGGCATGGTCGCCTATGCGCTCGAAGTATTTTGCAACCATCATCAGGTCTATTGCCTGTTCCCCGTTGCTTGGGTCTTTTTGCACTATTTCAATCACGTCTTTCTTGACCTTCAAGAACAAATCGTCTATGGCATCGTCGTCATTTATGACTTTTTGCGCTAAATCCAAATCTCTTTTGACGAAGGCGTCTATGCTCTCCGTTACCATTTTTGAGGTCAGTTCAGCCATGAGCGATATGCTTTTCACTTCTATAACGTGCGGAAGGTCGGTCAGGAACCTGGCGATTTCCGATATGTCCGCCGCTTGGTCACCTATGCGCTCCATGTCCGTTATCATCTTGAGCGCGGCGGATATAAGCCGCAAATCTCTTGCGACGGGCTGTTGCCTAAGCAGGAGCTGTAAGCACAGCGATTCGATTTCTTTCTCTATTTGGTCTATGTCCTTGTCTGCCTTAATCGCTTTTTTTGCTTTTTTTCTGTCGTAACTGATTATTGCTTGCGTTGCGCGGGCTATTGATTTTTCAACCATTGCGCCCATTTCAACCAGCATATCGTTAAGTTTTGATAACTGTTCGTGAAATACGTTTCTCATTTTGCCGCCTCCTTAATATTTCTCAATTGCAATTATACACGCTTTTTTATAATTCTGCAAATGAAAACTTTGTAAGGTTTTACCGAGTTTTATGTAATTCACAATTGCTATGTAACGTGGAGATGCGGGTGTCAGCCCGCCCCCTCAATCAATTCCATAATATCTTCAATCACACCACACGTTGCCTTAAATTCAATATCTTTCGCATAAGTGAACTCACGGCGATACTTTTCCCAATAGCTTTTCAAACTTGAATTTTCCTTAATATCCGCTAATCTGTTCCGCCAGTTGTTGAGTTCATTGGTTGACCTTCGATTTTCGCAGGTGGCGGTTAATGCTTGAAAGAGCGTTGAAATATCAATTTTACTGCGTTCCAGCTTCCAAAGCATATAAACATCATAAAAATCACGAGGACGAGTTGTGCCTATACCTCTTGATATAATGGTTTCAAGTTTTTCGGCAAACAAAGTTTCAAGATTATAAGCCAAAATCGGAATACTGCGCTCCTCGAAAGTCAGCGGATACATAAATTCAATTTCTCGCGGCGTTATTTTATCTCCGACTGTAATGTCAATCGTAAGCGGTTGCGCAATCGGGGGATAGCCGCCCACCAAGCTGACACGGAAACCGGAATACTCATCACTCTTGCGAATGTCGCTTATGCTTTTTACAGTAAACTCTATATCATCATCTACCCTAACCGTCAAAACCTTATCAATAATTTCCTTAATACTTTCTGTCGTCAACGGAGCGTGAATGATTGTAGCATCCATATCCATAGTTGCCCTCATATCAAGCCCTATCATCGCCGATATGAGAAATCCGCCCTTGATAACAAGCTGAGTTTTGTATTCGGAAAGCGAGATACGCTCCAAAAACCGTTCCATAATATAAGTTTGCATAGCAAAGTGCGGCGGAAGTCCGACCTTTTCTGCTTTACTTTTGACAAATGCCTTTAACTGCATAGGATTATTAGTTTTCAAATCAATACCTCCAAATATTTGCGTGTTTCGGGTTCAACTCTCATTATTTCTGCGTACTTTAACGCTTGCGCGGGATTCTTCTCTCTTTTTTCGCCGTAACGCTTCATAGCATTTGAGAACATAGAAATATCCATTTTATTCTTGTTTTTCACAATATCGCAAATCGTTTTTTCCATATCATAAACCTTAACCATGCTACCGAAAGGTGTTTTTATAGCAGTAATCCCCAATTCATAAAATCGCGGCTCTTGCACATAGCACCTAACGCTGTCATTTATTGCGTTTTTTGTATTATAGCTTTGCGGGAATGTCATAGAGAAATTTATTGGCGTTTGGTCGGTTAAATCGTGAAGAAATAATGCTGTTCCCATTGAAAATACGCCCATTTTATGCCTCGCTTGTAGCAGAAACATATCATCAGCAAAAGCGGTAGGCAACGCATAAACACCCCTCGCAATACGGATAATTTCATTATTTTTAACCATATTTAACAAATTTTGCTTATGTATCCCACTACCATTACACATAGCAGTTGTTATAATGCCGTTGTTTTCGGTTAAAATTTTTCTGATTTTTTCGATTGCAGTCATAATTACTACCTCGCTTGACTTTTATACTATAAATTATATATAACATAGAATAAAAGTCAAGCGATATTTTTGGTATTTACGTAGAGATTTACAGCCAACTATGAGTACGATTACAGGGGCGGGTGTTAGCCCGCCCCTGTGGTTTTGATTTTTGCCGTTTTATTCCGCCGTGTTGTTTCGCTTACTTCACGAGTCCGTATGCCTTGCAGACGTAGTCGAACTCTTGTGAGCTTGCGAAGCTGTTGAATACGTCAACTCGGTCCATTCCTGCGGTGAGTGCGCCGACCCAAGAGGTCTTGCCGCCCGCGTCGGAAGCGCGCCCGAAGAATGTCTTGTACAGGGTTTCAACGAACGTATCGTCGTTCTGCTCTTGCGCCAACAGCTCATCGCTGAAGATGAAGCTGCGTACAAGCTCTGTTGCCGTGATTTTGCCTGTTTTCAGAGCATCTGTCCAAGATTTAAGTCCTTCCTCGTCAGGGTCACGACCGAGTGCCGCTTCATACAGCCCTTTGACGTAGGTTTCGGCGCGTAGGTGCTCATACTCCAACGAGTTTGTGAACGCGTTATAGATTTCCTCACGGCTCATAGCTTCGGATTCGAGCGCGGCGAGCCATGCTTCTTTTCCTGCGGAGTCGTATGGACGTCCAAGCACTACTTCATACAGACTTTCGATGAAAGCCTCGTTGTTATTGGCTGTTTTCCCCTTTGCTTCTTCGCTGAACATAAAGGCTAACTCGACTTCTGCGGCTGTCATTGCTCCGCTTCTGATAGCGGCTACCCAACTGTCAAATCCGCCTTGGTCGTACGGACGACCGAGTATGCTGAGATACAGCCCTGCGACGTAATCCTCAACCGTGACGAACGGTGTCGGTGCTGACGGAGGGGTTGTATTTTTGTAAACCGCTACGGTCTGCGGGCTGTTCGTGACCCTAAAGTCACCAAATCCACCAACGCTCACCGTGACATTACCCTCTGTCACTACGCTTGTGAGGGCTATTGTATATGTCGTGCCGCTACCGCTGAGCGCACCCTTGACCGCCGCGCCTGTGCCGTTTGAAATGGTTATACTGCTTGCCGTCAAGCCTGTTACGGCTTCGCTGAACACAAGCCGTATGCCCGTGCTGTCGGCTGCTCCGCTTGTGCCGCCTACTTGTGTCGCTGTGAATGTGACGGGGGTAAGCTCTTTGTAAACCGCTACGGTTCGCGAGGTAGTTGTGACCCTAAAGTCACCGAAGTTAGCAACGCTCACCGTGACATTGCCCTGTCTTGTTACGCTGTCAAGAGCTATTGTATATGTATCGCCGCTACCGCTAAACGCACCCCTGACTACCGCGCCTGTGCCGTCCGTGATTGTGATGTTGCCCGTCGCCAAGCCTGTTACGGCTTCGCTGAAAGTGATTACTATGTTCTCACTGTCGGCTGTGCCGCTTGTTCCGCCGTCTTGCACCGCTGTGAATGTGACGGCGGTTCTGTTGTCCTTGTAGACCGCTACGGTTTGCGAGGTAGTTGTGACCTCAAAGTTACCGAAGTCAGCTACGCTCACCGTGACATCGCCCTGTGTCGTTACGCTTGTGAGGTTAAGCGTCCATGTTGCGCCGAAATTGAAGTTGAGTACTCCCTTGACCGCCGCGCCTGTGCCGTTCGTGATTGTGATGTCGCTTGCCGTCAAGCCTGTTACGTTTTGGCTGAACTCAAGCCGTATGCTACTGCTGTCGGCTGTACCGCTTGTGCCGCCGTATTGCACCGCTGTGAATGTGACGGGTAACTTATACCCTGCGCTTGCACCTGATGGGTCGGAATCAAGGAACAGCCCGCTGTCCTCCGCGATTGCCGTGACGGTAAAGGTAGCTCCTGCGGCAGGAGAAGTGACCGCGAGTGTGTTCGTGGTGTTGTTTGCCGTTTCGCCGCCTGTGCCGCCGCCTGTAACCGTAACCCTATACTTACTTACATTTGTATTAGGGCTTGAAAACGTCCATGTGGCGTTTGCGCCGCTCCATGTGGGGGATGTCGGGGTTGGCAATTTCGCAACGCTTTGCGCCGTTGAAGCATCAGAAGCCGCGCCGTTGCTATGAGAAGTACCGTTGCCGATTGCCGTTACCGTGACGGTGTACGAGCCTACTCCCGCTGTTCTCATTTCCGTGAGGAAGCTAACGCCTGTCGCGCCTGTGTTTGCGGCACTTGTTTTCGCCGCACCCGAAGGCGAGCCGTCTTTATATAGCTGTACGCTGTAATTCGCCAAGCCTGTTTCGGATGATAAATTCGTCCATGTCGCTAGTCCTGCCGTGGAAAGTGTCGCACCTGTTACTTTGTCGAGCGTCGGAAGTGTTTCGTTTTTGTAGACTGCCACGCTCTGCGAGGTGGTTGTAACTTCATAAGGAGTATCATCGTCACCTTCGAAGTCATCAATACTCACTGTGACGTTACCCTGTGTCGTTACGCTTGTGAGGGCAATCGTCCATGTCGTGCCACTGCCGCTGAGAGTACCCTTGACCGCCGCGCCTGAGTCGTTCGTGATTGTGATGTCTTCCGCCGTCAAGCCTGTTACGGCTTTGTCGAAAGTGATTTGTATGCCCGTACTGTTGGCTGTGCCGCTTGTACCGCCGACTTGCGCCGCTGTGAATGTGACCTCAACAGGCACCTCGCCTGTTTTTTCAACTACGATAGACGAGATGTACCAAGCACCAATGGGTAAGGCGGGGTCTCTTTTGTCGCAATTCGGACCTATTCTGAGTGTGTTAGATACGCCTGTTTCGTCATTATTCACTATGGCGGCAAAACCGTCTAAAGCAGTTAACTCAAATGTGGTTGTTCCCCAAGTGTCTGCTGTAAAGCCCGGCCATTGATTGCCGTCAGTTAGTGTAACCAAGCTCGCACCTGCATTATTAACTACATTTTGCGCCTGGTTTTGGTTATTTAGTCCAATAACAAGTCCGTCAATTGGGGCAGTTCCGCCTGCAATACTGGCTCCGGGGACGTAGTATTTGACAGTAACTTCATAAATTCCCGTGCCCTCATAGAAGAGGTCGTTGAAATTTATCCTCATTCCCCAACGATAGTCTTTATCGCCCCCCTCGCCGGGGTCGGAGTTCCCCAATTGTGGGCTGACAATCTTTAAGGTGTTGGTATATCCACCTATTACGGAAGATTCCATCGTTGCGTTGTAATTTGCTTTCAACTTATCAATATCCCAGTCTTCTTCCGTGCTGTCAAAAATCGGGGCGACTGAGGTCGCTTCACTGACGGTAAAGCTAACGGTGAAAATGTAGTCATCAATTTCTTCACCGCTGATTGTCACCGTCGCGGTGTAGGGGGTTGTGCTTGCTGTCAAACCGGTCTTGGGATTGATTGTGAATGATGTTTCTACTGTCGTTGCCAACGACGTAGCAAACGAAGTGTCAACAAGGTTGAAGTAGTCTTCCGCGTTCGTGCCTGAGAGGGCTACATCAAGACCTGTAATCGTGCCCGTACCCGTGTTTTTGATTGTGAACGTGGTCGGGGCTATGGTTGTATATTCCTCCTCTTCGCCTGCGAATGTATGTGTTTCAGTGCGAGCTATCGCAGCAGGATTTATCACTGCGATGTCGTATGTCGGCTCGTCTACGGTTGTAAAGTAGTTCGAGCTGTCCGCTACCATTTCATTACCCGCAACGTCCTGAAATTCCGATATTTTCACTGTATACGTTGTTTCGTATGCCAATGCGCCGTATGCGATTGTGTATATTTTTTTGGTAGCATCCCACGAGCCACCTGCCGAGGCAAGTGTGGTGTCGCCGTCGCCGTCGTTAAGCGCAACCACTCCTTCTGTTGTTTTCATTTCTTCGTCAAATGTAATAACAACATTTCCTGCCGCGATTGCCACATCTGTGCCTGACGGAGCGACGGAAGATACCGTCGGCTTGGTTGTGTCGGGTATAAAACTTGTTGTAATGTCAAACGTGATATCGTCCCCGTGTGTTGCCGTGTCAGTAGAGGTGCTGTTGTGTGTCACCGTGAATTTACCTGTCAGGGTTGCTGTGCTTCCTGAATCGTACTCATAAGCGTCCGACGCTTTAGCTGTGAATGTGGCTGTGTAATCTGAATCAATCGCCGCGTTCGCCGCATCCGTAAGCGCGGATATGGCAGCATCTTCCGCTCCACTGGCATCAAGCGCGACAGTAATTTCAGCCGTGAGCGTGTTGTCTATTTTCTCAAGCTCGGCTTTCGCTCCCGCCGCAACGTCAGTCCATTGTGCATAAATCGTTGTATCTGAGGCAAATTCCGTAGATGTTGTTACTTCTACGCCGTCTGTTGCCGCCGTGAACCAACCGTCAAATGTATAGTCTGTTTTTGTCGGCGAGGGTAGGCTTGCTAATTTGCCGTCTGTGCCTGTTGTTGCGGATTCTAAGCTGTTGTCGCCGTCAGCACCTGTGTAATCAAATGTGATTGTGTATGTCGGCTCGAATGTGTTCACCACAACAAGGCTGTCTACATTCTCGTCCGGCATTTCAAAGGTGAACTCAAAGGAGTTGTCATACGTTGTCCCCGCCACGACGGGTAGTTCATATGGGTCTTCAGGGTCTATGTCCGCCACACCCGTCAAGTTTATGGTGTGGATACCCGAAGCATCTGCCTCGCCTGTCAGCGTGATAGTGACGGTTACGGAGTCACTTTCGCCGAGATCTACATTCGGGTCAGCCACGCCTGTCGCTGTAATGCCGTTTTCCTCAACGTCGTTTTCATCAAACGCCACGGTATAGTCGCCGTCCGCTCTTGCGAGCAGTGAAACAGGCATAAGTGAAAATAACAGCAACATTGCCAAAGTTGTTGCCATTATTTTTTTACACATACCTGTTATTGCTCGGCTTGGCTTTCTTCCTCTTTTACTCTCCATTTTAATTCTCCTTTTGCTTTCATTTATTTTTGTTTTAGCAAAAGGCCATAATTAAAAACACGCGCAGAAGGGCTTTATACTACGTCGCCTGTTAGGTGACGTGAGCCCGCGAAGCGGGCTTTGCCTACATCATGCGCGCCGAAATCTACATTCAGCGTTTATTACGGAGTCGCCTGCCGTGTAAGACATAAAATCAGCTTGTAAATACAAAGATAAAAATGTATACTGAAAATGTCGTAGCGGCGGAATTTCCGTGTCTGTAGGCGTGTTGTTTAATCGCTTCCCTACATTCGCCGTGACGGTGGTCGAACACCTCACGGTCGCTGCGGCCCTTGATTATGGCCTATTGTTTGTTAAATTATCACATATTTTTACAAAAAGCAATAGAAAATTGCAATAATTATAAAAAAATAATTATTTTCTACACTATTTTCTATAAAACTGTAGAAAACAACATATTTTTTCGCATTTTAAGCGAGGTTTTTTTGTAAAATGAAGGCTTGTTTACCGCTCTTATATCGTCAATAGAAATTGACAAGCTCTTTTTTGTTATGCTATAATTTATGTAGGCGTTGCACCACCTCGCAAACGAGGCGGTATACGGTATGCGGTTAGTCAAACCCTCGAACGTTACTACGAAAGGGGGAGTGACCATTGTCGATGTATGAAGTCCTTTCGCTGTTTCTCGCGTTTGTCGCGATTCTCATAGCTTGGAAGTCCTACAAGGACAACAGAAAATAACCGCCAGTCCTCACAAGATGAACGGTTATTTTCGTTCCTTGATGTAGGCTAACCGTTTATCGGCAACGCCTTTTATATGCACATTTTACCACATATCTGACAGCAGTTCAAGCATAATTTTCAAAAAATATTGCGAATTTTTCTGCACGCGCACCGTCCGACGTGACGGAAGCCGTCCGCTACGTCGGGCGGTTTCTACACCACAGTCGTCAGCTCTGCTATCAGGGCATCAATTTCAGATTGACTGAGCAGTCTGCCCGGGTCGCTTGCTTCGCTTTCTTCCGCCTGTACAGGGGCTGCCGCAACATTAGAAAAATCCTTGATTTCGGGCGGAATGTTGTCTGTGTCAAACTCGTAGACAAAGCAATGCTCCACCTCGATAACATTCTCTGTTCCGAGCTGAGGCAGACCGTTAAAGAACCAAAACAGCACCCTCAACACAGATTCGGGAACAATCAAAAGCATGGTTCTGGTTCGGAAAATCTTCACCATGTTGTTCATATACGCAACCACGCGGCTCATAGTGTCACGGATAGCTTCACCGTTCGGCGGCGCAACATTTCCATACCAAGAGGTCAGGGCAAACATATCAACCTCGTCCGTCGATTTACCTTCAAGGTCGCCGAATGAACGCTCGAACAGCTTTAGCCCTTTTGTGATTTTTCCCTTATCAAGCTGTAGAATATCGGCAATTATTTCCGCAGTTTCCATAGTACGAAGCTGCGGCGAAGCAAGAATTAAATCAACGCCAAAGGACTTCAACTGCTCCGCAGCTTTGCGAGCCTGCTCTCTGCCTGTGTCATTGAGCGGAGGGTCGCCTGTTCCGATGATACGACCTTGCGCGTCAAAGTCAGTTTGACCGTGTAAAACTACAAACGCTTTCATTAAAAAGAAATCACCTTTCTAAAGCCTACTCGGATATTATACATAACTTGACAATGTTCTGCAAGCGTGTAATACTTACAATGTGGAAAAATTATGTATAATGAAAATAAAATCTAACGCAAAACTGCCGCAACGACAGACAGCGGGCAGTGTGGGCTATGATATATCCGCCTGTATTGACGAGGATGTTGAAATAAAGCCGGGCGAAACCCGCCCTGTGGGGTCGGGGTTTGCCATAGCGTTAAAGACGGGGTATGCGGCGTTTATCTATGCGCGGAGCGGGCTTGGAATCCGTCACGGGATAACCCCCGCCAACTGTGTCGGCATTATTGATTCCGACTATAGGGGAGAGGTCATTGTAGGGTTAAGAAACGCCTCGCAAACGCCTTTTACGGTGAAAAACGGTGACAGAATCGCCCAAATGGTGATTGCAAAATGCGCCCTTCCTGAGCTGACAGAGTGTGATAATCTTGATGAAACCGTGCGCGGTGACGGCGGCTTCGGGTCAACGGGGGAGTAAAAAAGCCGAAAGCTAAAAAACACAGGTAACGCACACAAGGAGAAGTATGAAACAGCAACCAACATATTCAGTAGTAATCCCTGCTTATAATGAACAGGAGGTAGCCGCCGAAGCATATAAAAGGCTGACTCATGTAATGACGGGTATGGGTGAGCCTTATGAGCTTTTGTTTGTCAATGACGGAAGCCGCGACCAAACGGCACAGATAATTGCGGGTTTCTGCGAAAAAGACCCGAATGTGAAGCTCATCAATTTTACACGAAACTTCGGTCATATGCCTGCAATATCAGCGGGAATGAAGTATGCCGCAGGACAGGCGATTTTTGTAATAGACTGCGACCTGCAAGACCCGCCTGAGATTTTTCCCGAAATGGCGGCAAGGTGGAAGGAGGGCTATCATGTCGTATACGGTAAACGGATTAAGCGCAAGGGTGAATCCGTGTTCAAGCGTGTATCGGCAAAAATTTTCTATCGTTTTTTGCGAAGCATGACTACTGTTGACCTGCCATCCGACACGGGCGAATTTCGCCTAATAGACCGTAAGGTGTGCGATGCGGTTAATGCGTTGCCTGAGAAAAACCGTTATATTCGCGGGCTTGTGAGCTGGGTTGGTTTTCGGCAAATTCCCGTTGAGTATGTGCGCGAGGAGCGTTTTGCGGGGGTGACAAAGTACCCGCTCAGAAAGATGATTCGTTTTGCGATAGATGCGATTACCTCTTTCTCGTACAAGCCGTTGAAATTGGCTTCCGCAATAGGCTTTGCTATTTCAGTTTTGAGCTTTCTTTACATTTTATATGCCCTATACCAAAGATTTATCGCGGGTCAAACAACGGAGGGGTGGACATCTATTATCGCGGCAGTCCTGCTCACACAGGGGATTGTGCTGATGATTCTGGGGATAATGGGGGAGTATATCGGGCGCATTTACTCGGAGCTTCAAAATCGCCCGAACTACATAGTGCAGGAAATTATTGAGTATCCGACAGGCGATAACGGTTGACAGTTGGCGGGGTGCGGTGACTGTTTGGGAGTGCGGGCGTTAAGGTTGGTTGCGGGTTGTGGTGACGGTTGGCGGGAAACAGGGTGTTAAGGTTGGTTGACTGGAATTATGCCATATTTAATTGACAAAAAAAGCAGAGTTAAAAAACTACTCATACCCCTTTTGGCTATTGGGGTGTTTGCCCTGTTTTTAATGCTTGTTGTGGTGCTTTCCACTCCGAGAAATCAGCCGAACATATTGGTAACGGAAATACTCGCATCAAATAGGGGTGTTGTCACCGACGAGGACGGAGATTTTCCTGACTTCATTGAGCTTTACAACGCGGGTAAAAGTGATGTGAGCTTAATCGGCTGGTTTTTGTCCGACAACAGCAACAGACCGATGAGGTGGGTAATTCCCGATGTTGTAATAAAAGCAGGAGAGTATGTGTACTTTTTTGCTTCGGGTAAGGATAAACAGCAAGCAAACGGGATATGGCACACAAATTTCAGCGTTGCCGCAGACGGCACAGAACAGATTGTCCTTTCAATGCCCGACGGAACGGTTCATCAGCAGGTTGGACCGATTGAAGCATTGCCGAATGTTTCATATGGGTTAGATGAAAAATTTTTATACTACAGATATATGTCCGAGCCAACGCCGGGTTCTGCCAACGTTCCCCCGTTTTACAACGATTTGGACAGTGTTGTTATACGCCAAGACGTAATTTTGATAACCGAGTACATGACACAAAACACCTCGTTTTTCCCCGACGAGAACGGGCTTTATCACGACTGGGTGGAGCTTCACAATCCGAGTGACGAGGAGGTTTCGTTAGACGGATGGTACCTCTCGGACAGCGCGGGCAGACCCGATAAGTGGAGATTTCCGAGAGGTGTGTCAATAGCGGCGGGCGGGTATCTTGCTCTGCATTGTTCAGGCTTGGATTTGCCGAATCATGTGTCCTTTCGTCTGTCGGCGGGGGACGGAAGTTTGCGGCTTTCCGATTACAACAGAATGAAAATAGATGAAATTGTCTTGGTTGAAACCCCGACCTACGCATCTTACGGGCGGCTACCCGACGGCGCGGCGCAAAACACGGGAGGCAGTGCAGGGGGTGGCACGGGGCAATTACCCGACGGTGCGGCGCAGGACACAGGGGGCGGCGTTACGTACGGGTTTTTCAGCGTTCCTACTCCGGGCGGCCCGACAACCGAGATTCCCGCTCCTTCGCTGTCTGAGCTTACATGGCGCAAACCGACCGTGTTAATAATGGAATATATGTCAAACAACACTATCATCATTGACGAGGACGGTGAAACCTCTGACTGGGCGGAAATCTTCAACTTCGGAAGCGAGCCTGTTGACCTATCGGAGATGTATCTGTCCGATAGCAGAACAAGCCTTGATAAATGGAGGTTTCCGCAAGGCTTCGTGCTTGCGCCCGATGAACGCGCTGTAGTATGGCTTACGAATAAAGACAGATATTTGCACGCGAGCTTTTCTTTGAGCGAAAGGGACGACGGGCTTTTCCTCAGCGACAAATACGGGCGTATTATCGACTTTGCGGAGGTAATTGCTCTGCCACAACACGTTTCGGCAGGGCGTGATGAAAATGACTTTGACAGATGGCTCTTTTTTCCAAGACCTACGCAGGGCGGTCCGAATGACACAATAGGCTTTGCGGAGCTTGCGGGACTTCATACCGCAGGGTGGGGGGACTCAAAAGCCGTCGCCGCCATTATTGAGGCTGATGCCGCCGCCGCTTATCCCGACTGGTGGGCGAATCAAGCAAACCAAGAAAACCAAGAAAACGGCGGTTGGGCGTTGACATTTTTGACCGCCGCTCCGAATTTCGCCGCTCCTCCGCAGATAGATACAGATGATATACATATACAGGCGGGGACGTTGGTGTCACTGCGGACAGGGGAAAGCGGGGGCGTGATTCGCTACACCCTTGACGGGAGCGAGCCTACGGCAAGCTCGCGTATATATGACGGGCCGATAGCGATAAACCGAAGCACCGCGCTCCGCGCCCGTGTTTTTACGCAGGGGAAAGAGCCGAGCGCGGTTTTGACCCGCACATATCTTGTCGGAGCGGTTCACAATATCCCCATTGTTACACTTACTACAGACCCCGCAGGTATGTTTTCGGAGGAAACGGGCATATATGCAAACGGTCCGGGTTGGGTAGAGGGCGAGTTCCCGTATCAAGGCGCGAATTATTGGAAGGACTGGGAGCGGGCTACACACTTTGCTTTTTATGAAGCGGGTAGGCTCTGCGTTGAAGCTGATGCGGGCATTAGAATACACGGTCAGTTCTCCCGTGCTCTGTCGCAGAAATCGCTTGCCGTTTTTTTCAGAAATCAATACGGATTAAGCAGACTTGCCTACCCGCTTATTCCCGACATTAACCGCACGGTATATGATGCGCTGATTCTGCGCAGCGGCGGTCAGGATTTACTGCGTACAAAAGTCAGGGAAGCGTTTATTCACAACAGTATTCTCGACGTTACAAATGTGGTGGCAATGGGGGCGCGCCCTGTGGCGGTGTACGTCAACGGCGAGTATTTCGGTTTATATAATCTTCGCGAAAAAATCAACGAGGATTATTTTGCAATCAACGAGGGTATTCCCGATGATGAAATCGACATAATCAAGGCGAACAGAAACGCCTTAGCGGGGACAGCGGCGGCGTATACAGAGATGGTGGAAACCCTGCGCGATATGAAGAACATGAACACGAATGAGGCTTATGCCTATGTTGATGCCAACATTGACCTTGATAACTGGATTGACTACTGGATTGCCGTGACTTTTTTCGGCAACCCCGATACGGGTAATATTAAGTGCTACAGACAGCAGGGCGAGGGGCATAAATGGCGTTGGATTTTGTTTGACCAAGATTATGGGGCAGTTCCGTCGGGGGCTAATCCGTTTGATAATATGCTTCACCCTGAGGGGCACGGGTATGAACATCTTTTTTCGACGGTTATTGCGCGTTCTCTGATGAATAACGACGAAATAAGACAGCGTTTTCTCAAACGCTATGCCGAGCTTTTGCAAACTGTTTTGGAAACAGACAGGCTTCTTACTGTTTTTGAGGATTATGTGTCGCAGGTCGAAGCGGAGATGCCGCTTCAAATCACACGTTGGACTGCGCCCGCTTCAATGGAAGCGTGGGAGGGGCATCTAAACCAGACGAGAACCTTTATCAGCATCAGAGGGGGGCAAATGCGGCGGCATATAAAGGAAACGTTCGAGCTGTCAGATAACGAAATGAGTGAGTTATTCGGAGAGTGAAGGGACACCCGCCATCCAGTCCAACACCTCGCCGTCCTCATTACACAGATACAACATTCTGCCCTCGCGCACATTGAAATTCATGTGAAGCCTGTGAACATCAGCACTATCCCTGCTGCTCCTGCCCGCAAGCTCCAGCGTTTCGCCCGGCGCGAGTGTGGCAAGCGGCATTGCCCAAAGCTGAGGATTTGACAGGTCGTTGGTGAGATATAAGCCTGTGGTTTTTAATGTTTCATTACTTGCGTTATAAAGCACCGCTCCGTTGCGCTCTGATGAACCGTATGCTTCCTGTATTAACAGAGAGGGCGGGGCTTCTATTGTCACAAGCTCAACCCTTACAACGCCGTCTTTAGCATCGGCTATCGAAACGGTTATTTCGGGCGTGTCAATTCTCTTGCCGTTTAACACCCAATGGTCAAAAAGGGTGAATTTTTGCAAATTCGGGCGCAGAGGTATATTCAAATGAGTAAAGTAGGTCGAAGAAGTGCCCGCCTGCGTACCGATAATCGCATCACCGCCGCTGACCTCAACGGTAAACATACCGTCGTCCCACTCAAAATATTCACGCATACCCTCAATGAAATAATCGGGGCGTTTCTCGGCGTACTCTATCATGTTCGCGTGATTATGCTCCACCGAATCTCGACCTACCCAGCTTGCATACTTTTTTGTTTCAAAAGCAAAGCCAAGCTCATGGTACATTTCGCCGTAAAGCCTGTCTGTCTGCTCGCGGACATTTTGAGGGTTCACGATATTTGCCGCGATGTCACACACATACATTGCGTATTTGTCAACCATTTCAGGACGGACAAACAGAGCCGCAAGCATGTGACTGAATCGAGGATTATTACGAGCAAGTGTTTCTGCGAAAGCAGGGTTGTCAGGTCTGGTGGGGTCTTCATAAAGCGACAGGGTGAAGTCCAAATCGAACGTGAGATAACGCCATCTGCCGTCAAGCTCAGGGGCAAGCCCTTCCGTTTGCTCCCCTATATATCTCCAACGCCTGAGATTGCCGCCGGGCCAGTCCCGATTGCCGACATATGTTTGATAGGCATAATACAAAAGCAGATTGTCGATGTCGGCGATTTTTTCAAATTCGGCAAGCACCTTGTCGTCTGTAAAATCCTTTTCATAAAAGCTGTTGAAATAATTGATTGCTTCGACCGTAGCCTCGTCCTCTGTCGTAATCCACCACTCGCCCCTGCTCGCAATCTGAAACTCCCGTGTCGGGGCGTTGTAAACATCTTCGAGATATTGCTCATTGATTCTGACAAGAAGCCACGCAAATCCGTAGTATTCTCCGTTAACAAAAACCGCCGCTCCTCTCACGGGCGAAACAACGCGCAATCCCGCTTGCTTTGCAAGTGCGTAGTTCACCTCTTGACGAAGCATGGCAAAATTTCTGTCGTTGGCGTTGTTGCTGAGGATTAACTGGTCGTATTCGGTGATTGGCGTGTTAAACATATCAGCGGCGGTATCGTCGGGGAATAAGTCGTATTCAAAATTACCCTCGCCGGGTTCATACATCCGCCGCGCGGCAATGCGCAGGGACTTGTACTCCTCGGCGCGTGACCATCCGCCGTGAACGCGCACACCTGCCCCTTGAGCGATAACGCGCCGCCCGTCGGGTTCAAACATTTCGGTGTAAATAAAACGCTCGCTTTCCATGCCGCGCCAGTTGAAGTTCGCGGGTGCGGGCGGCTCAATCCACGCACGCGGGTTTGCTTCCCTGTAATTGGCGCGTGTTACCCCCTCAACGAGTATTCCTGTATCATAATCGTAGAGGTATTCGTCATTTGTAGATAAAGCTATGACCAAAAGGTCAAATCTGTTGTGTACGCCTTTCGCGACAAAATACGTGTGAACAAGCGGGCGTGTAATTACATCCTCATAAACCGCAATGGCTTTGAGCGGGAAAACTCCGCCGTCCTCCACCACCTCAGCCGCTTTCAGCGAGATTGGGCTCTCATAAACAGGGGAGTCGGTTGTCGGCTCAGAGCTGTCTAAGGTGTAGTGTATAACGGCTTCGGGTATTGATGCGAAAATTGATACTTCAATGTCGGTGTCGTAAAAATGCTCGGAGTGCGAAAACATAAGCTCAAGCCTTTCCGAGAGCGGGTCGTCGGGGGTTGTGTTATTATTTGCTTCGAGGGCTTCCGCCGCTGCCTGCACCAAGGCGGGGGATATGATATGCTCCGCAGGGTAAAAGTTGAGTAAAACCACCGATACTATCAGCAGATAAATTAAAACAAGCAGGACAATGAATCTTTTTGACGAGTTTGACATATTTGAGCCTTTCTCTTAAATCCCTTAAAATGTTGCATAAGCGGCGGGCGGGTAGCGGTTATGTGAGGCGAGAGCCGCTCGCTTTTTGCGCCTTTCTCTTAAAATGTTGCATTTTGGAAATTATTGTGTTTTAATGTAAAAAATATGTAAAACATATTATAATATAAAGATGACTATTTGGCAATGCTTACCGCAATCATCGGCGGACACGCAAAAAAGCGGCAAAAATGACGATGCGGCACGACGGTGCGGTTTTCCCCGAAACCATTTTACACTCTCTGCAACAATTAAATCATTAAGGAAGATTTATGCAATATCGCAACGAGTTAAAGTTTGCACTCAGCTCCCAAACGGCGGAGCTTATTAAGCGGCGTATTTCAGGGATTATGTCGCCCGACAAGCATACGGGCGGGGTTTATATTGTCCGCAATATTTACTTAGACGACCAATATGACTCGTTTTATAACGAAAAACACGCGGGAAGCTACAACCGCGATAAGTACAGGGTGCGCTATTATAACGACGACCTATCGTACATTTGTTTTGAAAACAAGCACAAGGACGGGACACTTGCGTATAAAGATAAAGTTGTGATGAGTGAGGATGAATACAACGCCATACGGTCGGGTGATTTCAGCTTTGCCGCCTACTCGGAGCATCCCCTCTGGCAAAAAGTGTTCGCTATCCACAATTCCCGAACCCTGCGCCCCGCCGCCGCGTTTTCATACACACGCGAGGCTTACGTTTATGAGCTTGGCGATGTGCGGATTACATTCGATTCAGTTATTCGCCCTGATTCCATGACCCCGATGGCGAACTTTACCTCGCCGCTTGGTATAAACCCGCTTATGGAAGTCAAATATACAGGCTTCATGCCGACGGTGATTGCGGGTATGCTACACGGGTTGCCGCTTGTGCGGACAGAGCTTTCCAAGTATTGCTATATAAGAGAAAACACATGGCAAAAACCCGGTCAGTCTGTCATGTTTGCAAAATAAAAATTATAAAAAATTAGGAGAAAAATTCAAATGGGAGAAATATTTGCAGAAATCTTTGCGCCACCCCAGCAATTAGAAAGCCTGACAGGAACTCAGGTCTTGCTCACCCTATCAATCGCTTTTATATGCGGCATTATGATTTTCTTGGTTTATCGGTACTTTAATCAGAGTGTTGTGTACAGTGTCCGTTTTAACATGCTCATTGTAATGGTTTGCGTTGTTACTTCACTGATTATCATAACTATCGGCACAAACCTTGTGCTGACACTTGGTATGGTGGGTGCTTTGTCTATCGTGCGTTTCCGCGCCGCCGTTAAAGACCCGTTGGACGTTGGTTTCCTCTTTTGGGGCGTTGCGGCGGGGTTGACGGCGGGAGCACAGCTTTATTCCGTATCTCTTATCGGAACGGCGTTTGTCGCTGTAATTTACATTATTCTGACGATAGTAAGACTTGAAAAGCACAGCTACTTGGTTATCGTCCGCTACGCTCCCGCTTCTGACAGCGCGGTGGAAAAAGCGTTAAAGCCGCTCGGTGCTCGTGTGAAAAACAAGACCTCCGCTGAGAAATTCGGCGAGGTGACTGTAGAAGTGCGCGTTCGCCGCGGCGACACCTCGTTTGTGCAGGGGCTGAAAGAAACCAAAGGTGTCGAAACAGTGACACTTGTAGAGTACACGGGGGATTACTCGTAGGGGGGCTATGGCAAGCGAAAATTGCGGCTTTTGAAGTTGTGCCTTGAGATTGCACAAACTTCAAAAGCCGCTTCTCCTCGTATGAGCCGAAACTACGCGGTTTCCACGCTTGCGGCTTTTTGCAAGCCGAGTTTTTCCACAGCGGATTCGCGCATTTTGTACTTCATAATTTTCCCTGCGGCGTTCATCGGGAACTCCGTGACAAAATCAACGTAGCTTGGGACTTTGTGCTTTGCCATACTGGCGCGGACGAAGTCCTTTACCTCGCTTTCGGACAGATTTTCGCCGTCTTTCAAGATAACACAAGCCATGATTTCTTCGCCGTATTGCTCCGAAGGGACTCCGATGACCTGAACATCTCTGACCTTGGGATGCGTGTAGAGGAACTCCTCAATCTCCTTGGGGTAAATGTTCTCCCCGCCGCGAATTATCATATCCCTCAGCCTGCCCGTGATACGGAAGTTGCCCTCTGCCGTTTGACAGGCAAGGTCGCCCGTGTGCAACCAGCCGTCGCTGTCAATAGCCTCTGCTGTAGCTTCGGGCATTTTGTAATACCCTTTCATAATGTTATAACCTCGCGCAACGAACTCTCCGTTTTCGCCGACAGGCATTTCCTCGCCCGTTTCGGGATTGACTACCCTGCACTCAACTCCGGGGAGTGCCCTGCCGACAGTACCGACACGCACGTCAATGGGGTCGTCAATGGAGCTCATTGTACAGCCGGGCGCGCTTTCCGTTTGCCCGAAAACAATCGTTATCTCGGACATATTCATCTTTTCAAGCACGTCGCGCATGACGGAGATAGGGCAGGGGCTACCCGCCATAATGCCTGTTCGGGTGTGCGTGAAGTCCTGCGGGTCAAAGTCGGGGTGTTCAAGCATTGCGATAAACATGGTCGGCACTCCGTTTATTGCCGTGATACGCTCCTCTTTGACACAAGCGAGCGCGGCTTTCGGCGTAAAATACGGTAGCGGCGACATTGTTGTTCCGTGTGACATGGATGCGGTCATAGACAGCACCATTCCGAAGCAATGGAACATCGGCACATGAATGAGGTAGCGGTCGGCAGTGGACAAGTCCATGCGGTCGCCGATACATTTTCCGTTATTTACAATATTATAATGTGTGAGCATGACACCTTTGGGGAAGCCCGTAGTTCCCGACGTGTACTGCATATTGCAGACATCGTGCGGGCGTGTCAGCGCGGCAAGACGGTACACCTCCTCGACAGGCACGCGAGAGCTGAGTGCTATTGCCTCGTCCCATGTCAGACACCCGTTTTGCTTAGAGGTGACATTTATTATATTGCGTAAAAACGGCAGACGTTTACAATGCAATGGTTTGCTCGGCGACGAGTATTCAAGCTCAGGGCAGATTTCCTTGACAATAGAAGCATAGTCGGAATCCCTGTACCCGTCAATCATTACAAGCGTGCGGACATCGGCTTGTCTGAGCAGATATTCCGCTTCACGGATTTTATAAGCCGTGTTCACGGTTACGAGAACTGCCCCGATTTTTACCGCCGCCCAGAACGTGATAAACCAGTAGGGAACATTTGTTGACCACACGGCTACCTTGTCGCCCGGTTTTACGCCGAGCGCGATAAGGCTTCGGGCAAAGGTATCAACATCAGCTCGAAACTCCGAGTATGTCCTCGTGTAGTCAAGTGTCGTATATTTGAAGCAATACTGGTCGGGAAACTCCTCCGCCACTCGGTCAAGCATCTGCGAAAAGGTGATGTCGAGCAGCTCGTCCTTTTCCCAAATATACTTTCCTGTTTTTCGTATGTTGTCGATGTGCTTTGAGGTTTTGCCGCGACCCATAATCAGTTGATTCATTACATTAACATAGTGGGGGAGTCTGATGTCCGCATCGGTTATGTCGGAGTTGTCGTCCGTCATATCAAGCACAAAATGTCCCTTGTAGTCTATGGAACGCAGGGCAAGCAGCATTTCGGACAGCGGCACGTCGCCGTCACCCGTCAGGCAGTAAGAAGCCTTGCCGCCTGAGCGAAACGAGTCGCTTACATGGACGAGCTTAACATAAGCACCCAAATTGCGGATTGTTGTATCACCAGATTCACCGCCGTATATGTTTGTATTGTGTATGTTCCAGAGAGCGGCGAGATTGTCGCTCGCAAAACGCTCCAAAATCCCTGTGAGCCTTTCGGAATGAGCATATATGCCTTTTGTTTCGACGAGAAGTATAATGTTTTTCTCCGCCGCCTTTTCAAGCAAAATGCCTATGAGTGCTACAAGCCGCCGCTCGTCATCATCGGTTGTCAGGTCAATGTCGAGGCAAACATAAGGAACACGCAGTATTCTTGCAAGCTCAATGCAAGACTCCGCCTCTGTTTCGTCAGTATTATTATCTACTGTCAGACAAGCGATTTCCAATTGCTTTTCATTTAATACGCGCAAAAACTGTTGGCGGGCCTGCATACTGCCCGTTATGCTTTCAGCCTCCCGCGCCGAGTAGTGCAGTTCTATCCCGTCAAGCCCCATGTATTCGGCAAGCTCTAAATGCTCGTTGTATGATAATTTTCGCCAAAAATCCGATTTATATGATAATTTCATTATTACACATTCCTTTCATCAGACTTCGTACAGAATCTTGTTTATCGCGCTCAGATATGCGCGAAGGCTTGCGCCCACTATGTCCGTCGAAACGCCGCGCCCCGAATAGAGCTTACCGTCGTAACGCAGTTTAACAAGTGCATCACCTGTTGCATCGCGCCCGCCTGTTACGGCGTGGATTTGAAACTCTTCAAGCTCATAGCCTGTGCCGAAAACGCTTTCGGCGGCTTTGAACGCCGCATCTATCGGCCCATCTCCTGCTGAGAGGGCGACGTTAACAGCTCCGTCTTTTTCAAATTCAATATATGCAGTTGCGGTTATCGCGCTGCCGCTTGTGATAACATAGTCTTTGAGTGTGTAGGTCGGCGGGGCTTGCCCTGCGTTTTCCGCAATCAAGGCTTCAATGTCGTCCGCAACCACGTTTTTACTGCGGGAAATATCTTTGTACTGCGTGAAAATGCGTTCTAAGTCGTCTTCGGAAATCTCATAACCGATTGCCTGAACGTAGTTACGAAGTCCTATAATATCAGTATTTTCGGGCAGTGCTGTATCGCGTTTTTTATTGCTATCATCCTCTGCGGAGGCTCTGCGGACAGCGGTGTCGGCGACTCCTGTGAGCATGGTAAGTCTGGCACAGGTGCGTTGATACGATACGGTGTTCAGACTGCACGATATTCCGAGCGTTTCGCCGCGTATTTTCAATATGTTCAGCAGATTTTCGAGCGAAAGCGTTTCTGTGTTACTCCTCGCTGATACCTTTAGCGTATTTACTCCCGCGCTGATACCGCTGAGTGCGGCGGCGGATGCCAGTCCGAGCTTATCCTTGATGTGAAACGCAAATGTGATGTTTCGCAGTTCGGGAACTGCGGTCAGCACGGATTCTGTAAACCTGCCGAGCTCATCAGGCAAAAGCTCGCCCGATAGGTCGCTTAGTGTGATTGTCCCCGCGCCTGCGTTTATTGCGGCTTTTATAACCTCAGCGAGAAATTCGGGGTCACTGCGGACGGCATCCTCGGCGGTAAATTCTACGTCGGAGCTGACGGTTTTTGCGTAAGCGACGTATTCAGCAACGAGCGGCAGCATGGCTTCGGCTTTCAGTTGATACCCATACTCCATTCCGATTGTAGATGTCGGCATTATCAGGTTAAGTCTTGGGGCTTTTGCTTTTGAGAGTGCTGTCCATGCTTCGTCAATGCTTTCCTTTGTCGGGGCGACGGGTACGCTCAAAATACAGCGTTCGAGCGACCCCGCAAGCATACGGATAAATACGGCATCGCCCGGGGTTTCGCTCATATATCCTGTTTCGATGATGTCTACGTCTAATTTTTCGAGTAGCTTTGCTATTTCTTGTTTTTCCTTAAAGCTGAGTTTTGAACAGGTTTCACATTCACATTCTCTGAGTGTTATGTCGGCTATTTTGATGTTTGTTTTATTGGTTGTCATTTTGATAAGTTACCTTTCATTTTGTGTTTTGATGTGTGGTTTTTGTGCGTTTGTTGTGTGTTTTTTGTACGTTTTTTGTGAGCACAGAGTTTTTTGCAAATCTTTTATGCAGATACAATAAGCGGAATATTCGTAAATAGTCCACTTATCGCGTTTTCTTTCAACATTAACTTAGTGTTAAACCTCCACAGTCCAGCCCATTTCGTCGGGCAGTGTGCCTGTTTGGATTCCGTAGAGGGTGTTGTAAAGTCTTTGCGCCAGAGGACCTACGCCGCCACCATTGATGATGAGGGCTTTCTCTCGGAGCTTTAATTCTCCGACCGGCGATATCACGGCTGCCGTTCCCGACGCAAATACTTCTTGGAGCGTTCCGTCTTCGACCGCGCGAATGACATCGCCGATTCTAAGTCGCTCCTCAAGGAGCTTTACGCCCCAAGTGTTTAACAGCTCGATTACGGATGCGCGTGTTACGCCCGGCAGGATTGTTCCGAGCAGGGGCGCAGTATAGACTGTGTCGTTTATCTTGAAAAAGGCGTTGGATGTGCCGATTTCTTCCACATAGCTGTGTTCGAGTGCATCAAGCCAAAGCACCTGCGCGCATCCGTGTGATACTGCTCTTTGCTGTGCTTTCAGCGAGGCGGCGTAGTTGCCGCCAACCTTGGCGTAACCGACTCCGCCCATAGCGGCGCGTACATATTCATCCTCAACGTAAATTTTCGTCGGGGCAAGTCCGCCGCCGGGTATGTTGTAATATGGCCCGACGGGGGAGCAGATTATCACGAATAAATATGTTGATGCCGCCTGTACGCCGAGAAACGGGTCGTCGGCTATTACAAACGGGCGGATATAAAGGCTCGTGTTTGGTTTTTCGGGTATCCAATCACGTTCTACATCGACTAATGCTTTTATTGCTTCAACAAACAAATCCTCGTCAATCGGGGGCATACACATACGAATGTTCGATGCCGCCGCACGCGCCGCATTCATGTACGGGCGAAACAGTTGTACGCGCCTGTCGGGTGTGCGGTATGCTTTCATGCCCTCAAACATTTCCTGTCCGTAATGAAATACAGCGGCGGCAGGGTCAAGGGTGAGCGAGCCGTAAGGCACGATACGCCCGTCATACCAGCCTTTTTCGTCGCTGTAGTTCATAAGAAACATATGGTCGGTAAATGTTTTACCGAACATCAATTTATCGGGGTCGGGTTTTGGTTTGAAATTTGTTGTTCTTGTAATTTGAAATTCGTATTTCATGTGCTTGTACTCCTGTGAAGTTGGTGGTTGTCGCTCGAAAAATAATATCCTCCGAACAGTATCCGAACAGTAGCTTTCCCTATAAGCTATTACGGCTTCCACATGCGAAATGCTTTTAGGTTCAGCTCTGCGAGCTCCGCTTTTTTTGCGATAAAGGTTTTGTGAATAACTCTTTCAAGCGTTTCCTCCGAAACAATGCCCGTCGTCCGCGCAAACGCGCCAAGCATAATCATGTTGACCGTGAGTGTGTTGCCAAGCTCTGTAGCAAGCTCGTTGGCGGCAACCCTGTGTATGGTGATGTCGTCGCGCTTAGGCTCTTGATGAATAAGCGACGTGTTGATGAGCAAAATGCCGCCGGGCTTGAGAGTCGGTTCAAATTTTAACATAGATGGCAGGTTAAGCGCAAGTACACAATCTGATTCGGAGATGAGCGGACTGCTTATCGGGGTGTCGGAAACGATAACCGTGCAGTTGGCAGTGCCGCCGCGCATTTCAGGCCCGTATGACGGGAAAAATGTCGTTTCTTTATTCTCGTAAATCGCGGCTTGTGCTACTATTTGTCCTGCGAGCATAACGCCCTGACCGCCGTAACCGGAAAAAAACATTTTACAAGACATCTACGCGCCCTCCTTTCCTTGCGTATCTCCTTGCTCAGGGGTGCGAAATACGCCGAGAGGGTAGTAGGGGAGCATTTTCTCTTTGAGAAAGTCCATAGCGGCTATGGGCGCAAGTCCCCAGTTGGTCGGGCAGGTGGAAACAAATTCGATAAACGAGAATCCGAGCTTTTGCTCCTGCACCTCAAACGCTCTGCGTACCGCTTTTTTTGCTTTGTTGACATTCGCGGGAGAGTTTAGCGCGACACGCTCTACATAAACAGCACCTTCAAGCGTTGCAATCATCTCACTGACATGTATCGGAAAACCTGCCTGTGCGCTCGCGCGCCCCGTCTGTGAGGTTGTGGATTTTTGACCGATAAGTGTTGTCGGAGCCATTTGCCCGCCTGTCATGCCGTAAATCGCGTTATTGATGAAAAATGTCGTAATATTCTCACCGCGAGCTGCGGCGTGGATGATTTCAGCCGTTCCGATAGATGCGAGGTCGCCGTCGCCCTGATAGGTGAAAACCAAGCTGTCGGGGTGTACGCGCTTTATTCCGCTTGCTACGGCAGGGGCACGTCCGTGCGCACATTCGCACATATCGACATTCATAAATTTGTTTGCCATAACTGCGCACCCAATCGGGCCGCACCCTATAGCTTCACCGAGCTTACCCATTTCATCAAGGGTTTCCGTGACGAGTCTGTGGGATATTCCGTGAGTACACCCCGGACAAAAATTCGTGTCTACCCTGAGCATTCCTTTTGTATATTCAAAAACAGGTTTTAACATTTATTTGCCCTCCGTTTCTGTGAGAATTACTTTTGTCTTTTCCGCAATTTCAGACGGTGTCGGTATCATACCGCCCGTGCGGTTAATGAGCCTGACAGGGAAGCGGTCAGCGACACCGAGCCTTACGTCGTCAATCAGCTGTCCCATTGAAAGCTCTGCGGAAATTACGACCTTTGTGTTGCTCGTAATCTTGTCGAAAGCGACGTAGGGAAACGGCCAGAGAGATATTGGGCGGATAAGCCCTGCCTTAATGCCTTGCTCCGCAAGCAGTCCGATTGCTTCTTTTACAATTCTTGCGACAGTGCCGAACGCGACCAGTACAACGTCAGCATCTTCAACGCCGATGGTTTCGACACGAGTAAGCTCGTTTTTGACGTTCTCGTATTTCTCAAAGAGCTTGATAACGTGTTGTTCCAATACTTCGGGTTGAAGTCTTAGGGAAACAATTGTATTTCGTTTTGAATCGTCGCCGCCGTACCCTGTGAGAGCCCACGGCTTATGCTTTCTGATGTCGCACGACTTTACTTCGGGCACGGGGTCGGGGAGCGCGACAGGCTCCATCATTTGACCGAGCAAGCCGTCGGTGAAAATAATTATCGGGTTACGCAGTTTGTCGGCAAGCTCCATTGCTTCAAAAACGAGGTCTGCTCCCTCTTGTACCGTTGAGGGCGCGAACACGGGGATTCTGTAATCTCCGTTGCCGCCGCCGCGTGTTGCTTGAAAATAATCCGCTTGTCCGGGTTGAATCCCGCCGATACCGGGTCCGCAACGTGATACTGTGAGCAAAACGGTGGGGACTTCGGCGGAGCATAAAAAGCTCATGCCCTCCTGCATTAAGGCAACGCCGGGCGAGGACGACGAGATGAACACTCTGCCGCCAGCTGAACCTGCTCCGTATGCCATGTTGACTGCGCCGATTTCGCTTTCCGCTTGAATAAAATGCCCGCCGCGTTGCGGAAGCACACGCGACATATATTCGGGAATTTCGTTTTGCGGTGTTATGGGGTATCCGAAGTAATAACGGCAACCGCCGCGTATTGCCGCCTCGGCAAACGCTTCGTTACCTTTCATTAAGACTTTTTCGCTCATTGTGTTATAATCCTTTCGATTTTTTCGGACGGGTATCGTCCGCTTTCCGCTTTAGCGGACGTTGCGCGGACGACGAACGCAAAACGCCGCGCCTGCGGGTTTTACTGAATCTCATAAATTGATATTGCCCCGTCGGGACACATCAAAGCACATGACTTACAGCCTGTGCAGTTTTCCGCATCTGTAAGCTCGGCGGGGCTGTAGCCTTTGTCGTTAATGTGCTTGCTCATAACAATTGACTTTTTTGGGCAATAAATACGGCAAAGCTCACAGCCTTTACATACATTTCCGTCAAAACGGACTTCAAATCTTGCCATTTTTGGGAACTCCTCCTATTTTCCGATGCTTCGTATACGAAGCATTATTTATCAAGCCATGTCGGGCGCATATATAAGCCGAGCGGCATTAGGTTGTCTGATAATCCGATGAGCGCGTTTCTGTCAATAATCCCGTCGGGGTAGCAGTCACACAGTAATTCTTTTTCGGTTTCGGCGCAAATTTTTTGACAGAGCGTGTGCCCTTTTTCTATGTCCTTGACTGTGGTTTCGCGCAGTAAATGTGTGTTGTTTATGATGTGCGTTACGGTTAAACCCGTAATCTCCTCAATTGCGGCTATATGTCCGAGTGTGCCCTCAAGGTCTTTTGTGTCGGGGCGGTTCGCGTTTACTACCGCCGCCATTGTGGTGTCATCTTCAAAGTATTTTGTGAACTGGTTTATTATGAGTGCGCCGCTGTCGTTGCCGCCGAGGTCAATGATAACACGGGTGTCTTTGTTTTCGAGCGGTACTCGTATCGTTGCTCCGAGAGCGGGCAGCTCCGCTGTTATTTCTTTTCTAAATAGACTCCCGTAAACGAAGACCCCCGATTTTTCGAGCATCTCCCGCCGCTCTCTTGAACGGAAATACGGATTGACTATATCCAAGTCGATGAGGGCAATAGGGGGGCGAGGTTGCGGGGGTACGGTTGTGTCGCTTGGTGCGGCGGTGAGCCGCATTGCAAGAGATACCGAAAACTCGGTTTTACCGCTGCCATAATGCCCTGTGACGATTAGTTTTCTTTTCAACATAAACATCTGAGTATTATATCATAAATGAGCAACATCGCACAGCATTATATCAAATGCAACGACAATTATTATATCACGGTTGTCAAGTAGTTGTAAAATACATTTTTGTTTGATACAATATTTAATAAGATGTTGCGGTACAACATTTTTGTGCAACATTTGTAAGCAAGGCAAGTTTTTGAAAAAGGTGGTCGTAAAAATATGATGGACGAGGTATATGATGTAATTATTGTCGGCGGAGGACCTGCGGGACTGTCTGCGGGCTTGTACGCCGCACGCGGACTGCTTAAAACGCTCATTATCGAGCGGATGCAATACGGCGGTCAGGCGGTTATGACACACGAGATTGAGAATTATCCCGGCGCGGTAGCGGACGAAACAGGCACGTCGCTCATTGATAAGATGATGGAGCAGGCGGAGCGTTTTGGTGCGAAGCTCATTTCCGACGACATTACGGAAGCAAAGCTCGACGGGGAAATAAAAATTCTCAGCAACAAAAAACGGACATACAAGGCAAAGACCGTGATAATCGCTTGCGGAGCGCAACCTCGCTTGCTCGGCTGTAAGGGCGAGCAGGAGCTGACGGGAAAAGGCGTGTCTTACTGCGCTACCTGCGATGCGGCGTTTTTTACGGGACTTGAGATATTTATTGTAGGCGGCGGGGACAGTGCCGTGCAGGAGGCTTTGTTTATTTCGCGTTTTGCGAGAAAGATTACATTCATACAAAATCTGCCAAGCCTGACGGCGGTCAAATCATTGTGTCAAAAAGTGCAAGACGACCCTAAATTCAGCTTCGTGTATAACTCCGTAATCGAGGAGCTGAAAGGCTCGGACGAGGAGCTTTTAGATACAATTATCGTAAAAAATACGAAGACGGGAGAGCTCACGGAGTACAAAGCCGACCCTGTGGATAAGACGTTCGGGCTGTTTGTGTTTATCGGGCTTATCCCGCGCACCGAGATATTTGAGGGGCAGATAAATATGGAAAACGGGTATATCCCGACTGATGAAAATATGCAAACGAACATTTCGGGGGTGTACGCTGTCGGGGACTGCCGTATAAAACCGTTGCGCCAGATAGTTACAGCCACCTCCGACGGCGCAATCGCCGCAATGAACATTGAGCGGTATCTAAGCGAGTGAGCTTGACGGGTAGAAAGGGCGGGGGATAGGCTTGAAGGAAATACTGGATATTGTTTATAGGGAAATAGGAGATATTAAACTTAGGTTAGACATATTTCTGCCTGATGATGTAGAAAATCCTCCGCTTATTTTGTGGATACACGGCGGCGCGTGGATGATGGGGGACAGGAAATGGTGCGGTATGCAAGGTCAAATTGAACGCGGATATGCCGTAGCAAGCATTGACTATCGCCTTAGCACAGTAGCTCCGTTCCCTGCTTGTATAGAAGATTGTAAGTACGCGCTTGCATTTTTGCGAAAAAACGCTAACCAATACCCGATTGATTTTTCTCGTGTTTGTGTTGCAGGAGATTCCGCAGGAGGTCATCTTGCGGCGTTAATGGGTGTAACAGTCGGGCACACGGATTGGGAGCCAAAGGGGGCGGATTGCTCGGTACAAGCGGTCATTGATTTTTTCGGCCCTACATCAGCGAAGCGTAAAAATGATGATTTGGAAGATGATACAGTTATAGACACATTGTTTGGTGTATCTATTCGTTCAGCGAAAGGAAGAATGGCGGCGGCAACGGCAAGTCCTATCAATTATGTAAATGGCACAGAGCCGCCATTTCTGATTGTTCACGGTGATATGGACGAAACTGTTCCCATAAGTCAAAGCTATTTACTGCGCGATGAGCTGGAAAAGTACGGTCAAAAGGTTGCAATGCACACGGTTTTCGGCGGCGGTCACGGTTTTGACAGTCCTGCGGTTGAAGCTGTTGCTAATGAGTTTTTGGATTATCATTTTAAGGGGAACAGTTGAATATTTTAAGGAAAGCATAGCACCTTTGCTACCTTGCCTTTGTCACCTTACCTTTGCTACTTTAACTTTGCCGCCTTCGGCGAAATAAATTCGGCGAGGAATCGGTGAAAATTTACACAGAACGAAAGGCGAGATAAATGAGCGCAAATCACGGCGAAAAAGAAATGCAAAAGCCAATCAGCGAATACGCCAAATACATGAAAAATTTGCTGTCGGTGAATATTCCCGCAAATTATACGCTAAAGCCCTTGATTCACAGCATAGCGGGTGAAGATAGAATCCGAAGCGGCGTTATCGCATTTAGGGATTTTTTGCATTTGTTTTTTGACCGCTTAACTTCAGACGGACACTTATACGCCGAGCCGCGAAAAACGAGAAGTCCGAACGATTATCCGTTTTTGCATAACATGAACCACCTGTTAATAGACATAGGTTATCACAGCAAGCTGTCTGATAGCGGCGATTCATTGCTGATAACCGAAATACCGTCATTTACCACCTCAAAGAATAAAATTCCTGCGTCCAAGCATACAGAGTGTCTGCGTTTTTTGACGTTCTGCGGGTTCGTGTTTACGGGTATTGATTTAGAAGTAAAGATAACAAGCGTTTCCGAAGAGCATATGTTAGAAGTATCATACCCGAATAATCCTGATTTGCTGACGGGGCTGAAAGCGATGTCGGTTGCTGATATGGAGCTGCGAACGGAAAGGCGATACAGTAATGACGATAATCTTTTGCGATGCGACTACAGTTTAATTAAAGCAGAAGAAACGGATGCGCTTGACGTTTTGAAAGATTATTTACACCCGTTGCCCGATAGAGTTCAAGCATTTGCTTTAGAATTGCACAGGCGTTATATTGATATGGGAATGTCTTGCGCGGCGAACAAAAGAGATGGGATTCGTATTGCGTACTCGAACATAAAAAAGGGTCAGCGGGTTTTATCCTCACGGGATGTATATGACCGCAGAATCTGGGAGTTTTCTCTATCAATGAGGTATGGGTATTGTTTAGTAGTAAGAGCCAAAAAAACAGATAAGTATGCCGATATTATCGAGAAATTCCCTTTGTATTTGCAAGAGAAAATAAAGCAGGGGTACGGCTGTGACAGAAAGCTGCACAATGAACGCTGTCAGGGCGGTTGTCAGGGGATTCGTATACCTTTGGACGATTCAATCCTTGAAATCAGACGTGATATTAAGGTATGGCTTGATAATGAGGTGTAGGGTATTGATAGGGGCATGAACTCTGCCAAGTAAAGGGGTGTAGAAAACTCATATTATGGGAAGCGTTATGGGAAGTATTAAAGATGAAAAATATGCAAAAGCTGATTTAGAAGAAGCTCTGAAATCAATTTTTTCGACTGTAAGTAAGTGCGAAAAAGCACTCGAAAAACTGAAAGAAGGCACACCCTCGCACACTCTGACCAAAAGACGAATAAAAGCATTTAACATTGCAACGTGTCTGATTACAAAAGAGTTATCTAATATTAACGAGTAGAAACACTATGACCAAAAGCAGTTTAAGAAGTTTTAGCAGAAGGGCGATTTTAATGTGTACACTCATTATACGTGACAAATATGAGCAATGAGCAAGATTTGAAAACCGCACAGGCGGAGTTTCGCGGCATAGGCACGCTCGGAGAAAAAACGCTTCATTCTGC
>Ga0099364_10000130_pt1 | contig 122387 bp, 105 predicted proteins | sample TergutTh196P3_FD_73070 | JGI IMG/M metagenome (GOLD analysis project Ga0099364, IMG submission 73070) | Microcerotermes parvus P3 segment gut microbial communities from Pointe-Noire, Republic of the Congo - Th196 P3 | ecosystem: Host-associated > Arthropoda: Insects > Digestive system > Gut ...
GCGGCTCATAGAGGTGCTTTGTTTGTCATGCAATTATCAAGGTACGTTTTATCTATGCTGCTAAGCAGTTTATTTGAAAATATTTCATTTTAGGTATTGACATTTAATAGTTAGTCTTTTTATATTTTTATTGCTTAATAGCAAATTGCAATCATAACTGTTTTTATTAATCATATCCGTCAATATATTGAGCAATCACAAAACCTTCCTCATCAATATTATGGTTTAACGGCAGTGTTTTGTTTTTAGTAATTGCTAAAAACTCATCCGCGCGATAAAGCGTCTTGGTTTTTATCATGTTACATTCATCTGGAATAATCTTCGTATCCGGCCCAATATGTACTTTTCCGATAGCAGGGGCATATACATAATGAGGTATAGTGGTAGACGATTCTGTACATAAATGATTGTAAATTCTTTTTCCGCATTCAACTGTACATCTAAAATGAGCCCCGCCTTCTACAGGCATACAGTGATTAAAATAATAAGGAATTACTCTATTTCGCAATAAAACTGTAAATAATTCTTTAATTGTCTCAATATCATTGTTTATCCCCTTCAATAAAACCGTTTGATTGCGCAATAATATGCCCCTTGAGACAAGATTGCTGATCGCAGAAATAGATTCAGCCGTAAGTTCATCAATATGATTGAAGTGTACATTAAAAGCAACCGATTTACTAAGCTTGGGATTATTGGGACAAACAAAAATATATTTTTTTATTTTATCGCAAATTTCGTCTGTGAAAATAAATGGCATAGTCAACAAAGCGCGAGTCCCGATTCGTATTTCATGGATGTTTTTTAGCCTTGCCAATCCTTCCAGCGCATAAAATAATTTGTCAACACTTAAAAAAGGTTCTCCGCCTGTTATTAATACACCGCGGACATTCACAAGCTGCTCTATTTGTGAAATGGCTTTATCAATTTGCTCATAACTCATTTCTGGTCTTTGACGCATCACTCTATTCTTTTTATAACAAAATCGGCAATAAGCCGGGCATTCGAAGTTTAAAGATAATAATACCCTGTCACGGTATACTTGTTCAAGTCCGTATATTTTAAAAGCATCTTTTCCTTTTTCGAAAGGGGTTTTAGTACCGGATTTATCAGCTTCCGCTGGCGATGGGAGAAATTGTCTCCGAATTTTTTCCGAATTGCCAAGCAATGATATTAAGTAAGGGTTAAGCTTGAGAGGATATTCGCTCACAATTTCATCAATAATATTTTTTTCATCTTCATTATTTGCGTAATAATACTTCCATTTATCTGAGATATTTACTTCTTTCTCGTAAAATACCACCGTTAATTTATCATTAATTTTTTCTCTTTTCCCAGTAAATTTATATCCCAGTTTTTCATATAAACGTCGTTCTCTATACATATCTTCTATGGTTTCAACCATCCATTTTTTTGCGTCAGTAAAGATGGCTTCTGCTAGTTTTATTGCCGTCTGCCCAATCTTTTTCCCTTGATATTCTGGCAGTATATTTATGATGTATAATTTATAAGTTTCCATATCTTGTTTTTTAATGTTTATTGAACCTACCCATATATCGTCAGAATATATTTTAAAAAAATTTTCATTTTCAACCTGCCATCTGATTCTTTCAAGGCATGAATTTGCTGGACTGGTATCATAATCATGATATCGTTCAAGATGAGGAGCAAAGCATATTTTTTGCATCTCCAATATCTTTATGGAATCTGTCAAATCAGCCTTTATTAATTCTACATTCATTACTATTAAGCCTCCCTAACTGTAATAGCTTTATTATTATATTCGAATAAGTTAGTTATGAAAAGTCTAAACTCCTCTATTGATAATTGCTGTTGGGAATCTGATAACGCTACCGCTGGATTATTATGCACTTCTAGCATTAACCCATCAATCCCTAATGCAATTAATGCTCTCGCAACAGTATGTATGATATCCTTTCTACCTAAAGAATGGCTGATGTCAACTATAACTGGCAATGATGTTTCATTTTTTATAATCGCTATACTACTGATGTCCAAAGTATTTCTTGTACTATCTTCTAATGTTTTTATGCCTCTTTCACATAAAACTATTTTTTTATTCCCTTCTTTCACAATATACTCAGCCGCCAGCAAAAATTCCCTTAAAGTTGACATCATGCCCCTTTTAAGTAATATCGGATGATCTAGCTTTCCCGCTTCCCTTAGCAAAACTGTATTGTGCATATTCCTTGAACCGATTTGGATAATATCAACATACTTTGTTGCTGCTTCCATCATTTCAGGACTCATTACTTCGGAAACACTATATAAAGAATATTTTTCACATACAAATTTTAGCATTTTCAAACCCTCGATCCCAAGCCCTTGAAAATCATATGGAGATGTTCTTGGTTTATATGCCCCACCTCTCATAAATCTCACATTCTTATTTTTTAGTTCCTTTGCTACTTCCTCCATCTGGCTAATGTTTTCAACTGCACAAGGCCCGGCAATCAATTCTATTTGTGAACTATGTCCGAACATTTTGGGCAATGATGGAAAATCTATTTCATTTACTAATAAGTGTGGTCTCATGGCTTATCTCCTTTACAAATTTAAGCTTTACATTACAAAGCAAGCAGAATATCTATGATCTTATCTGACGAATAATTAATAAAATAATGGTCACCCTTAAGCTCATGCAAATCACATTTGCCATTAGTAAAATGTTCCCAAAGCTTCATATTCTGCCCATCATTGTGTAGATCCTTATCTCCATATAGTACCGTTATGTCACATAACAGCTTTATTTTCTTTTTCATTTCATATTGATCAAACATCCTGCAATCTGCCCTTAATATCGGGAGAAAAAAATCTTTTAGATCATCATCAATGAGTGGTTCTTCTTCATTTCCTCCCATTTTTTTTATTTGCTCAATCAGTACATGATCATCGGCATTACCAAGAAATAAAAGCCCCTCTCGGATATCGGGCGGAACCTGCCCAGAAAATATAATATGCTCCGGCCCTTTTATATCATTTTCATATAGTCTAACCGCAAGTTCATATACCAGCAATCCCCCCATGCAATGCCCTAAAAGAATGTAATTTCCCTTTATATCCCGAACAAGTCTTTTATAAGCATCATCAACTGCTGCTTCAAAATCCTTATGATAATCCTCTCCTGCTCTTCCACCTCTGCCTGCTAGCTCAAGGGGAAATAATTCAAATTTTTCTTTTAGTCTTTTGTTCCAAGCATAATAAAAAAACGCGGACGTTCCGGCGTGTGGCAAGCAAAATAATTGTATTTTATCCGGCATATTATATTATCTCTCCCTGAAGCATTTGTTCTATCTGTGCTGCCATATCTTTCAAAACAGGGTTTTTATATAGCATAGCAACTGAAATTTTAATAATGTATTTTTCGTTAATCCAATTTCTTAATTTAATTGATTTTAGTGATTGGCCTCCAAGCAAATGAAAATTGTCCGTTGGGTTTACTTGCTCAATATTAAGCAACACTTTCCATTGATCCGCAAGCTCTTTTTCAATCTTACTGCTATAATCAGCTTCTACATCAGCTTTAAAAATATATGGATTGTCCAATTGCTTTGTATCTATCTTCCCACTATTCGAAAGCGGCATTTTCTGTATTTCAATTAACCAATCAGGTAACATATAAGCTGGTAATATTTGTTTGAGCTCATTGATAATGTCATTTTGAGTCAGTTTCTTATCTTGGGAGATATAATAAGCGCAAATATGCCCTATTCCGTCACTATCTTCCTTTATGCAAACAACCGCCTCTTTTACGTTTCTTATTGCAAGCAGCTTACGATTAATTTCTTCTAATTCAATCCGGTAGCCCCTAATATTAACTTGTGAATCATTTCTTCCAATAAAGATAATTGTTCCGTCATCTAACTGTTTACCAATGTCGCCAGTTTTAAATCCACCTGAATTATCAGAAAAACCGATAGCAATGCCAGGGCCTTTTACATATATTTCACCTGGCATACCTAAAGGGCTTTCTTTTCCGTTTTCATCAACTATCGATACTTGATGACAGCCCATGGCAGTTCCGATGGAAACATAATCTTTGCTGAATGTTCCTTTTGGTATAATCCATGATGTAGCGCAGATCGTAGTTTCTGTTAATCCATACGCATTTACATAATCAAACTTCAAAGACCACTTCTTAATTAACGAAAGTGAAGCCGACGAGCCGGCCGTAATAAGCATACGCAGTCGTATCAAAGTATTGCTATCCAAATATTCAACATAAGGCGGTGGCAAGGTTAATATTGTAATTCCTTTTTCATTGACATAAGAAGCAAAAGCTTGATAGTCTTCAATTATGTCATCATCAATGATGCACAATTCTCCCCCACAAAATAATGCCATTGTTATATCCCAAATAGAACCATCAAATGAAATGCTAAAAAATTGGCCAATTATATCTTCTTCTGTGATATGCAATGAATTTACAAAATAGTCACACAGCCCAAATAAACCGGACTGCGGCACAAAAACACCTTTTGGAACACCAGTGCTGCCTGACGTATATATCAGATAAGCTGCCTTTCTATCATATATTTCATCTAATTCTGCGCAATTATCTAATTCCGTAAATGCTAGCTTTATCGCTAAAGCATCCTTTGTTACAAATTTTTCTGTTATTTCAGCAGGAGGATTTTTTTGAATAACCAAAGCTGGCATACTGTCAAACAACATCTGGCTTATTCTTTTATAGGGCAGTTTTTCATCTATGGGTAAGTAGATTGCACCTAATTTAAGTGCGGTCACAAAACATAATACTGTAGATATAGAACGTGTGCCTATAACCGCTATAATATCATCTTTTTTAATACCGATTTTTTTCAATTCGTGCGCAAAATTATTTGATGCGAGCCATAATTGACGATATGTTATACGTTGATTTCTTTCACTTATTGAAACTCTTTCTGGATTTTTAAGATAATTAGCCTTTATTAAATTAAGAATATCTGTATTCATATACACTCCTATTCAGGCAAACAATGGCGAAGCATTTGAGAAAATTGGTCAAATTCCGCATAAAATTCCTTTGCCATCTCATTCATTTCATTAGCTTCATCTATATTAATTATCTTTTTAGCGTATCCGTTGCAATAACCGCATTGCTGGCAATTATTAATGCAAAAATCCCCAGCCTCATAATATTTGTCGATAAAGCCGTCTAATTTTCTATTATCCAAGCAAACCTTAAAGCTATATGGGCAGTTAAACAGTTCAAATAAATCAACTAAATCACCTGAAAAAGACTGCTTGAAATAACTTTCAATTGCTTTGACTGGATTCCCCCCATGTACCGTATGCCTGCCTTGAAGTTTAAAATAATGAATACCCACTTCATTGTAGAATGGAATATCTTCGGGGCGTACCCAACATAATTTTAGCCATTCCTCGGGACTTTCAGCTTTTTTGGTCATGCACCGATGATTATAGTATGTATTAATGCCTGCTTCTGAACAGTTTACCGAATCATGGCTGGTCTGATTATAATGAAAGGCTCGGTATACACAATCTTTATGGCACATAGAATTAACTATTATTTCAATTTTATCGCCAAATGCCCGGCTTATGTTCCGCAACTTATTAAAATCACGGTTAATTGACTCATCAGTTACAATTCTTGTGACTCCAATTTTCTTGTAATCAATCGCTTTATTTACGGTATTTACTTGGGAAATTATTGATAGTTTTATTTCAAAACCAAGCTGAAGTGATGAAATAACTTCAATAATTGAAGGAAGGGCTACTGTGACCCCCTTTACTCCAATGCTTTTTAGTTTCTTTAAAAAAATTTTCAGTTCATCTAACCCTTCTTTCGTAAATTCTTTATTACTCATGCAAGATCCGTTTAGCGAGTAATTAAAACCAATATCTCGCGATAAGGAATAGGCAATATAATGCTTTAGGTCATAAAAATCAATTTTGGGAATATCAGCATGAACACGCCCACCCGCCATTGTATTGCCGACTGTCATCTGTCCATATGTCTCTAATACTTTGGCGTTTTCATATTCACTATTTAATCTGGCATATTCATTTATCGTTTCCGCTTTAAAATCAGCAGCAATAGTATAAAAATTCATCACTAAAGCCATCCTTTTTATTAATTAGTTTATTTGCAATTTCTTTTCCAGAAATGAAAGATGCTCTTCTAACTTGTTCTCAGACACAACTAAATTATATCGATGTAAATAATCGGAAGATTCAGCAACCAGTTCATCAAACAATATATATGGCATTGTCCTAAGCCAAATATATTCTCTTTTAGAAATCCTAATTCCGCTACCATCATTGATACTGATAATAAAATCATCTATTAATTTATTTATTCTTATTTGGTACGTATCTTTGAATTTAGTAATTAAATCGTAAATTTGCTTTACATTTGCTGATGTAAAATAATTGTCATTAGAATGTGCTTCGCCATATATCGTTTTAAACTTTGTGCCGGGAAATGGTTCAACTCGGTTATATATTAATGGTAAGTATTCACCCCATATATCCGTATTTTTAATAAATAAAATATTCTCTCTTAATTCATTTACGGTAGTTTTTGGATCAAACATAATATAATCTATCGCAACTTGAATGCCATGGCTTCTTACTGTTTTAATCGCCAATTCATTTACTAATGCAGTAGTATTTTTATAATATCGCTCAAGCACACTATCTGAGCCATTTTCGATGCCTAGTTCAATTGAACGGCAACCATTTTCTTTGAAAAAATCCAAATATTCAGCCCCTTTTATAATTTGATCTGCTCGCGTCCCAAATTTGAAAAATATTTTTTTTTCGCATTTTTCATTTATCCTTAAGATAATTTCCTTTGAGCGAATTGGATCAATAAAGAAATTATCATCAATAAATGCGACTAAAATATCCTTATATTCTTTATATAATAAATAAACTTCATCAGCGACACTTTCAGGCGAACGCGCTAACCAAACACGCCTAAAACAAGTCGTTGCGCAAAAGCTACAGCCATACGGGCAGCCTCTGCTAGATAAAACCGTGACGTATATTTTTTTATCTTGATTAAGGTAATAATCTTTTTGGTATTTTAAAAGATTATCTCTTACCGGAAGCGAAAGCTTATCCAAATTGTTTTCCAAATTTATATTAGAAGAAATCAATATTTTGCCATTTAATTGGCGATAAGATACTCCATTTATAGGCTGACTAAATGAGTTGTTTTTGAAATAATCCTTACACAATTCGACAATAACCGTTTCCCCTTCTCCTCTCACAATAGCATCAAAACAATCCATTCCTTTCAATATTTCCTCATGTTCAAATGTAGCATGGTATCCGCCTAATATTATTGGAATGTCGCGTTCTGTTTTTATTGCTTGCGCCATTTTAGCTGCATATGGAAAGTTCGAAGTAGTTGATGATATGCCTATTAAATCATAATTAGAGGTCAAGCGGACAATCTCATTAAGCGGCAAGCAATCCAAATCGCCATCAACGGTATCACAAACTAATCCTGCATCTTTTAAAGCTGAAGCTAAGTAGCTAATCCCAAGCGGAAGCAATTTCCTATATTCCCTTGTATCACCGAGAGGAGAATTAATAAGCAGTATCTTATTCATGAAATTTCCTCTTTATATTCATACCACTTTGCTTGCTTTGCCCACATATCTGCATATAATCCCATCCGCCCCATTAATTCATCATGTGTCCCAATATCGGTAATTTTACCAGAATCCATCACAATAATACGGTCTGCAAACTTTGCTGAACCTAATCGATGAGTCACAATTATTGCGCATTTATTTTTTGCTAAATTCTTAAATTGCGTAAAAACACGGGTTTCTTCAATTGGATCAATAGAAGCGGTTGGCTCATCCAATACAATGAATCTATTCGTTCGGTATAATCCCCTCGCAATAGCTAAACGCTGCCACTCACCACCCGATAAATCAATTCCGTCAAATTCTGGAGACAGCATAGTTTCAATGTCGATATCTTTAAGCTCCACGGCAGCTTGCTTTAAGATTTTAATTATCTTATCAGAATTAAAATCTGCCATATTACTGATGGCAACATTATTAGAAAGAGTCATCTTATATCGCTGAAATTTTTGAAACACGCCTGAAGTCCTTTGGAATAAAACTGCTGGATCGGTTTCTAAAGTGTTAAGCCCACCAACTAGTACTTTTCCTTCCAACGGAAGATATAAACCAATCAATAAACGAACAAGAGTACTTTTGCCAGCACCATTCTTTCCCACTATAGCAATTGTTTCATTTTGCGCTATTTCAAGCGATACATTACTGACAGCAGGCGTTTCCTTGCCTGGATATGTAAATGATACATTTTCGGCTTTGATGCCTTCTGACATTGATAGATTTCCGTCGCAGTCACCGTAACGCTCAGGGGCGTCCATCATGCGGACAAAATTTACAATTTTTCCTATATCACGGTTTATTGCGCCGATATGTCTGTTGACGATCTCCCTCATTAGTCCAAAAAGCATATTAAGCGCCCCAAAAACTGCTGCAAATGCACCAACCGTAATATCACCAGCTATAGTGGCATTAAAAAGAAGATAAGTTGATAACGCCATCCCGGCAAACGTCGCAAAATTCAAAAATAGCTCAATTAATGCTGTCTTGTTTTCAGCTTTCCACCGTTTATGCGTCAGCATTATCAATGTATCATGGTATAGAGTGTAAAAATATTTAAACGCGCCAAGAATTCGGGTCTCCTTAAAGTATTCACGCTCACATATAGTTTTTTGATAATACTCATTTTCGCGGCGTAACGGAGCGCTTTCTTCCTCAAGCTTGGTGAATACTTTGCCACGAATAATCTGAGCAATTAAAGCAGGTATAAACGATATTAAAATCGTAAATAGCAGAATTGGTTTTAGATTATATAAGTAAGTGCCAATTGAGGCAAAGTAGACAATATATATACTTAATATGAAGAAGAGCGTGATGCTAAAGCTTGGGATTACCGCTATTCCCTCCCGGGCTTTATTTAAATCATCTAAAAATTTGGGGTCTTCAAAACAAACCGGATTAAGGTGCTTTAATTTTCGGTGCAACAGAGTTTTTATTTTACCTGCCGCCTTTTCAAATATAACCTCGACATGAAAATTACTAACACCATTCAAAATCTGCTCACCAAAAGTAATGCCGGTTAAAACCATAAGAGGGATAAGACATTCAATAAAACCAGCATTTCCTGCGGCAGCATCCGTAATCTTATCAAATAATCCTTGTGTCGCAATTACTTTTGCGGTTATTGTTAAAGCAGTAAATACCCCCACCAGATTAATAAGGGCGCTATGCCATGGCACTGCCTTAATCTGCAAGACAATAACTCGTAGCATAATTCTATTAAATGTGTAGTTTTTTTGCTCTCTGCTCATTTATACCAATTCCTTTGTGACTCAAACATTTCAGCATATTGACCGCTTAATTCCATTAATTCTATATGTGTACCTTGTTCAACGATTTTGCCACTATCAACTACTAAGATCTGGTCGGCTAACTTAGTTGAACCCAATCTATGGCTTATAAATAGCGTTGTTTTGCCTCTCATCAACTTCTCGAAATCATTATATAATTTACTTTCACTAATCGGGTCTAAAGCTGCAGTAGGTTCATCTAGTATCTTTATTGGCGCACGGCTTATCAGCGAACGGGCTATTGCTACCCGCTGCCATTGCCCCCCAGATAAATCTTGCCCCCCCTCTTTTATTTTACCTAGCGGCGTATCATAACCGTCATTCAGTCCCGCAAAATCCACTCCTGCCAAACCCATCGCAGGCAAAGCGCGTAATACAGCCTTTTGATCTGCAACATCCCCCAAGATAATATTATCTTTAAGTGATATGTAATATTTTGCGAAATCTTGATAAATAACTGATATTAATGCTTTTATAGTACTTGCTGGATATGTTCTTAATTCTTTATCATTTATAAGAATTTCGCCTTCGTATTCGGTATATAACCCGGTTAGCAGTTTAGCAATGGTTGTTTTCCCAGCTCCATTTTTGCCAACAAAAGCGTAATGAAAGCCACATTCCAGTAAAAATGATAAACCGTCTAAAATATAATGCTCACTTGTTGGATACTTAAAACGAACATTGCGAAATTCAAGCTTCGAAAATATTATTGGCTCCGGATCTGGTTCTAAATTTGCACCCTCCGCTTGACTAAGATCCCAAAATTCGGTTAAATCCTTCATATACTCATTTACATGGGAAATACTTTCCAAAGAAGCGGACATCTTCCAGCCTAATTGCATAATCATATTAAAAGCAGCAGTAACAATGCCTAGAAACATTCCTGCTGTCAAGTCGCCATTAATAACGGGATTTATGAGCGTTAAGGCCACTAAAACGGCAATCAGCGCCTGAATTAAGCTTGCTCCTTTTGTAATAAGGAACATCCGCGCCCTTACTTTTAATTGGCGTTTCCGGCTTATTTCATATTGATCCATCCAACGTTTACCTATATGCTCACTATAGCCAAACAAAGTTCTTTCATCAATATTTTCACGCCCAGTAAGCACTTCGTCCAAATATTCGGCACGCCGTTTATATTTTTCATTATCGCGGCTTGCTTGGTAATTCTTTTTTCCTGCACGTATAGAAAGCCAAAACATCGGAGTCGAAAAAGCAATAATAATAAGCGCAGCCCACCATACCTGTGTAACAATCACGATCAGAACGCCCACAATGGATATCGTAATATCCTGCATTTGCATAAAGCCGTTAAAACCATTCATCACAGCCTGGACAGGATCGCGGGAAACGCGGGATATTAATTCCCAGCTTGAAGAATTTTCAATATGCTTAAATTCTAGCGACGCACATTTCTTAACTATTGCCGGCTTTAGTTTACGGCTAATATCCAAATTGATTCTTGTGGTAACCAATGCTATTACTGCGCCTATAGTTGTAAGAATGCTAAGGACAAGCAACATCAAAAATAAAGGCAAATATATGTCATTATGAGGGCGTTCATTTTGCAAAATAGCGTTTGCTGTGTCAATAAAACCTGCCATCGCAAACGTCATTGCAACCGTTGGCATTAAAGATTGTATTAACGTAAGCAAAAACCTTAATACTGCCCAAACAGGTGATGCCTTAAACGCAATAAAAACAGCATCCATACTTTTATATTGTTTTTTTGAAAGTATTTGAAAGCGTAATGAGCTTTTCATTATATTCCCTTTCTTTTTCTAATGCCTGTTCAAACTTTTCAATCGCTTGGCTGATATCTGCGGAGCGGATTTTTTTGTCGATCATAAGCCGCCGGAAGACGTTTAAGGTATAGACCAAGTTTTCCACTACTGTATTAATAGTTTCGATAAGCTGTTGATCATTTATGATGTTGGCCGCTTTATATAATTCAATTTTCTTTGCATTAAGTATGCTTGTGAAAATGAAATATAAGTTGTCAATATTATCCTTTATGCTTTCAAAATCGTTTTGAAGATTCTTCATATCTTGCCAGCATTTTTCATGATTCGATAAGCTGTCTGCCAAAAAACTAGAAACAAGCGTTAAGTTTTCTTGCAAAAATGATTTAGGGCTTATGCTTATTTTTTCCGCTTCATTTTTATCGGCCGATAATATGTATATGCTAGCATTACTTGAGTAAGCATTAAAATGAATATTGTACCCGGCATATGCTTCTTCTAGTTCGCCAAATGACATTCGTTTCGCTTTATAATTTAAAGTAAAGATATCGTCATTATCAATGATATATAATTCCATGCTTTCCTTGTCATATCCATATGCTAAAACAGAGTGAGACCAATGTGTTCTTCCATACATTTCCCTCTTATTTTTTACGTAATAGCAATCAAGATTGACAATAACCAAAGAACCTGACGAAACTTGATTGATTATTTCATCTAAGACATTATTACACCGCACCATTGTCTTATAACTTATAGATAATAAATCAAGCATATCAAAAATTTCATACGCATAAACTGTTTCATTTTTTATATGCAGCTTTTTTTGTTCCGGATCATATATATATTGGGAAAATATATTTCCGATTAAAAAATCATGATTCCTCTCAAAATAAATTATTGCCGAAACTAATGCCTGATAAAAACAATCATTAATAAAAATTTCATTAAACCCCGAAACACCTTCCAGCACCTTTTTTTCAGCAACTGCTATTTGCCCTTGAGAACATCGTCCAATAATCGAATGAAGGCTCTGTTCCATCGCATTAACTAAGCGCTTAATCATTATGCTGTCATAATAGGTTTTGTCATATGAGCATTGTATTCTTAAACAATCATTTACGATATATGCTGAAATGCTAATAGCTTCATTAAGTTCAGACTGAGGGTCTACCTGGGAACCCGTATTTATATCTGAGATGGTAAATACAGTTGAGCTCATTCCACTATCGAAATTTCCTAAGTAGTTAAAGATTATTTTTTCATCTGTAAGTGATCGTAGCTTGTCAGAGTCATTACTTAAAGCCATGTTTGTAAGTAAACTGAAACTCAGCCGATGTAAAGCAGCTTCCTTGATATCATGTTCTATTATTTGCACACGTTCGCGCAAGGGCAAAGACATATCAACTTTGATTATGAATGGGTAAATTTCCGTAAACCAGCCAATGGTTCTATTTATGTTTACATCTAGTTCATTTTTATCACGGCCATGGCTTTCTAACATTACTTGGAAACGTGAATTTTTATTTGTTACTGTTTCCATCGACTCACCAAGACAATACAACAGTATAGAAAGCATTGATACTCTCAATTCATTAACACAATTATAAGCAAGTGATGATGTCCTATTTTCATTAAAAATAATATTAAGCGTTTCAAAATCACTCGATTTATGGCGGGCTTTTTCCTTACCACAAACTAAAGATGTTGTTGGTTGGCTAAGTAGTTTATTCCAATATTCGTATTCCTTAGTTAAATCGGTTTTAGATAAATAGTTTTCTATTGACTTAACGAAATGATAATAAGATGTAGTTTTTTTAGGTAAAGCCAATGGCTTGTTTTTCTCGAAAAGCGCATATAAAGCGGCAATATCTTCAAACAATATTCGCCATGAAACGCCGTCTATTAAAAGGTGATGAATAATTAATAATAAATAATCACCATTATTGGTTGCGTAATTTTTAATTATCATTAATGGGCCATTATAGATATCCAAAGAAGCCTGAAGCCTCTCCGCATCCAAGGTGATCATTTTGGCATATTCATTCCCATAATGAGTATAATCATCTTCCTCCACAGTAACTTTATCAAGCTCTTTATTTATTATCATTTTCTTTTTATCTAATGTGATTCGCATACGTAAAATATCATGGTGCTGAATTATTTCATAAAATATGGACTCTATTATATTTGTGCTTATTCTATTCGGAGCATAAAGCAAAAACGCTTGATTCCAATGGTTGAAATTAGGAATTCCATTATTGAAAAACCATTTTTGAATTGGTGATAATGTGCTTTCTCCGCTTATAGGCTCTTGATCTTTCGTTTGCACGCCAGCTTTTACTTTTGTACTAAGTTCGTTTATAGTTTTATAATCGAAGATGTCGTTTATGCGCAATTCAAAGCCGGAATTTTTCAATTTAGTAACTACTTGCAATGCCTTTATTGAATCACCCCCTAACTCAAAAAAGTTATCAGCAATATCAAAATCTTCAATTCGCAGCACTTGACACCAAATATCGTATAGCAACTTTTCAATAGTCTTTAAGCTATCATCATTCTGCAAGATAGACTCTTTGCCCAGCTTAGCGTCAACATTAAAAGCAAAATCTTGTAATAGCGTTTTGTAATATGCTAAGAGACGTTTTGGAAGCTCGTGTGTAAGTCGTGTGTCATAACAGATTCGCAACGTTGGTTCGGCAAAAGTTGTATCGGCAGTAATATCCAGAATTGTATTGGCTCTTATGCTATCATGGATACCTAGATCATTAAGCTTCTCAGTAATAGAATCAAAACTGACATAATTAAATACACAGTCAAATAAAGGAGCTTTTTTATCTTTCAGTCCAATTTTTCTAATGATTTCCAATAATGAAAGTTTATCATAACCTTTAAGCCTTTTTAATTTTCTGTCTATATATTGCAATAAATCAGCATATGCCCACTCTTCTTTAATAACTATCCGTAAAGGAAAAGTATTAAGGAAGCAGCCAAGTATTTTTTCGCTATCCTCGCATACCGGCCTAGCACCATTAACAATGCCAATTATATAATCATTTTCACCAAAAAGTATATTATATGAATAAGCCGCCGCCGATAAGTATACTGTCTTAATATCTGTATTATACCGTTCAGCTGTTTTAAGCAGACCTTCTGAAACCTCTGGTTGCAAACTATCATATAACTGTTTTTCATCAGTTATTCCTGCCCTACCATCTGCTGCTATAGGCAACGGAAGCCTAATAAAATCTTTAAGTTCATTTCGCCAAAAAGCGGCAATTTCAGTATCATTTGCAATCATTTTTTGTTCAATGATGTATTGCTTATATGTATTTTTTAAGGGCTTATCGTCAACTGTTTGCCCCACCGCGCAGGCTGATAGTCGATTATTAAGCTCAATCTTAAACTGAGAATAGCTCCAGCCATCTATTATCGCATGATGAGTTACAAAAAGAAATAAAACCGTTTTAGAATTAACCTTAAAAGCAATTAAACGCCAAAAGACTTGGGGAGGATTAAATCTATTCATTTTATCTTTTTCCATGCAATTATTTATGATGCGGATTTGAACCTCTTTATCTAAATGAGTAATATCGCGGATATCAATCTCTGGTTCATAATCTTTATAAATAATATGTACTGATTCTCTATAATCACTCACATTCAATGTTGCCCGCAAAATTGAATGTTTTTTTGTCATGTCGCATAATACTGTTTTCAGAAATTTGACATCACATTCTAATTGGAACAACATCTGATCATGATAAATATGGCCGCTATCATCCTTTATATAATGATAAAGCATCCCAAGTTCTATGTCACTTAATGGATATATATCTTCAATATTAGTTATGCTTTCATTATTTTTTTCCATTTCGATTAAGATATCATTTTTTATGCCATTCAGTTCATTAATAATCATGTTATCTGGAGCTTTCGGCACTTTTTGCTCATTCTTTATAACTTCACTCATAGCTAAAACAGAGGCATTCATATATAAAGCCGATAGTTTTATTTTTTTACCGAACTCATTTTCTACTGCATTAAGCAACCGAATTGCCTTTATCGAATCACCGCCCATGGTAAAGAAGCTGATTTTAGGATGAACCTTATCAATAGGCAAGCTTAAAATTTCTGCCCAGATCAAACGAAGCCTCACCCCAACCGAATCCAGCTTAAAATCAGGATTAGGCACGAAATCAATCACTTCATGTGGGACAGGCAATTTTTTTAAGTCAATTTTTCCGTTAATTGTTCTTGGTATATAATCAACCTTTATAATATATGAAGGTATCATATATTCCGGTAAAAATAGAGCAGCATAATCCTTTATTATAGCTGTATCTATCTCTTGCTCCATAGAACAATATGCTGCAATATAAGAGTTTTCTTCATCTTCTTTGCGAAGAATTACAAACGTTTCATTTATTCCAGGGTATCTTGCAAGCACACATTCAATTTCTGCAACTTCAATTCTATAACCGCGTATCTTTACTTGATTATCAGACCTGCCCTTAAAAATCATATCTCCGTTTAAAAGACGCTTGGCAAAGTCGCCGGATTTATACATTTTTTTACCAAGATTAAATGGGTCAGGCAAAAAAAGCTGGGCAGTTAGCGGTTTTTTATTTAAATATCCTTTACAAACACCTTTCCCACCAACGTATATTTCCCCTACCGCACCTGCCGGACACATACGCATTGCACTATCAAGTATATAAACATTTACATTGTCGATTGGATAACCAATATTATTAGCTGAAAGCAACAAGTCTTTCTCCAATAGCTCTTTATATGTAACATGGACAGTCGTTTCCGTAATTCCATACATATTTATTAATTTAGCATATGGATAAGCTGCTTTCCAGTCTCGTAACTTTAATGGATTAAGTTGCTCTCCGCCAAAAATAACGTATTTTAAGGAATCTAATTCTTGTTTGCCTTTCGCCAGTTCATTTGCTAAAGAGTAAAAAGCGGAAGGGGTTTGGCTTAATATGCTCACTTTTGCTTTCGAAAGAAGCGTATAAAATTCTCTTGAGTCTTTCGCCACGTCAGAGGGTATGATAATTAGACGGCTTCCATTTAATAAAGCTCCAAAAAGCTCCCATACCGAAAAATCAAAACTTAGCGAATGAAAGAGCGTCCACGTGTCGGACGGGTTAAAATCAAATTTACCTTTATTATTTTCAATTAGGTTTGCGACATTTGCATGAGTTATCATCGCCCCTTTGGGCAACCCGGTCGTCCCTGAAGTATAAATAATATATGCAAGATCGTCTGGCCGTAAAATAATGTTAGGCAGAACTTTGTCTGTCAGTTTCGCTATATCAAAGTCCTGCTCGGTAAAGATGCTGGCACAATTGACTCTCTCGGTCAATTTTGCATTACTAAATACAATTCTTACATCACAGTCCTTAAGCATATAATTTTTTCTGTCAAGAGGATATTCTGGATCGATGGGTAAATAGGCTCCTCCCGCTTTTAAAATTCCCAAAACACATACGACCATAAATATTGATCTGTCGCAAATTACTGCTACTATTTCATTCTTTTCAATTTTCTCATAAATCATTGCTGCAATAATATTAGCATAATGGTTAAGATTATCATACGATACCTTTTCACCGTCAATTTCTAACGCTATTTGCTGTGGGACCGCTTTGACTTGCTTCATAAATAAAGAAACAATCGTACTATTACTCTCGTTATTTGGCATATTGTGGCAAATTTCTTCCAATGGATGCAGTCTTATTTTTTCTATGATTATATCTTGTGATGATATTGCTTGAGTTATGATGGCGCAAAAGCTGTCCGCCATACCGCAAATAGTATCAAAATAAAAATTATCTTGAGAATATTCGATAACAAAGTATTGATCATTATCAAAAATATTAATTTCAAAATTCAAATCAAATTTTGTCGTAAAATTATTTGCCGGGTAAGGCTTTAATGAATTTCCTAGTAAAGTTGCTCCTTCAAGCTTTAATTCTTGCACCACTAGAAATACATTAAATAATGAGGACTGCTTTTCCACGCCGTTAGGAAATGCCAGCTTCATTATTTCATCAAATTGAAATTCGCCATTATTAATATCATCCAAAACAAGCGACTTGTTTATTAAAAGGTGTTCTTTAAAGGTAATAGCCGGATTAATTTCTATATAAATCGGAATAGTATTAGCAAATAAGCCTATCATCTCCCATAAATCTGGATGATTTCTGCCTGCAACCGATGTACCAATTGTAATTTCATTTGAGTTTACATATCTATGTAATAGCAATGAAAGGCAAGTATGATAAAAAATAAAAGGCGTAACATCCATGGCCTCTATATATTCTTTTATTTTGGGCCTCAATGACTCATTTATGTAAAATTTATGCCGCGCCCCGGTTCGTTTTGGATATCTTTCCGGCTTCGGATCATAGGGCAGTTCAAGCGGTTTCATCTTTTGAGGCTGAATCCGCTCTTGCCAATACATCTTAGCTTTATGGTATTCATATGAAGATTTTCTTTTTCCTTGCCAATTAACATAGTCGCGGTATTGCAATTTTACTTGCCCGAGCGGATTACCATTATAGATTGTGCATAATTCCTTTATTAATATAGTTAGTGATGTTCCATCAATAATAAGGTGATGAATATCGAAAATCAAATAATCGCATATACCATTAGATAAAACGCTTACATTAAACAATGGGGCTTTTGCTAAATCAAATATTTGAAATTGTGCCGATATCCTTTCATCAATAGAACTTTGGTCTACATTTTCATAATGAATTTGGATATCATTACACTCATTAATGGTTTGCATTACATCATTTTGATGCCACTTTACTGAAGTTCTTAGCGCCTCATGCCTTAATACCAACTGATTAAGGCTATATTTTAAGCGGTTAAGATCCAATTTGCCTTCAATATAAAATACAACAGGGACATTATAATTCATGGCATCATTGCTTTCATTATGGAGAAAAAGCATACGCATTTGCTCTGATGATAAAGGATAATCTCCTCTTTCTCCCGTATACTCAATTGGCACATATTCTTTTGGGTTAGTCTCTTTGATGACTGCGGCAAGTTCCTTAATTGTTGGTGTTTTGAATATCTGGTTAAGCGGCAGGCTTATATGTAATTTTGAGTAAATATGAGATATTAGGATGGTCGCTTTTAGTGAATGCCCGCCCAATTGGAAAAAGTTTTGATCAACTCCAACATTATTGATGTTAAATAACTCATTCCATATTTCGCATAGCTTTTTTTCTGTTTCGTTGTTTGGTTGTTTAACTGCCACATTTTTTTCCGTCTTCGCAACAATATCCCGTAAAGCTGCCATGTCAATCTTCCCACTATCACTTTTTGGCATTTCATCAATATATAAAATCACTTGAGGAATCATGTAATAGGGCAAGTGGTCAGCTAAATGCTTACGAACCAAGTCATCGGGAACATTTTTACTGGTCTTGAGAATAGCATATAGATAGCTATCACTTTCACGAGCTACGATTAATGAAGCTGCCTCTTCTATGCCATCAATTAATAATAATCGTAAACGGATCTCATCTAGTTCAATCCTAAATCCATGTAGCTTTACCTGATTATCTTTTCTGCCAATTATTTCAATTGTGCCATCTGACTGATACCTGCCAACATCACCCGTCAGATAAATGACTCTATCGCTAAGCCGATTATCGGTAATAAATTTTTCTCTGTTTAGTTTTTCGTCATTCATATAACCATCAGAAACACCTTGACCTGAAATGCAAATCTCCCCATATGAACCAATCGGCTTTATATTTAATTCATCATCTAAAATAAAAACCGCCGTATTATTAATTGGTCTTCCTATGCAATTAAGATTATCAAGTTTCATCGGGCGGCAATAGGTCGCTACAATAGAGGCTTCAGTAGGACCATATTCATTTACAAATTCAATTTCAGGGTATTTTTTTCTAATTTCAAAAAACCGTGGAGAAACCATTTCACCCGCAAGCGTAATGATTCTTAACGACTCTAAATCACTCGCAGCTGCCTGCAACAAGATTAATTCACATACTGACGGAACAGAAATAAAGTGGGTAATTTTATGCCGATAAATCTCCCTGCAAATAAATTCAATATTAAATCGATTTCCGTCATCAATAATAACCACCGTTGAACCAGAAAAAAGAGGAGTAAATAAGCTGGCAACAAAGCCGTCAAAGGCATATGAAAATAACTGTAATACAGTATCATCCGTGCCGAGACCATATTCGCACTTTCGCCAAAAAAGCGAATTCATCGCATTTTTATGAGTTATGCGTACAGCTTTTGGTTTCCCTGACGTACCTGAAGTAAATATCATATATCCGAATAAGTCACTATTTACAGCTTGTTCAAATGACAAGCTTGCTGACCAATCCATATTTATTGCCTGTAAAATATCATTTGTATAATAAACTGTATAACCTGCTTCTGAAAAATAAGAGTCTGCAAGACAGATGTTTGTATCTATTTCATTCAAAATTAAAGCGATACGCTCACTAGGATCATTCTTATTTATTGGCACGTAATAACACCCTGCTTTTAGGATTCCTAAAATAAAAGCAATCATTTCAATTCCGCTAGAAACTAATAAGGGAATGGGAACGCAAGGTGACGCTATATTTTTTATTAAATATGTTGCAATGCGAGTTGAAAGCTCATCCAGTTCCTGATAAGTAATAAGTTTTTCACCAAACATGACCGCTATTTGATCCGGTGTACGCTCAGCTTGTTCTGCAAAAAAAGCATGAATACACAAATCAGGAGTATTATTATATTTCATTAGTAACCTTTCTGTATTTTCGCCTTTAGTTTTATGTTAAAATCATTAATCATGCTTTTAATCTCAATCAGTTCCCAGCCTTTACTTAGCAAAATAAATAAGCCAGGATAATCAAAATTATTTTGTGGCAACCACATCGATTCTTTTATGTTTAGCATAATATATTCTATCCAATCTGATGCTTCCTTAGCATTCATAGTACTATGCTCCCATTCAAAAAAAGCATTTTTTATGCCAAACCTATCTGCGAACTTGTTAATCGGAGTAACAGGATCGCAATACCATAATTGTGTCCGATAAAAATCTGGTTGGGTTGTTTCAATAAACTGTATCGTTTCTTTTATTGTTTGTGCTGTTTCACCCGGAAAACCTATTATGAAAGACATATATGTAATTATCCCATATTCTTTTAGTAACGCTACTCCTTTATAGTAATCGTCCACCAACGCTTTCTTATTCATATTGTCTAAAATTTTTTGATTACCAGATTCCACTCCCAAGAAAACTCCTTGGCAACCGCTTCTTTTCATTAAATCCACAATTTCACGATTAATATACTGGCAACGTATGTGTGCGTTCCACTTAAAGCGATATTGCTTTCCGATCATTATCTGTAATATTTCTTTAAAGCGATTTACCGGAACATTAAACGTATCATCTAAAAAATTTACGATTTTTATGTCCGGAATCTCGTTTATTTGATCAAGTTCTTCACATAAGCGGGCAGGTGTTATATAGTCAAATTTACCTGCTCTTTGAGGAAATCCGCAAAACAAACACTCAAAAGGACAGGATTTAGATGTGCGTACTGATACAAAATTCTTTTTTGTATCAGAAAATAGCTTCCAATTTACTGGGTTATTTTCTAAGCAATTATCTTCTGATACATTTTCATTTTCTACATAATTGCCGTTTTGCATATATATTATGTTATTGATATGGGATATATCTTTTTTGCCTTTTATGGAAGATATGACCTCACTTAATGCCAATTCTCCCTGTGTACTATTAATATAGTAATCTGCATCAATCATTTTAAGGACATAATAAAAAGATTCTCTATCAAGCAAAGCGCTTTGATTCGCTATAAAAGGTCCACCTACGATAATTTTAACATCTCCATTATACTTTTTAATAAACTTGATAATTTCAATAATCGGTGATGCTTCTAAATAATATGTTGTTGTTATCGCGATAGCGCAAATTTTTTTCCCTAATAAGCTTGTTAATTCTTTTTTTTGTTCCTGAAATGAGTTGATAAATAAAAAGCTTATCTTCTTTTTATGGAGATAGGAACCTAAATACGCAATTGTAGCACTCATAATATCATTATATGTCATTAATTGCTCCCTATTTGGGGCAAAATTATGATTATAATAGTCCGCGAAGGAGTAATCAATGCCTTTTTCACTTATGTAATTTAGAGAAAGATCTCTAAATGCGCCGGATTGAAAACCCATTTGCTTTATGTTATTTACATAATCTTGAAAAGATGGGCTGTTATTTCCTATAATTAGGCAATCATAATTGTCGTTGCTCATGCTAATACCTGTTGGCGTTTTTCCACATACGTAACTAAATCATTAACAAATACAAATTTTTCGTAATTTAAATACTCTATTTCAAACTCAATCTTAAAAGCTTCTTCGAGACTTACAGAAAACTTTACAAATGTAAATGAACTAAAGCCTATTTCCTTAATGCGGCTGTCCGGTGTTACCGATATATTACCAAAAATTGTTTGAATCATCGAAATTATTTTCGCTGCGGCATTATCCATCTTTAACTGTTCCTTTTCTTTTGGTTTTGAAATGAAGATAAGTTTTTATTATTTTATTTTTTAGCAAAGTGTATTCATTTTTTATCTCATTTAATTTTTGCTTAAATATGCCTACATTACACTCACAATAAACTAAATCATTTTCAACATAGAATTTTTCGAAAAATTCTATTACTATTTTAAAGTAAATTTCATTCAATCTTAGCAGTTCTTCTTGGAATATATCAATAACAGGATATCTGATCCGCATACTCCTAAACATATCATTGACCCTGTCAACTACTTGTATTTTTTTAAAGTAAATATCTTCAGCAAAATTAGCTTTCAAAAACAAAGCCATTTTTTCTACATTAATATGCTGGTACGCATATTCAAAGATGTTTTTGTAAGAATGATTATCAACTATAAGCTTATCTTTCATCATCATATTGTATATCGGCGTATATTTATCGACAGCAATGAAGCAAAAAGCATATAAATATATATTTAATGCTTTTATTGTCTTTAAAAAGATAAAGTTTTCTCTCAAGCTTTCTATTGTCGAATAAGGATTAAACATGATGAAACCTAGATAAGGCTCAATATCGTATCTCCTTAATAATTCAATTATCCGATAATTATCTGCTACTGAGCAATTTTTATTATATAACTTCAAATCACTATCATTACCCGCTTCAATGCCAATAAATATTTGCCCAAAACCTGTTTCTCTCATTTTTTTAAGCAATGCTTTATCTTCATCAGAATTTGTAAATGAATCGACTTTTATATAGCAAAAGAAACTTAATTTTACATGATGGGAATTAATTTTGCCACACAGCTCATGCAGCCGATTTTTTTCCTCATTGTTCTTCAAATGAAATATGCTATAATCGGCAAAATAAAAATTCTCAATATTATGTTTTTTATGTTTATATATTATTTCATCTACGATGCTATCAATTGATCTATAATTGGTCTTTTTTGATTTTCTGGCAAAACAAAAAGTACAGCTTCCGGTACAACAATTACTTTTTGTAATTAGGCAATAAATATAAGCATCACCATTTTTGCCTTCAAAATAGTCATCTGCTTGTAAGCACTCTGATATTTCATTAATACTTTGCTTTTTATTTTTTATATTTTCGTGAGATGCTATATGATGGTATTCTTTAAAATCACTAGTACCTAAATTGTCAACAAGATGGTTAAACGGAATTTCGCCGTCCCCTAAAATAATGTAATCCACGTACTTGCAATCGTCTAAAATTTCACGATACATAACCGTTGGAAAAACACCGCCGTAGCACACCGTTTTATTTGCATCATATTTTTTAATGTGTTCGGCTATTTGAAAACCTTTTGCCAATCCCTCTAAATCTAAAGAAATCCCATAGATATCATAATTTAACCGAACTTTAGCTAATATTTCCTCAATAGAGTTATCTTCATGGAAATATAGCAACGTCACATTTTTATTTCTTTTTCTCAAATAATAAGCCAGCTGATCAATTCCTGCATTATTAAAATACGCTGTTGTTTTAAGTGAAATTAAAAGTATCTTTTGCTGATACATCCTTATTCCCTTCTTTTTTCGGCAAATATTTTGACAATAATTTTACATCACGTTGCGCTTTACCATTGTGATTTGCCGGAATTTTATCAATCTGTATATATAAATTAGGTAACATATACCGAGGAAGCTCTTTTTTTAGATGCTCCTTAAGCTCTGTTTGTTCAAATGATATATCTGTTGTATAAAACAGACATAAAACATCTTGTCCCGATTCCTGGAACATGATCGCCAGACAATCATCCAGTTTTGCAAAAAGTGCAGCCTTACTTTCTATTTCTTCAAGTTCAATACGGTTTCCCAAATACTTTAACTGATTATCCGTCCGGCCGCAATAAACAAAGCACCCTTCCTCTTTTTTATATCCAAGATCGCCAGTCAAATAAATAATGCCTTCGGCAATTTTTTCGTTTTGAATAAAATTTTGAGCAGTTACTTCAGGCGAATTAGCGTAGCCAAGGGAAACACCAATGCCGCTTATTGCTATTTGTCCCTTAATGCCATTGGGGACTGGTTTGTTCTTTTTGTCTAAAATAAATAAATCTGTTCCAGAAACTGGGATTCCAATACTTATTTCATCTGTTTTAGTTAAATCTGCATATGTAGCAAACATAGTTGTTTCAGAAGGGCCATATGTATTAAAAATTAAAGCGTCCGTTATACTTCTTATCTTGAATAAAATTTCATTTAATATTATTTCACCACCAAATATGATGCTCTTCTTTTCTTTTAAAAAAGAACCGCTTTTATCCACAAGCATCAGTTGCTTAAATCGGGAAGGTGTTAATGCCAAAACATCCGACTTCCCAATTAAGCGGGCAAGAAGCATGGGATTTGATGATTCTTTTTCCGTAGCTATTATAACAGTCATTCCTACGCATAATGAAAAAACTAATTCAAACATCGCTAAATCAAATGATATACTTGAAATAAACGGAATACTCCTCCCAGAAGTCATTCCAAGAATTGATGCTGCATTATTAACAAGGCTGACTACGGATTCATGTTTGACCATCACACCTTTGGGATTTCCTGTTGAGCCAGATGTATATATATGATATGCCGCGTCATGCGACGATCGCTCAAATACAGAATGTACTTGATTCCCTGCTCCTGCTTTGGCAAAGATTCTTTTATTGTGCAAATCATCAAGTGTTAATATCTCATGCTCAAATCCATTATTCATTCCCCTTGTAATAATGAAGCGGCACTTACTTTTAGAAAATATATATTTTATGAGAGATCGGGGATATTTTTCATCAATTGGCACAAATGCCGCACCCAAACTCATAATGGCAAATATAATCGCAACCATCATTGGTGACCGCGGTAGCAAAACCCCAATTACATCTTTGCAACCGATGGAGTAACCACGCAAAACGCTTTTATATTTATCTATTAAAAATGCTAGGTCTGCATATGTTGTGTCTTCTCCGCAATATTTAAGAGCAATATTTTCACCATAAGTTTCTGCAACCTCGAAAAATCTGCAATCAATTGTATTCTTTATCATTCGTGATTTGCTTTCTTTAAAACATAATTATATAAATCATTTATGGTTTCAAAATATTCATGTGATAAAATTTCATCATCCATCACAATATCAAAAGCTTCTTCTATGTTGACGATTATTTGTATGTATTGATAAGAGTTTATATTTAATGATTCTATAGAATCTGATGTCCAATCGTCGTCTGTGGGAATCCAATAGGGTATCAAATCCATTATTATTTTTTTTATCTTACCAGCAGTATCAATCTTTCTATTTTCAATCATTATTATATCCATGCTCCTTTTTCTATAAGCTCTCAATATTTGTATAAATCATTTCTTCTTTCGCTATAATCGTAGCCATGATACTACAAAGCTTTTCTATGCCTATTCGTTCAGGGTAAGCCAAATATTTAATCATTAAATTTTTGGCATTTTTCCAATTTTCATTTAATTCATATATCGACTGGATGTTTTTCTCAAGATTTGCAGAGTGTTTTTCATTTAGAATAATTTCCAATGATTGTGCAAAAACAAAACGGCTCCATGCAATATTGGACAAACATAGCATGAGTTTGGAGTACATCATTTCCTCCTCTGAAATTCTTGATACATATTTGCTTTTTTCTTTTAGTATTTCTCTAAATAATAATAACTGAGATATGTGATTTTCCCTTTTATCACGGCATAACTTCTTTAGAAAATCGATAATTTGGTTTATAGAAAATATAGTTATGCTTTCAGGATTGTAATCAAAAAACATAATAAGGGTTGCATATTTATGTAAAATTTCTTGATTAAGTGACACTATTTCATTGGTAACTATTGAGTCAACTCCCCAGTATTTTTCTTCACCAAAATAAGTAAGAAGAAAACTATGCCCCCGATAACGTTTTCCATATACATTTGTCCAGGGCAGGTAAAAGCCATTGATGGTAACGCCAATCGGTTTGCATATTTCTTCATTCAATTGACTCTTGCAAATGCTAAATATTTTTTCGTTAGGCGTTACTATTCGCCTTTTAATTCCACAAATCTTTTTTAGTGCTATATTTTCACCTTCTCGATTATACCAAATATTCATTGCTTCAAACGATGAGCTTTGTATATCGTGGCTACATTCAAATCCGAATGAATCAAGGTGACGCAGCTTATGCCGCACCCCATAAGCTATGCCAATGTTTTCTAATATGCTCTCATAGCAATTAGATTCAACAACAGGTATCTCCCATCTCACCAAATCCAAAATGCTATCCTCCTAGGCGCGAACTATTTAAGTTATATTTACTTTCCAAGAGATCAATAAAACTATTTATTGCTTCAAATTCAGCTTCTTTTAATTCCAAAAGCAATTTTTTTGTTTTGCCACTTATTTCGTTACTTTGAATAATCGTGTTTTTTATGGCAATATTCATTAATGTATTTGCTTTATTTGCGATAATTTTGTACATATCAAATATGCCGTTTTCATTTGCATAAGGAATTATATTATTTTTTTCAAAATATTTAATTCTGCCTAGCATAATTTTTTTGTGTTCACATATAAAATATGCGATTCTTATATCACTTAAGAAAAACTCAATCATTCCCTCCCGGCAAAAATAATCATATATATCCAAACCGATCGCAATATCGCCTGGATTTATTAAATTGAATTCCGACTCATTCCTTAATAATCCATCACGATAATCTTTTAGCGACCAATAAATTGCTTTAATATCCAGATAAACTCTTTCAGCAGCACATTCAAAAGAATATATTATATTATTTTGGTTTCTAATCGCCTCATATGAAATAGCAAAATCTTCATATGGTATCTTTGACGTTTTGGGCTTTCCGAAGCTGCCTATTCCAAATAAATATACGCACTTATTGTCAAAGCCATAAACAAGATTCTGGTGAAAATAATGGGTTTTTCTATATGCACCTCTGTCATGCAAATAAAATTCGTCAAGATTCAGTTCCACGTATTTGTTGTTTTCGACTTGGAATTTAACATAATCGACGATAGAATCATACGATTTTTCGATCACATACCTATTTTCGGGAAAAAAATTCATAAGCGGATTATAGCTATATGATTTATAGTTTTTATAAGGAGCTAAAATAAAATCAATCGGTGAAAAGAAATTCTTATTGGCATATATCTGGATATGATTTGCATATAGCCAATTATAATAGTTGTTAGTTTCATAATTTAAAGCTATGCCTATATCCCTATTCAATCCAATTTCTGCACAATGTGTTCTGTAGATTTCGTTCCACTTAACTCCATCCTTTGATACATATGTAACAATTAAGGAAACTTCTTTTGTAATTTTCAAATAATATGGAACGAAAGAATCATCCAGATGATCTTTAACTGGAATTATCATATATTCTTTCGTTGCCCCAAATTCATTATTACCTAATCGCCCAACTGAATATTCACATAGATTATTGCTTATGCTATCTTTTTCCTGGCTGATATACAAATTAACATAACCGTATGGTTCTTGTTTTTGCTGAAACAATATTTTAACTATCAGTTCATCATTTTGCTCACACTTCCGATAGATTCTAGCATAATTAGGTTGCTCGTACTCATCTGCTGTTATTTCAACTATATTATCATGTAAGCTGACTTTAGTCTTGCTTTCATAAATTGAATATTGATATTCTGCTTTAGATAATATTTCAAAACGTAATTTTTTGCTTCCGACATGGTTTCCGCCCGATAACATACCATTCAGAAAAATATAATTTGCATACGTTCGAATTAGCGGAAATTCGTTTATACTTAGAATTTTCATTTAATGCCTTCTGGGCACACTTTCTCCCTTTCGCCTTTTTAGCCACATTTGTGGTTTATTGGCTACCTATATTCTTTATAATCCTCTTTTCCTTATCTGGCGAACTCTGCTCTCCAAAACAGATAAGAGTGTTTCAATAATAGTATACCATAAGATTTGCCATTCTAATGCCAAGTGTCAAAAATAACCAAGTTTTTGTCAAAATTAGCAATATTACACCAATTTCGACACCGCCAAGGCAATCAAAGCTACTCCGCCCAGCCAAGAAAAATTAAAGGAAAGTTTCGCCGAAAGCTTCTGCCCAAGCAGGTGTCCGCCCAGCAAAAAACCGACATTCGTAAACAGCGACCACAAAATTACGGCGGCCACATTGATATTTACTAAGGCTGCGCCAAATCCAACGGCAATTCCATCTAATGATAAAGAAACCGCAAGCAAGACAGCCTCGGACGAAGACAAGCTTTTTGAGGAATCGATATCCGCAGCTTCCGGATTTGCGTATACATTTAAAACAAACTTGAAATTAAATAATGAGCCGTTGATTTCCTTGCTCAAATGATTATGTTTTCTGATTATTGATTTTGTAATGCTGTCTAATAATTTTATTAACCCAATCGTAAGCAAGATGGCGAAAGCAAGGGCAACCGTTAGTCCTGCTGGCAAATATGGCTTTAAAATCGCTCCGATGAGAAGAGCTAATCCAGTCACTCCGGTACAAATCAGATTGATGATAAATGCTGAAAGCATTGGTATTTTGGTCTTATTCGTCCCATAGGCAAATCCGGCAGCAAGGGCGTCAAGCGACATTGAAGAGGCGAGAATGGCCGCTTCAAATAAAGCAAATAAAGTAAAGTACATCGTTTTTTCATCCTTTCATCGCAATTATTTTATGCGCGGAAAGGATAGGGGGTTACAATACTTGAACTTATCTTTTTTTGGTGGTATAATGTCGATACTGACGTATCGACTTATAAAAATGCTTCGCATTTTCCCTTGAAAGGGTTTACTTGGCTCGTGCGTGTGGTTATGGTATAATGTCACTAAGACATTATACCAGCGCAGTTTTAGTGCGCATCCCCCGGTGGGGTCATGATTTCGTTAGAAATCATGGTATAATGAATAACCAAAACTAATTACTGCGTAATTAGTCGAAAAACAAGCGACCACAAGCGACTGCAAGCAGTCGAGCGGCATTTGGTTTTATCCACCATGTCCTTTATGGTGTTTATTCAACGATAGACCGCAGGTCTAGAGTTGCTGTAGATTTTGATATATTGAAAGGATATATATGGCCGAACATAAGCGAATCGAAAAAGAAGCTGGCGATTTCAGCGAACTTACACATGAGCAAGCGCAAAGCAAAAGCGATTTTCTTTCTTCAATGAGCCATGAAATGCGGACGCCAATTAATACAATTCTCGGCATGACCGCCATCGGGAAAAAGAGCATCAGCATTGTCGAAAAAAACAATGCCCTGACCAAAATCGCGGAAGCTTCTGCCCATCTTTTAGACGTAATAAATAATGTTATCGATCTGGCGAAAATTGAAGAAGGCAAGCTAGAGCTTGAGCAGAATGAATACAGCTTCGGCAGAATGATCCAAAAAGCCGTCAATCATAGCCGTTCCCACCTCGAAAAAAAAGAACAGACCTTTTCTGTTAAGATAGATGATAAAATCCCGCGCTTTGTTGTTGGCGATGACCAGCGTCTTTTGCAGATAATCACAAACTTGATCTCGAATTCTGTGAATTTCACGCCAAAAAACGGTAATATTAACCTCAAAGCATTACTTATAAATGAAACGAAAAAGAACCTTGAATTGCTCATCGAGATAACTGACAGCGGTGTCGGTATTTCTTCCAGCCACCAAAAAGAGCTTTTCCAGGCTTCTGGCCATGCGGAAAGCGGGACAAGCCATGAATATGGCGGGGCAGGGCTAGGTCTTCACATTAGCAAGAATTTGGTTGAGTTGATGGGAGGCCAAATCCAGGTCAGATCAAAAGCCGGCAAAGGGACGACGTTTTCCTTTACGTGCAAATTAAAACGGGGGGAAAATGATCACCGTTCATTGCTTGCTTCCGATGTGAATTGGGAAAATATGCGGATTCTTGCCGTTGATGATATGCCTGAAGTGCGTGAACAGTTCCTCGATATGTTCAGTATGCTAGACATAAAATGCGATGTGGCAGAGGACGGCCTTGATGCCTTAAAAATCATTGAAAAGCATGGCGGCTATGACGTTTACTTTATTGATTGGCGGATGCCCAGGATGGATGGAATTGAATTAACGAGAAAAATCAAAGCACAAGCTGACAGGCCATCAGTAGTAATCATGATAACAGCAATGGACTGGGAGCAAATTAGATCTGAAGCGACGGAGGCTGGCGTAGACAGGCATATGCTAAAACCGCTGCTATCATCTACCATCGTTGATTGCGTCAACGAATGCCTTGGCAAATCTTTTAAAAAGGCTGATGATGATAATGACGCTAAAGGCGAGTTTTCCGGCAAGCATTTACTTTTGACTGAAGATATGAAAATAAACCGCGAAATACTGATTTCCCTTTTAGAAGATACCGAAATAAACATTGACTGTGCCGAAAATGGGCAAAAAGCCCTTGAAATGATTGAAGCTTCGCCGTTTAAATATGATATAGTTTTCATGGATATCCAAATGCCCATCATGGACGGCCACGAAGCAACGCGGCGAATCCGTTCCCTGCCTGCCCTTAAGGCTTGCTCTCTTCCGATTATCGCCACAACAGCCAATTGCTTTAAAAAAGATATTGTTGAGTGCATCAAATCAGGAATGGATGACCATCTTGGCAAACCGCTTGATATCGAAAAGGTGATTGAAATGCTTAGGAAGTATTTGAAGTAAGGGGGATATTAAAATTTTTCGATTATATCTAAGCCTACCGAAACCTCAGCAATTCGGCCGAATATGCTTAAGGCAATAATTGCATCTTTTTTGTTTTTACTTATCCGTAAAATTTTGCTTTCCTGTCCAACCAGCGAACCTTCAATAATACGGACAGAATCACCCTCTTTGTATCCTGTCGAAATATCTATGCAACGGTCATAATTCAAGATACTGCGAATCCTAGTTATTTCATCTTGCCGCATTGCAATATCATTCTTATTTTCATAACCCAAAAACCGATACGTGTCTTTTATCCTATATATAGTAGAAAATGTATTCGTTTGAAAATCTTTTTCCGGCATAATGGATTCTATAAACACATAACCGGGGAAACAAATCTTCTGAAATAGTGATTTCTTGCCCTGTCGTCTAAAAACACAGGTTTTTCGCGGTACAAAAGGCAAGTGATTTTCCATGTCGAGAATGCGTTTTAATTGATCCGCTATTCTTTCTTCAGAGCCGGTCTTAACAAACAATATATACCAGTATACTTTTTCCGTCTTTTTTTCTGACATGGCTTCACCTATGAATTTTATTATCCCTTTAATAGCTTCATGTATTTTGACGGAAATTCTTTCTGCCGCTCTAGGCTGATAGGCAAGGTTTTCCCATTGATTAAGGCAATTTCAGTTCTATTTTTTGCCCTAATGAAGTGGAAATTTACAAGATAAGATTGATGAATCCGAAGAAAAGGCGTTTTTCCCAAGAGTAATTTTTTTTCAATGTCAGATAATTTCCCATTATAAAATATTTTTTCGTCATTTCGAAAATGTAAATATATTTTTCTTCCGTTGCTTTCGAAATACATTATGTCACAATAAGGGAATCTGTATGCTGTACCCTTAAATTTGAAATTATAGTAAATATCTTGATTGCTTATATATTCTATTGCTTCAAGGAGTACTTTTGCAAAAACATTTTCATCTAATGGTTTTCGCAAAAAATTATAGGCAATTAATTGAAAAGCATCCCATACGGAATCTTCATCTTCAGAGATAAAAATAATTAGAACATTGCTATTTTTTTCCCGGATATTTTTTGCCGTTGTTATTCCATTTTCATCTTCTATAAGAGTATTCAGATAAATGATATCAAAACAATCCCCTTGCGATATTGATTTTTCAAGTTCATTGCCATTAAGGAAAGTATCTAGTTCTACGATAGTATTTTTTGAACCAAAGATTTCAAAAATCATAGTCTCAATTTGGTTAACTACCGCCTTTTCATTATCACATACTGCAATTCTTATCATTTGCATTACCCCTTTTCTGGGTCAATATCTGCTTCATCAAATTATATAAAATCATTTTGATACTAAGGTTTATGCTATTATAACAAAATTTGACAAAAATGCAATGGGAATATTCCACAAAAATATAGTGCTTAAAGGTTTATTTTTTGTGAAGTATGTGCAAAAAGTCATAAAATGCGCCTTTAATGGCGCATTTTATGACTTCAATGAGAGTGCGGAGGCTCGAACTCCGGACAACTTGATTAAAAGTCAAGTGCTCTACCTACTGAGCTACACTCCCTTATTTAATATGTTAATCCTCATTGGATTGACTGGGATAGCTGGATTTGAACCAGCGAATGCAGGAGTCAAAGTCCTGTGCCTTACCGCTTGGCGATATCCCAAAAAGCGTACCATTTCGGTAAGGTGGGTAATGGGATTCGAACCCACGACCTCCAGAACCACAATCTGGCGCTCTAACCAACTGTGCTATACCCACCACATAAATGTGCTCGAAGGGATTCGAACCCCCGACCCACGGCTTAGAAGGCCGTTGCTCTATCCTGCTGAGCTACGAACACACAGTCTCGCACAAGTGCAAGCCCTTTGCGAACAGGAATCCCTAAAGCGGGTGATGGGAATCGAACCCACGTGTCTAGCTTGGAAGGCTAGTGTTCTACCATTGAACTACACCCGCAAATATTATTATTATCTATTATCCTCAAAATCTGATTGGCAATTCAGTCATGCTTGAAAATCGTTTCATCGGGGTGACAGGATTCGAACCTGCGACCTCCTGGTCCCAAACCAGGCGCTCTAGCCAAGCTGAGCCACACCCCGGTTATCATTAAGTACCATCTGCTCAATTTCACAACGCAAAAATTATTATATAATAAGGAAATCTTTATGTCAATCAATTTTTTGGGTTTTTCAATTTTTTTCTCAATTTTTTGCTTTTTTAGGTTTTTGAAGCCAAAAGGGATTGCGGGTCAAGCCCGCAATGACGTAATTACGTGCCTAAGCAATGACGTAACTACGCCTAAGCAATGACAGGCATTCAAGCACCTATAAATAATTTATCGTAAAATGCGCCTCGCCATTTTTGTCAAGCTCCATGACAATAAATGAGCTTCGCCGCCCATCTTGCCTGGGATAGGTTAAGCTTCCTGGGTTAATCATAATTAAATCGTGTTTGATGTCAATCAAGGGCTTGTGCGTATGGCCAAACATTAATATGTCTGCATTCCGCCCCAATGCTTCCTGACGGATTTCTTCCATTTCGAACGTAACATAGTGCCGATGGCCGTGGACCAGCCAAACCTTGTAGCGGCCAAGCATAAATTCCTTTTCGCGGGGCAGAGATGAAAAATAGTCATTATTTCCGGCAACAAGCTCAACCGGGCAATTGGTAATTTGCGAAAAAGTCTCTTCATTCCTTTCCGAATCCCCGCAATGAATCAGCAAATCGATTGGGGCAACCTTTTCTGCTGCTTTTTTGAAATTGTCAATAAAACGATGCGTATCGCTGACGATTAATATCTTCATATATATTTTTCCAATATTTCTTTCATTTTTCTTAGGGCTTTGCCGCGATGGCTGATTTCATTTTTTTCTTCCGGTGTTAATTCTGCTGAATGCTTAAAAAAATCCGGCACGTAAAAAATCGGGTCATAACCAAAGCCATTTTCCCCTCTTTCCTCATAACCAATCAGCCCTTCCATAACGCCCTCACTGCTTAGCAAAGTCCCATCAGGCAGGATGGCAACCATGACACAAACAAAGCGGGCGGTCCGCTTTGGGGTAGGCACGCCGTCTAGGCGGTCGATTAAGCTTTGGTTCTTGATCCGGTATGATGTATTAACGCCAAGATAAAGGGCTGAATCAACGCCCGGCTCGCCATCCAGATAATCAATTAAAAGGCCGGAATCATCAGCGATGACAAGCGAATCTGCCGGGGCTTCTGCAAAGACTGCCTTTGCCTTAATCGTCGCATTTTCCAGAAAAGTGCTTCCGGTTTCTTCCGGCTCTAAATATATTCCGGCTTCTTTCATTGACAAGATTTCCACGCCGAAATCTTTCATGATTTCTTTGATTTCCTTGTACTTGCCTTGATTGTTGGTTGCAAAAATAATCTTCATTGTCTCACTCATTTAACCTTTTTCCTCATATGCTGCCAAAATTGCGTTAAAAATCCCAATGGCAATTTTTTCCAAATAATCATCCCTTTTGAGCAGATTCGCTTCTTGGGCATTAGTCAAATGCCCGACTTTGATGGAAGCAGCCGGGACAGTTGCATTCGTAATAACATAATCCGCAGCTTCCGCCTGATATATCCCCAGCGCCTTGCCCCTGATACTAAGGACCACCTCTGTTTCTAAAATATTTGCCAGTTCGGGGCTTCCGAAATGGGGAATGAAAAAGCCGCTGTAAATCGTTGTTGTGCCGTTAATAAGGCTGTTTTCATTACTATCTGCTTCAATCCTTATCAGCATATCAGCCCTTGTGTTATTGGCAATCCTGACTCTTTTTTCTTCACTTAAATCATTGTCTAAAGTCCGGGTATAATAGACCAAGTAATCAGTCTGGTCAAGCAATTCTTTTAGCCTTAGGGCGATACTTAAGGCAACGTCCTTTTCGGCAAGGTCATTGGCAACGATTCCGGCCATGCTTCCGCCATAAGCCGGGTCAATGACAATAATCCGGCTGTGCATTTCGCGGGGCGGGACAAATTCTACATATATGTTGTTGTTTTCGATAATGCTGCGGTATTCATAAATATTATCCAGGCTAAACTTAAGGACTGCTTTATCCTCGGTAATTTCATAAGTTCCGCCAAGAATATTTTTGCGATTGCCGGAAATTGGGTTGGCGGCATAAAAATCAGGGGCAACGCTTCCGATGTTAATCCACATTTCTTCAGTCAGATAATGATTTTCAATCGCGACATCATTTAGCCTTGTGCCATCAGGCACGGGGATAATCAAAAAATTTGTATCAGCATTTCCCAATTCAAAGGTCAGGGAATCACTGCTTAAAGGGGCTTCTTGTTCGGTTTCAATAACTTCCGGGACAATAATATCAACCGCATTTTCGTCCGGAATATCAATTTCATAAAAATCATCTGCCAGTTCGCTAAAGCGGCTTTCAGCCAGCAAAACGCTATTTTCCAGCGCGAAAAAAGCCACTATCAGGGCAATAATAGTAAATAAGGAGCTAAAAATTGCGGTTTTTCTCATTAATCTGCTTTTCATCGGCTAAGAACCATCGGCCCGCTGCCGGTGCGGTTTCGGGCCAGGAAATTGATAAAAATAAGCTTTCAGCATTCCGTTATATATTTTGCGGTTTTTTGCCGCTTTACATTTCATTTCATGTTCGGCATTCTCATAAGCGGTCAGTAAATAAAGCGACCAAGCATCAAGGGCTTTAAACCGCTCGCCAAGGGTTTTATATAAATATGGAAGATTCTCTTTTTCATCAATCCGCTCGCCATAAGGGGGATTGGTAATAATAAAGCCATATTTTTTCGCATGGCTAAGGCCGTCAATGCCCCGCTTCTGGAAGTGGATCAAATCCCTTACGCCAGCCAGCCGGGCATTTTCCCGCGCCGCCGCAATAATTTTTTCATCAATATCATAACCTTGGATGTCAACATCGATATTTAAATCTTCATTTTCTTTTGCTTCAGCCCGGATATCCCGCCATTCATTTGGCGAAATCAAATCCGGCCAAGTCTCTGCGGTAAAAGAGCGGGAAACACCGGGGGCAATGCCGGCCGACATTAAAGCCGCCTCAATCGGAAATGTCCCGCTTCCGCAAAAGGGGTCAACCAAAATGCGGTCTTTTTTCCAAGGGGTCAAATTAAGCAAAGCCGCAGCCAAGTTTTCAGCAAGCGGCGCTTTTGCCGCCAGCTTCCGGTAACCGCGCTTATGCAGGGATTCGCCTGTTGTATCAAGGCCGATGGTCACTTCGTCTTTTAAGATGAAAACGCGGAGCGGAAAAGAAGCGCCATCTTCTTTAAACCATTCAATATTGTAACAGCCTTTCAGCTGTTCAACAATCGCTTTTTTGACAATCGACTGGATATCCGAGGGGCTAAACAGCTTGCTTTTGATGCTGGCAGCTTTGGTGACAAAAAACCGCCCGTCAGCCGGGATAAATTCATCCCAAGCAATTGCTTTTGTCCCTTGGAAAAGCTCCTCAAAGGTTTCCGCCCGAAAAGAACTGATTTTTATTAATACCCGTTCCGCGGTCCGAAGAAATATATTTGCCCGGCAAACCGCTTCGGCATCGCCAATAAAAGTGACACGTCCGTCATAAACATCGGACACATCATATCCAAGATCAATTATTTCCCTTTTTAAGACTGCTTCCAAGCCAAAATGGCAAGGCGCAATCAGCTCATACCTTTTCATTCATATGCTCCTAGCTTACGTGTTAGCTATATTATACAGAATGAAGTTATCATCTGCAAGGCTTTGCATTTTAAAAAACTTCTTTTAAAACTTTTAATATCATATTGACTTTTTGCCCAAATAAAACTATACTTTAATTAGGTAAAGGAAATCAATGAGGAGGTGTTATTATCGTTAAACGCTTAAGCATATCGGCTCTTACGCCGGGAATGATTATTGCCGAAGATGTTCTTACTCACAATAATCAATTGATTTTTCCTAAAGGATTGATTTTAACTGACAAATCTATCACGCGGATGGAATTTTTCTCGATTATGTACGTCCGTGTTGAGGAAGAGTTGGCTATTATTAGCGCGGAAGATGAAGTACCTTCTTATTCTGAACGGCTTCGTGAAACACCTGAATTTATCGAGTTCAAAAAAGTATTTGAAGAGGACATCGCTTCCCTGAAAGCCTCCCTAAATGATATTGTCGAAAAGGGAACACCACTAGACACTAAATCGCTTCTAAATGATACCATCGGCTTTATTACAGCAAGTGACAGCCATGTCAATGTTTTTGATATGCTCCACAATATGCGGGAATATGACGATGATACTTATACCCATGCGGTAAATGTTGCTTTGATTTGCAATGTTTTTGCCCGGTGGCTCCGCTTTACCCAAGAAGAAATTGATATTGCGACGCTAAGCGGTTTGCTGCACGACATTGGGAAAATGAAAATTCCTGATGAAATCATGAAGAAACCGGACAAGTTGACCAGCCAGGAGTACCGGATTGTGAAAAAGCATTGCCAAGAGGGTTATAAGCTTTTGGCGAACCATGATTTGGACAAGAGAATCAAAAATGCCGCTTTGATGCACCATGAGCGAAATGACGGTTCTGGCTATCCCTATGGGCTGCTGGCGGACAAAATTGACACTTTTGCAAAAATGGTCGCCATTGCTGATGTTTATGACGCAATGACCTCAGCGCGGATTTACCGGGGGCCGCTATGTCCGTTTGTCGTGATTTCTGTTTTCGAAAACGAAGGATTGCAAAAATATGATACGCGGTTCATTATGACTTTTTTAGAAAATATCGTTAATACTTATTTGTTGCACCGGGTCCGCCTAAGCAATGGGGTTGAGGGCGAGGTTATTTACATCAACCGGGCCCATTTGTCAAAACCAACCATTAAATGCGGTGACCAATATCTTGATTTGGCAAAGCATCCCGAGATATATATTGAAGCTCTGGTATAATGAGGGCAGATATGTTTAGCATATGATAATAAAAACCGGCCATCAGCCGGTTTTTAAATTGAATTTTTGTAAATCCCGTTCCGTTTCTATTCTTTCAATCTGGGCCCCTAACAGCTTGAGCTTGAGATGGAAATCTTCATATCCGCGTTCAATATAACGGATATCATCAACTGTTGTCGTGCCTTCCGCCGCCAGCCCGGCAATAACCAAAGCCGCCCCAGCCCGTAAATCAGGGGCTTGAATGCTAGCTCCCATGTATTTGGGGATGCCGTTAATGATGGCGCTATTGCCCTCGACTTTTATGTTTGCCCCCATCCGGACTAATTCATCAACATAACGGAAACGGTTTTCAAAAATGCTTTCCGTCACAATGCTTGAACCCTCGGATAAAGCTAAAGCGACTGCAATCTGCGGTTGCATATCGGTGGGAAAGCCAGGATATGGTAAAGTTTTCACATGGGAGGGGCGGAGCGGTTTCGCCGAGACCACCCGGACGGCATCATCAGATTCAGAAACCTCACAGCCAATTTCCATCAGTTTGGCACTGATTGATTCTAAGTGCTTGGGGATGACATTTTTGACCGTGATGTCACCTTTCGTAACCGCGGCCGCAAACATAAATGTCCCGGCTTCAATTTGATCGGGAATGATCGCGTATTCTGTGCCATGCAGACGCGAAACGCCTTTGATTCTGATGACATCAGTACCTGCACCTTTGATATTCGCGCCACAGCTATTAAGGAAGTTGGCCAGATCAACAACGTGCGGTTCTTTGGCGGCATTTTCTAATGTTGTCTGCCCCTCGGCAAGAACAGCAGCCAGCATGACATTAATCGTTGCCCCAACCGAAACAACGTCAAGGTAAACATGGCTTCCCTTAATCTGTCCTGCTTCAGTAACAATAATTCCAAAATCTAGAGTTACGTCAATCCCAAGTGCCTTTAATCCTTTGATATGCTGGTCAATGGGGCGGAGGCCGATATTGCAGCCGCCGGGAAGCGCAACCCTTGCTTGTTTATACTTGCCGGATAAAGCGCCAATCAAATAATAAGAAGCGCGAATCTTCTTGATATAATCTTTTTCGATTGAATAGCCGTTAATAAGGCGGCTGTTGATTTTGACCGTATGGCGATCTAGGTGTTCAATGATGACCCCAATGCTTTCCATTGCTTGCATAAGAACTTTTGTATCGCGTACGTCCGGTATATTTTCAATGATAACAGGGTCGTCCGTCATAATGGAGGCCGCCAGAATCGCTAAGGCCGCATTTTTTGCGCCGCCGATTTCCACTTCGCCAACCAACGGATTCCCACCATGAATAGCGTATTGATCCATTTGTCACCCCTTGTAATTATTTCATAAATAATTTCATTATAGCATAGTTTCATGATTTGTAAACCAATTTTTTAATTCAGGTACCTAAGCGGATTGACCTGAACCCCGTTAATTAAAATTTCAAAATGAACATGGGGCCCGGAGCTTATGCCTGTATTTCCGCTAAGGGCAATCCTTTGGCCTTGGGAAACGTTTTGCCCGGCCGTAACTAATACTCTGCTTAAATGGCCATAACGGGTCTGGCGGCCATCGGGATGGTTGATATAAACCACATAACCATATCCGCTGCCCCAGCCTGCTTTTGCAACTACTCCGCCGGAAGAAGCAACAATCGGAGTCCCGACCGGAGTCGCCCAGTCAATGCCCCGGTGATAGGTGCTTGCCCCCCTAGTTGGAGCGGAACGGCTGCCAAACCCTGACGATAAGCGTCCGCCGGAGAGCGGCTTAATATAAGTCGGCGGTATTTTCGTTCCCCGCTCGACTATCTTGGGCACTGCTTGATAAAGTATTTCTTCTTTGAGAATTTCGCGGTCCACAATATTATCGTTGTGATAGCTGGTTATTGCGGCGATATTGCGGATTCCGGCCGACGGCTCTTGAATGGTCCTGGTTTGGGTGGTATACCAATCGTCAATCGGGATATAAATAGTTTCTTCATTATAATATTCTTCAATGAAACGTTCTTCTTTACGGACTATCACAATTTCAGGCTCTGGGACTGTGATAATAAGCTCATCGCCGATGCGGATGGTCGTTCCTTCATGTTCCAATGAATCATTTAGCTCAATGATTCTGTCCATTGGAATATTTGTCTTTAAAGAAATGCCAGACAGGGTATCACCGGAAACAACTTCATAAATTTTATTTTTTTCTTCTTCCTTGGTGATTTCTTCAATCGCCAAATCCAAATCAATTAATTCTTCCGGCAAAAGATATGCCTCAACCACTTCAACAGTATCTCCAAAATCAATTGAAATTAATCCATTATCATAATCAGCAAAATCCTTTTCGATGGCCGGGGTGGCAGAAGCAAAAATATCAGTGAGGACATAATCTATCCCCGCCTCAATATTCATGACCTCAAGCTCCTCATCAGCAAAAAGAAGCTCGCGCATGAAAACCTCGGCCGTCAAAACGGAAAGCTCGCGGCCGCCGTCTAATGAAAGCGTGACGGCAAACCTTTGCTCTTCATCATATTTATCAATTGCCGCTTGCAAAAGAGCGGTCACTTCTTCTTTGCTGGCAAGATTTACCATGAAATCATTTATTTTGACGGTATAAGAGCGGTGCATTGTTTCACGGATATTATTTTTGAGGACATCTTTCATTTTCGTAAGAACAGCCTCCGGCTCGTCCAGCAAATCATCGCCGGGGAAAACTTCAACTTTAGAATAAGCAATTTCCCCCTCAACCAAAACCAGCTCCTCACTAACAGCCGCTATTGCCCGCCTTGCTTCTCGAAGCATTAGCCCCGCTTCCTCATAATCAGCGATTGTGCCGACATTTACCCCATTTAAAGAAACTTCATAAATATAATCGCTGACAACAACATAAGGGGTATAGGCAGGAATAAAAAAAAGATTAATAGCCGCAACTAAAAGCGCGACTTTTATCTTGGGTATGCGCAAGCGTTTATAATAATGAGTGATAAGCTTCATGATGGACGGCCTTTAGCGTGTAGTATGGTACAGCATAATATAAACCCATTCTAGCAAATTTTTCCCTTTGTGTAAAGCGTTTCTGCGTAATCTCTAATAGTAACCGTTGATAAAAAATTGATTAGGTGTTATTATATTACTATTGCGGACAGCAAGTTTATTATATGGAAATGAAGCGAATTTATTAGTGAATGTCTTAAGAGAAGACAGGAGGAGCATTATGGATAATTTTATTGATCGGATCACCAACCGTTTTTCTGGTCAAGAGGTAATAAAAGCTAACGCCGAGGCCGAGGCCTTGGAAATGCGGAAATTAAAAACCCAAGCGGAGCAAGCGCAAAGGACCTTGGCGCAGTATGAAGCTTTAATGCAGGAAATGCGGAAATTAAATTTACGGAATACCGAAAGTGCCAAAATAGTGGCAGAGCTGATTGAAAATGCCCAGATTATTCTGAAGGCGGTCAAAAATATTGAGCTTGCCGAAAAAAAGGACAATACGGAAAAAATTATCACTTCAATGAGTGAAAAATTTGCTGATTTCTCGGAGCAGATCGCAGAATCACATGAGAAAGTTGAAAAAATTGCGGCTGCTGCGGAAAAAATAAGCAACAGCGATAATGCTTTAAGCGAAACCCGCGAGCTTCTTGAAAAAGGGGTTGAAACACACACCAAAATAAAGGAAGACCTAGAAAACACCATCCACAAAGAAAATGTCAAGGTTTACCGCAATGTCCAAGCCGCCTTAATCGAAGAAATCGGCCGCCAAAACGATAACTTTAAGGAAGAGCTTAAGAGCGTAAAAAAATTAACTAAGCCGATTCTTTGCTTAGCGATTTTGGTTCTGCTGGCTGTGCTTTCCAACTTAGGCTTAAATATTGCGCAGCTGCTAGGCTTTTTGTGATACAGGCATTTGTAAAGACTAATTCTCTTCTTCTAGCGAAAGGATTTCATTATTAAGCGATAGCATTTTATTGTCAAGCTCCGAAACCATCTTGGCGCATTCGGTAAGCTCCGCTTCGATATGGGCTGGGGCGTTGCCCTCGAATTTGTAATGAATTTTGTGTTCAAGGCTCGCCCAAAAATCCATCGCGACGGTGCGGATCTGGATTTCAACCTTTGTATCAACAATCCGGTTCGATAAATAAACCGGGACTGAAACAAGCAGATGGTAGCTTTTATAGCCATTTTCTTTCGGCTCTTTCAGATAATCCTTGACCCCTAAGATCCGGATATCCGCTTGGCGGCTAATCATATCGGCAATCCGGTGGATATCCGAAGTAAAGGAACAGATAACTCTGATCCCGGCAATATCATTGACCTTGTTCACCATATTCGTAATCGTTGACTCATAACCATAACGCCTTAGTTTTTTGACTATGCTCTCACTGGTTTTGATCCGCGATTTGATATGCTCGATTGGATTATATTTATGCACCCGCTGGAACTCGTCATTAAGTATTTCTAGTTTGATGCTGATTTGCTTAAGGGCCGCGTTGTAGATTAGGATTACTTCCTCCCAATTATCAACATCATGTTCTCTTTCAACTCTTACTTCCATTTGATTTCCTTTGATATTTTATGTATTAGTTAAATATTTTAAATCCACACGCACGAGCCAATTAAATCCCTCCAAGGGAAAATGCGAAGCATTTTTATAAATCGATACGTCAGTATCGATATTATATCATGATTTCTACGAAATCATGACCCTCCGGGGGATGCGCACTAAAACTGCGCTGATATAATGTCTTAACGACATTATATCATACTCCTGCCCCAATGTACACATTGTATAGTAATTTAATAAATTTTTAATTTTTGTTGGTGAAAATGCCCTTTATTCATGATGTCACCATACCCAATATACATCATATTTTTGAATGTCGTCATCAATAGTTATTATAGTCATATTTTCTGTTATAGCTGTTGCAATAATCAATCTATCAAAAGGATCTTTGTGAACAAAAGGAAGCGATAAAATTTTCTCTAAATAATCATCCTTAATTTGAAGAACTACGATATCGCTGTTTTGAATAATTGATAACAATTCATAAAGCTCAATATTTAGGCTCAACTTATCCAAACTCATTTTAATAGCAATCTCCCAAAGCGAGATTGATGAGATAAATATTTGATTATTTGGGTCTCTGCAAATATCTTTTACTTTCGCAGGCATTTTGGGCGAATCTTCTATCAACCATATAATAGCATGAGTATCAAGCAAATATTTCATTACATATACTCCTTTAATTCATCAAGTGGTGCGTTAAAATCATCGGCCATCCACACCTTTCCTTTTAATAATCCAATTAGCTCAGCACAAGAACGTTTAGAAGTCTCATTCAAATTAGATTGGGGTTTTTTAATCGGATTAATAAAAGTAATAACTACCTCATAATCCTCATCTACGGGTATTGGCTGCATAGGATAAAATCCGCTTTCATTATAAATTGCTTTTATGGCGTGCATATAAACCTCCATGTTCATTAATAGATAGTATTATTATAGCACATATTCTAGCTAAAAAATACAAAATATTATGGCTTTTAAAGATGATTTTACTATCGCCAGATAAAAAATGCCCTTCACACTTAATATTGACATTGCGGCGGCTTTGCCATATGATTACCAATGTGAAAGATACATAATTTTGAGGCCGCGAAAGCGGAGATGGAGTGTGAATGAAATTCAAAAAAATAAACCTGCTGCCTGCAAAATGTGCAGTAGACTTAGGCGATGGGTCTGAGCGCGGCGAATATGTCAACCAGAGTTATATCCTAAATACCTTGGGGCGGCCGCACCGCGGAATCAACCTTATGTACTGCTATTATCCGCTTGATAAGGGCTGGCCGGGCCGGGCAAGTGTCGTCCACAAAAGCGATAATGTCGGTTTTGCGTGGGATTATCCTTATGATGATTATTTTCCCTATGGCGGCGGGCCGTCCGGGAATACCGAGGGCGAGCCGTTCACCTTTATGCGCGAAGTCCGCCGTTATGGGCAGGACGTGATTTTGACCTTGACCATCGACCCAAATGTAAGTGATGAACATCTTGAAAAAATCGCGGTTGAATTATCGGCTTTTGGCCGCTTGATGCTCCGGATAAACCACGAAGCAACCGGAAATTGGTTTGCTTTTAATAAACGCTGTACATATCAGGAAGTTGCTGATTTTTTTGTCAGATTCCACCACATAATCAAAAAGAAAGCCCCCCATATCCGCACCATTCTTTGCATTGACGGCGTTGAAGACCAAAGTGGCAGCGAAATAGAGATGGAAAAAGAATTTGCGGAAGCGGTCCGCGTTGCCGATATTTGGTCGGTTGACAAGTATCTGGCCTTACATTGGGGCTGGCCTTATGGCATTGCTGAAAAAGGCGGCACGTCCCAAAAACGCTGTCATGTCCGGGATATTTACGAGCTGACGAAGCGGAGTTTTGAGCGTTTCCGGGAAATCAGCGGCGGTATTTCAAAGCCAATGCTGATGAGTGAGTTTAATGCTGATGGTGACGTGACCGGGGCATATGAGCAAGCGGAAATGGTCAAAGAATTCTTCGACATCCTTAAAAATGAGCCCGCTGATTGGTTTTCCGGCCTGACTTTTTATCAGTTCCGTGACCGCGGGCGGTTAGGGCTAGAAATTGAAGATCCTTCCAATGCTGATGTCGGCATTGCCCAGCCAGTCCTTAAAACCTATCGGGAACTCATTTTTGATGATTATTTTTATCCCGCAACAGAGGTTTCTGGCGAAACTGCATTGCCGATCCGTTTACGCTGGGGCGGGGCTGAGGATGCCGAAGGGCTGGCAATTCTGCTTTTGTTTGAAAGCGATCCGGTGTTCTGTGAAATTACTTTTGCCGAAGAACTGAATTTGATCATGGAAATAAACGGACGCTGGTTTTATAAAGCACCAAATGTTAACACAATCGACCTAATGCCAGCTTTTTATAATAACCGTCTTAGCGGAGAATGTGAATTAATGCTAAAAATCTTTGCTCCGCCCGCTAGCGGTGAAAACAGCCCGGCAACCGGCAATGATGATGACTGGTTAATCAATAGCTATACCACGATTAGCAAAGCCCCTGAGATCCGGATTCGCTACGAACCCTGTGAACCCTGCAACTAATTTTTTACGCTACGCAAACTCCAGCGTTTTACTTTTGACGGGCATTTTTTCATACAGTCACCGCACCGGATGCAATCAAAGGATTCGGTGCTTTTTGCGTTAACCGGGCAAACATCGGCACAGCTTTGACAGCTTTGGCACTTTTCTTTGTCGGTTCGGATATGGACAATCGAAATGCGGTTAAAAAGGGAGTAAATCGCGCCAAGGGGGCATATAAAGCGGCAAAACGGACGCAGGATTTTGATGGAAAAATAAATCACTATTATTAAGATGGATATTTTCCACCAAAAATTAAAACCGATTGCCCGATGTAAGCGTTGGTCATGTAAAACAAGCGGGATTCCGGCCTCAAGCGTTCCGGCCGGGCAGATCCACTGGCAAAAAGCGGGATAACCGATACCCCCGCTGACCGTAATGAGCGTTGGAATCGCAATCACAAAAATAATTAAGATCAGGTATTTTAATTTTGAAAGCAAGATGAAAAACTTTTTTTCACGAATTTTTTTTAGCGGAATTTTGTGGAGCAATTCTTGAATCAAGCCAAAGGGGCAAAGAAAACCGCACACAAACCGCCCGGCGATTACGCCGATAAAAACAAGAAATCCATATACATATAAGGAAAAACCAAACCTAATATTCGTTGCCAGAGCCTGCAAAGAACCAAGCGGACACGCCCCAATGGCGGCCGGGCAAGAATAGCAGTTAAGCCCCGGGACGCAAAATTTCTTTAGGGGGCCGCGATATAATCTTCCTGATACAAAACCGTAAAGATGGGCGTTTTGAAGAAATGCCGCGCCAATCTGGACTAATTTTCTAACCAATTCCAATGCACTCCAAGCATATCAGGGCCGCCTTTCTAAAAATATCAATCAGCTCACCCCTTAAAATGCCTAATACCATCGCAGTAACTGCAAAAATAAGTAATATCGTCTGCCTTAACCTCATTGATTAAACGCCTTTTTTATTAAAAACACGAACTCATCGTATTCAGTTGCCCCAGGGATATAATCAACGATTACGCCGTTTGCGTCAAGAATCCATGACTGCGGGATAAATTCGATTTGATAATCCGGGTCAAGCTCATCATTGGGGGCATAAGCAATGGGGAACTGATAAGCAAAGTTGTCAAAATATGCGTCAGCTTCCGCTTTTGTTTCCCAATAAGAGATGACGATGATGTTCACAAGTTCATGATAATCTTCATATACCCGCTGGATTTCGGGAAACTCCCATTTGCATGGCGGACACCATGACGCGCTGACATTGATTATCGTGGGTTTTCCGCGCAGATCCCCAAGGGTGACGCTTCCTCCGCCGCGCATTTCAAGCGTAAAATCCGGCGCGATTTCACCGATATTTATTCCGACTGGCAAATCAATTACCGCTTCCGGTGTGGAGCCTTTCGTAATTTCAATCACCGGGGGGTCTATTGGCGTTCCAGCTGGTGATGGTTCAGCTGGTGCTGGCGTTGCTTCGGCTGGTACTGGTTCAGCTAGTGATGGTTCAGCTATCCCTTCTGCTTGTACTTGGGCGGTTGTTTCAGGAATCACAAGTTCCTCTAGCAAACTGCATCCGCCAAATAAAAGCAGGCAGATTGCCAATACTGTCAGTATAATACTATTTTTCATTTTTCTCCTCATGCTTTACTAATTCTGTAACGTAAGTTGTGTATTTTGCGTATGCGTATGCAGCGTATGCCGCATATGTTGCGTATGCCGCATATGTTGCGTATGCCGCATATCTGCCGCGTATGCGTATGCCGCATATCTGCCGCGTATACGAGAGCTGCCGATTCAACGTCTGACACGCTCTCGCTCCGAGAGAAAGCGTTGCGTTACATAAATTCGCAAAATACGCGAATTAAGTAACGACGTTTCTCAAGGGTCATACGTTTGAATCGCACTCTCTATTCGCGATTCTCGACTGCTTGCAGTCTTTTCGGTCGCTTGTTTTCCGACTAATTACGCAGTAATTAGTTTTGGTTATTCATTATACCACAATCAACACGCACGAGCCAAGCAAATCCTTCCAAGGGAAAATGCGAAGCATTTTTATAAGTCGATACGTCAGTATCGACATTTATACCATAAACCACACGCACGAGCCAAGTAAATCCTTCCAAAAGTCGATACGTCAGTATAGATATGCGAAAAGCAAATTTATGGAATAATTACGGCAACTGCATAATATTATTATAAAAAAGTATCATGTACACTTGTGGGAGTTTAACATGAAATCCAAAACCAAAATCGTCGTGCTTCATTTGAAAGAATTGATATATACCGGTATTTTCGCGGTACTTGGAATCCTCTTTATTATCCTTTTAATAATTATGTTCCTGCCGGATAAAGATGAGGCGCAAAATGCCGGAGTGGGTGATAAGGTTACATATACGCCGGGAATTTATACAACTTCACTTCTTTTAAATGATAATGTCCTAGACATTCAAGTGACCGTTGATGAATACCGGATTAATGATGTCGCAATCGTCAATCTCGATGAAGCTATCGCCACGATGTTTCCTTTGATTGAACCGGCTTTTGACACCATCGCCGCCCAAATCCGCGAAAAACAGTCAACCGACAATATCAGCTATTCCAATGAAAACAAATATACCTCAACCGTCCTTTTAAATGCCATAAAAGCCTCGCTTGAGAAAGCAGTAGCCGAACCCTAAGCCCTTATCTTGCTAATCCTTTGTAAATCGGAATTAGTAAAATAATAGGCACTATTGCAAAAATGGCATTTTACCTCGACTGTTTCATTATCCTTTATCATTTGCAAAAGCTCATCTTTACCGATACTGATTAACGCCTTTTCAACCCGCTCTTTATCGCAGTTGCAATAAAAAGAAGGCTTAACGGTATCGGTAATGGCTATTTTGGCATCATCACCAAGCAGCTTGTTAATCAGATAAACCGGATCCGCTTTTACGGACAGAATCTCCGTCACCGACGGAAAAGAAACTATCCTTTCTTCTAAAAAGCTAATTGTATCTAAGGAAGCCTCCGGCATTAGCTGGATAATAAAACCCCCGGCGCATTTGACTATCCCGCCGGAAACTGAATTTTCATCTTTTTCCATTAAAACCCCAAGCCCTACAATTGAGGGGGTCTGTTCGGAAACCGCAAAATAGTAAGTCAAATCCTCGGCAACTTCACCAGTTTGCAAAGTAACCTGTCCGGCATATGGCTCTTTAAGCCCCATATCCTTGATAATTTGAAAATACCCAGCCCCAACCGCTCCGCCAACATCTATCTTTCCATCAGGCCGTGCCGGCAAACAAACCAAAGGATTAAGCGCGTAACCTTTTACCCTTGCCAAGCTGTCCGCTGTAACGGTCAGGCCGCCAATTGGCCCGCTTCCGCGAATATTCAGGGTGAGCAAGTCTTTTTTGTTTTTGAGGGTACATCCCATCATTGCCCCGGCACTCAGCAAGCGGCCAAGGGCTGCTGTCGCGACAGGCCCTAAGCCATGGGCTATCCGGGCAGCTTCAACAAGATTGCGGGTAGAAGCGGAAAAAATGCGGATTGTGGCATTTAAGGCTGTGGCGCGGATGATTTGGTCGTGCATTTGATGTCTCCTGTTTCTTTTGCCAAATTATTTTTCAACTTATTTTCCGAACTGTTGACTGACTCGGTCAGTCAATCGCTCGTGATTGCCCTATGCAGAAATTTCACCTCAATACTTCACTTGATTTTCTGCGCAATCACAAAAATTCTTTCGCTTTTTTCATTAGGGCAAGCCTCTGTTTCATCATCGATTGCCTTGATAAATTCTAGGCCTGCTTCATTTAGGAAACCCTTAATTTGCTCAAGTTCATAGCCCTTTTGATAGTGGGTCTCCTGATACCGCGCAAAATAACCGCTCTCTTCTTTAATGAAAAAAGTCAAATCATACTCATTCAGGCACTTAGCGGCATGATAATAATTTTCCCAGATAAAGGCACAATCTTCATCGCTTTCAGCAATTGTCGCGTCGCCGATTACCTGCTCATATTTGTACTTTGTATTAAAATCAAAAATGAAAATCCCGCCGGGATAAAGATAGTTATGCACAAGCCTTAACGTTTTTTCAATATCTGCGGAAGTTAAAAGATAATTAAGCGAATCACAAATTAAGATAATCGTCCCGACTGTGCTATAAAGCTCCATTTCCTGCATTTTTTGGCATAAATAAAGAATATTGCTTCCTGATGTTTCTTTTTTGCTGATGGCAATATTGAGCATTTCCGACGAACTGTCGATTCCAATCATGTCGTAACCTAGGCGATAAAGCATTTCCGTCATCGTCCCCGTGCCGCAGCCTAACTCTAAGACAAGATTTTTTTCACTTAAACATAATTCGGCGGGCGAAAGGCCGGGCGAAAAATCTTTTCGTGGCAATGGCAACGGTTTAGAGATTCCATATGCTTTAATCCACTCATTAATGCGAAGTAACCACTTTTCATATGGTATATCCTGCATGAATTTATCATAAATTTGTGCAAAACGTTCATACATAGGCATCCAAAAATGCGGTTAAAGCCCGCATTTCCTCATCAGTTCCAATCGTGATCCGCAAATACTCACAAATCCGGGGCTTATTCCAATGGCGGACATAAATTCCCCTCTCGCTAAGGGCCGTAAATAATTCTGCCCCCGATAAGCGTGGGTGGGTGACAAAGATAAAATTCCCATCTGATTTGGGATAAATAAAACCAAGGCGGTCAAGTTCTTTTTCGAACCAAGCGCGGGTATTAATTATTTTCGCCGTGGTCTTTTTAAAATAATCATCATCAAGGACAGCCGCCGCGCCAAGGCTTAACGCCGTCCGGTTCATTGTATAAGAATTAGTGGCAAATTTCGCATCACTTAGATATTTGATTAGTTTCTGGTTTCCCATCGCGTAACCTATCCGCATTCCCGCCATTGCCCGCGATTTTGAAAATGTCTGGACAATTAAAAGATTGTCATATTTCGAAGCCAAGGAAAGCGCGCTAGTTCCGCCAAAATCAATATAAGCCTCATCAACAATCACAACACTTCCGCTATTTTTGCCCACAATAAATTCGACTACATCTAGGTCTTCAAAAACGCCAGTCGGGGCATTGGGATTGGGAAAAATAATTCCGCCGTTTTTAACCAAATAATCCTCTTTAACCATCTGAAAATTGCCATCTAGAGGAATCTTTTGATACGGAATCCGGTAAAGCTCTGCCCAGACATCATAAAAACTATAGGTAATATCCGGGAAAAGAATCGGCTTCTTGCTATTAAAAAAGGTCAAAAAAGCTAACGCCAGAACGTCATCAGAACCAACGCCAACAAAAACCTGCTCGCAAGGAAGGCCATAATAATCTGCAAGGCATGAAACTAACGCGGTGCAGTCCGGGTCAGGATAAAGACGAAAATCATCCGCCGAAAGCTCCGCTAAGGCTTTGCTTACGCCTGGGGCCGGGGGATAAGGGCATTCGTTAGTATTAAGTTTGATGATATCTCTTCGTTTCGGCTGCTCCCCGGCGGTATAAGGGGTAACAGTCCGGACGTTTTCTTGCCATGCCATAAGGTTCTCCATGCCTTTATTTTTCTGCTTTCCACTCCGAAGCAAGCTTCTTGTATTTGGCTGCTTCATCTTTTATATTCAGGGTTTCATAACATTCAAAAAGGGCAGTCAAGGGTAAAATTCCGCTTGTTTTTATGTCAATAATGCTGCTTGTTTCAAAGGCGGCGTTAAAAAACCAGATCACCGCTTCCGTAAGGTCATCTTGCGAGCGGTAAAACTCGCCAAGCTCGTAGCAAATTTCACTTGAACCCTCACTCCCGATATCCTTAAGGGCAAATTTGAAAAATTTCACCGCATCGCCGCGTAACCGGGAAGCCCTGGCAACAACGCAGGCGGCTTCTTTAATCTCTTCAAGCGAAGAAGCGTTATCAGAAGCCACCCATTCAAAATATGCTTCGGCTTCCAGGAAATCATTTTTTTCCCCGACCATAAATAACTCCCTTGCATATAAATTATTTAGCCTCTTCGGCAAACCAAGTGGGGCATTTGGGGCCGTCATGCCTCGGAAAATCGCCAAATCACGCGCCGCGTGGCTTGCTTTTGGCTCATGGATGATTTCGATTTCGCTGTCGAAAATAACCGGCTCTAAGCGGATCGTTTCGTGAATCGGGTCAATCCAAGTAAAAATGCGGTTGCGTTTAAATAATTTCGGCCTGTATTCGCGGTCAAAATTGTAAACCGTGCCAAACTTGAGCTGGTTTACATAATACATCTGGACAAGTTCAGCTTCACCGTTAAGAATCTGCTTTAAATCTTTAAAACGCTGGCGGTTTATCTCGTCGATCACTTCATCGGCATCAGCGGAATAAATATACTCACAGCTTGCTTTTGAAAAAGCAAAATTGCGGGCCGCCGAAAAATCATCAATCCACTCAAAATCAAAAATTTTGTCCGTGTAAAGGGCGGCAATTTCTTTTGTGCTGTCCGTCGAGCCTGTGTCAACAATGATAATCTCGTCCATTATGTCAAAAACCGTCTCAAGGCAACGCTTAAGGATATCTGCTTCATTTTTTACAATCATACAAAGGCTTATTGTCGTCATGCCTTAATTATACAGCTTAGGCACTTTAAGCACAAGATGGATTTAATTAACCTCTGGCATTTTTTCCATTTACGTGCTAAAATCAATCTATGACGGAAAAACATACCATTTTAATCGCTGATGATGATGATGAAATTCGTGAGGTTATCCGGATTCTGTTAGGGAATGAAGGATACGCGGTCCTCGAAGCTGTCAATGGCAAGGAAGCGGTCGCCAAAATGGACGAGACTGTTTCTTTGGTTATTCTTGATGTGATGATGCCTGTTTCATCAGGAATCAATGCCTGCTTAGAAATCCGCAAAAAATACGTGACCCCGATCTTATTCCTGACCGCAAAATCCTCTGACACCGACAAAGTCGCCGGATTTTCAGCCGGGGGTGATGATTACCTAATCAAGCCTTTTTCCTATTCCGAACTTTTATCACGGGTCAAGGCATTAATCCGCCGTTTCCAGATTTACAATCAGGCTGGGGACAATTCGCCGAAAGTTTTAATGTCGTCTGCGCCAAGGAATATCTATTTTCATGATATCCAGATTGACACCGAAACTAAGCAGACGTTCAAAAACGAAGAGGAAATCATCTTAACGGAAATCGAATACCAAATCCTTTTTCTGCTTGCGGCAAACCGCAAAAAAATCTTTTCCGTCAAAGATATTTATGAAAATGTCTGGAAAGAAGATTATCTTGTTTCCTCTAATAATACTGTCAATGTCCATATCCGCAATCTGCGCAAGAAACTAGAGGACGGCGAGCAGCCCAACCGCATTATCATCAATATCTGGGGAAGGGGGTACCGGATTGACTAAGAAAATATCAACGCAGCTAATCATTGGCGTCATTGCGGCGATGATTATTGCTTATCTTTCATTCACGCCCTTTATCCGCTTGTCTTATAATATCATTGAGCGGACAATTGCCAGCCCCGAAGCCATTGCCGAAGACGAAATCCGCTATATTTGGCTGCTTCAAGAGTTTTTTATTGACAGCAATATCACCCTGGACAATTTGTCACTCCTAAATGACTGGGTATCATCTGACCGCAATATCAAGCTGACGCTTTTTACCAACAATCTGATTTTTGATTCTGACTATGAGAGCCGCTTTATTGACTATGCCCCTGCTGATGACGATTTGGTCAATATCGGATATCGCCAATATCTTGACAAACAATATATCTCGACTTTGATAAAAGATTTTAGTTCCAACTTTTATACCCTAACTCTTGCTGACGGAACGGAAGTTAACGCCTTAGTCCATAGCGAAATTTATTCCCAGTATTACCTGTGGGCATATTATGCCAGTTTAGGGATGTCCATTTTGATTTTTATCCTGATTTGCCTTTTGTTAGTCCGGATAAAACTGCGCTACCTTGCAAAATTATCCCATGACCTAAAAATCTTAGAGGGCGGCGACCTGGATTATGAGCTGACCGAATCCGGGCAAGATGAGCTTTTTGAACTAGCCCAAGGCATCAATCAGCTTAGGTTGTCCCTGATTGCCCGCAAAATGGAAGAAGAAAAAACCAAGGAAGCCCACCAGAAGCTTATGACCGCGTTAGCGCATGATTTGCGGACTCCGCTTACTTCGCTGATTGGTTATCTTGAACTGATGTTATTAAAGCGTTATGATAATGAAGAACAGCTTAAGCATTTTATTAAGACAACTAAACGCAAAGCTTTCCAAATCAGGGAAATGTCAGACAAACTCTTTGAATATTTCCTTGCGACCGAAAAAACCGCGGAAACTTATCATAAAGAGTTAATCCGGACGCAAATTTTGATTGAAAGCCTAATCGATAACCAGATTTTTGACTTGGAAAACAGCGGATTCATCGTAAAATTCTATGCTGAATTGGGGGCATTTAAAGGCGTTTGCTTGATTGACCCCGAATTTCTCCAGCGCGTTTTGGACAATACCCTTTCCAATATTAGAAAATATGCCAACCGGGAAAAACCGCTCGATATTGTCGCCTTTGAAACCGACGCTTTTTTGCATATTGAATTTATCAATGCCCTTAATCAAACCGTTTATTCAGTCGAAAGCACAGCCCTTGGCCTCCACACCTGCACAAAGATAATGCAGGAGCATGGGGGCAGTTACCAAGGTTACGAGCAGGGGGACAAATATATCAGCCGCTTGATTTTGCCGCTTAAGAAAGTTGACGCGTAAGCATAACATCCAATGCGGCTGCGGATTTTATCTGGGAGCTGATAGTCAGGGCTGTCATAACTTATTAAAAGGATGAAAAAAGGACTGGGAAATATTTTCCAGTCCTTTTTTCATTAGATAAGGCTTAACATTATTAAAACAAGTCCGAGTGCGTTCCTGTTCTCACAAAATATAATTCGTCAAACTCCTTGTCCACTTGATAAATCAACAACCAATCCGGCTTAATGTGGCACTCTAAACAGCCCGCATAATCGCCTTGTAGTTGATGTTCCTTATTTTTTGGTTCAAGCGGCTTTTCGGCTTCAAGGTCGGACATAACGGCAAGCAAATCCGGCATAGCGTAATTGCGTTTTTGACAGCGTTTGTAATCTTTCTTGAATTGGGTAGAGTAAATGGGGTTTAACATTTATTCCCCCATTTCTTTCGCAAAATCAGCGACTGGCATAAATCTTTTAGGAATTTCCCCGCTGCGTATACTTTCAACTTCACGAATAGCCGCCAAAGTTCTAGCGTTTGGCTTGTCAAGCGCTATTTCAAACGGAATTTTGCCCAGCCGTACCGACTGCCTAACAAAGACATTCATGGCGGTAGTCATATTCATTCCTAATTCTGAAAACAAACTGTCTGCCTGTTCCTTTAATTCTCTATCCATACAGATACTAAGGTTAATTGTTGATTGACTGCTCATAAAATCACCTCCGATATAGTGTGTAAATTATACTATATAATATGTGCCTTGTCAATTTTTTTTGCTGTTTTGCATTGCTAAATTTCGGCATGAATGTAAAGCGTACGCGCATTGGTTGATTACAAGATAATTGCCGTCCAATCCTTCCCCGAACTCAAGGGACACATATATAACGAGCTTAATAAAGTAACCGAAGCAAAATTCAGCAATGCTGACGTATTGGGATTTTACCAGCCAGGCATAAAGAAAATTACCATCAGCAAGCGGATCGCAGGGAATGAAAAGCTTGTCAGGGAAACAGTTGCCCATGAGCTTGGCCATGCTTTATCAGAAAAGCCCAGGAATGGATTCAATACAACCACGGAAGCTTTCGACAAGGCCTACCATGAATGGCTGAAAACCAACCCGAAAGCAACGGAACGGAGTTTTGCCAACGCAATTTCATCTTATGCGGAAGCAGCCAAAGCAGAGGCTTTTGCGGAGGCATTTATGGATTTTACGGTAAACGGAAAGAATGCCGCCGATGCCTCAAAATTAATCATGAATATTGGAGGAAATAAAGAATGATTGACAGGGATTTATTAAAAGTTTTAGACAGCCCTTGGGTAATATCCATTGGCGGTGACATGGATGGCAGCTTTGGCTTTGAGCTGAAGGACGGGGCGCCTAAAAAAATCAGGAAGCAATTTGAGAGAGTTTTACTGGCCCACTATGCAGAGCTGTCTGCCCGCGGGGAAATATAAGCCTTTTATTGGGCTTTGCTTTTTGCGTTGTGAGTAAAGCGCCCCTTGGTAGTTATGCTATGTTGTCAATGCTTAAAACAATTCATAAAGCAAACGGTCTAAGCCAAATCCGCTAAAATCGGTCATTGCCCCAAATACAAATCTTGACATGACATATGCCGAAACGGACAATGCCAAGGTGTAATAGGCACAAAAATGCCAAACTGGGGGCTTCTCAAAATCACCTAGCCTTAAGAAACCGATGTATATTAAAACAAGCATTGCAGTAAATGCTGCAATCATTAAAATTAATGACATGGCCGGGAGGAATAACGTGAAGATATAAGCCATTAGCATGAGTGCCGTGGCTGGAAGCAATGCGTATGCCAGCATATTGCAAACGCTGTAAAATGAAGTTTTCTTTTTGCAGACAATCATCAATAGGTAAAGGAGTCCTGCAAAAATGAAAAAGCTGGCTACAAGTGATAAAAATATGCTAAGATTCATTTTAAATATCACCCCGCCGCTTAAAATGTCGCTAAGTTTTATCCGCCCGGATATGAACCACATGCCGCTTGCGAGCGAATTAGCAGTTTTTAAAATATAATTAAAAAGCCCGAAAAATATTGATGCCGTGCTGATTAAGGCAGAAATTGGCACTAAAATCATCCACATTATGTCGGTCCGTTTTCCAGCGTCCGCAACTGTGTCGATGACATTATTGGAAAAAATCCCTTTAGCTGCTGTGATTATTTCGTTTACATAAGGATTTTTTTGCAAATCGGCAGCTATTTTTGCCGCATTGGCCATGACCGCCTGGGACTGTGGCAAGCCCTCGCTTCCCCCGCCTGCAGTCTGGCCCGCCTCATCATTAGCAGTTTTACAAGGGCAAACCTCATTTTCGCTTATCTCTTTCCCACAGTTCGTACAAAACATATCACACCTCCTCATGAAAGCAAATTACAACAACAATCCGCCAAATAAATGGGGATTGCCATCAAAAAATGCTGCACATATTAGTTACAAATTTCGGCAAAAAACTACACCAATTTTATTTTAGCACAGGTCGCCTAAAATGTCAAAAAATGAGAAAGGCGAAAAGTTGAAGCGTAAACGCAAGCCTAACTCTTGGGAATCTGTCTTCCCTCATGGTTCATGCTATAATTTTCACGATAAACCAATTCCGAAATAGGAACAAATTCATATCCGGCATCCTTTAATTTGGCAATCATTGCGTCAAGTGCCTGATGGGTGAACTTTGCCCCATTGTGCATTAAGATGATTGAGCCATTGCCCAGATTCTTATGCTCACAAACGGTTTTTATGATTGAGTCAACGCCATAGTCTTTCCAGTCGAGGCTGTCAACGTCCCATTGTATTGTCAGATAGCCAGTTTTTGCCGCTGTTTTTATGACATCATTGTCATAATCGCCGTAAGGCGGACGGAAGAGGTCCATTTCATAACCAGTCAGTTCTTTGACTTTTTCATGGACAATCATTATTTCTTCTTTAATCTGCTCATTATTTAACCGGGACATATGTTTGTGGTTTTCGCTATGATTAGCCAAATCGTGTCCGGCAGCCAAAATAGCTTTTACATCATCAGGGTATTCCGACACCCAGCCCCCGGTCATGAAAAAAGTGACATTGATGTCATGTTTTTTCAGAATGTCAAGAATTGCTTGGGTATCTTCGTTACCCCAAGCCGCATCAAATGAAAGGGATAATTGATTTTTGTCAGTCTGGACGCAATAAATCGGCAAATCACGCCCCGATGAATTATTGCTTACCGTAATGCTCCGCCCGGTAACGGCAGTAATACTGCTTAACAAGGCGACAATCATCATTACTGCCATAGTCGCGCGGAAAGCAAGTTCTTTTATCCTCTGCTTTTGCTCTTCTGTTAAATTTTTCCGCCATTTAAGTATAGAAAATTTAATTTTTTGGATGTGCTTTTTCATCTAAACTCCATCCGCCGGCCAGCGGCGGCACAATAGTTATTGCTATAATATATGAAAGTCTTTGGCTAGTTATGAGGAAGAAAAGAGGTTACTGGCAAGGCATGGAGGGTTTGACATTTTCTTTAATCCTTGATACATTTAAGGCAGGATAGATTTTGAAAGTTGAACTCTTGAATAGGATAAATCCAAGGAACTCACTTTACATTCATGCCGATATTATACACAATTTCGGCATGAATGTAATATGCTTATCATCTGCCAATAGAACCAACGTTAAGCTTTTCCCTTAGCGAGTCTTGCAATATCTGGGAAAAATTAACATCTTTTTCCAAAGCTAAGGCATTAAGCCAGGCTGGCAACGTAACAGTGCGGTTTACAGATTTATTTATTTGTGCCATCCGTATGGAAGGCATGAAGACTTCGACTAAAACAGCGCATTCATTGTCAGATATAGCGATATCCTTTAACGAAGACGGAACTGGGATCTCTTCTCCGTCTTCTTCCAGCCCGTACATCACGCATCCAAGCAATTCCTTAGCCATCGTAAAAGCTTCCTGTTCCGTTTCGCCGTTAGTTGCCACGCAAAGGTCAGGAAAAATAACAGCGATTTCCTTGCCTTCTTCATATGTGAAAATTGCGGGATAATAATAATTTTTCGGTTTTTCCATAATTCTCCTTTTTATGGCTTAAAATTTTAGCCCTGATTGTTTTTCTATAATTTTCAGCGTTGGGAGCGGTATATCCTTGCTGGGATGCTTTACTGTCACCCTTCCCTTTTTGAGCTGATGTTTATACTGGTGATGGCTGCCTGTTGTATTTACATGATACCATCCGTCTGCTTCCAGTATTTTTATTATGTCCCTCGATGAGTATGACTTCATATTATCTTTCCTCCAGCTAAAGCTATTGTAACAAATATAAAAATATTTGTCAACATCTTTTTGCTTATGTGGCCAGACGGTGATACGACAACAAATAGCCCCAACCAAAAAGATTGACAAAGACAAAGGCGCGGCGGAAGCGCGGTGGAAAATAGACAATTGTGAGAAACTTTTCCCAACGAAGTTAATGCTTATGAGGTAAGGTAACAACGATAATGTGATTTGTGTATGCCATTTGGATCGTCAACCTTATTATAAATAAAGTTGTTTTTTACCAGTATTTTCTTTGATGGAATATTGTCCTCATCAACCAAGGCGCACAAATAGTTTTTTTCAGTCATTACAAAGTAATAATCAATCGCTTTTTCTATAATTTGGCTCATAAACCCTCTTCTTGCACAATCCTCATCAATGAAATAAGCGATTTCTGCCTCTCCTGCCAATTCTTCTTTCGGACCAAATCCGCATATTCCGATGGATTTTCTTTCTTTTGTCCTGATTGCCATTATAAAAGGAACTTGCTCAGGATTTCTAACATCATAACCTGTAACAAAATAAGCTAAAAGGGGTTTAACTTGCTCCAAACTCATTTTCCAATCTTCCATCCATTTTGTAATAAATGGTTGGTTACAAACTCTATGGAAGTCTTCTGCATCATCTAAAATCAATTCGTCCGCTATTAGGTCTTTTGTTTCAAAAAACATTATTCGCACCTCATCATACATAATATAAATTTCATTTACGTTCGCCAATAATCGGGCGTTACCTTCCCCCTCTATCACGGCTCTTTTGCTTATTCTGCTGCCGTTGCTGCCGTGCCAATTCTTGAGCCTGCTCCTGTTCCTGTTCCTGTTTTTTCAAACCCAATACACTTGTAACAACTTCCTTTATCTTTTCGGGAGCGTAATTAAAAGTTCCACTTGATTTCCTTGTCAACGACAGGGATATAAACAACGTGTAAATGATAGTGATATACGTCCTTACCCAACTCGTCAGAAAGGGTCTGATTTCGCTCATCGGCGTGCATCACGGCGAATAAGATATAATTTTCCCCACCGACTTGTTTTATAGCAAATTCATATTTGGTAGCATTCAAATCAACATGGCTCTAAAACTCAGGATAGCAATCATAATGGCCGCAATGGGTTTTGGTAGCATTCAAATCAACATGGCTCTAAAACCTTTTGGATGTTTCCGCGTACCGCCCCAAGGTTTTGGCAGCATTCAAATCAACATGGCTCTAAAACCGAACCGCATTGATGTTCGCGCCCGCCTTGGTTTTGGCAGCATTCAAATCAACATGGCTCTAAAACCCTGCAAGCCACTAATCGTCATCTTGCCTTGTTTTGGTAGCATTCAAATCAACATGGCTCTAAAACCATTCGCGGATGTATTTTTTCGCGTCCGCCGTTTTGGTAGCATTCAAATCAACATGGCTCTAAAACGCCTATGCTGTCGAGGCGCTCTTTTAGGTCGTTTTGGTAGCATTCAAATCAACATGGCTCTAAAACAAAGTCAAGTACATAAAATCAGACGGTCATGTTTTGGTAGCATTCAAATCAACATGGCTCTAAAACCTATTGTTTTATCAATTGTTGCTAAGTGTAGTTTTGGTAGCATTCAAATCAACATGGCTCTAAAACCTTCCCGCCGAAGCACAAGAAGCGGTACTCGTTTTGGTAGCATTCAAATCAACATGGCTCTAAAACTCATGAGGGAGCTTGCGACAATCAAGGCCGGTTTTGGTAGCATTCAAATCAACATGGCTCTAAAACAATCGATGATGGATTCCTTATCTTCGGGGGGTTTTGGTAGCATTCAAATCAACATGGCTCTAAAACTTGGGCGGGTTTGACGGGCTCATCTACGCCGTTTTGGTAGCATTCAAATCAACATGGCTCTAAAACATGGGCAACGACCTTGAAATGGGCATCGAGGTTTTGGTAGCATTCAAATCAACATGGCTCTAAAACATCCCGCCGCCGCGCTTTCGTCGATTGAAGTTTTGGTAGCATTCAAATCAACATGGCTCTAAAACTGGGATTGCACTTTTTGGAATTGGCCGACAGTTTTGGTAGCATTCAAATCAACATGGCTCTAAAACTATCATTTTCCTTCACTCGCTAGCCGTATCGTTTTGGTAGCATTCAAATCAACATGGCTCTAAAACGGTGGATCAGAGTAAATTAAGTCGTACATTGTTTTGGTAGCATTCAAATCAACATGGCTCTAAAACTGTCAAGTCTGCCCAATTCCCACAATAGTTGTTTTGGCAGCATTCAAATCAACATGGCTCTAAAACCTCATCAAGGCTTAGCAGGAACACCTTGTCGTTTTGGCAGCATTCAAATCAACATGGCTCTAAAACAGTAGACAATGAAACAAGCAAGATGATGGGGTTTTGGCAGCATTCAAATCAACATGGCTCTAAAACTGGGTGACGGGGTTAAAGGCGGAGCATGAAGTTTTGGCAGCATTCAAATCAACATGGCTCTAAAACCATTACCCCCACCGGCCGCGATGAACATTTGTTTTGGCAGCATTCAAATCAACATGGCTCTAAAACATTCTGACATTGCCCCTGTTGTCAATAAAGGTTTTGGTAGCATTCAAATCAACATGGCTCTAAAACAGCGAATGGACGGACATCCGTAATGACTCCGTTTTGGCAGCATTCAAATCAACATGGCTCTAAAACCTGGGAAGCTAATCATGGACGTGTTATTAGGTTTTGGCAGCATTCAAATCAACATGGCTCTAAAACTTCTTCCAAGCTTAGCAGAAAAACCTTATCGTTTTGGCAGCATTCAAATCAACATGGCTCTAAAACATTGCGGCGGCGTGTCATCAATTTTGTGTAGTTTTGGTAGCATTCAAATCAACATGGCTCTAAAACTACCCGTTGCTGATTGACGATATGGACAAGGTTTTGGTAGCATTCAAATCAACATGGCTCTAAAACGCTGAAAGTTCCTTTAGTTTCTGTATCGCCGTTTTGGTAGCATTCAAATCAACATGGCTCTAAAACCTTCCTGACGTTTTCGTGATTCAATAAATAGTTTTGGTAGCATTCAAATCAACATGGCTCTAAAACGCCACAAAAAGAAAAGAAAGCAGTTCGAAAGTTTTGGTAGCATTCAAATCAACATGGCTCTAAAACCGCAACTTAGATTGGCTGTTTTACGCCGATGTTTTGGTAGCATTCAAATCAACATGGCTCTAAAACTTGCTTGAATATGCCCGGGCCTGGTGATGCGTTTTGGTAGCATTCAAATCAACATGGCTCTAAAACCTTGCCGAGGTGCTTTACTGGCGGATAAAGTTTTGGTAGCATTCAAATCAACATGGCTCTAAAACGGCATATTTGCATGGATTGCAATGTTCCTGGTTTTGGTAGCATTCAAATCAACATGGCTCTAAAACAGTTCGGTGTATTCTAGTGCCTCGCGGACAGTTTTGGTAGCATTCAAATCAACATGGCTCTAAAACCCCATTCCAATGTAATCTCGTCCGCATGGCGTTTTGGTAGCATTCAAATCAACATGGCTCTAAAACTATTCCCATTTAATTTCCTCGCATGACATCGTTTTGGTAGCATTCAAATCAACATGGCTCTAAAACTATCATAGATTATATTGCGATTATAAATTTGTTTTGGTAGCATTCAAATCAACATGGCTCTAAAACATATGGTATACTTGTATTATCAAGAAACATGTTTTGGTAGCATTCAAATCAACATGGCTCTAAAACTTGTTGTTGTCCCTTATCATCATCTTTTACGTTTTGGTAGCATTCAAATCAACATGGCTCTAAAACCTAACTCAAAACCATCTGCAAAGTTCATAGTTTTGGTAGCATTCAAATCAACATGGCTCTAAAACCTCGCGTAATACTCATTGCGATATTTTTTGCTTCCACTTAGGCTGGCGAAGCCCTTTAGATTCAAATGCTACTTTATTTAATTTTCAATGTACAAAATCAGCAATTATATACATAACTAACAGTAACTCCAGACCTGCGGTCTGTCGTTGACTAAACACCATAAAGGACATGGTGGGTGAAAACAAATGCCCCTCGACTGCTTGAGTCGTTTGCAGTCGTTTGTGGTCGCTTGCTTTTCTGCTGGTTATTCATTATACCATGATTTCTAACGAAATCATGACCCCACCGGGGGATGCGCACTAAAACTGCGCTGGTATAATGTCTTAGTGACATTATACCATAAATCCACACGCACGAGCCAATTAAATCCTTCCAAGGGAAAATGCGAAGCATTTTTATAAGTCGATACGTCAGTATCGACATTATACCATAATATTAGGCAAAAGTACATAGTCTTCGTCCATAATTATTTGATTTATTTTCGCTTCAAAAGGGGCATTGTCGAGCATTAACACTGATATATTAAGTAACTCAACTTGCTCTGCCAAAGCTTCTACCTCGCTGCGGCTTAAATATGTGCTAAGATTGACAAAAACCAGCAATTTCTTTTTTGCCAAATATTTAAAGACACGCAGAATATCCAAAGCCCTTTCAAAAATAGTTGATGACTCGACATGAATACGCATATTCATTGCCTTAAAAAAGCTGTTAATCTCAACTTTGTCACTTTCTAAATCCAGCTCAAAATGCAAAAACTCTTTATTTATCAAGTTCATTGCCATATTGATTGCATCCTCAATCTCCATTTTGATTTCTGGCTCAAGGGATATTTGCTGTTCTAAGTCTTTGTATAAAAGCTTAAGAACCGACACCGAATTGATATCATACCCCAGCATATCAGTAAGCACCAACAGCTCATCTTTTTTTAATTGCTTATAATCATCGTCAAATAATTTCAACTCTTTCGTTTCTTCAGTATATTGATATAAATTTTGAATCAGCTTTGCAAAAACAGTTCTGCTTTGAATAACAAAACTTGTCATGCCAAAAACCCGGATTGGTTTGTCCAGCATTTCAAAATTCAGGCTCCATCCCATCTAACGTATCACCTCCAAGGAAAACAATTCTTGCATCCGAATTTTGCACGCTCGTGTTTTTTTCACCAATTAGGTAAACCATGCGTGCGTATTGTTTTTCAGTTACTTTCAAAATACTTACCTTACCATTTTTAGGCTGATTTTTTTCCAGCCTTAATAACATCGCTTGCGTTGCTGTATCATTTATGATTAGCTTTGTGTAAACTGAATATTGGTGCATAAGAAAACCTTCACTTATCAAAAACTTACGGAACTTTCGATACTCCCGCTTGTCTTCGATAGTTTTGGTGGGCATATCAAACATTAAAAGCAATCTCATAAAACGATAACTCATAGGCTTTCCAAAATAAATACTGGCATATCGGAGGCTGTATCGTGCATAAAGTCCAAGGACTGCTTGGTGTAATGCTGCACAATATTGGTCAGATACATTTTTGCGCCGCCATAGTGATAGGTTCTATTAAACATCTCGTATAAGCGCCGTTTAATAAACGGTATCTCTTTAGTTCTATTTTCATAAACAATTATATCAGCCACAACCCGGAAAGGCTCCATCAAATCACTTGCCAAATTAAAAGGATTGAACTGATTTGCATGGTTGATCCCGATTTGGGTTAAACACCCGCATTTTACTATTTCCCGTGCAAACATGGACATTAAAAGCGTATATCCATAGTCCAATCCGGCATTGATATCATTTATTATGTCACGCGAAAAGCTGTTGCCATAAAGGGTGTTAAAAAATATTCTCGCCGAATGCCCTTCTCTGTTGCTCAAGTCATTATCCTTAATTTCTTCTGAAAATTTTGATAATGTCTCCGCCTTTTCGGTAAAGTGATGATATTTTAGGAACAGGCTTTGGTTGAATATTTTTTGCTGTAAAATTTCTTTCCATGCTTTATTTTTTTGACCGTCGCTCCATTCTATCTGTTTTTGAATTTGCAAAGATGAGTCATGCTTTCCATAATATGGTATCAGCTGTGCGGCTGGCAACCGCTTTGGATCACAAAAAATAACCGCGACATTATTTTCCGAAAGTTTGCTGATCAGGGCTGTTGTTATGGCAATATCCGTTGTTTCCATAATCAGTAAATCGATTTCCGAAATGGGAACTGTTTCGGTGTGCGACTCTGATTTATAAATCAAGTTATTGTTTTTGTAAGACAACTTGCTGTGATTGTTTACAATTACAGCTCTAAATGCCATGTTGCACCTCGCCGATCTTTTTAATTTTCCCCTTGACAATCCTTTGTAAAAATAGTATTATTTAATCGTTGGAAGCATTCAAATCAACATGGCGAAGTTAAAATAAGCAAATGCGTACCCAATTCTTTTAAGAATAAGAGCGTTCATCGCTCTTTTTTTTATGCAGCGCGTCATTATGGGGCTGCCGCTACTTTATTTTTCGCCTTGTTTCATATAATCCCGCCACCGATTGAGATATAATGATTACATCATTTGAAATAAGGTTTTCTTTGCTTGTTAGTTGCTGCGCAGTAGTTTCTAGCCCGGCTTTTTTCAATGCGTTTAGGCCCTGGTTCGAACCATTAGAAACCCTAAGCAGTTCGGAAATTACCTTTAATTTCTCGTCTGTCCCATAAGCAGCAAAGTTATCTTTAATCTTATTCTTTAACAACGTTATTTTTGCGTCACTAAAAAGCTGGTTCTTGGCAATGAAATCAGCCAACGAATCATAAACCTTTAACATCTCTTCCGCGCTGGATTTTTCATTTACCATCTTTATCGGCGGCAATTGTACTCCGCATTGAGCTTCTTTATAACTGGCAAGCAGCCTTGGAATACCATATTTGATATACTTTGTATACTTTGGCACGACATCCAAAATAATTTCGCTGATATTTTTGCTTGGATATAATAGCTGGATAAATTCCAGCCTGTTTTTCGATTTCAAATAACCGTCTGCTGACATGGATGGCATCGACAAAGGCTCTATTATTCCCCTATTATTACGGACAACAACTGTAAAAGCAGAGACCGGAGCTTTTGTCCCGCCATATAAAGCGGGGTTCAAATCTCTTTTTACCGGGGTAGCATTGGCATCTTTTTTATAAATAGTTTCATCGCCGAATTTTCCGATTAGTTTTTCTGTCTTTTTAACGATGTTCATATTCCGATATCCCAAAGCCGTCTGAATTTTGCCAAGAACTTCATCGCGTTCAAAGCTAACCAGCTCATTATCTATCATCATTTCCCAAGTATTCTCTGCCATTCCCGTCAATAATTGCTTATCATAATTTCTGCGCTTAAAAGCTTCCTTTCCAACAATGTCTTTTTGCCTTTTATGATATTTGCCATACACCCATAACTCACGAAGCTCAGGATTCATGCCATAAATGAAATGGGCGACGACTGCATTAAGATAAGCGTCATGGGCATGATGATAATCATTTATGCCGCGATTTTTGTGATACTTTTCATGAAAGTGAACTTTAACAAAATTAGAATTATTGTATTTACTTTCAACAAATTCACCATCGCCATCAAGCAAAAACTCTTTGCCATCGTGTTCGAAGTGCGTTCCGTTTTCCAGTTCCTTTTGATAATCAAACTCCTTATCTGGCACGTAAATAATGCCGTCCCTAAATTGGTGGGTCAGGGAAGATCTCGGGGTTAATATTTCGATATCCGTTCCTTCAAAATGAGCCAGTAAAATGTTGGCGACGTGCTTTGTAATCTGCCTTGTTTCAACTAGCTGGCGGTTAATAAAATCTTCTTTAACTTTGTCAGTTAATTTGCCGATGGTGAGATTCGCAAGCTTTCTTTTCGATACTTGGCCATTTTTTGCAAGCATCTCCCAATATCCTTTCATCTTCCCAACAATTTTCTCACTAGGCACATCGCCGCCCTTATTTTGATTTTCCTCACGCTTTACAAGCACTTTATTATCGATGGAATCATCTTTTATAAGCGTTTGAGGGATAATATGGTCTACCTCGTAGCTAGAAATATCGCCTAAAGTAAGGGATTTTCCGCTATACATACACTTGGCGTTTTGCAAAAAATACAAAAAGATGCGTTCTTTATCAAAATCCTTTTCATGAGTGTCCGCAAATTCCGCTTTAAGGCCGGGGCTCATTGCTTCCAAAGATTCAGTTGTATTTTCAGTAAATTTACTGTAAAAATCTTCAATTTGTCGTTTCCTGCTTTTGGTCCTGCCGCTGCCGCCAGAGCCGCCTCTTGGAATCTCCAAAACGACTTTTGAGATATTTTCCATGCCTAAATGTGATTCCAGTTCTTTGATTATTTTCAAGCTTTGCCAGATGCCTTTTTTAAGTGCTGGCGAGCCTGCCAAATCAGCAACCATGCCATAGTTAAGCGTTTTAGTATTTCCCTCTTCAACTGATCCCTCTCTAATTGCCGCCGCTATTTTTTCATCTTCAATCAGGCGCATAAAATTATTAAAGTTTTCTTCTTTTAAGTTTTCGAGGATTGTTTTGCCATTGGTATGGCGAATGCCTGTTAAGAGTTTTGCCGAAAGACGCCCCCAGCCTTTTAAACGAATTGCGGCAAGGTTTTTTATCTGTGATTCACTTAAAAGGTTGTCCCACTTAGTTTTGTTTGCAGAGTTAATTGCCTTCCTAAGAATTTTCTTGTCCTCAAAAATAGTCTGCCATTTAATGATTTCTTCGAATATTAAGCGGTTATTTTCTAACATCTCTGCGCTTATTCCAGCATTAATGAAGTCAATATATGTGCTATAGCTATTATTATAGCCCGGCGACTTCGCTAAAATATCAATGCCAAACAAGTCACGCACCGTAATATCCGCATAGCCTTCACTTCTCAAAAAAAGTATCATTTTATCCGCACTTACTTTTTTATGCTTCTTGAACAGCTTCGCGACAATTTTCGCCCGCAAATCCGGGTTAAAGTATTTTTTGCTTCCTTTTTCGCACCAACCGCAAGTTATTAATTCATTATAGATTTTGAACTCTTGATATATTAGGGAATTGTCAGGCAAGACTTTCTCTTGGGGCAAGTAAGTACAGAAATTCGTCATGCGGTCGATAAACTCTATTGCTGACGCTTCCTTATCAACAACTTGTCCGAAATTCCATGGCGTAATATTTTCGGTTTCCATGCCGGATTGTTTTTTAAGCCACGCAAAGCGGGATTTTCCGTCTGCTTTCGGGGTTAACGGCCCGACATAATATGGGATGCGAAACTTCATCAGGGTTTGGATTTTGTACTCATAAGAATCAGATATCTTACCCTCATCATCTTCTTTTTCTATTTTTACCATCTCTCCAAGAAAAGGATAAAATTCCTTTTGGTTCTCGATTATCTTTAATAGTTCGTATTCATGCACTTGGTATGGTATCGCGCCATTGTCACTCATGCGTTGCTTTGGCATATAGCGGTCAAATTCGATTTCTGTTTTTATTTCTTCCCAAAATTCTGACTTAGCCAGCAATGCCGTTAGTTTCTTATAAAAAACTTCTCGTGATTTGCCGCTGACATATAAAGTATACGCCCCCTCTTTTCCGAAAAGCTCATCAAAAATTCCTGCTTCTTTTGCATACTGCTTTAGCTTTTCAAGCTGCCTTCCATGCTCTTCGTATTTGTGTTTCATGGAAGCGGAAAGGGTTTCGTGGGTTAAAATATTGCAAAGTACAATGGCTTCGTAAACTTTTTTGCCAGCTGCCAGCACGTCAAATTCTTCGGGGGCAATGAGGGCTTCATATTTTGCCAGCGTTTCTTCATAGTTTTCTTTGGAGTATTTGAAATCAGCACCTCTAGGAATTTCGTCATTTTTATATTCATCATTTCCAAAAATCGCAGCAACATTAATGCCATTTCCGACTATTGCGGCATATAATGCTTGCTGCTGTTTATTAATGTTCTTGTCCGGCATACTAAAATGGCTGGTTAAGTCTGCGGCCTTTTTTGACCGTGACAAATTACGGTTTGTCAAAATTTCATCTGCTTTTTCAATATTTTCAAAGCTAAAATCTATCGCCGTGGCTTTGCTATATAACGTTAGTAACTCCTTAAGGCTTTCTAGGACGCTTAAATTCTCAAAATCAAAATCTTGCCCTTGATAAATAAAGTTCCCCCTGAATTTCAAGATATGGTGCATTGCCAGATAAACCAAGCGCAAATCAGCCTGGCTTTTATCATCGAGTAAGCGTTGGCGCAAGTGATAAATGGTCGGATATTTTTGATAATAATCTTTTTCATCGGCAAAAGTTTCACCGTCTCCGCTTTTTCCATTAAAGAGCGGATATTTTGTTTTTACTTTTTTAAGATCGTCCTTATTTTGAAGAAAGCTCTCATTCATTCTGATAAAAAAGCTGTCATCAAATTTCCCAATATGCGGCTCAAAAATTTCACGCAAATAAATAAGCCGCTTCTTCCGCCGCGAAATCCGGCGGCGCATCCCTCTTTTGCCTCTGGTGCCAGCAGCAGTCTTTCCTTCTTCAAACAGGCGGACTCCCCATAAGTTGGTGCGTTTGCGTATCGTTTCCCGTTTGCCTTCTTCAATAGATGTAATCTTTTTATTGGATTTTGCCAAGCTAAAATCTTCGTTCATTACTGCCCAGCCAACGCTGTTTGTGCCGATGTCTAAGCTAATTATGTATTTATTATTCATTATTATGGCCTCGCTTCTTTCAAAGTCTGGAGACTTCTTTTAACCTTTGTCCCTCTAATAATTCAACCGATCATTGCTGTTTATATACTACCAGAATTTTAGATGAATTTCAACAATAAATGGACTTATTCCCAAATATTTCCAATTATCAGGCAAACACCACGCTCTTACCCAATTCCTTTATCTTTATCACCACCAGCGGATATGATGGGCTGTTTTTTTTGGTCAGGTCGATGCTTCCGGGTTCTGGCCCGATTAAAAGGGTGCTGACATAGATTGCGTTCATCGTTTCATAAAGCTCCTCAACTTTTATTGAGTAGCCGCCTGTGTCCATTTTTCCGTAACCAATGCAAATATATAAAAAGCCGCTATCTTGGTAAGTGAGCTTAAACTCCTGGCCTTTTTTGTCCTCGATCAGCGTTTTAAGTTCAGCCGGGATCACTTCGTCCGCCAGCACCGTAAAGTCCAAATCCTTTATTTTTTTTGTCTTGTCTTCTGCTTTGCCGCAACCAATCAGACTAAGAACCGCAAGCACCATCAATATCATCAGCAGGATATTTGCCTTTTTATTGATAAAAATTTTCAACATAAAAATCCCATCACTTTTCATTTAACGAATAATTCTTATGAATTTATTCGTTTTTTTTAGTTTATGAAAAAGTGATGGGAGTTATGATTAAGTGGTAAAATTCGTTTTTAGCGGCGTTTAGCGGCGTTAGTTTCGCGAGCCAAGGACTAAAGCAATCCTCATTTCGTTGTACCCGTTAATCGCATCGCCGCGGATTAAGGTAATTACGACTTCTGTCCCGGCACTATAGTAAGAAATTTGCTTTAGGAGTTCCTCCCAGCTGATAATTTCATGGCCATCAAAGTGGGTGATGATATCGCGGTCTTTTAGGCCGTATTGCTCCGCGGCCGTGTCCTCATGGACTTTGTGAATATAAACACCTTTGGGCAAGCCGTACAAATCTGATATTTCATCACTGACCGTCACTCCGGTTATTCCGATAAAGCCTTGGTTTTCTTCGGAAACCCTTGCCCTGGTTACTTGGGTCATCAAATCGGCAATAATTGGCTTCGCCGCCGAAATGGGGATTGCATAACCCATGCCCTCAATAATCGATCCGCCGATTTTGCTTGAGTTAATCCCGATTACTTCACCTTTGATATTTAGCAACGCTCCGCCGGAATTGCCGGGATTTATCGCCGCGTCAGTTTGGATAAAATAGCCTTCGATCTGGTAACCCCCGCCGCTATATCCCCCGGTAAAATAAGATGTTTCCCGGTCAATCGCGCTGATGACCCCGCTTGTTACTGATTGGCCATACCCCATTGCATTGCCGATGGCAATCGCTGGTTCGCCAACCTTTAAGACGTCGGAATCACCCAAGGTTGCGATGGCAATGCTATTTAATGTATCAATGCTTAGATCCGCCAAATTGACAGCAACAACTGCCAAATCCATGTTCGGGTTGCTGCCTTTGACTAAAGCTTCGGCAACACTTCCGTCAACAAACTGGATATTCAAGGTCGTTGCCGATTGGACAACGTGGTAATTGGTCACAATTAAAATTTCTTCTTCATTTTCACCAACAATAATTCCTGAGCCGCTTGACTCCCCTTCATCAGTAAACTGGCGGCCAAAATAACTATATATTTCTGTATAAATATTGCTGACTGACACCACCGCCGGCATTACTTCTTCAACGACATTGGTTACATCTGTAACAATGGCTACGGCCGGCTGGGTGTTCTCTATCAATCCGGTTGTCCTAAGGCTGGGAGCCATTTCATCAAATGCCCCTCCGCCCATTGCTCCGCCCATCGCTTCCACGGCATCATCAATTATTTTTTCATTGGGGGAAAAAATATCCTGCCCGATCCCTCCGAAAATAAAGCTTGAAGCGGTGCTTACTGCTTGGTAACCCAAACCGCAAAAAATTCCGAAAAATAGGCCCAAACTCATCGCAAGCATGATTTTCTTTCCGATGCTGATGGTATTTTTCTCTTTTCCAGTACTTTGCTGTGATAAATGATTTAGGTTGGGTGAGGGCATTGCTTGGGGATTTGCTGGTTCATTAATTGGATTTGCTTGGTTTTCGTAATCGAACATACTCATTTCTCCTCTACTATTTGGCAAGCTACTTTTTCCATTTTAAAGGTGAATTGTGTCTAAATTGTGATAGAGATTTGATAAAACTCTGAACTGTTTTAAGCCCAGTAATTAGGATTGTTGGTATATTTAAGGATCTTAGCCATCTTAAGCTTTTGATGATTGCGGCCAAGGCGGAAACCGCGGTATTTTGCCAGGCTTTGGCAAAATAGCTTAAAAACTAAGCCCGGTTTTCCTTTTTTGAATAAGTAAATAGCGGCGGCTTTTACCATCTTTAAGCCCTCGGATTCGGCTGTAAGGCCGGAAAAAACATCCGGATATTCCGCATGGGAAACACCCAGATCAAAATTTCTTTTAAGCTGCTGCCTAAATGAATAGTTGTGGGCATGGAAAACTACCGCTTTGGGTTCATAGTGGATTAAAAAGTCGTTATCAATCGCTTTTTTCGCATAAATCATATCTTCATTAAAGATTGTCTTATCGACAAATCCGCCCAGCTCCAGAAAGATTTTTGTGTTGTACAAAGCACAGACATTTGAGCAAAAATAAGCTTTAATCCCCAGTTTTTCTATATCGGCTTTTGATTTCGTCAGCGGAGCTATTCCATAATTAAAATGGCGGATAAATTTTTCCAGCTCATCATTTTCATTATTAGGCAGCTGCCTGGCATAAGAAACCGCTATTTTTTTATCAGCAAGGGTTTTAAGCAAGTTTACTAATAGGTAATTGTCAGCCGGGATTGCATCTTGGGTCATCATGACAAAGCTGTCAGAATTAACATGGGAAACCGCAAGATTGCGGGCCTTCCCATGGTCAAATTCTTTCTCATCAAGATGAAAAATGACACTAGTGTCATTTTTATCAAGAAATTCCTCTTCCGGTATCAATTCCTCAAAGTATTGCTTCCCTGTATTAATAATGATGATTTTGCCGGGCCTAAGGGTTTGGGTTTTTAGGGCTTCAAGTATTTTGAGGAATTTCTGCTCCGGTTTGTAGGTGAGGATAATCACGTCTACGGTCATAGGGGCCTTTCAAAATCTGCCCTATCGGGCGGTTAAGTTTACCCATGAGATAATACACGGATTGCTCCGCATTTTATGGTCTCTATATTATCTCAAGTATTGCGAAGTATCGCTTCTGATTTTTTCGCTGTATGACTTAAGCTCTGCCGAGGGGGCGTATTCTTCAAAAGCGAACAAAAATTCGTGGAGCCAGATTGAATTTTTTTCGAGGTCAAGCGGAACGACGCAGCTTCCTGCCCTGCCGATCGTTCCGGTGGTCCGCATTGCTTCTTCCGGGAATCCGCTGTCATCAACAACGCGGTATTTTGTGATGTCAGCAAGAAGCGTAATAATGTCAGCCAAATCAAACGATGTATAAATTGAGCCGAATACTTCATCGGCAATCTTGTTAATCGTTGCCGGGGATGCTTTTTTAGCTTCATCTAAAATCTGCTTTAAAACTTCCCGATTCCGTTCCGCCCGCCGGAAATCATCACCGGCGGTATAACGAATCCGGCAATAAGCGGTTGCTTGCAATCCGTCAAGCCTTTGCAAGCCGGAATGGGCAACCGGGACAAAATCACGCCTAAGATCCTTGGCCATTGTCTGCTGGTAATTGTTGATATGGGTAAGTTCCGCATCAGTTACATTGATCATGATTCCGCCAAGGGCGTCAACTGTTTCCATCACCCCTCTGAAACCAACGGTGACAAAATCCTTGATGTTTAGGTCAAGGTTCATATTAAGCATATTAATAGCCTGTTCCGGCCCGCCTTGGGCATAAGCTGCGTTAGCTTTGTTGTAGCGGTCATTGCCCAGGTTAAGATAAGTATCACGGTAGACGGACACTAAGCGGACTTCGCCGTTATCAAGGTTAATCGAAGCAATCATAATTGTGTCGGTGCGGGTATTTTTGTCTAAACGCCCGTCCGTTGAGTCAACGCCAAATAAAGCCACATTACGGAAGCCTTTCATTACTGCCTCGGCGTGTTCCTTTACTGTTTCATTGATGACAATCGAACCCTCCGCAATATTTACTTTTCCGACCCGCTCGACTTTTAAGGCACTATACAAAAACATTGTTACCAGAATCAGGGCGAAAATTTCAATGATGAATAAAATTATCTTTCCGGTTTTTTTCTTCTTTTTCCGCCGTCCGGACGGCCGTCTGCTTTGAGGTTCGGGTTTTCTTCTTGCTGCCATTTTTTTCTCCTTGTAAATTAAATTGCTTTCTTATGCCAAGCTTTTTTCAATAAGCGTTCTTGCTGATAAATCCTTTAAAAATCGTCATTAAGATAATTTTTACATCGAGGAAAAAACTCCAGTTTTCAATATAAAAAATATCATACTCAATTCTTTTCCTAATCGATGTGTCGCCGCGCAGGCCATTAATCTGCGCCCACCCGGTCAGGCCCGGTCGGACTTGGTGCTTTATCATATAGCGGGGAATTTCTTCTTTAAACTGCTCAACAAACAATGATTGCTCCGGCCTTGGCCCAACCAGGCTCATTTCACCGATTAAAATATTAAAAAACTGCGGCACTTCATCAATGCTGGTGCTGCGGAGCAGTTTCCCGATTTTGGTTACCCGCGGGTCGTCTTTTATTGTCCACGACCGCGAACTGTCTTTTTTCATTTCCATGGTCCGGAACTTATATATATGGAAGGGTTTGTTTTGCAAGCCCACCCTTTCCTGCTTAAAAATAATCGGCCCGCGGCTGGAAAGGCGGATTCCAATCGCCGCCGCCAGCATGAATGGCGAAAAAACAATTAAGCCAACAATTGCCCCGACAATATCAACACCACGCTTAATCAGCCAATTAATTGTATTGGTCAGCGGGACGTAACGGATATTGATGACCGGAAGCCCCATCAAATCCTCGGTATAGGGGCGGCTTGGGACTAGGGCGTTATAATCCGGAATGAATTTGGTATGGACTCCGGATTTTTCGCATAAGTCTATTATCTCTTCTAACTGGTCATAATCGGATAATGACAGGGTAATTGCTATTTCATCAAGCTTGTTTTCCGGCAAAATATATAAAAGGTTTTCAATCCTGCCAACTACTTTGACCCCCTTATACATCGTGCCGCGGGGGATGCGGTCGTCAAGAATCGCCCGGACGACATAACCCCATTGCGGATTCTGGTTGATCCGGGTAATATATTCTTCGGCGGCGCGTGAATAACCAACCAGCAAAATATAGCGCAGATTGTAACGCATCCGGCGGATATATTGCAAGCCGCTTCTTAAGGCGAAGCGGGCTAAGGTTGAGAAAATTATATTGAGGACGTAAAAGATGAAAATCATCTGCCGGGAAAAGTCCTCTTGCTTTAGGATAAATAAAGCCACCATCAAGAACAAAATGCCAATCGTGTTGGTCTGGATGATGCTGATTATCTCGTACTTGCGCCGGGTTGCCCGCTTGGGCGTATACATATTGAAAAAAGTATAAAGGGCAATATAGCCAGGCACAAGAAGAAAAAGGGCGTTCATATAAGTGGCCATCGGCAATGCCCCAGCATTGTCATCAACAAAGTATGGCAGTCTAAATTTTATTAACCATGCCAGGCAATAAGAGACTGCCACGATTGCCGCATCTAACAAAACATGAATCCTGTTAAATACTTTTTGATTGTCCTTAATCATAAGGTTTAGGTTTTCCTTCTTGAGGAATAATATCCTATCACAAAATATGCGTATCTTTTAAGATATTTTACTATATCTTGTGGGATTCGACAACTTAATTTTTTATTAAGAGAACAGATTTATACATCTCTAACTGCACCAGCAGATAATACTTAAAATTTGCCCAGCGGAAGCGGACTTTGCGCGCGCGGGCATGGGCTGTGAATGACAGCTTCAAGCCATTAACCAAACCTTTAAGGTATAATAAGCCCATATTTTTCCCGCTGAAAAAAAGAAACTTAAGCAAAAATCCGGCTAACAGAAAAGGCAGGTTTAAGATTAATTGCAGGACTGGCATATTTTTATAGATAAGATAAACGCTATTACGCGAAGCCAAGCTAGTTTTCCACTCATTATACCTTGAGCCGCTTGACGCGCTTCCGGCATGAAGTACTTTCGCTTCTGGGCAAAAGCGATTCTTATAGCCGTTAAGGCGGGCGGAATATCCAATATCAACGTCCTCAAGATAGGCAAAATGGGCTTCATCAAATAAGCCCAGCTTTAAAAGGGCCGAACGCCGATAAATAGCCGCCCCGGCACAAGCCGAAAAAATATCAATTTCTTTTTCATAACCAACATCCCTTTTCCCTTTGCCCCGGGCATATGCCCAACCAAAAACACTATAAAAATCTCCCGCGCTGTCGATTATGTCCGGTTTTTCCATCTTGAGCATTTTGGCCGCGACGGAAAAAATGCGGTCATCTTCTTTAATGGCTTCGGTAAGGCCATTGATAAAGCCTGTCTTTATGACCGTATCGTTATTTAATAAGATGACAAATTCGGAAGCCGCTGCCTTGATTCCTAAGTTAACCGCATTGGCGAAACCTGTATTTTCAGCAAGGGCAATCAGTTTAAGATCGGGGTAATTGCGGTTAAGAAATTCTATGCTTCCGTCAGTTGAGCCATTATCGATTACAATAACAGGTGTTATTTTTTTATCCGTTCCAAGATTTGCGCCGCGATTTGCGCCAAGGTCTTCATATACCGATTTTAGGCATTCACCTAAATAGTGAATGCCGTTAAAGTTGGGGATAATAATCGTGGTTTGACAAACGCTCATCATATCCTCTCAATCATTAAGGGATCCCAGACAATTGTAAATCCGGCTGCTTTTAATTTTTCACAAAAATCTAGGCTTATTTTCACGAAATCGGCACTTTCACCTAATGAAGCTCGCCAGTCAAAACGGCCAGTCTGCTTATTCTCTAAATATTTATACCCGGTTGCTTCCGCAAAAATTTTAACAGCTAAGGGCGATATTTTCATGACCCGGATATCAATGGCATGAGCTTCCTGGCAAAGCATTGCCCGGTGCATATATCCGCTATATTCTTTTCTAAGGCCGCCATAAAGCAAAGTGCCGTCAGGCAAATAAATACCACCTGTTATTTTATTATGCTTAAGAAGCTTTCCCCCGACCGCGCCAACCTCCGGACGCTGGCTAAATATATCAGGCGCATATTCAACCCGGTAAAAACCAAGATGTTTCGTATGATGGACCACGCCATCATAACCGCGTTTAAGGATAAAATCCGTAACGGCCCTTCTGCCGGCTTCATAAGCATAGTGCTTGCTCCCGGGATTCTCCGCCGTTGAGCCTGCGTGGCAGCGCCAATGATATAATACTTTGTCAATATGAATGACAGGCGGCGTTGTGCCAAGCATATCAATAGCCCTTAAGATTAGATCATAATCCTGCGCCCCATCAAAAGCTGGCCGAAACCCAAGCGTTTTGATTAGGTCGCGGCGCATGACTAGGAAATGGCAGATATAATTATTCGACAAAATTAAATCTAAATTTAATTTTGGCTTGCGGTGATGGTCATAGAACTTAAGATTATCGCTGAATTTGTCTTCATCTGAATATAAAAAGCCGGGGTTAATTTTTTTCGAAATCGCGTTGTCGATTGCTTGCGCCATTTCAAAAAGGGCATCCGGGGCCAGCAAGTCATCATGGTCTAGCAGCCCAATATAATCACCCTGTGCATATTCTAAGGCGCGGTTGCTGTTTCCGGAAATGCCTTTGATTTCGGAAATGCCCTTTATTTCGGAAATGTTTTTGATTTCCTGAATCCGATAGTATTTTACCCGGTTATCCAAAGATTTAAATTCATCGGCAATGGCAGTAATTTCTTCATTTGTCCCGGCATCAGATAAAATTAGCTCAAAATGAGGGTAGCTTTGGTTTAGGACCGACTGGACCATCGCCCGGAAATATTCGCAGCTGGGATTAAAAACCGGAACAATAATACTAAATGCCAAGCTTTTTCCCATGCTTGACGCACGCTGAACGGCCAAAGTGTCAGCGGTTGGCGGAATATAAGCGTAAAATTCTTTTTTCTTTGTACGCTCTTTAATGGCATAAAAAGTATCTTTTATGCCATTTTTCTTTAGGTAATTAACCGTTTTTTTGATGTTGCTCAAACTGCGCATAAACGCCACATTTCGCTACAAATTTCGTTGCAAATTTCGTTGCTGTTACAAATTCGCTTTTACCGCTTCGGTTAAGCGTTCAACCTTTACTTTCGCATCAGCAAGGCTTTCCCCTTTGACACCCATGTAGAACTTGATTTTCGGTTCGGTGCCGGACGGCCTTGCGCAGCACCACGAATCATTATCCAGCTCAAAATAAAGGACATTTGACTGGGGCAGGCCCGTTGGTGTTTCCGCCAAAGTCGCCATCTCGGTGATGATATCGTTTTCATAGTCGTAAAGCTTTAGCACTTTTAAATCGCCAAATTCCGTGGGGGGATTTTTGCGTAATTTGTCCATAATTTCTTGGATTTTGTGAGAGCCATCGATTCCTTTTAGGGTGATGACATATTGGGTTTCTTTGTAATAACCGTATTTCTCGTAAAGCTCAAGCATTTCATCCCAAACCGTCTTGCCGTTCGCCATGCAATAAGCTGCCACTTCACACAAGCACATCACCGCAACTACCGCATCTTTATCCCTTGCATGAGTCCCGGCTAGGCAGCCATAACTTTCTTCAAGGCCAAAAATGTAATTAAATGTCTTATTTTCTTCGAACATCTTTATCTGCTCGCCGATATACTTAAATCCGGTTAAAACTTCGATGAATTTTATGTCATAAGCTTTGGCAATTTGAGCCGCCATATTGGTCGTCACCACCGTTGAAACCATGGCCGGGTTAGGGGGCATGGTTTTCGTCCTGCGGCGTTCGCGGAGAATATATTCGGCAATTAACATTCCCGTCATATTGCCAGTAAAGGGGATAAAATCGCCGCTTACTTTGTCGTAAGCATAAATTCCCAAGCGGTCAGCATCCGGATCAGTCGCAAGAATAATGTCAGCCTTTTTCTCTTTTGCTAATTCAAGGGCCAAAGTAAAGGCTTTCGGGTCCTCCGGATTCGGGTAGTCAACAGTCGTAAAATTGGGGTCAGGGTTTTCCTGCTCCGGCACAATATATACATTTTTGAAGCCAAGCTCGGAAAGAATCCGGCGGACTGGGATATTGCCAGCCCCATTAAAGGGTGAGTAAACGATTTTCAGTTTATCCGCTACTTTTCCGATAATATCATGGTTGATAATCTGCTTCTTTAACTCTTCCATATAAGCATCGTCTATATCAGCACCAATAATCTGGTAAAGCCCGGCTTTTTCTGCTTCTGCTTTTGGCATTGTTTTTACATCATTAAAATCGGTGACTTTGCGGACTTCGGCGATTACGTCCTCATCGCGGGGGGATGCCATTTGCGCCCCATCTTCCCAATAAGCTTTGTAACCATTGTATTCGGGGGGATTGTGGCTGGCGGTAATGACGATTCCGGCAATACAGCCTAGCTTTCTAAGGGCAAAGGAAAGCACGGGCGTTGGCCGCAGAGTCTCAAAAACATAGGCCTTTATGCCATTGGCGTTAAGGCAAAGAGCCGCTTCATCAGCAAATTCCGGCGACATTCGCCGGGAATCATAAGCGATTGCAACACCCTTTTGCTTGATTTCGGCGACATTGCCGTTTGCTTGGCTAATGATATAATTCGCAAGGCCCTGGGTCGCCTTTCTGACCGTAAAGGGATTAATCCGGTTCGTTCCTGCGCCGATAACGCCACGCAAACCTCCTGTCCCGAATTCAAGCTCCTTATAAAAGCGGTCTTCGATTTCTTTTTCATCGTTTTCGATGGCTTTCAGCTCAGCGCGGGTGGTTTCGTCAAAGTAAGGGGCGGTGAGCCAGTAGTTGTATTGGTCGCGGTATGTCATGTGTACCTCCGTTTATGTTTATGATGATAAAATAATAACACAGTTTTACTTTACTGCCAATGAAAAATCGCTTTTGTCCAATGAAAAATTCACATTATAGTAAGGGTCGCCCGCCAAAAGGACGTTTGACCATTTTTCGCGGAAGCGGGCAGATTCTTCATCATACCTTGCGGCTTTTTCACCGTGGTCATCAAGGCCGCGTGACTTTGATTCATAATGGAAAAGCTCGGCAAAGGGCGTAAAAATATTAAGGCAGCCCTTTTCGCGCAGTTTAAGGCAAAAATCAACGTCATTCAAAGAGATGGCAAAGCTTTCATCAAGACCGCCGACTTCTTCAAACAGGCTTTTTTTCACCATCAAGCAAGCCCCGGTGACCGCGGAGACATTTTGGGCATAACAAAGGCGGCCCATGTAGCCTAGGTTTTCACGGTGCTGCTTGTAATGGGAGTGGCCAGCAGTACGGTGGGCGCCCAATCCCAAGACGACCCCGGCGTGTTGGATTGTTTTGTCAGCATAATAAAGCTTGCCGCCAACAGCCCCGACATCTTCACGCTGGGCGTACATCAATAGCTCCTCAAGCCAATTAATGCGGATAACTTCCATGTCATTATTAAGAAGCAGGATAAAATCACCCTCGGCTTTTGAAACGCCAAAATTATTGATTGCCGAATAATTAAAGCCCGCCTTTTTTTCCGGATATTCAAAAATACGGATTTGGGGATTGGCTTTAAGTTCTTGATAATAAGCGGTGATTTCGGCGGTTTTGCTATTATTTTCGACAATGATAATCTCATAATTATTGTAGGTCGATTTTTCGATGATTGAATCAATCAGGCGGCGCAGGTCGTCCCTGTGGTCTTTATTCGCAATGATAAGTGAAATTTTGGGCGTTCCGATAATCTGGTAAGCGATTTTAAAAATAATTTCATAAGCCCTGGTACTGGAAATACGGAAATTTTCAAAACCCTTTACGCGAAGATGGTCGGCTACTGCTCCCTTTGCCGCCGCAATGGCATAAGGCTTGACACTAATATCCGAAGCCGCGCTCATGCGGTGGGAACGCCAGTAGTATAAAATCTGCGGGACATGGACAATCTTTTTTGCCCTGTTTGTCAAGCGTAAAATCATGTCATGGTCTTGGCTTCCGTCAAATTTCGGACGGAAAAGCTCATCTCCCTCAAGAAGATGGCGGGAAAAAACGCTAAAATGGCAGATATAATTGTTAGCGCGGAGATTGTCAATTGCAAAATCCGGTTTAAAATGGAGCGTAATCATTTTATCCACTTTTCCCCGGTGGAAAGTTGCTTCGTCACAGTAGATATAGTCAGCATTTTGCTCATTGATGGCCGTAACATATGCGAATAATGCCGCTGGGTGCAAGATATCGTCATGGTCAAGCAAACCAATATATTCACCTGTCGCCAGCGAAAGGCATTGGTTGGTATTGCCGGAAATGCCCTCATTTTGCGCCAGCTTTTTGTAAATAATCCGGTCGTCTTCAAGCGAAAACTTCCGGCAGATTTTTTCGGCAGCGCGGTTTTTTTCATCAGAGCCATCCGCAAGGCAAAGCTCCCAATTCGCGTAGGTCTGGTTACGCACGGAGTTAATCATCTCATTAAGAAAGCGGGACGGAGTATTGTAAAGGGGGACAAGAAGACTGATTTTGGGCATTTGGGGAAACTTAAATTCGATTTGCCGTTTTCTTTCCCCTAAATCCGGAAAGCTCAAAGTGCCGTACTGCTTCATTGCTCTTTTTTCGTGGGCTTTATGACGGATTTTGGCGATTAGGCCGCGGAAACTGCCAGTATTTTTTATCCTGGTAATTTGGCGGGTAAAAAAATGAATGATTTTGCGGAAAGGCGCGGACAATTTCCAGAACGAACTATTCTTAATCCGCTCAAGCTTAAAAGTTAAGTCGTCATTTAATGCCTCTAAATCAGCGACTTTATCCGCTAATTCTGTGCATTTTTTGCTTTGCTCTTCATAGATTTTCTGAAGGTTGTCATTCATATTTTTGTCCTTATTAGATTGCGGGTCAAGCCCGCAATGACAGCTTCTTAATCGTCATTGCAACTCTGGACCACACTACCAGCATTTAATAGTCATTGCGGCTTCGAGCCGCAATCCCTATCTTGGCAGGATCGCAACTTCCAGCTGCATTTCCAAGCGGTTACTATGCTCTTCCAAACCTTTGAGTGATATATAAAAGTTAGGGTCATCACCCTTGAATAAATAACAGTTGTTATTTATCTTCTCCCCATTCGCTTTAAGATACTTTCTCGTAATGGGCTTTTCCTTACCATTCCATTTCAAACTGCGGACCATAACCACGCAAGCCATATCAGCCGGGTCAAGGCGCAGTTTTAAAGTATTGCGCGGAATAGTTATGTCAACCAAAACATCATTTTCATTTTGGTAAGCGTCCATTAAATGGACAGACTCTTTTTCCGAAAAACCCTCCCCATAGTCAAAGAACACTTGAACCTTGCGGCCAGGGAATCTTTTTAAGTAAGGCAAAACTAGTTGCTTCGGATCAACTCCGATTAAGCCAAGCCTAGCCCGTATTTCGGCTAGTGATCTGCGTCCCCCAGAGACCAAATCGTGAAATTCACGCTCGTTTTTCTGATATGTCTCAACTTCCTCATAGCTAATTCGCCATCTCCTCAAAAATAATTCGGCGTTTGCTTTTTTCTTCCGTGATTCGTCCTCTAATAAATAGCAGTATAAGGCGCGGTAAGCCGGCTGTTCCCCGTAGTTTTCCGCCAAAAGCATCCATTCATAATCAATCAGCGTCCACTTGCCTTGATTATCATTGTCAAGGATGATGTTCGAAAAAATAAAATCATGATTTACTATGAGCGGGTGACCTAACAGGACTACCTCTGGCGATTTACCCGGTACATTTGCCAAATCCCGGAATTTCTCCACCAGATCATAAAATAAATCTTCATCTTCATTCTTAAGGCATTCATCAAGCTGTTCCGTCAAAGTTTTGCCGTTTAAAAATTCAAACTCGGCACTTTTCCCGTCTGCTGCCAGCCAGCATTTGTTAATGACCAGATCTGTATCTTCATATTGCTTTAATAACAGGTGATATGTTTCAACCATTTTCTTGGTGTGGGCTTCGGCTTCGGGGGTGAGAGGCACTTTTCTGACAATGGGCGGGCCAAGGTCATTGCCTTTAGTTATTTCCGTCCTGATTTGATATTCCAAAGCGCGGTCATTAGAATAACGCAAGTAGGCTGTTTCAGTATCTTTTCCGGTATAAACAAAAAACGAATTGCTAAACAGGGGAAACAAGCCATCGGCAATAATGCTATCGAAAGCAATTTTTTCATTAAATAATTCCATCCGGTGGCGGTCAAAATTGCGGTCATTATCGTATAACTCACCGATCGCCGGAAGCCGGGCTTCGGAAAATAAGGTGGTCATAAATTTGTAATCAGGATAAGGGTAATAAAAATTATACTCGCCTATTCCGGCCGCTTCCAGCATTTTTTCTAAATGCGGGCGGGTAAAAGTGCGGGCATTACCGCCATCAGGATAATCCTCAAGGCCGCTAAAAAATGTGCCAAGATGGTCTTCGGGACAGCCTGCCCAGTATTTTAAGCCAAAACGGTTCTCAATCGCGATTGCGATATGCCCGTCAGCCGTTAAGTGGCGTTTGGCTATCTTTAGCATTTCAATGTAAGGGTCAAAATCGTCTTTGCCATCGTCCAAAGCTGATGCTTTTGCTGGCATATCAAGATAAAGGCAACAGTATTCAAAAACGCCAACAAACAGGATAAAATCAAAGTCAGCCGTCAAACGGGGTTCGATATCTTTAAAGTTGCCAAGGTAAATGGTGATATTGTCATGCTCCTCATTGCGATAGGCATTGATTAAGCTGCGGGCTTCCGACAAGTCAACGCAAACGACTTGTCCGGCTTTTTCGGCAAGGATTCCGGTGATTGCCCCGCAACCTGAGCCGATTTCAAGGACTTTATGGCTTTTATTAATCGGAAGCCATTCAACGATGTTTTGGCGCAGATGGGAAAGATGGTAAAGGAAGGCCCAGTCGTTTGCGATTTCGATGATGTCGTGATAGTAAAAAGCGGAATTTTTCCTGACCACGTGAAGGATATCCTCTTCAATCGCGCCGTCAGTATAGAGGTCTTCGCCGCAGTGGTTGTTATAATCGAGTTTTACTTTGCCGATGTAGTTGATTCTGTTCATTTCGTCCTCCCTGGTTTTTTGAATGAGTGCTTGGAGATATTAATTCCACGCTGGGGCCCGCTTTCGCTCCATGAGAGAGCGTTGCGCTACATAAGCTCTCACAAAACGAGAGCTAAGTAGCGACGTCTCTCAAGGGCCCGCTTTGGAATTATATCTCCCGGCACTCAAAATACACGCACACTCAATTTCAAATAATCAAAATCTCTGACCCTGGGTCAAAATAACCCACCGTATCTTTATCCGAAATACACGTAATCGTCAAAACATCATAAAGCCGATGATAAACCTTAAAATCATCACGCTCAAACCCGGTCACGCCAAGCGAAAGCAGATAATCGCCGCCTTGCAGGTTCATTTCCTGGGTAAAACTAATGTTTTTGACCGACCCGGCACTAACGGTGTCAAAAAATGCTTTCTCCACCATCGTATTAGTCCCGGTAATCTCCGTCCCTTTGCTGTCCTTTATCGTAAATGCAAATATCGGCGCTTTTACCTCAACGTTAAAGCGGACGCGCATATGGACATTAAAGCGTTGCCCTTTAATAATCGCATTAACTTTCGTATTATTTTCTTCCGTAATATAATAATCCATAATCACGGCCTCTTTTGTGCCATACTCCTGCAAATCCGGATTTTCCATTTCATATTGGCCAACAAGAACGCGCTTATAGGCATCAATCATCTCTTTTGGGCTGCCCTCGTCTAGCTTTTCACCTTGATTCATTAAAATAACGCGGTCACAATATTTGGCAATGCTGCTTAAGTCATGGCTGACAAAAATAATGGTTTTGCCCATTTTTTTAAACTCTTCGAATTTTTGATAGCATTTTGTCTGGAAAAAAACATCACCGACCGAAAGAGCTTCATCAACAATGAGGATTTCCGGTTCAATATTAATCGCAACCGCAAAAGCTAAACGGATAAACATTCCGCTTGAATAGGTTTTGACTGGCTGCTTGACATAATCGCCGATATCGGCAAAAGTAAGGATTGCATCAAGCTTTGCCGCAATTTCTTTTTCCGAGTAGCCCATCATTGTGCCATTTAGGTAGATGTTCTCAATGCCATTATATTCCATATTAAAGCCAGCCCCAAGCTCAAGCAGGGCGGAAATACGGCCGCTTACATTTGCCTCGCCCCTAGTCGGGCTTAAAACCCCGGTGATTATCTTTAAGATGGTGGATTTCCCTGCGCCATTCGCCCCGATAATGCCAATTGTTTCGCCTTGATGAATCACCAAATCAACGCCCTTTAAAGCATAATGCTCTTTAAAGCTCCGGCGTTTTAAGCCGACAGCATCCAAAAGGCGGTCAGAGGGGCGTTCATAAAGCTTATAGATTTTTTCGAGGCCTTTAAGTTCAATGGCAATTGGCGTATCGGTCATGGGACATCCTTATAATACGTCCGCAAAATGCGGGCGTAAACGTTTAAATATCAAAGAGCCAAAACAAAACATCATCACGGTGACAATCCAAAAATAAGTTGAAGAATAAAAATGCTCAAAAAACCACAGTTCCCCATATATTGAGTTGCGGAAACCCTCAACAATATAGACCATCGGGTTTAGCTTGAAAATTGGTTTAATTGTGTCCGGCACCATCGAAATATCCCAAAGGATTGGGGTCGCCCACATTCCAACCTGCAAAAGAATGGCAATTATTTGGGATAAATCTTTGAAAAAAACAACCACCGCGCAGGTCAGGTAACTTGTCGCAAGGACAAAAGCAAAGGCGCAAAAGCTATAATAAATAAGCTGCAAGGTATAAAAAGTGGGATAATACCCATAACCCGATGACAAGAAAATGAGGATCAGCATAAAAAAGAGATGGATAAAAGTAGCCGCGATTAACTTGATAATCGGCAAAATGCTGATATTAAAAACCACTTTTTTGACAAGATAATTGTATTCAATAAGGGCTTGCGTCCCATTTACCAGCATTTCCTGAAAATAAAACCACGGCACTAGACCGCTGGTCAAAAACAGCACATAAGGGACTTCTATCCCGCTGGCAAGAAGCTGGCTTCTGGTATTAAAGACTTTATCAAAAACAATAAAATACATTACCACCAAAACGATGGGCTGGATCAGCCCCCACACAAAACCAAAATAAGACCCCGCATAACGTTTCTTAAAATCATTTTTTGCCAGTTTCCAGATCATCTTGCGGCGGGGAAACAGTTCCTTTGGCAAAACTGTCAACCGATCATAATAAATGCCAAAAATCATGGCCGCAAAGAAAAGCAAAAGGCAAGCGCAGATTTTTTTTAATCTTTCGGTCGCCGGATCGGCAAGCGGATTTACATGAAATAAAATAACACCTGCTATTATTGCGCAGACAACAACAAACAGGGCTATTTTTAACCATTTTTTGGTTTTTGCTTTTCCCATTTCCACCTCAGAATCCCTGCCATAACTTGTCACGTTCGGATAAAATCGGCTGTACCCCTTTAGGAAGAGGCCATTCAATCCCGATAGCCGGGTCATTATATAAAAGCCCGCCCTCATCATCAGGATAATAAAAATCACTGCATTTGTAGACAAATTCGGCATAGTCCGACAGGACTAAAAAACCATGGGCAAACCCTTTGGGCACGAAAAATTGTTTTTTATTTTCCGCAGAAAGAATGAGGCCGTGCCATTTGCCGTAGGTTTCTGAACCTTGACGGATATCAACAGCAACATCAAAAACTTCACCGCTTAAAACGCGGACAAGCTTATCCTGCGGATTTTCAACTTGGAAATGTAAGCCGCGCAGGACATTCTTTACCGATGATGACTGGTTATCCTGGACGAAAACGCAATTTATCCCGGCTTCTTTAAAATCATTTTCATTGTAGGTTTCCATAAAATAACCACGCGAATCGCCAAATACGCGGGGGGTAATGATTTTTAGGCCCTCTATCTTTAATGTTTCGATGGTAAACTTGCTCATCCTTACCTCTGTTTCATGGGTTTACTGTTTTATTATACTATTTTTTCCATATTTTTCAAGTGCATATTAATTTCTGGGGATTGCGAGTCAAGCTCGCAATGACGATGTAGGGATTGCAGTCAAGCTCGCAATGACGGTGAGCCATGCTTCTAATATAAGTAACTAAGATTCAGGTCCACATTGCCCTCAATGCCATCAATCCGGCCGCGTGAGGTATACTGCCACAGCTGATAATAACCGGAGTACTGCGGAATATCACGGTATTCCGCTAGCCACACGATATGCTCTGATAACCTGGCCATCTCAAGCTGGTTGTAAAGCCAGCTTCTGGCAGCATATAATCCGGCATGATAACCGGCGCTTCTTATCGTTTCCATAAAAGCGCGGCAAACCTCAGTCCGGGTATCGCGGCTCAAATTGTCAGCCCGGCCCTGCCCGCCGGTCCCTGTTCCCTCGGTATCAATAAAAATAGGATAATCAAGCTGATAGCCCTCAACTAAAGCAATCGCCATGCTGGCTTCCTCGACTGCTTCCATGACATTAACCGCTTGGGTAAAAAAGTAAATCCCAACCGGAATCCCGGCATCAGTTGCACCGCGGATATTGGCGGCAAAATATGGGTCTTCAATTAAAGAACCGCTTGTCCAGCCCCGGTAACCAACGCGGATAATCGCAAACTCAACCCCATCTTGTTTGACCCTGTGCCAGTCAATTTCTTTTTGCCACTTCGAAACATCAATCCCGAATTTTGCCCCGCTCCAAGAGCCAAGGGCTTCGGTCCGCTCGGTCGTGTCAAAATCTTCAGCGTTCATCTCATGAACAACATCTTCAATGCTTGCGTCAATCTGGCTTTCGGTAAATATCCGCAAATCAAGCTCATTCATTGCAACATATTCAATTCTTTGCTTGATATTGATAATTGACGGCTCGGTTGGAGTCCTAAACCCCGGCTCAGGGTTTAAGATGACAATACTCTCACCGGACCTCATGGGCGTGATATAAATAATGCCGTCTTGGTTGGTATTTAAGTATTCGACCCCATCAACAGTAACGCTAAATTCTACACCCTTGATGTTACGGCCAAGGATATCAACAATATGAATCCTTAAATCCCTTTCGATTGAGCTTAAAACCAGATTGGCGGTCCGCCCGTAAGTAACTTGGATATTGCCTGGCTCATATGGGTCAGGGTCAAAAAAATCTTTATCGTGCATAAAAGCTTTAGGGTCAGCCCCAATCATAAAACCAGATGAATCCGGAGTAACCTCCGTCGGGGTAACTTCCGGCGGAGTAACTTCCGGCGGAGTAACTCCGCTTTCAATTGGCTTAGGCCCACGCCCATAACGGAAGCTTAATTCTTTAAAGTTAAGGAAAATTACCGCCGCAAAGATAAGGACAATCATAAAAAAAGCCGTTAAGATAGCATATTTTATCAAACGGCGATTAGAGTCCATTCGCAACCTCGCTAAGATAAACGCCGTACTCAGTTTTGAGCAATGGCGCAGCCAGTAAAAGAAGCTGTTCCTTGTTGATGAAACCACGCTTAAAAGCAATCTCTTCGATACAAGAGATATAAAGCCCCTGCCGTTTTTGGAAAGCGGCGACAAAATTGGCTGCTTCCAGCAAAGAATCATGGTTACCGGTATCAAGCCAGGCAAAACCGCGTCCTAATGTCTCGACATGAAGGCGGCCGCGATTTAAGTATTCATTATTTACGCTGGTGATTTCGATTTCGCCGCGGGCGGAGGGTTTGATATTGGCAGCGATTTCCACTACATCATTATCGTAAAAATATAAGCCCGGCACGGCGTAATTACTGCGCGGGTGTTCCGGCTTTTCCTCGATTGAAAGGGCTTTTCCGTTTTCATCAAACTCAACAACGCCGTATTCACGCGGGTCTCTGACATAATAGCCAAATATTGTTGCCCCATCTTTAAGTGAAGCAGCACTGCGCAGGATTCGCGAAAAGCTTTGGCCGTAAAAAATATTGTCGCCCAGAATCAACGCTACGCTATCACTGCCAATAAAATCCGCGCCAATGATAAAGGCATCGGCAAGGCCGCGTGGCTCTTCCTGAATGGCATAGCTAAGTTTCATGCCAAGCTGGCTGCCGTCACCTAAAAGTTCTTCGAAAACCAGCACATCCCTTGGGGTTGAGATGATGAGGATTTCCCTGATATCAGCAAGCATTAGGATAGACAGGGGGTAATATATCATGGGTTTGTCGAAAACTGGCATGATTTGTTTGCTGATGGCTTTGGTGAGGGGGTATAGCCTTGTCCCGGCCCCCCCGGCTAAGATGATTCCTTTCATGGTTTCTCCTTATAGTCTTATTGCGTACTTACGCAAGTATGACTTAATTTAGGTAAGTATGACTTAAATTTAGGTAAGTATAGTAAGTCAGGCTAAAAACAACTCTTCATCCAACTTTAGTTGGTTAGCGTCTATGCCCTAATGGATTTAAAATAAAAACGTTCTTATGGGTAGAAGGCGGGCAAGGCCGCACTCCGAGTAATTTTTGCCTTCCTTACCCAACGCTTACAAAATGTTTTCCGCAGTTGCCTGCTCACCTGATTCTTGTCGAAAACTAAGTAAGGAAAATGCTTCTCGCAGTTGCCTTATTCGCCTGTATGCTTGCCAAAAACTAAGTAAGGCAGAAAATGTTTCTCGCAGTTGCCTTGCTCACTTGTATGCTTGCCAAAAACTAAGTAAGGCAGAAAATGTTTCTCGCAGTTGCCTTGCCCGCCTTCTATCATATGGCTGCTGGTATTTTCATTTCAATTAGGGCACAGCAACGAAGAGATTGTTTTCTGACTTACGTAGTAAGTCATACTTACGAGGTAAGGCATACTTACGAGGTAAGGCATACTTACGAGGTAAGTCATACTTACGAAGTTAGTCTACTTACGAGGAAAGGCATACCTAGGGAGCAAAAATAACACCTGTTATTTGTACATCTTCTCGTAATAGGCCTGATAATCCCCGCTGGTTACATTCTCCATCCAAGCAGAATTTTCAAAATACCAAGCGATAGTCAAGCGGATTCCCTCGGCAAACATTGTTTCGGGTTCCCAGCCTAAGTCAGCCTTAATTTTGTCCGGGGCGATGGCATAGCGGCGGTCATGCCCTTTGCGGTCGGAAACGAAAGCTATTAAATCATGATTTATATGCTTTTTCCGGCTATCATCATCGGGCAGCATATCTAATAGTGTGTCCAAAATAATCTTCACGATTTCGATATTTTGCTTTTCATTCTTTCCGCCGATATTGTAAGTCTCAAAAAGGGCGGCTTTTTGTGTGACAAGATCAATTGCTTTGGCATGGTCCAAAACATAGAGCCAGTCGCGGACATATTTCCCATCGCCATAAACAGGAAGCTTTTTACCCAATAAGGCATTGTTGATAATCAAGGGAATCAGCTTTTCGGGGAATTGGTATGGGCCGTAATTGTTGGAGCAATTGGTAATATTGGCAGGGAATTTGTATGTTTCCATATAAGACCTTACCAGCATATCCGCCCCGGCTTTGCTTGCAGAATAAGGGCTTCTTGGGTCATAAGGGGTCGTTTCATAAAAAAAGGTGTTTTCTCCGGTTAAAGAGCCATATACTTCATCGGTTGAGACATGGATGAATTTCTTCCCGATGGGATAAGTGCCGTCCTCTTTTTCCCAGGCTTTTCTTGCGCAGTTAAGCATAATTAATGTGCCTAGGACATTGGTGCGGACAAAAACCTCCGGCGCGTCAATGCTTCGGTCAACATGGCTTTCGGCCGCAAAGTGGATGACAAAATCGATATCGTTTTCCGCAAAAATAGCGGCAATTTTTTCTTTGTCACAAATATCCGCTTTGACGAACTCATATCCCGGATGGTCTTTAACCGCTTCAAGGTTTTCCGGATTCCCGGCATATGTCAAGGCATCAACGTTGATTATCTTGATTGAATTTCCATATTTTCCCAGCATATAATGGATATAGTTTGAGCCGATAAAGCCAGCTCCCCCCGTTACTAAGTATGTTTTCATGATTATTCAGCCTCCTTTAATTGCTCTATGCTATTATGCTCTTTAGTACCCTAAGTAGCTTAAATTCAAATCGACATTCCCATTAATCCCATTTACCCGCCCCCGGTCAGTATACTGCCACAGGTCATAGCGGGTCAGGTTGTAGTTTGTCTGCGCTGTATAATGGGCAAGCCAGATTTTGTATCTGGTCAGCTCGCGTGTATTGATATGGTTCTCAAACCAATATTTGTTGGAATAAATACCAGCAGTATAACCGGAATTTTCCACCGTCCGGGCAAAAGCATTAGCTACAGCCGTCCGGGTCGCCCGGTTAATTTTGTCCCCCCGCCCGCCGGAAGCTTCAATATCAATAAAGACCGGGTATGTAATGCGGAAATCCCGGATCAGGCTTAGGGTCATCGACGCTTCTTCAACAGCTTCTACCTCATTGATTGCTTGGCTATAGAAATAGACGCCAACTTTTAGTCCGGCCGCAATTGCCCCCCTGGCGTTTGCCCGGAAATTCGGGTCTTCAATCATTGCCCCGGTCGAAGAACCGCGGTAACCGCAACGGATGATAACGTATGAAACCCCGGCATCCCTGACCGCATTCCAGTTAATTGTGCCGTTCCACTTGGAAACATCAATGCCTAGCTGGCCTGAACCAATGCTTAAAGCACCATCACTGGCAAAAAAGTATTTTGCGCCAAGGATTACCTGCTCACCTGTGACTTTTACGCCATTGCGGTCAAAAAAGTAAGTTTGCCCGTCAATTGTCTGCCAGCCGGTATAGCGGTATGTAGGGTTATTTACGCTCCGGCGGTGGAAAAATTGGGTGGCGGTAAAATAATCGGCAAAAACCGCCCCATCATGCTCGCCGTTACTTCTTTTTACAAAAACTCTTGTCCCATTATTGTCAACCAAGTGGCTGGTGGTATCATTCCGCGCATTATTCGGCGATGGTGAGGGCGAAACAGACGGACTCGGCGAAACAGACGGACTGGGGCTAACGCTGGGGCTTGGCGAGGGCGAGGGTGAAAATGACGGCGAAGCTGATGGATCTGGCGAAGCCGATGGCGTTGGCGATGGATCAGGAGTCGGAACTGCCGATGGCGTTGGTGATGGATCGGGAGTCGGATTTGCCGATGGCGTTGGCGATGGGTCGGGGGTCGGATTAGATGACGGAGTCGGCGAGGGCTCGTCAATTGGGGAAGGTGAAGGCTCCGGCGATTCTTCCGGTGTCGGAAGCACATCAGCCGCCCATGCTTTAGAGACAGGATTATTTAAAAAGCCCGCCAGCGTCTTTATAAAGCTTAACCGTGAAGTGCTGCTTGGGTCGGGGATTGTCGATTTGAGGATTTCGTCATAAACAAAGGTCGTATTGTCACTAAGCAAAACCCGTGTTGATTCAACCCATTCAACTGTATCAGCATTGGCTGATTCAAATTCGCTCCCCTCTCTTGTATCTTCGGCCGCAACATCAACCTGCGATTCTTTTTTGATTTCGTTGGTTACATCGATTTTTTGAAATTCAAGCGTATCTTTTACCATAATTGAATAAGATTTGGTATCAAAAATAAAATCACCAAGCCCATCGCCCAAAATCATTGCGACTTCATAACGGCCAGGAGTGATGTCCTTTAAATGGATAATCCCGTTTTTTTCATCGTTCGTATGGACGGCTTCCCGATTATTCGGATCTATTACATTAACCGAAAAAGCGGCATTGGGGACTAATCTTTCTGTTTTTTCACTGACAAATTTTATTTTTAAGTCACGATAAACCGAAGTCAAATCCATATAGACCCGGATAATATCGTCTTCATCAATTTCTTCGCTATCGTCATCTTCATAATCAAAATCAAACTGCCTTGCAATCTGGGCATTTCGCATTGCCAGCAAGCCTTGTCCGCCAATAATTGAGATATGCTCTGTTTCGATGCCTAGATTGGCAAAGGTTTCAAGCTGCCGCTCTGTTTCCTTGGCATTAAAGTAAAATGAGGCGGCAAAAATAGCCACGGCCAATACAATAACACCTGTTATTCCAATCGCGTAGTCAACAGCATTTAGATTTTTGAAATAAAGCAATATCCGGGACAAGATCTCTGGGCCGTCTTCGTAATCGTAACCATCATCTTCGTAGTATGAATCCTCATCATCTTCATAATAAGCATTTTCATCTTCGTAATATGCGTCTTCATCTTCGTCATATACGCCTTCATCATCTTCATAATAGGCGTCTTCATCTTCGTCATAATAGCTGTCGCTATCAGCGGAGCTATTGGCGGAGCTATCAGCGGAGCTATCAGCGAAGCTATTGGGCGCTATATCCGCCCCATAATCTTCAACATATTCAATTTCATCATTGTATAACTCTTCATCTTCTATTTCATTATTATATAATTCTTCATCTTCTATTTCATCATTATATAATTCTTCATCATCTATTTCTTCTATTTCAATATCATCAATATCAAAATCATCATCAACATCCGCAAAATTTTCATTGCTATTTTCATTGCTATTTTCATTGCTATTTTCATTGCTGATTTCATTTCTGTCCGGTTTGATATATTTTTTCCTCATTTTTCCCTTTCCCGATAAACTACTAAGGCTAATCCTAGTATGACCTTTTTACCGTTTAATTTCCGTAAAAATTGTAACATAAATTTGCCATAATTGCAAATTTGCAGGTAAAAAAATAGTGATTTTGAATTTACGCGATAACTTAATTATTATTTTGTTGACTTTCTTTCTAAATCCTGTCAAAATATAAATTGAAACAAGTGTTCTTACCAAGAGAGGATTCCTTTGAAAGGGGCTGATTCTATGATGTATATGCATTATTGTCCTCACTGCAAGAGAATGTTCATGTTAAACGGTCATCATTTAGCGTGTCCCAAGTGTTTAGACATCATTACGGAACTGAAAATTTCATTTGTCGATTACGTGAAATTAGACATTGAAGAAAGAGCGGAGTTCAAACGAAGCTGCGATAATGAGTACCATCTAAGTACTCTTCGCACTACATATCGGATGCACAAATATAGCAAATGGTATCGCGATTTGAATAATAGCCAGCTCATTCCGCAAGTATAATTTCCGCGACACGCCTAGCCAGCAAAAGGCGGCCTGCATCATTATAACGCATATGGTCAATCATGTAATCATGATAATTTTCTTCATTGATTGTGCCAAAAAAATTATCAATGAATGTAAAGCCAACGCTAGTAGCAATATTGTAGCCCATGATTAGGTAATGGGTAACAGTCCCATTACCTAAATCGGTCACGATTCCATTGTGGAGGCTTCCATCTAAAGCTAAGTGCTGGGCGTATGAATGGGACATGAAGACAACTCGGATATGAGGGAAAAACTGTTTAATATGCTCCATTGAAACTCTGAGGGACCCTGTAAAAGCATTTAAATCATGATCATCGTTGGGATTATGGGCAGCTGAAAGTTCATTATAATCAGTTGTGTCATACATAATAACCAGAACGTCGATTTTTTGCATATCAACGTTAGCTAAAGTATTCACAGCTTCTTTGAATCGGCGATCGGGTGTATTTGACGCCGCTTCTGCCAAGTACGAGAAGTTTCCGTTAACTAAAGCCATTGTCACGTAATAAAGGCTGAAAAACTCCTCTGCCAGAATAGGGTTAGTTTTACAGACGATTTTTGTATTCGGGAAAGCCCCGTTATAGGTTATGCCGCCTGTTTCCTTGGCGATCAAGGCCGCCAAGCCATTTTCGCCCATTTCATCAGTAAATGGGTTGTTTCCAAGGCATAAGATATGGAGTTCGCCGTCATCTTCCCGCCCTAAAGCCAGCTCTTTATCTTCAAACATGATAAAATCAAGGGCTTCAACATCAAATTCGGTCGTAAAAAAATCGGGGTCAAAATCTGAATCTACTCCCTTGTTCCACCTAAGCAGGATAAAAAAGCCCACGGCAAAAATTAAAACGATGGCAGCCAGAATCAGCAGATGATAATTAATTTTGAGTTTTTCTTTCATAATCTTTAGTGTACTATTTTCTTTTAAAAAAATCCATATCAATTTTAAAGTTTGCTTATGGGCCGGTTCTATGGTACAATAGCGTTTATGCAAGAAAACAAGCTAGTAAAACCCCCAAAACAAAAGGCCAGGCTTAAGGATGTCTTTATTCTTCAGGCTGTTTTTATTCTTTTCAGTATGTCCCATATTGCAATAAAAATAACGTCTGAGGCTCTCCATGCCTTTGATTCCATTTTCGAAGCCATTTTTTCAGTTAGGTTTATAATCCCCTTTGCGGCGGCTCTTTTTATACTGGCAGTATATGCTTTGATATGGCAGCAAGTCATCAAACGCTTTGATTTATCGATTGCTTATGCCAATAAAGCAACCACCTTGTTATGGAGCATTGTCTGGGGATTTTTTATTTTTAATGAGGAAATTAACCCGGCAAAAATCATTGGGGCGTTAATTGTTTGCGTCGGGGTCATTATCATGAATAGCGAGGCCGTAGCATGAATATTTATATTTTAATCTCTTTAACCGCTGTGACAATTGCTTCTTTTTCGCAAGTGATCTTAAAAAAAAGCTCCGGTAAAAAGTATGGCAGCAAAATCCGCGAATACCTTAATCCGATGGTCATCACCGGCTACGGGCTTATGTTTGTTTCCTTGGTATTTTCGATGATTGCCTTTTCCGGCTTAGAATTTACGAATGTTCCTTTGCTTGAATCAGTTGGTTATATCATCATCATGGTTCTTGGATATCTCTTTTTTAAAGAAAAAATAACCCTGCGGAAATTAGCCGGGATGGCGATAATCCTATCGGGGATCTTTGTATATTACCAGTAATCCCTCTTACCATCGTTTGGGGTAATAAGGGCCGATTGTTGCGCGGATTTCATTGGCGACAACCTCATCACGGTAAATTAACAGCCCATCAACCTGATCAAGCAAAAGCAAACCATAATTTTCTGGGTTGTCACAAGTAGCACGGGTCCAATGAATGACAAGATAGTTAATCAGTTTTGGCCGGGTAATTTCTAGTAACGAGGCGATGTCGATAATATCATGATTTTCCATGATATCATGGACCGGGTCAAAAAACCCCCATCTGTCAACAAGGATATCACGGCCATAAGCAAGCTTGATTTCGCTTGAGTATTGGCGGACAAAATGAACGTGTTCCTTGGGGAAAACCGCATAAATAAAATCAAATTCCGCGTCATCAAGAATAAAATCGCAGACATTAATCGTTGCTCCTGGTAAATTATGGAAATTTTCTGCCCTCGTTATATTAGGGTTTTCATAAACATATTTCCCGCTTAAAACAATCACGATAACTAAAATAAAAAGGCTTAAATACCGATAAACGGGTTTTTTAAGGCTGATCCAAATTTTACAGCCGGAATAAGCAATCGTAACCCCCAGCGGAAGCAGCCAGAGGAAGCGGTAATAAGTTTCTTCATCTAAAACTTTTACGTAGAGCCAGCGGGTAACAGGAAAAAGGAAAACTAAAAGGATCGTCATCGGGGCATAGATAAAAAAAAGGCGAAGGCGTTTTTCTTTTTCCGCAAATAAAAGATAAATTACGGCGGCAAGGTAGACAAAAAAGAGATAGCCATCGCCGACATAATTTTTGAGGATATCAATGCACTCCGTAAAGACTAAAGACATTCTGGTTCTCCTATTTCAGAAACAAGTACAATAATATATAAGCCGCGCCGGGAATGCCAGCCGCCATCGTTTTAAGCAAAATCGGGACGCTCCGGTAGTGAAGTGCCAAATAAAAGCCAAAAATTAAGACCATCATCAGGACAAGAAAAACAACTAGCGAGCTTGCAATGCCTGACATTAGCACTAAGGCGGCCAGCAACAACCAATAGGCACGGCAAGAAACCTTTTCGCTAATCAGCAAAAACAACCATAAAAATGCCGGAATAATGAAACCAACGGCAAATGATTTACCTTGCCATGTCCTTGTCATCAAGAACGTTTCACTCGTAAAAATCGAAACATTGCCAAATATTTGGATTAACGCCATCAGGACCATGAAGACCGGGAGTGATTCGATTTTATTTTTAAACAAGCTTTTGCCAATCCGGAAAAATAATAAGTAAGCTAAAGGCAAAAGAAAGAGCGGCAGAATGCTATGGGCTATTATTGTCGGGTGGATTCTTGTTTTTTCTGCCAGCATCGTTATCCACAAGGGAAAAACAGCCAGGGCATTGCGCATATTAAGGACGGTGCTGTCCCCAGTATAAGGCTCGACCCGGTAAAGAAAGCCTTTTTCCTTTGCGATTAATGACTGGACAACATAATATGCGTCGTCGCCATCAAAAAAGGCATGGGTCAGCGAAATAAATAGCTGGAAAGCAAGGAGCAGGAAGAAAAGCAGCCAGATAAATTTTGCTTCAAGGGATAAAATTTTGGTTTTTGTCCTGATATGAGGCCGTACTGCCGGAACGACAATTTCTGCCCCTAACCCCAAGGAAGCCAAAGCCACCGCAAGCGGAGTAAACCACTTTAGTAGGATTGCCATCCCGCCGTGAACTGCATTAAGGACGACAATAACGCCAACTACTTCAAAAACCGCCAGATAAATAATAAACCCGGCAAGAAAAACAGTCCCTGGAGTACGGTATTCCTTTGGCAAGAAGCGGGCAGGAAGTAAACCAATCAAAAAGGGAATGATTACTAGCCAAATTAAAAGGCCTAAAAATTGTAAAAACAGTTGCAAAACCAGCATAAAATGATTCTACACCATTGCCGGCCAAAAGTCCAGTTATGGAAAATCAAAAAAACTTGCATATCAAATTTCACGGGCTTTTTTGCATTATGTGCAAGTCAAAACTTGCATATTAAGCAAATTTCACACGTTTTTTTGCATTATGTGCAAGTCAAAACTTGCATATTAAACAAATTCCACACGTTTTTTTGCATTATGTGCAAGTCAAAACTTGCATATTAAACAAATTCCACACGTTTTTTTGCATTTTGTGCAAGTTTTTATGTATTTATAAATTAGAAAGCTCTATTTTGCGTATTTATTATTTATTCCTGACCAGCCGGATGCCCATGTCATTAAATTGGTAATGGCCCTCAAGGAAGTTCTGATAATTGATGGCGCAGACGTCCTCTTGCCCAATCCAGCCGCCGCCCTTGATGATACGGCCATCACCGCTTGCCGGGGCTATGCCGTCACCGTTCCAGTCCCAGCACCATTCCCGCACATTACCCGACATATCATAAAGGCCAAGCTCATTGGGCAGCTTTTGCCCCACCGGCTGCGGGCGGCCATTGTTCTGCTGGATTATGCCCCAGTGCCAAAATTCAGTCAAGTATTCATCGCCCGAATTCCTAAAATGCCAAGCCACCTCGTCAGGGTCGTTGCTTCCGCTGAAAAGGTAGTTCTTGCTAAGCTGGCCGCCGCTTGCCGCATATTCCCATTCCATTTCCGTCGGGAGCCGATAGCCGTTTGCCCCGGAATCGATGGTAACAAGCCAGCGGATATCATCAACTTCACCGAAATTGTTAGGGTCACTAACATCCTTGTCAATTATATAGCTGGGCGATAAGCCCGCCATTTCGCTTTTTTTATTTAAAAATTCAATCGCATCGTACCAGCTTACTGTTTCGACAGGCATATCATCGCCGACAAACTCCGAAGGATTGCTTCCCATGACGGCGGCCCATTCTTTTTGCGTGACAAGATGGGTGCTGATATAGAAGTCCGCAACTGATAAATTAGTGCCATAAAAATTGGAGTTAGTATTAATGAAATTTCCGCCTTTAACCAGAACAAGGCCATCGTCTATATCTGTTCCGTTGCTTCCTTTTCCACAAGCATTAAGAGCAATCGATAACGCCAGAAAAACTAGCGCGGTTAGCAGTTTTGTTTTCATATTTATCCTTTCTTTTGAAAATTTTAAAAATCAGCATAAAGTTACAGTCCAGCCAAGGGCTGAACTGTAACAGCATGATCCATCTGCCAGATGTCTGCCTATCCGAAGTGCCTAGAAACTAATGGGGTTTACCATACAGTTGCGTTAGCGCTTCCAGAACTCTGGTAAGCTTCCATGATTACGGTTTGGTAATCATGCTGGCTTAAGTTTGTGAAATTAGGATTTGTCACCTGTCTCCATCTGTTGATGTGGTTTTGGAAGGTGATGGTATTGTTTTGGTTCAGCGTCCTTTGTGATGTCCTTACGCTCTTAATCTTTAAGAAGGGACCATTTCCGGTAATGTTTGCTCCGGTCATCTGCTCGGAAATGACATTGTAAGTTCCGCCGTCACTGGTGAGAGTGCCGTGGTTCGTTCCGGTGGTGTTTCCGTAGTTGACCCATGCGTCCACAACATACCATTCTGTCAAGGGGCTTCGCATCCAGCCATATCCTGTGAAGTAAGTGCAGCCGTTGCCGCCGCTAGTATGGTTAAACAAACCAGCATTGTAATTAAGGACTCTGTTATCACGTCCGGTTCTCCAACCCATGCCTTGCAGGGAATTAAATCCGCGGCCTTGGATTTTCGTTTCCCAGGTGACGTTAAATTGGCCTGTGCTCAAACTCGAACTGACGGTTACTTTTCCGACCGAACAGTCTTTGGTGCCATTCGCTGTGATATTGCCGCAGCAGCTTGTCCAGCTTTGGAAGTAGTCGCGGGCGAAAACAGGTGTGCTTCCAATAGCAAAAACCATTGTCATCGCGAGAACTACAGCTATTACTCTTTTGATCTTCATTTGAATTTTCCTTTCTTTTTCTCATTGGTTGACGGTTACGGTAATACAGTTTAATGCTTTAAGACATCTGGCTTTTGTCTCATGATAGGACTCAAATATTTGTTATAATTCTATTCTAACATATATTTGTTGCTAATAAACATAATTCTTGCTATCTTTGCAAAATTTGACAATTTTTTTGCGAAAGAGATTGCGGAGCGATTGCGAAGCAGATTGCGGCTCGGGGGCCGCAATGTCGGTACTGACGTACCGACTTAAAAAAATGCTTCGCATTTTCCCTTGTAAGGATTTACTTGGCTCGTGCGTGTGGATTATGGTATAATGAATAATCAGCAGGAAAATAAGCGACCGCGAAGCGGGCATTTGTTTTCATCTGATTATTCAACGACAGACCGCAGGTCTGGAGTTGTTGTAAATCATGATAGAGGAGTATTGCCGTGAAGCCTATTTCCGTTTGCATGATTGCAAAAAATGAGGAAAAGTATCTTGCTAAATGCCTTAGCTTGCTGCGTCCGCATTTTACCGAAATCATTGTTGTTGATACCGGGTCAACTGATAAGACAGTCGCGATTGCCAAGGAATATGCTGACAAGGTCTGCCACTTTGACTGGATTAACGATTTTTCCGCCGCCCGTAATTTTTCGCTCCGCCAAGCAAGCAATGATTGGGTTTTGGTGGTGGATTGTGATGAGTTCCTTGAAGATATAGATATGGCGGAAATTCTTAAGCTGGCAGTAAAATGCCCGCAAGCCATCGGGATGATTATCAGGAATAATCCTTATGAGAGCGAAAATCAGCCAAAATCAATCCTGACTGAGCGTGTTGCCCGGCTTTTTGACCGCAGAATCCACCATTACCAAGGCATAATCCATGAGCAGGTGCTTCCGATTGACGGAAGCGAGCCGCAATATTTCCCGATTCCGTTAAGCTTTTACCATGAGGGATATGTAAATCCAACGACCGCAGCCGAAAAGGCGAACCGTAACCTTGATTTATTATTCACTGACCTTAATAAAAATGGGCCTGACCCCTATACCTATTTTCAAATCGCCCAGTCTTATACCGCCCTTAATGAAACCGAAGAGGCTTATAAATTTTATGGCATGGCTTTAGAATTTGACTTAGACCCCTTAAAAGAATATGTCCGGACAATGGTTGAATCATATGGTTATGCCTTGCTTAATCTTAAGCTCTATGCCGAAGCCCTGAATTTTGAGAATATTTATCATGAATTTGCAACGCGGGCAGACTTTCTTTTTTTGATGGGGTTAATCTACATGAATAACGCTTTATTTGACCAAGCGATTGCGGAATTTAAAAAAGCAACAACGATGAAAGAATTTGCAGTTGCCGGGGTGAATAGCTATAGCGCGTATTACAATATCGGGGTCATTTATGAATGCACCGGAAATGCCAAGCTGGCGCGGGAATACTACCAAAAATGCGGAAACTACGCCCCGGCAATGGAACGGCTTGCTTCTATATAGAAGTAACACATTATATCGCCCATAAAGGAATAATCCTAAAGCCTTCATTTAGCGGCAATAAATCTTGCGACAAGCAGACTACTCCGCCTTCACCAACCTTGACTTCCTTAATCTCGCCTAACATCGCAAAATGCTTGATATCCTTTAGGCTAGGATTTGTCCTTTGCTTTATTTCCAGCGGAAACAATGTATTATCTTGAAAAATCAAAAGATCAATTTCATGACCGTTTCCATCGCGCAAGAAATAAAAATCTTCCTGTCTGCCCGCATTGGTGTAACTTTTCAATATTTCACTAACCACAAACGTTTCAAAAAAATGTCCGCTCATCGCGCCATTAAAAAGCGTTTCTGATGATAACCATCTAAGCAGGTACGCCGCAAGCCCGGTATCTAAGAAATAAAGTTTTGGCGTTTTAACCGCGCGTTTAATTGCATTATTTGAATATGGTTTCAGCAAATAGATTATTCCGCTCGTTTTCAAAATTGAAAGCCAGCGTTTTGCAGTTGGTTCACTTATGCCAACTTTTCTTGCTAATGACGCAATATTAAGCAATTGCCCCGTCATCGAAGCACAGGCCGTCATGAATTTAAGAAAATCAGCTTCATCAGCTACTTGCGTAAGTTTACGAACATCACGTTCGATATAAGTTTTGACATAATCAGAATAATAATTCTGCCAGTCAAAATCTATGTTCGTAAATAATTCTGGCATTGAGCCGCGATGAATGATCGGCCAAAGCTCTTTAATGGCCAATTCTTTTTTTGCTTTTTTCCTCTCCATCAAATAATCAAGAGTTGGCAAAAAGGGGACGTACCAATCTTCTTTTCTCATCTCCCTAAGTGACAATCCTAAAAGCTCTAAAATACCGGCACGTCCAGCCAAGCTTTCGCTTGCGTTTTTCATTAATTCGAATTTTTGCGATCCGGTTAAGAAAAAATCGCCTTTACGCTTGCTCTTATCTAATGCTATCTTTATATAAGGAAAAATTTCGGGAGCATACTGGACTTCATCAATGAAAATTGGGGGCGGATTCATTTGCATAAATGCCGCAGCATCTCCTATTGCCCTGTCCCTTACCGTCAAATCATCAAAAGTAACCTTCGTAATATCCGGTTTAATATTTTCGATTAAAGTCGTCTTGCCAACCTGCCTTGCTCCGGTTAAGACTATCGCTCCGCGTTCTTTTGCCCGCTGTAAAAGAGCTATTTCTATATGACGTTTTATATACACGCTTTCTCCTTATTTTCCGTTATTCTAATATCCAATATTAGTTTAACATAGTTTTCAAAGAGAAACAAGGCTATCTTACTTCGGCAGGCCTGCAAAACCTTTCTCCAAATCCTCATCGGTCGGAACATAATCCGTCATCAGGCCGTCATTATATTTCTCATAAGCCATCATGTCAAAATACCCTGTCCCCGAAAGGCCAAAAAGGATCGTTTTTTCTTCGCCAGTTTCTTTGCATTTCAAGGCTTCGTCAATTGCCCCTTTAATCGCGTGGGAACTTTCCGGGGCAGGAAGAAGGCCTTCGCTGCGGGCGAACTTTCTGGCCGCCGCAAAAACTTCGGTCTGCGTCACCGCTCTTGCTTCCATCAGGCCATCATCATAAAGCTGGGACAAAATCGAACTCATTCCATGGAAACGCAAGCCGCCGGAATGCTCCGGAGCTGGCATGAAACCAGAACCAAGCGTATACATCTTTGCCAGCGGGCAAATCATGCCGGTATCACAAAAATCATAAACATATTTTCCGCGGGTAAAGCTGGGGCAAGAAGCCGGTTCAACGGCAATAAAGCGGTAATCAGCTTCTCCGCGTAATTTTTCGCCCATAAAGGGGGCAATCAATCCGCCCAGGTTTGAGCCGCCCCCGGCACAGCCGATGATTATGTCCGGCTTAATTCCATATTTGTCCACGGCAACTTTGGTTTCTAGCCCAATAATTGATTGGTGCAAAAGCACCTGTGCCAAGACCGAGCCTAGGACATAACGGTAACCTTCTGTTGTCACCGCCACCTCAACCGCTTCCGAGATGGCACAGCCAAGGCTTCCGCTTGTTCCGGGGAAATCAGCAAGAATCTTTTTCCCGATTTCGGTTTCATTAGATGGCGATGGCGTCACTTTCGCGCCATAAGTCCGCATTACTTCACGGCGGTACGGTTTTTGCTCATATGACGATTTGACCATGAAAACTTTTAAATCAAGGTCAAGATAAGCGCAAGCCATCGAAAGGGCTGTCCCCCATTGGCCAGCTCCTGTTTCTGTCGTCACACCCTTTAAGCCTTGCTGTTTTGCATAAAAAGCTTGGGCAATTGCGGAATTAAGCTTGTGGCTTCCGCTGGTATTATTTCCTTCGAATTTGTAATAAATCTTCGCCGGGGTCTTAAGCTTTTCCTCAAGGCAATAAGCCCTGACCAAGGGAGCGGGGCGGTACATCTTGTAAAAGTTAAGAATCTCCGCCGGGATATCAAAATAAGCGGTCGTCTCATCAAGCTCCTGTTTGACCAGCTCGGCGCAGAAAACGCCTTCCAGCTCCGCCGCGGCCATTGGTTCTTTCGTGCCGGGATTGAGAAGCGGGGCCGGCTTATTTTTCATGTCGGCGCGGACATTGTACCACTTCGTTGGCATTTCATGTTCTTCCAAATATATTTTGTAGGGGATATTTTTTTCCAATGACATCTCTAAAACCTCCGTTATTTTGCCCTTTTCTTTAAGTCAATTATAGCTTATCTTTTTTATTCCGTCAAACGATGTTGATTTTTCGTAAATTACATGGTAAACTTTTAATAATGTTTATGGCCTAGCGCGTGGCATATCTGATTTCTATAACAGACCGTTGGAAAACGTCGGCACTAGGTTTCGTTTCCCAGAAACCATAGTACCGCTACGTTTTACACGAGCGAGAGCGAGTCTGTGTAGAAATACAGAATATGCTTAGCGCTAGGTATTTCACAGCAGTATTAATTAAATAACAGGTGTTATTAAATATCATTCACAGGAGCATGAACTAAATGAAAAAAACTTTTGACGAACTAATTGCCAAGCTAAAAGATGTCCCCATGAAAAAAGTCGCGGTCGCCTGCGCCCAGGATTCAGCCGTTTTAGAAGCTGTCAAAGCAGCAAAGGACCGCGGAATCGCTGACGCAATCCTTGTTGGTGATGAAGCCAAAATCAAAGATGTAGCCGCTTCAATCAAGATGGACATTGGCGATTTTGAGATTATCCATTATGCCGATGATTATGAAGCCGCCCTTGCCGCCGTAAAATTAGTCCATGACGGAAATGCGGATATGTATATGAAAGGGCTTATTGATACCCGTGCCTTTTTAAAGAGCGTCTTAGACCGCGAAGTCGGGCTCCGCACCGGAGCAGCGCTTTCCCATGTTTGCGTCTTCGACGTTGACGGGGTTGACCAATTGCTCTTCCTGACCGATGTCGCCTTTATCCCTTATCCGACTTTGGAAGACAAAATAAATATTATCAAAAACACCCTTGTCATCACCGAAGCTTGCGGCCTTACGAATCCCAAAGTCGCGCCTCTTGCCGCTGTTGAAGTGGTTAACCCCAAAATGCCCTGTACTGTTGAAGCCGCTGAACTTAAGAGAATGTCGAAAGACGGCGAGATTTCCGGCTGTGTCATTGACGGGCCGCTTTCCTTAGACCTTGCGATTGACCCTGAAGCCGCGATTCATAAGGGGGCAACTGACCGTGATATCCAAGGTGACGCCGATATCCTGCTCTTCCCTGACCTGCATTCCGGCAACCTCGTATATAAAGCATTAGTCCATACCGCAAAAGTCAAGAACGGCAATATTTTGACCGGAACAAAAGCCCCGGTTATCCTGACTTCCCGCTCTGACGAATGCGAATGCAAAATAAATTCCATCGCCCTTGGGGCGGTTGTCGCGGACGCAATGAAGAAAGCCGCCGCCGTAAAGTAACCTAAAACCAAAGAATAGTTTAGCGCAAAGCATAAAAAATATGCAAGCAAAAATGCAAGCATTTTAAAAATGCTTTCGCTGCTCGAAAGGAAAAATATGCCAATTAAAAGCCTCGTTATCAATCCCGGTTCTACCTCAACCAAAATCGGTGTTTTTGAAGACAACAAGATCCTTTTTCAAGAAACCCTGCGCCATACGACTGAAGAAATTGCCGCTTTTGCGACAGTCGCCGACCAAAAAGATTTCCGCAAGGACATTATCTTGAAATTTTTTGAAGAAAAAAATATTGATATCAATTCCCTTGACATGATTGTCGGCTGCGGCGGCCTTCTAAGGCCAATTGTCGGCGGTACATATGCCGTTAATGACAGCCTGATTGCCGATTTGGAAAAAGGCGAACGCGGCCAACACGCTTCGAACTTTGGCGGCCTGATTGCCAAAGAAATTGCCGACAAAATTTCTGTTCCGGCCTTTATCGTTGACCCGGTTGTTGTTGATGAATTAATGCCAGAGGCAAGGCTTTCCGGCGTTCCGGAACTGCCCCGCGTCAGCATTTTCCATGCCCTTAACCAAAAGGCTATTGCCAAACGTTATGCCCGGGAAACAAACCGCGCTTATACAGACCTTAATTTAATCGTTGTCCACTTAGGCGGCGGCGTTTCGGTCGGGGCGCATCAAAAGGGCAAAGTAATTGATGTTTTTAACGCCCTTGACGGCGATGGCGCTTTTTCACCTGAACGTGCCGGGGGCGTGCCAACCGGGGCGTTAATCAAAATGTGTTACTCCGGCGAATTTACCGAAAAAGAAATGTTCAAGAAAATTATTGGCGGCGGCGGGCTTAACGCATACCTTGGCTGTAACAGTATGCAGGAAGTCGAACAGAAAGTTGCTGCGGGAAATGCCGAATGGACGCTTGTCCGTGACGCTTTTATCTTGCAAATCAGCAAGGATATTGGCTCAATGGCCTGTGTCTTAAAAGGCAAGGTTGACCAGATTCTTATTACCGGAGGCATCGCCTACAACAAGACCGTAACCGATTCCCTCACCGAGCGGGCCGGCTTTATTGCCCCGGTAACCGTTTATCCCGGTGAAGATGAGTTATTGGCGTTAGCCGAAGGCGCACTTAGGGTCATGAATGGCGAAGAGGAAGCTTTGGTTTATTAGGTTGCCCTAACAGACATGGTTGCCGCCAGCTTCCTTAGCGCAGGATAATTTTTCATTAGCTTCTTTATATAGGGCTTGGAAATCTTCCCCTGCTTTTGGCGTATCTGCCGCAACGCCAATACTGCAAGTAATTTGTGTTGTCAGTGAACCCATGCTGGGGATTTCCATAATTTCAACGAAGTGGTTTATTTCATTGGCCAAAGCACACGCTTCGTAAAAATCGGCATTAGGCAGGAGAAAAGCAAATTCCTCACCGCTGATTCTGGCAACTAAATCATCTTCATTACGTAAGAAGCCAGCAAAGACCTTGGCGATTGTCTGTAATAAAACATCACCTTGCAAATAGCCATAGGTTTGGTTGTACTGCTGCATCATGTCAATGTCAATTAATAGAATGCTAAGCGGCTTATTGCCCTTTATTGCTTTAACCCATTCTGCTGCAAGCCGATGTTCAAAATTGCGGCGGTTGGCAATTTCCGTCAGGACATCAATCGTTCCAAAGTCTTCAATCATCCGCGCGTGTTCCAAGGCTTTCATATGGATTCTTAACCGCGCTTTCAAAATCGAATTATTAAACGGTTTCATAATATAATCAACCGCCCCAAGCAAAAAACCTCTTTCTTCATCTGCCACGCTACTAAGCGCAGTAATGAAAATGACCGGGATTGACTTAGTCGCTTCGTCTTCCTTTAAAACCTTTATGACATCGTAGCCGCTCATATCAGGCATAATAATATCCAGCAAAATCATATCCGGCTGATCCGAAACAGCTCGCCTGATTGCCGTTTCGCCGCTCTTTGCAACGTAAATGCTATAGTCATTTTTCAAAATATGGTTAAGTACATCAAGGTTGGATTTGTCGTCATCAACAATCAGAATCCTATTTTTCAATTTGCTACCCCCTCGGTAACTCCTATAATTTTAGGTCCGTAATTAAGTTTTCTAATGATGTCGTAATTCGTCCGTCTGACTTATAATTAAAATCTTCAATTTTTTCAATCGGTGCTTCTTCTTCTAACGCTTTTATGCTTAGTGAAATCTTGCCCTCGTTCACTTTAAGTACTTTGACCTTGACCTCACTGCCAACTTTAAGGACATCCCCGGCTGATTTTATCCGCTCCCGTGAAATCTGGGAAATATGGACCAAGCCGCTGATTCCGTCACCAAGGTTTATGAATGCGCCAAAATCCATCAGCTTCTCAACTTTACCCTCCAAAATGCTGCCGGGGATAATCATTGAGATTTTGCGTTCGCGTTCCTCTTGAAGCTCTTCCCGCAAAACTATTTTTGCTGATAAAATCAGTTTTTCTTTGGCGCGGTCAACGGTAATGACCCGTGCTTTCACTATTTTGTTAAGCCAAGGGGTGACATCTTCGACATAGTCAAGCGAAAGCTGGGACGCAGGGATAAAGCCCCGGATTTCTTCTAAGTAACAAAGTACCCCGCCCTTGGTGACTCCGGTGATTTTGACGAAAAAATCACGGCCCTTGGCACAGTATTCTTCTAATTTGACCCATGCAAGGACTTGGTTGGCAAGAATGCGGGACAACTTTATGTTCCCCTGCCCGTCATCTGTTTTTATGACTGTTGCTTCGATAACTTCGCCGATGTTTATGTCCCGTGTGATCAAAAAATCGGGAGCTTTGCTCAAATCGGCTGCTTTGATAATGCCCTGTGCATAATAATTAAGGTCGAGAACTACTTCTTCTTCGCTAACGGCAATGACCGTGCCCTTTAGAATATCACCCTCGCCTATTTTGCGGAAAGACGCTTCCAGTTCCTTAGCGTAATCATTCATTGTTTCGGCTTTTGCTTCCGCCTTTGCTTCCGCGCTTGCTTCTGTCAATCCATTGCTTTCTGTTTCAATAATTTTTTCTGTTTCCATAGAAATTGTATCCTCGCTTGTGTTTTATCGTAGCATATGCTTTTAGCGTCATCTACGTGTGAATTTATACTGTATGTTTGCAGTATACAAAAAACTTGAGCTTAAGTCAAATTTTTTCTGATTTTTGTTTTTGGAGTTTTACTTTACATTTGTTTCCGCGTATACGAGAGCTGTCAATTCAACGTCCGACGCGCTTTCGCTCCGAGAGAATCGTTGCGTTACATAAATTCGCAAAATACGCAAATTAAGTAACGACGATTCTCAAGGGTCGGCCTTTTGAATCGCACTCTCGTATCACGAATATAGCATATTCCAAAAAACACTTGACCTAAGCTAAATTAAAAGTTAGGATATAAGAGTTGAAATCAACGGAGGTAAAATGAAAATGAAAACTGACACAATTAAGAACATGATTCTCGCCGCAATGTTTATGGCAATTGGCCTATTGCTCCCCTTCTTCACCGGACAGATCCCCCAGTTCGGGAACATGATGCTGCCAATGCATATCCCGGTTCTTTTATGCGGCCTTATTTGCGGCTGGAAATATGGGCTGATTATCGGCTTTATCCTGCCGGGATTCCGCTCTTTCCTCTTCGGAATGCCGCCTTTCCTCGCGCCAGTTCCGATTGGCCTTGCGATGACCTTTGAACTGGCAGCATACGGCTTTTTTGCTGGCTTTTTATACCAGCGTTCAAAATGGCAATGCGTTGTTGCGCTTTACCGCTCAATGATAACGGCGATGATTGCCGGACGTTTAGTCTGGGGAGCGGCAATGGCCTTGCTCGTTCCGCTTGGGTTAAACCCCGGCTTTAGCCTTTCCGCTTTTATGTCCGGCGCGTTCACTTTGGCGATTCCCGGAATCATTGTCCAGCTTACTTTGATCCCAGTGGTCATGGTCACGCTAAACCGGACCGGCCTGGTGAAATTCCGCAAAGCCCAAAAAGCAGAAGCCGAAAGCCCCAAATAAAAAATAAATGCTACAATCCGCTTTTTAAAAAGGTTTTTCTTTTAAAGGGGTTCTTTCATTTAAAAAGGCTCTCTCTTTTAAAAGAGTTCTTTCCTTTAAAAAGATTCCCTCTTTTAAAAGAGTTCTTTCCTTTTTGCTGAGCTGCTGTAACGAAAGCTCCCGCATTTCATTAAGCAAGCAAGTGACAGGCTCGCCATAAACAATGGCGTCCAGCCCTTTTGCCATCAGCGCATCAAAAGCTTCTGTTATTGCGTTAATGCTCCGGGGGAATTTTGTAAGCCATTCATTGAGGCTGTCCATATCAAGGAATAAACCTTTTATCAATGCCATATAAGCAAAAGTCTGGGTTGCCGGCATACTGTCGGCAACGCGGATTTCAATATATTGGCGCAACCGGACATCCGGAAAAACCAAGGACAAATATAAAAGATATTCTTCGCTCCACTTAGGCTTTGTGCTTAGAACCGCGGAAACCTTACGTTCACTTTTTTTTGATATATCAGCCTCTGCTTCAAAAATAGCGTCCTGACTGATTATGTATTCGGCATATTTCCGAAAGGAAAAATCAGGGTCAAAGGCCGCCGGGGGAATGCCGCAACGCGCTGGGTCAACACCGCGCCAGATGGCGGTGCGGATTAGGGGATTGTCATTTGGTTTTGCTTCAAAAATAGGGGCATTACTGCTTATGATGGCAAATAAGGGGGCAAGAAGGCAAGCGCATTGATATTTATTAATGAAATCCTTTTCATCAGTATAATCCAAAACAACCTGGCAGGAAGCAGTCCCGCGCATCATGTTGATTCCGTAGTTTCCGGTCTTATTAAAATGCTGGTCCATAAAAGTATATCTTTTCTTAGGCAGCAGCGGGATATCGCGGACAAGCGTCTTTGGCTGATAACCTTCGCTTAATAATTCCTGATTCCTTTTGGCGAGAATCGTGCTGATTATCTGGTGGTACTTGTTGTAAATAAAAGCAAGCTCTGTAATATCAGCGGAAGCAGCCACGCTGATTTCTAGCTGGCTTCCTGGCTCAAGGGAAAGCTCTGCTTCATTGTTAATCAGGCCAAAAAGATGCCCGTCAGCCCAGTATTCACTGGTAAAATGGGGTTTTAGCTCATTCAAAAGCTGTAAAACGCCGTTTTCGCCGAAATAAGGAATTGATTGCCTGCTATCGCGATCGACAATAAAATGCTCTGCTTCAAGGCCATACTTTAGGTCTGTCGGACGCTTAGATCCGGCGGCAAAAAAGTCCGTATAGTTTTTTATGATTGTTTCTGTGGTTGGCATAATGCCCTTTCTAGGTAAAATTAATAATATTCAAAGCCAAATCATGTAAGTTGACCAGAAGTGATTATAACATATTAAGGGAGTAAGGGGAAGAGGGGAGTTTATTTCCGCTTTAATTTATTTTCCACCAGCTTATCATGATAAAAATAATTCTTGTAAGAGATTTTATTTTCCGCGCAGTATTTTTCGATATCTGCTTCCAAAAGCGGCCAGTAATTATTATTGCTATTCATGGTTGTTTTCAAATATAATGAGCAATAAAGCGGATATAATTCCGGATAATTCGTTTCTATATACGATAAAATATCTTTCTTATAACTGCCCCTTAGATTTAGGTTTTCGAACCAATATTCCGCAACATAGGGCTTAGTTTTTTTTATGATTTCCCGGTAATCCGTGATTTCCGGGAAAATAGGCGAGATAAATAGAACGGTAAAAATGCCTGCTTCATGAAGTTCTCTTAGGGCTTCTATCCGCTCTGATACGCTGCTTGCTTTTTCCATATCACTAACAAAACCTTCATCGGTGCAATTAATTGATATTGAAACCTTTAAGTCTTTGAATTTTTTAAGCAAATCGATATCGCGGCAAATTAGTTTTGATTTGGTGGAAATATTTAAGGTAAAATCAATATCAACAAGCTGCTCAAGTATTTTCCGCGTCAGCTGATGTTCCTCTTCCAAATAATTATAGCAATCGGTCACCGAAGACATGAAAACTGTTTTGCCAATTATTTTTTTTGTATTTAAGGGAGTGCCGCAAATTTTTATATCAACAAACTCACCCCATTTTTCTTGGTGTCCCGAAAATCTTTTCATAAAACAGGCATAACAATATTTGCATGAATGCGGGCAGCCCACATATGGGTTAATAACGAAATCGCTGGCGGGCAAATTTGACTTTGTCAGATATGATTTTGTATTAATTTTGTTGATGACCATGGTTTTCCTTTGCTTTTCACGACCCTGCTGGTATATATCGGTTTAATCCTGCTTTCCATATCAGCCTTTGGGCAAAAAACAGGATTAATGCGACCGGAACAGTCATGAGGCTCATAAAGTTAATTGTATCTTTGACAAAAAAAGTTGATGGGTAAAACCCAACAAAGCCTAGCGGCAAGACAAATGTAATGATAAACTTTGTCGCATTATTAAAGATTGTAATGGGATATTTGCCAAAATCTTTGCTCCGGTTAACTAGTGATATTACCTCAAAAGGATCTGTTATCCAAAAGCCTAATGCGGCGGCTATCGTCATTAAGGAAGTGTAAATGCTCGTTGCGCAAAGCAGCAAAACTACTAAGAAAATAATATTGATGAAAGACCAATTCAAATTAAGGTTTGCCCCGGAGTAAGCCATCAAGGCTATTCCCAGAATCAGCTGTGAAAATCCTTTCGGATCAATGCTTTCAGTTAAGTAATAAAACATGGAATCAATCGGCCGTAAGCAATATTTAATGAAACTTCCTTCTATAAAATGTATCCATATGCTCCAAATATTGTCAAAAAATATTTGATGCAGGCTAGTAGAAATAGTAAAAAATGAAAAAATGAAAATCGTATCGTAATAGCTTACCCCGCCTAGCATTGGTATATGCTGGAAGATAAAATATAGTGTAAACAATGAAGTTAAGTTTGTCAATATGAGGCCGATTGAGCTAATCCAAAAATCAGCGGCAAACTCTAACTTGCTTTTGATGTTAACATTTAACAATTTCAAATAAATACTGGCGTATCTTTTTATTGCCATTTCAACCTCCATTTATGGTAATCTTTTTGACACTATGAGCAAAGATAATCTTTGCTAATGCAGTTAAAATGAGGCCGCAGATGATTTGCATTAGCAGCATCATCATCTTTTCATTAATATTTGCCTCGCTTGTCAAAAGCTTAATTGGCACTTGGTAAATATATTCAAATGGCGTATATTTTAAAAAGTTCTGAAAACCAAGCGGCAAAAACTCAAGCGGAATGACTGCTCCGGCAAGAAAAGCTATTATCGCTGTTTTTATTGTGCTGATTCCCCAAATTGCTTCTGTATGAAATGAAGTCAAGCCAATTATTAAATCGATATTATAAATTATTATCAATGAAATCAAAATCGAAAACAAAAAAAGCGGGAAGGATAAATTCAATTCAATTTTAAACTTAATAAAAATAAAGATAAATAAAGGGATTGTATTTGAAAACAGATTGCAGATGGACGTGCCAATAGTTTCAAAAAATTTTACATTGTAAAACTTCTCAGGGATCAGAAGATACTTTTGAATATTTCCACTTAGTATATCCCTTGAAATAAACCATTCAATATTTGTATTTAAAAATGAAGCCAATCCCATCGCCAAAAAAAGTTTGAGGATTACCGCTTCAAAATTAAGCACCGAGCTTATACCTGAATCACCTGCATAAATGCCATGCCAAAGCTGGTATGTCAAAAAGAAAAATATTATATTGCCAAATAAGGAAAAAATAAAACTTTCTTTCCTGGATAATTTAATCATCATATTAAGCCTGATGAATTTTACCGCATTTCCCACGTTATGCTCCTTTTAATCCTCATTCCCCAGCTCTCCGGCATATACTTTTCTGATCACATATTCAACATCGGGTTCAGAAATTGTAAAATCTTTTATATTTTCATTGCGCAGAATATGTCCCATTAACTGGCTGACCGTTATTTTATTGCTAATCCGGATATTTAGATAATCTTCACGGACATCAATATCAAGCACTTCATCAGGAGCAAATTCACTTTGCACCGCTGAAATTAGCAGCTGATTATTTTCTATATTTTCAAGGTAAATTCCCACTTCCTGATTTTGCCCAACCAAATCGGAAATCTCAGACAGATTTCCATCATATATGATTGAGCCTTTGTCAATGACAATGATTCGCTCGCATAATGCTTTAATGTCCGATATATCGTGAGTTGTTAAAATTATTGTCGTCTTGAATTTTTTATTCATTGCCAAAATTAGTTCCCTAATCTTTGACTTAATATTTAAATCAAGCCCAATTGTCGGCTCATCAAGAAAAGCAATCCGGGGGTTGTGCAGGAATGCCCCGGCAATATCGCATAGCATTCTTTGGCCAAGAGATAAATTACGGACTGGCTTATGAATTATTTGATTGATACCGAGCATTTCATCAAATAATTTTAATCTTTCATTATATTCAGCCATTTCTACGTCGTATATTTTTCTAATGATATCGAAAGATTCAATAACAGGAAGCTCCCACCACAATTGAGTCCTTTGCCCAAAGACAACGCCAATGTCTTTTGTGTACTTCATTCTCTCCCGGAACGGATCACGCCCATTTATGTTTATCCTGCCATGGTCACAGCGCAAAATCCCTGTCATCATCTTTATGGTTGTTGATTTGCCTGCTCCATTAGGGCCAAGCAACCCTACTATTTCACCATCGGCAATTGTAAAGTCAATTTTTTTAACCGCTTCAACAGTTTCTTTATTGCGGACAAACAATGACTTAACGCTGCCGCCTAGGCCAGGTGCTTTTTTGACGATAAAAAAACTCTTACTTACATTTTCAAGCTGAATCATATCTAAACCCTTTCATTTTGCAGACGCTTTAATAGTTCTTGATTTAGCTCGTCATAACGCTTTTCATACCAGACTTTTGTTGACGCCAGATTATATTTAAGGTGCATATAATCTCTTTTTCTTTCAAAATCCCTTTCCGCAAATTCAGGATCTAATATATAGGCATTTAATTTTTGGTTAGGATATTCAACACAGGCGCAATTTCGCGATAATTTAAATTTTATCCCGTTAGTAAACATCGCTAAACCTAAGTCAACATCTTCTCCGCCCCATGAATTATACCATTCGTCAAAACCGCCTATTTTAATTAAAGTTGAACGCTTAACCGACAAATTAAGCGACCAGCTAATCACCCACGGAGCAGGCCAAGCGCTTAGGTCGTCACCTAGCTCCTGATAAAGAGGCTCACGCATATCAACTACATTTTCCTCCTTTAGACGGATAATTGTTGAATCAATATCATCAATTGTTATTGTCCTAAGCAAAATATCGTCAAACTTTGAGTAATCATCAAAGCCATAGGTATATCCTATTACGGCAACGCTGGCCTCATCACTGGAATGCTCAATAATATGCTGCTTAACCGTTTGGCTTGCAAGCAAAACTCCGGTATCAATAAAAATACATATCTCGCCTTTTGCATTAAAAATCCCCATATTTCTTGCTGCACCCGCTCGAAAGCCTTTATCTTCTTGGAAAAAATAGCGGATATTGATTTTCTCCTTAAAGCTTTCATATATTTTTTTTGTATTGTCATTTGAGCCGTCGTCACATATCAAAACCTCAAAATCACTTTTTTTTGCGGTTTGGTTCACGATGGTAATCAGCGTCTTCTCTAAAGAATCTGCATTATTGTATGTTGGAATAATTATACTTGCTTTCATATAAGCCGTCCTCCTTCTGAGCTGGCTTTTTGCTTTTGGCTGGTTTCTTGCCATGGCTGGTTTTTTTGCCATGGCTGGTTTTTTTGCCATTTAATGCCACAATCATTAATGCCATTGCAAGTGTCGCCCCGGTTGCTCCGACCAGCAGAGTTGAAAGTAAATCCGCGGTAATCCAGTATGCGATTAACCCTAATAAAACACCAAGGACATGGCCGACATTTTCAACAAACGATTCTGCGTTTTTGCTGCCTTTGTTTGCACGTGCAAGCTTTGCAATACAAAATTCCGTTGTCCCAACAAGCCCGGTCAGAATCCAGAGCAATGCTTTTATTGGCCATGATGGCACAAAGTACATTCCCAATAATAACATCACCAGAATGGCATGAGCAACGAAAAATGATGCGGCCAGGCTGCGTCCGCGATATAAACGGGCACCCCAAATATATGTAATCCAGCCCGCGAGGAATAATATGATTGCCCCCGGAACGCCAACATGGATGATTGAGAGAATAATAACGGCATAACAGTAAGGGAAATAATGAATTTGATGCAATATCATCACAAAATTTATTGTATTTAGTTTTGGGATGGTGACATTACTTTTAATGACTGAAAATCTGGCAAGGCAAATTGACAGATATGATATAACGCTTAAGAGAATCAGAATAAGGGGGTAAGCTCCCAAAAATCCGCAAGCAAATCCGGTGATTCTCAACACTCTCTTTGTTTCTTTATTAACATCTGATTTCGATTCGCTTCTGACTGTTTGAATTGCCGCAGATAAAAAAGTCGTTGCTATGCACAAGATCGGTAAATACTCTAAAATTGTGAATAAGGCCAAACCTAATATCCCAAACAATGATACGATTTTTAACATTGGCCGCGATAACTTGATTGGGCAGGGGACCAAATTTCCAAATTGGTAAAACAACACTACCGCAAAAGCAGGTAATATGCCAAACATATTTAGTGCCAGAATGAAAGGGGAAACTTCAAAAAATCCTGACATAAAGCTAAGTACTAAAAATATTATTTCCTGCCGATCCTTTTTATGAATACTAAGCATTTTTCTCTCCTTTCCGAAGCTTCTAATATAATGTAGGTATTGCCTTACTCGAACTGGCAATCGCCCAATCGGCAATATTATTATTGTTTATTAGTTTCATTGATTTCTTCAAAACGCGGCGTTGGAAAGACCGCAATATAAACAAGCGTATATTATCAATAAATGAGGACTCAAAAGCGTGTTTTCCCCGTAAATTTTTACTGACTGAGTATTTCCAAGAAAATTCTTTCTCAAACAGACTGCTATAACCGGGGAACACCTTATATGAGTAATAAACACCTGTAAAAATCCTAATTTGCTGCCTTAACCACTCTGATGGAACACTAGCAATTTTAAAATAAACAATCGAATTTTTTGGCTTAACTAAATTTATTTTTGCTGCCGTATTTTTTATCAGAAAATAATTTCCAATGTAGCCGTCATCAGCAATTCCGGTTTCGTCATCTGGATAATAGCCAAAATCTTTTCTAAAGAAGCAGACACTTTGGCCCGAACAAAATTTTGGCTGTCTGCTTTCGCCTTCAAAAGGCAATGAAAACAGCTTATACCAAAAAATTCTTTTTAGGGAAGTAAAAATTCCATAACCCAAATTGCGAAAGTATTTATAGCCGCAATCATAAGCGTAAAAATTGGAGCCGACCAAAACAGGACATCTATACTCGCGCTTACTGTCAATTAAAGCTTTTATGTTTGTCTTTACCGTCCCTTCCTTTAGAATGACATCATCGTCCAGAAAGTGGATTATGTCGCTGTTTTCCGCATATTTAAGGATTTTATTTAAGGCATTGTTTTTACCCTGCTTGACGCACTCAATAAAATGAATGCTTAAATCTTTATTATTTTCCTTGAAATTAATTATTTTGGTTTTTGTTTCATAAAACTTTCTTCCGCCATTTAATGCTATGATAATTTCTATATCATACTCGCTTGCTATTGGCCGGATATGGGCTGCAACCGCTTCTAATGTTGCTTCTATATAATCGAAAGAGCTGGTTGTCGGAATCCCTATTGCTACTTTATGTTTCATGTTTTATCTCCTTGTATTTTTTTATTACTTCTTAAATAACTTTTTCTAAATCGCTGTATTTGAAAAACGGACAAATTGTGTTGCCCATCCATTTTTTGCTGTTAGCATTTTTTAAGATTGAGTAAAGATTCTCTTCGGAAAGATTTCCTAACACAAACTCCTTGTTTTGGGGATTCATATTTTCATCCAAACACCAAAAACAGCCAATTACTAAACCGTCTGGCAATATGCCAAAAGATTTCTTAACCGCCCGGCAATCCAAGGTATAGCCGGGATGATTAGGCAGCAAATATTGAAAATGAACTTCCATTTTGGTATGCTTCGACATCTCCTTAATAAAATCAACAGCAGCACAATAATGCTCAAAGCTCGGCATTAGCTGGGGAAACTTCTTTCCGCGGCCCACCGGGAAGAAACGTAAGAGGCTCCAGCCATCTATTTCAAGCGACTCTGCCCATTGGAATAATGAAGATAATGATTTCCGGTCAATGTTTTCATTTGTCAGCACCGTCTGAATGCCAACTTTTATCCCATTTTCCTTTAATTTTATGATTGCATTTTGCGCATACTCATGATAACCAACCGGCCTGCTTCCACAATGCCGGAAAGGAATGCAATCAACTGTTATTTCAAAATCATTTATTTTATTTTTTAGGACTTTAACTAAATCATCAGTGACAAAAGCACCCGAAGCACTTACGCCAATATTATCAGAGCCTAGTTTTTCTGACGCGCATAAAATCAAATCGGTGTTTAAAGGGTCAATGAATAGTTCGCCGCCGGAAAAATCAATTTTAAAATCACCTTTCTGCATTTGGCCAATAATTTCAATTTTTTCTCTAAAACTCAACTCATTTTTGTACCTGTACTCTTCGCATTTTTGCTGATTATTCTTTTCAAAGTGTGGAATATAAGTAGCGGCTGTACAGCAGAATTTGCAATTCCACGGACACGCCCTAGTTACGTTCCAAATTATTGATTTTTGCTTCATAGTACTTTAAACGCTCCTCTTCTCGTTTTTTTCATTTGTAATTAATCCCGCCAATAACAGGATTGCCGTTGAAATTAATACTGCTGCCGCACTCCTAACGAAACTTAAATTTTCATAATGTTCCGCAACAAATAGGGTAAAATAAATAGTTACTGAAATCATCACCGCCCGCAGCTTGAAAACCTTTTTTTCCCTAAGTGAGATCTTACGATTGGCGTTTGCAACCGGCGCGAAGCCAATGATTGCTGCCACACATAAAAGCCCGGTTATTGCACATATTGGGAAGCTCATAAAAGGGGCCTTAATCAATGCTAATGAAAACAAAAGGACTGCGAAAGAAATAAAAGCACAGTTATATTCTTTTTTCGCATGATAACCGCCAGTATATACACGCAAAATGGAGAATGCGAATATGTAATAAAGTCCTGCGATGAATATTCCCATCAGATAACTTACGAGCAGGGCTATGGAGAATCCCAACAGAGATTTCTCAAACTGCCGAAGACTATATTCAATAATTTCCCGTTCATCTTTGTCAAGCTTCTCCAAGCCCAAACAGCCCATAAGTTTTTTGTTCAGGTAGTTCATTTATACTTCCTGAGGTTGTCAATGCTTTTTGGCAGCTTTTCTTGATAGTTAACCCATGGGCAAGCTTCATTTGCCTTTCTTGTTGCATATTTTGTTGCGATTTTTACCAATAAATCTTTGCTCTTTTTTTTCGTGTTCATTTTATGAACCTCCTTTTTTTATTTGCTAATACCATAATATAATTTATGCCGTCACGGACATAAGTTGGTAAAATTTGATGTAGTTTTTGGTAAAAATAAAATAATACTGCAAACACACCTGGGTGTGTGGGCAGTCTCTTTTACAGTAGCGGCAGTCCCTATTCTGTTACGTAGTGCTTGAAATCTTGGGGATATTTAGAAATTATCTATGTAGAGCAATATATCAACCGAGAATTTATTATTGTCAGTATTTATTGTCATGCTTCCATTTGAATCTTCAATTATTTTTTTGACATTCTTAAGGCCAATGCCATGGGCATCCTTATTTTTCTTAGTCGTAATAAATTCGCCGTTTTTCTTTATTAATTCACCGCTATAGCTATTTATTATCTTAATAAATAAAACGCCTTTGTCGTAGCCGATTCTTAGCTTCATATTCTTTTCTGTTGACACTTTTGCGGCAAAAATAGCGTTTTTAACCAAGTTTCCAATCACCGTATTTAATTTAAAGGTGTTTATTTTCAAATCTTCCGGAATGGTAATTTTAACATCAACTAAAGACAGATTATCATGTGCTTCCTGCAACAGATAATTTAGCAGGCTGTCTATTTCATAATTCCCGGAAGAAATATAGTCTCTCGCTGAATCAATTGCTTTCCCCATCAAATCTAAATAGGTATTTGCTTTGCCAATATCTTTATTCTTAAGCAATCCTTTCATTTCGATAATATGGTGATGGATATCATGCTGCATTGACCTTACCTGCTCCTGGGTATGTGTCATTATCTCTATTTCACTAGAGTATGATTTTAGCCTTTCTTCAAGCTCAAACCTTTGAATCGCATTTAGATAATTGTCTTCAACTATCTGATATAAATGGAAAACAATTAAATTTATCAACAGTAAACCAAAAGCGACAATAATCAATTGTAATTCACTATTTACCTCACTCCACGTAATATATGTAATGCCCAAGCTGATAATAGGAATAATAAATAATATCAAGCCATAATTGGGAATAATTTCCAAATATGCTTTATTACGATAAAATTTCCTCATGAGCGTTTCACAAACTACGAGCAATAACACTGTATAGATAAATGAATAATCAAACCCGCTTTGCGTTAATTTTGGCGCAAACAAAGAGTAAGCAATTATATCACTTACGGCACTAATTAAAGTCAAGATAAAAGATATTATTAACCTTTTCTTGATAGTGCCGCGAAAAGCCAGGGATATGGCATATATGCCGCCAAAATTTGCAAGAAAATTAATGATTGCAATCGATATATTGCTGGCTAAGATTGTCGCCGCATAAAATATAAGCGAGCCAATTATCATCTTTGATTTGCTGACATTATCTTTTGAAAAAAAATCATATAAAAATTGAATAATAATAAGAAGCAGAAAAAAATTACAGATCAAGTAAAATAATAAATTAATTGGTATCATTCATCCTATCTCCTTGCATCTTAATCCTTAGATTGTTCCGATGCGGTATGCTCACAGGCAAATCTTCACCATTAACCATCTTAATTTTGTCATAGCTATAAAGCTTAATATAGTCTCGATTAACAAGATACGATTTGTGGATAAGGGAAAAATTGTCCGGAAGCCTTTCTGGCACATTGGAAAGTTTCCCATAAAAAATATCGCTTTGCCCATTATTTAATACTATTTCAATTTTGTTTTTCGTGCTAGATAAGTAAATTATGTCACTACAGTCAGCAAAATGAAACTCATGTCCCTTTTTATATCTGAATGTGCCTTTCTTAACATCAATGCGCCTTAAGCTTATTTTCATCGTTTCTTTGACTTCTTTAATCTTAAGCGGCTTGACTAAAAAACCTGACGGCTGATTTTTGAATAATCTCATTGCATAATTTTTCTTGGAAGAGATATATATTATTTGCATTTTATGATTATTGTTTTGGTCGCGGATATATTTCCCGATATTTATCCCATCTATATCAGGAAGTTCGATATCAAGAAACAGGATATCAAAGTCGTTGCCTAAGTTAAGATATTTAATAAGCGTCCGGCCGGAATAATAAGGCTCAATTGATGCCTTGATACTTAATTCGCAGCAAATAACTCCGATTATCTGCTCTAAGTCAGCACAAGTATAAATTTCATCATCGCATATTCCAATTCTGTACATTTACAATTTCCTTTTATTATAGCGAACCCTAAATGCAACTTTATTATAACACAATATTTCAATTTGGACAAATTTCTTTTTATTACTGCGAACCTTTCCCATAAAATAAAAAAGAAGCGCCGAAGCGCCTCTTTTTATTACGTAATTGCCTGTTAATCGTTGTTGCTTGAACTGTTTGAGCTTGAGCTATTTCTCTGGCTGCTGTTTTTTGATTTGCTGTCTTGAGAATTTCTGCTCTTTTCGTTTTGATGATTGTTGTTTTCGTTTCTAGACATTTCACTTCCTCCTACATAGGGTTAGTTTAGTTTTGCCAACCTTTCATGATGACCCAGGTTGAACATCAACTAGGTTACGATTTTATTATTTCTCATTTATTTCAAATTATTCATTTATTGGAAAAATTTATTTAATATTCGTTATTGCAACTTTACCGTTGATTCTTTATAATTTAAATAGAATCTTAGCCATATTTTTGCTTAAAGGAGATGCCTATGCAATTCGGATATTTTGATGACGCAAATCGCGAATACGTTATCACCACCCCCAAAACACCGCTTCCTTGGATAAATTATCTTGGATGTAATGATTTTTTCAGCCTTATTTCTAATACAGGCGGCGGTTATTCCTTTTATAAGGATGCCAAGCTTCTGCGCTTAACCCGCTATCGCTACAATAATGTCCCAACCGACAATAACGGCAAGTACATATATATAAAGGATAATGATACGGTCTGGAATCCCGGCTGGCAGCCTGTGAAAACAGAGCTTGACAGTTACGAGTGCCGCCATGGGATTGGTTATAGCCGCTTTAACAGCAAGAAAAATGGAATCCGCGCCGAAATCCTTAATTTTATCCCGATGAATGATACCTGCGAGCTTAATCAGCTAAAGATTACCAATGAATCAAATGAGGTAAAATCTATCTCGCTGTTTTCATATGTGGAATGGTGCTTGTGGAATGCCGATGATGATATGAAAAACTTCCAGCGTAACTTAAACATTGGTGAAGTTGAAGTAGAAGGTTCAGCCATTTTCCACAAAACCGAATATCGCGAACGCCGCAACCATTATGCCGTTTATGCGGTTAACGCCCCGATTGACGGTTTTGAAACTATCCGCGATGAATTTCTTGGCGCATACCGCGGGCCAGATAGTCCCTATGCGGTAGAAAAAGGCCAGCTATCCGGCAATTTGGCCAGCGGCTGGTCCCCAATTGCTTCCCACCAGATAAACCTTTCCCTAAGTCCAGGTGAAACCCGCTCATTTATTTTTGTCCTTGGTTACTTGGAAAATGCTCCCGCCGAGAAATGGGAAGCTGATGGAATCATTAATAAAACTAAAGCTTATTTAATGCTTAAGAAATACCAAACTGACGAAGGTGTCATAAAAGCATTCGGCGAATTAAATGATTATTGGCAGGAATTATTGTCAAAGTACACGTTAAAATCCGCTGATGAAAAAGTTGACCGGATGGTTAATATCTGGAACCAATACCAATGTATGGTTACTTTTAATATGTCCCGCTCCGCTTCTTATTATGAGTCCGGGATTGGGCGGGGGATGGGTTTCCGCGACTCAAATCAAGATTTGCTCGGTTTTGTCCATCTGATCCCCGGCCGCGCCAGAGAAAGGATTATTGATATTGCTTCAACCCAATTTCCCGATGGAAGCGCATATCATCAATACCAGCCCTTGACGAAGCGGGGCAATACTGACGCCGGAAGCGGTTTTAATGACGATCCCTTATGGCTTATTGCCGGGGCCAGCGCTTATGTGCGTGAAACCGGAGATGTGGCCATTCTTGGGGAAATGGTCCCATTCGATAATGATGAAACAAACAAAGCTCCGCTGATGGAGCATTTAAAGCGTTCTTTGGATTATACCATCAATAATAAAGGGCCGCATAATTTGCCGTTAATCGGGCGGGCTGACTGGAATGACTGCCTTAACCTTAATTGCTTCTCCGAACACCCCGGCGAATCTTTCCAGACATTCGGCCCTAGTGAGGGCCCGGTCGCCGAATCCATCTTCATCGCTTCCATGTTTGTCAAATATGGTGAAGAATATGCCCAGCTTGCCGAGTTATTAGGTGACGAAAACGAAGCAAAAAGAGCGCGTAATGAAGTTGAAATAATGAAAGAAGCGATTTTAAAAGATGGCTGGGATGGCGATTGGTTTGTCCGGGCTTATGATGCCGATGGGCAAAAAGTCGGTTCAGCAGAATGTGAAGAAGGAAAGATTTATATCGAGCCGCAAGGTTTCTGCGTCATGGCTGGCGTTGGGATTGATGAGGGCCTTGCAAAGAAAGCACTTGATTCCGTCAAAGAAAAACTAGATACCAAATATGGAATCGTGCTTCTTAAACCAGCTTATACAAAATATCATCTTGAGCTAGGTGAAGTGACATCATATCCACCCGGCTACAAAGAAAACGCTGGTATTTTCTGCCACAACAATCCTTGGGTTTCAATCGCCGAAACGGTGATTGGCCGCGGCAGCCGCGCTTTTGAAATTTACATGAAAACCTGCCCGGCTTATCTTGAGGAAATTAGCGAAATTCACCGCACCGAACCTTATGTTTATTCCCAAATGATTGCCGGAAGTGACGCAAAATATCACGGCGAAGCCAAAAATAGCTGGCTGACCGGAACGGCAGCATGGACTTTTGTCAATATTTCCCAATATATTCTGGGGATTTATCCGACTCATTCCGGCCTGTTAATAAACCCCTGCCTGCCAAAGGATTTTGGCGATTTTAGGATTACTAGAAAATACCGCGGGGGAACTTACCATATCCATGTCTCTAACCCGGATAATGTGGAAAAAGGCATAAAGGAAATTAAGGTCGATGGGGCGGTTATTGACGGCTGTGTCATTCCTTATGTAAAAGGAAAGGAAAACTATGATGTCGAGGTAGTGATGGGGTAACAATTTTTGTCAGCATATTTTAAGCCCTTTTTTGAGATTATAAGAGTACGACATTAGTCGATTTATGAATTGAGAAATAATTTCATTTATAGGGAGGAAAAAATGACGAAAAATATTTTACTTTCATTAGCTGCGTCTTTTGCTTTAATTATTGCTTTTGCACTTCCTGTTGATGCTGCCCAGACTGTCCATCACAACCAAACCGCAGCAACTCATCACGAACAGGCAAAACACGCAGAATATGCACAATACGGCCATACGATAAAATCTGAACTTGAAGCAAGA